>Ga0255775_1000817_pt1 | contig 30531 bp, 28 predicted proteins | sample 011ome_26_FD_179973 | JGI IMG/M metagenome (GOLD analysis project Ga0255775, IMG submission 179973) | Coastal salt marsh microbial communities from the Groves Creek Marsh, Skidaway Island, Georgia - 011511BT metaG (version 2) | ecosystem: Environmental > Aquatic > Marine > Intertidal zone > Salt...
TGATCTTGCTGTTGCACTTGTTTTGATCTTAACTATTAACCATAAACGATGAACAGCAAGCTGGCAAAGCCACTTTTTCTTTTACCCCGTCAGGAAATACCCTTGGGGTGAATAATTAAGTGTTGCATCCCTTTAATTTAATAAATTAATGAACAACAACGGAATCAGCAACTTGCGTATTAAAATTAAAAGGAGTAATAGTTTTTAATGCGTCAGCTTCTTTTTCTTTGGCACAGGATAAAAATGCCTTTGCACGACAACCATCAAAAGAGTTTAGCTTAGTATTTTTTAGCTCATCATTAATCTTCTGCTTTAGAGTCTCATCACCAAGTAAGACTTGTTTTACATCTTCAGCAGTGTAAGTCCTTTGAATAACAACACCACCGTTTGCCTTATCAATTGTTTCAGCAGTGGATTCTAAAAGTATCAACTCTTTATCTTCCACATGTCGCCTCATCCAAAAAATTGACTCCGCAATTTGCTCACACAGCAAAACACTCAAAGTATTGGGTGTTTCGAGATCTGACAGTAGCCCGTGTAAAATGGCTTCAAAATTCCCAGTTTTATCTTTAAGCTCAACCGTACGAATTGGATTAAGAATAGCTAGGCTTTGTTTGATTTTATCTTCAGTCATAAAATCAATCGCTCTTACGAAGTTTTACCCCGGGATCAGTCAATGGATCTCCAGAGAATATTATCCCCGCCTCTTCCAAGCAGGTTTTAATAGCCTTAATGACAAACTTGTTCGCATTAGGAACCCCGTCTTGAGTTTCATATCTTCTTAATGTTGTAATTCCAACACCACTCTTATCGGCAAGATCTTTACCCTTCCACCCAAGAAGCATACGTGCAGCTTTTATTTGCTTAGACGAAATCATAAAAATAGTATATAATGGTTCTTAAAATACCACTTGGAATTAAAATGCATAAAATAAATCTCCTATTCGATTCTTTAAAGGGTGCTTATGCACCCAATACAATTAGATCTTATAGATCAGATTATATGCATTATTCCAACTGGTGTCAGGAATATCAATACGATCCTTTAAATATTCATGAAAATAAATTTTCAGACTACATTCTGCAGATGGGTGAAAGTCTAACTGTTGCAACCATTCAAAGACGAGTAGCCAGTCTTAGTAGTATATTCAACCTCACCAAAAGCACCAACCCCACAAAAGAACCCGTGGTTATTCTAACCTTTAAAAAACTTCGAAGAAAATTTGGAAGACCTTAAAAACAAGCAACACCTCTAACTTATGATATTCTAACCAAACTCAAAGGTGTTTGTTCTGATGATATTGTCGGCCTCAGAAACAAACTGCTTTTACAACTCGGCTATGAAACTATGCGCCGTCACTCAGAAATTTGTCAATTTAAATTTGAAGACCTGCAACATCTCGGTAATCACAAGCATGCACTCTTTCTTCGACACTCTAAAACTGATCAATACAATCAAGGGAAAATGATTCCAGTATCTAACAAGCTATCTGAGATGATTTCAAAATGGTCACTAACAATTGATCAAGATAGTGGCTACATCCTTAGAAGCTTTAAACGAAATCTATCTACTAACCCTTCTCTTGCACCTGCATCAATTAACCATATTTTAAAGAGTCTTCAAAAGAAAGCTGGCCTGAATCAAATTGGAGAACTATCAGGCCACTCATTTAGAGTTGGCGCTGCACTTGATTTATTAGACAAAAATATCCCACTAGAGAAAATTATGCTTAGAGGTGGCTGGAAATCAGAGACTAGCGCAATGAGATATCTTCAAAGCTGGAATGATAGTAATTGGTTGATTATTAATTGACTATAGAAAATCAACAACCTAACTTAGCACTATCTATGTCTTGAGTATCCATCTGGATTTTGTGACTGCCAACGCCAAGTATCTTCACACATCGCATCTAATTCATATTCAGCTTTCCAGTCAAGCTTCTCTGCTGCATATGTAGGATCAGCATAACAAGTAGCAATATCACCAGGTCGTCTATCCACTATCTGATATGGTACATTTTTACCTGAGGCCTTCTCAAAAGCCTTGATCATATCAAGTACAGAGTACCCATTGCCCGTACCTAAATTCACTGTCAATACTTGTGGCTTACCTTTCAACGCTTGCAAAGCCTTAACATGTCCTTTAGCTAAATCTACTACATGAATATAGTCACGTACTCCTGTGCCATCAGGCGTATCGTAATCTCCGCCAAATACGTTGAGCTCTTCCAACTTACCAACTGCTACTTGTGAAATATATGGAATTAAATTACTAGGAATATCATTTGGATCTTCGCCTATTAATCCGCTTTTATGTGCACCTACAGGATTGAAGTATCTAAGTAGTGCGATATGCCAACTATCATTTGCAATAAACACATCTTGCAAGAACTCTTCAATCATTAACTTTGAGCGGCCATATGGGTTAGTCACTGACAACGGAAAATCTTCCTTAATAGGCACGGTATACGGATCGCCATACACCGTAGCAGATGAACTAAACACAAAAGTCTTGCAGTTAAACATACGCATCACCTCAGCTAAAACAAACGTCCCACCCACATTAGTGTCGTAATATTCAATAGGCTTCTCTACTGACTCACCTACAGCCTTTAAACCGGCAAAATGAATCACACCATCAATTGAATATTGCTCAAATATTCGAGTAAGTGCCTCTTTATCACGCACATCTACTTTATGAAAAGGAATTTTGCAGTTGGTTAATCTTTCTACACGTCTTAAGGATTCTAATGATGAGTTACATAAGTTATCAATCACCACAACCTCATATCTAGCTTTAATTAACTCTATACAAGTATGAGAACCGATATAACCCGTGCCGCCTGTTACTAAAATTTTCATAAAAATTACCTTTTAAACTTAAAATTAAAATTAAAATTAAAATTAAAATTAAAATTAATCATTGTCACTAGTGACTCACTCCATCTCGTTTAACAACCTTTAAGAAGGTAATCCACAATATTTTCATATCAAACCAAAAGGATTGACGATTTAAATATTCTACATCTAATGCCACTTTATCAGGAATTAACAATTCATCTCGTCCATTAACTTGTGCCCAGCCTGTAATACCGGGTAATAATTCAACCACTCCCTTTTCAGTGCGTAGAGCAATTAAATCATCTTGATTATAAAGTGCAGGTCGTGGCCCTACAAAGCTCATATTACCTTTTAATACTGAAAACAATTGTGGAAGTTCATCTAGGCTAGTTGAGCGTAAAAAACCACCAATGGGAGATAAGTAGGCATCTGGATTATCTAATAGATGGGTTGCCACAGCAGGAGTATCTATCAACATTGATCTAAACTTTGGCATTTTAAAAATTTTATTATTTTTACCAACCCTGTCAGACCAATATAGTGACGGGCCTTTTGATGTTAATCGAATTACAATAGCAATGAATAGCATCATAATCACCAACGATAACAATAATATTACGCCAAAAAATAAATCAAAAATCCGTTTCATTAAAATTTAAACCTGCTTACAATCACTTTTTACTCTTTGCTATTCTAAGAAATATAAACAACAAGCCGTTATTAACTAACTCTACCATTGCTTTATTTAGCACCTTGCAAAACGGAATTATACAAATCAGTATAGGATTTGGCCATTTTATCTGCTGTGAATAAATCCCAATATCGCGCTTCTGCACATACACCCATCTCTTTAGCTATTACTGGATTATTCCATAAATAATCCATCGCCTGACGCAAAGCGCTAGAGTTACCAGGCGGCACAACCATGCCAGTTTTACCATCAATATTAATATAAGTTGTGCCTGTGCCTATTTCACTAGAAATTAAAGCTTTGCCATACATGGCACCTTCTAACAAAGAAATTCCAAAGGCTTCAGAGCGCAAGTGAGATGGAAATAATATTGCATAACTTAGTGTGATTAGTGTCACTTTATCTTCCTCAGAGACAGAACCAATAAAGTGGATATTATTTATACTTGAATTTTTAACTTGTTGTTTTAGCTCTTTTTCGATAGGCCCAGAGCCCGCAATAACAATTGGATAATCAGAATTACGAGCCGCTTCAATCAAGATATGCAAACCTTTGTAGTATCTCATTACTCCCAAAAATAGGAAGAACTTATCACCAATTTTTTTCTGCCAATACTCTAATCTATCTTTACTTGGAGTTGGATATGTGGACTTATCAAGCCCTATAGGTATTACACTAACTTTATCTCTAAATCTTGCAAGTACTTTACTACTCTTTAAATAATTAGGTGATGTTGAAACAATACGATCAACACTACCTAGAAACTTGTTCATTAAAGGTTGGTACAGCTTTAATAGGTGTTTCTGTTTAACAATATCAGAATGATAAGTTAACACTGTTGGTTTATTGACTTGAGTTATAAAGTGCAATAAATCAGCAAATGGATATGGAAAATGATAATGAATAATGTCGGCCTCTTTGGCAAGCTGCCTAAACCTTAAAAAAGCAGACGCTGAAAAAGGTGTTGATGCAATCTCAAAATTAGACCGACAACGATGAACGCAATGATTATCTATCTTGATAGTTCTCTCAACCACTGTTGGGCTCAAAGCTAAAACCTCAGTATCAACCCCTAATGAAGCACTACTAAGTGCTATTTGACTAATTACTTGTTCAACACCACCAACTGAATCGGGCAAGTAAGTCTTATAAAAATGAAGAACTTTCATGATAATTTATCTTCTCTGAGGTTAATTTATTTTTTCAAAAACTGTAATAAAAATTTGATTACTATAACTCCTTAAAAATTTTTATATGCTCTAAAGCTGACTTCCTCCATGTAAAATTTCTTACTTTGTCCAGCCCTTTGCTTACCAATTCTTTTTGTAAGTTTTTATCATTAATTAATATTTCCATTTTACTTGTAATGTCTTCTATATTATATGGGTCAACATATAATGCTGCATCGCCACAAACTTCTGGCATAGATGAAAGGTTTGATGTTATTACCGGAGTCCCACATGCCATAGCTTCTAATGGTGGTAAACCAAATCCCTCATAAAAAGAGGGAAATATTAAAATACGTGAAACATTATATTCAACTATTAAAGGATTATCATCTAATCCTTGCTTGAAAATAATCTTATTATTTTTTTTAGCTCTAAACAGTACTTCTTTCGTCTTCTCAGATAAAGAGAATATATCAAAAAAGTTACCTACTATTACCAAACTATAGTCTAACTCTTTTGGTAGTCTTTCAAATGATTCTATAGTGCCTATAAGGTTTTTTCTTTCATTTATAGAACCAACATAAAGTATCTGTCTTTTCTTTTTCAAATCTTTTACAATTCTATACTTCTTATCTATTCCCAAGACAACAATATTAATCTTATCTTTAACTTGAGGGAAAATATCAATAATCTCTTTTTTAGAAGCCTCAGAAATAGTAATAATTTGATCTGCTCTTTTAATGTTATAAGGGATTAACAAAGAATAATATATTTGAAAAATTTTAGAAAAACTTTTAGGATAGGTTAAAAATGCCAAATCGTGAATGGTTAAAACGAGTTTTTTACTTTTTGGTATAAAAATAGGAGCCATATTCGCAGGACAGAATAGAACATCGCCTTTTTTAAAAGGCAATACAAAATGACTCCAAAGATGTGATAAATATTTATTTTTCACTTTTGGCTTTGCTACACTCAGTTGTAGCTTATCAGATATACTTTCTAGAATATATTTTGTATAATTTTGCACACCTGCATAGCTGTTACTATTAAGAACTCTTGCATCGATAATTATCTTCATTATGCAATTACTTTGCCATTGTCAACTAGTTTAGATTGTTTATATTTATTCAGACCTTTATGTTCGGTCGATTAAATCAATGCGTAACTGTTCAAGTTCAACAGTTGTATCTTCAAGCCTTTGTGTTCGGTCGATTAAATCAATGCGTAACTGTTCAAGTTCAACAGTTGTATCTTCAAGCCTTTGTGTTCGGTCGATTAAATCAATGCGTAACTGTTCAAGTTCAACAGTTGTATCTTCAAGCCTTTGTGTTCGGTCGATTAAATCAGTATTACTTTTTTCGAAATTTTTTAATTCTTCAAAGTGGCTATTTATAAAATAGTCTGACTTACAGTTTGTTTGTTTGTTTTTTATTCTTTTGTTTAAATATTTTAAAGCAATTGCATTATTTTGATCATATGAGATTAAACCAACATTTTTTATATAGAGATAATCTAATCCAGATTCAAAAAAACCCTTAAGAGCATCTTCTATTGATGATACAATCGGCTCTTCGTGCACATTAAAAGATGTATTCACGAGAGAAGGTCTACCGGTTAATATCTTATATTGAGTGAGTATATTATAAATCAAAGGATTAGTTTCATCATCTATCATTTGAGGTCTTGCTGTCCCATCAATATGGACCACTGCTGGACATAGATCTTTCATTAACTCTGTACAATCTAATGTAATGGTCATAAACCTTGTAGCCTCTAATGCTTTTTCATAGTTATAATAGCAGTCGCTCATATCATCTATTCTAGTTACAGGAGCAAAAGGCATAAATTCCGTCCTTCCTAATCGTGCATTCAAAGAATCATTAATATTTGTATTTGTTGTTGTTGCAAGTATCGAACAGTTTCCTAGTGCACGTGGACCAAACTCGGAATTACCTTGAAAAATGGATACAATCTTACCCGAAGATAGAAGTTCTGCAATTTTTAATTCTATATTTTCATATATATTGAAAACTATTTTCAAGTTATCTAAATATTTCGTATTAATTTCTTTTAAATCATCTATTCCATAGTACATATGCTTATATGATTTGTAAATAAAATTTTTATGATTTGAAGCTTCCAAGAAAGCAGCCCCTAGAGATGTCCCTTCATCGCCCATTGGTGGTGCAATAAAAATATTATCAAATCCAAATTCAAGTATACGTTGATTAAGGCGAACATTCGCAAATAAACCACCAGCAAGGCATATATTGTTTTTCATCCAACCATTTTCATCACATTTTGACAGTATACTTAAAATATGATTTTCTGTAAAATTTTGTAATGTTGAAGCAATATCTTCTTTTGTAAATTCAAGAACTTGGTCCCTATATTTTTGAATTTCCAGAGTATTTGGAACTAACTCGGCAGAGCATACGGCATTATATTCATTTATCCATACCAAACATTTTTCTATATGAAAATAATCTTTAGTAAACCACTTTTCTAGAATACTATTTAATTTTTTAGAAGGTTTACCCAGTGCCGCTAAACCAGTTAATTTACCCTCATGGCTTAAAGGCTTAAATCCTAATAAAGCAGTAACAAAAGCATATAATGTTGCTACTTTTGGGTACTTTACAGCATCAAAATACTCTAAAGTTTGAATCCCATTACTTTTGGAACAATGAAAAATTCCTCCAAACCATTGTTCATTTAACATTCCTCCATCATAGCATATACAAATTGCTTCATCAAATCCACTACCAAAAAAAGCTGATGCAGCATGAGATAGTTCATGATTCATGAATTTTACATTACAAGGTATATTCGATAAAAAATCGTAAAATTCTTGATGATGATGTAATGTTTTGCCATCTCTTTCGTATGGTAACTTACTTAAAAAAACTTTACTGTCCTCTGTATTTACAATATTTAATTTTTTTTCTGTAGAGATGACAACAGTTGAAATGCATTCCCAATTAATAAACTTAAGAATATCATACAAAGGTCGTCCATCATGTTTACACCTTGATAACCTCTCCAAAGAAATAGCATATATTATTTCTCCAGATGGTAGTATTAATGAGAATGCACTATCATGCATACCGCTATAATTAATTCCAAAGATGCATTTTTCTTTCAAGGAAACAAGTTTATTATTGATTATTTCAAGCGCTTTATACATTTTTCTCATCCAATATTTTTATTTTTACACTATGAAATAATATACTCATTATTCCAAATCTAACTTTACTGGACTGTACGTTAAGAATGCAAGCATCATGTAAATAATGGTGTTGTATATGATTATAATTATCTCCTTCTGCTAAAGAAACCATCATTGTATATTCTCCATTTTGTAATATAGGCATTTGAAAAATAAACTCTACAGAAAATTTTTGATTTGGCTTAACATTGTTAATTACATCTTGAGTAGTCACAATACTATTTTCTCCAAACAACTCTTGTCCTAAGTGGTCTTTGATGATAAACCCTAGAATTGGGTTTTCTAAGTTATCGTCAGCTTTTGCAGTAATAATCAGTTTAACTATTTCTCCACCCTCAAACAAAGAAATTGGTTGATTATCACTATTAAAAAATTCTATTGAAATAATTTCAGCTTTTCCAGTTTTAAAACCAGTCGCTAATAATAAATTATTAATTATTAAATTTTTGTCTAATAGGTGCTCATTAGAGTTTTTTATTAAATCCACTTTATCTGAAAGAATTTTTTTATTAATATTCGTATTAGCATTGTATGTAAACTCAAGATAATTTTCACATACCTGTGCAGTTTCTCCTGCAGATTCAATCTTCCCTTCATTAATCCAGAGTGTCTTAGTACATAAATTTTTAATAGAAGCTATATCATGACTGACAAACAATAATGTGCCATGTTCCATAAAGTCCCGAATATATCGTATGCATTTTTGCACAAATATAGCATCACCAACAGCTAGCGCCTCATCTACAATAAGAATATCTGGTTCAAGTACGGTATTTAATGCGAATGCAAGCCTAACATGCATTCCACTTGAATAAGTTTTAACTGGCTGATAAATAAAATCACCAATATCCGCAAAATTTAAAACTATATCGAGCTTATTTTGCATTTCTTGACGGCTAAACCCCATAAGAGTTCCACCAAAAAAAATATTTTCTAATCCTGTCATATCAGGATTAAAACCAGCACCTAATTCTAATAGTGAGGCAATACGGCCGTTAACAATAACACTTCCTCTTGATACTGTTAAAACATCTGTGATTATTTTAAGTAGTGTACTTTTTCCAGCTCCATTTCTACCAATTATGCCTACGGCTTCTCCACGCTTTACTTCAAAACTAATATCATCCAGTGCATAGTAATCATGATGATATTTCTTACCAAAAGGGTTGAGTGCTTCTTTTAATCTATCTTGAGGATGATCATAAAGTTTGTAAACTTTACTAAGATTTTCAACTTTTATTGCTATATCATTCATTATAATACATCCGCGAAATGGGGTCTAAGTTTGCGAAATACAACTGCTCCAAGAGCAAAAAATGTCATGGTAATCATCCAAAACTGTAATGTTTCCATAGGTTTTTCCCAAAACCAAACATGATAGATAAAAGCATCTCGGTAGCCTTGAGTAATATAATAGACTGGATTGAGCTTAAAGATCCACTGGAACTGTTCAGGTACCCTTGAAAGCATCCAAAAAATAGGCGTAAGCCAGAATCCAAACTGGATTACCATCGCAATCAACTGCCCAATATCTCGAAAAAATATTACTACGGAGCTAGTAATCCACGAGATGCCCAATAATAAAATAATACTAGCAATTAGATAGTAGACTATTTGAAACCAATATATGCTTGGTGTATAGCCATAATAGAAGTACATCCCTACCATAAACATAATAAAGAATATATGAATCATAAGAGCAGAAGAAATTTTCACAATTGGAAGAAGACTAACTCGAAAAACAATATTTTTTACCAAAAAGCCGTTGTCGAGGATGGCATTTGTAGCTGAACCCAGTGCTTCAGCGAAGAAAAACCAAGGGATCATACCTGCTATAAGCCAGAGCACAAAAGGTGTGTCTTGAACAGGTGCAGATTTAAAACCCACTTGAAATACAAACCAAAAAATCAAGATCGTTATACTAGGTTGGATAAATGCCCAAAAAACACCCAAGTAATTGTTAAGATAACGTGATCTAAAATCATTTTTGATCAGATCTAACAATAGCCTCTTACTCTTCCAAATATCAATAAACATTGATAACAATTGTTTAAAAAATGGCATTATGTTAGCTTATTATATATTTTTTTGACAAAGCTTAACAATCTTGGATATTTTCCAATTTTTGCTTTCAAAAAGTTTTTTAATAAAGCCTCAAATTGATTTAAATCTACGATACTTAAGTCAATTCTACGAACATTATTCTTTGTAATATTGGCTAGCAGTTGCTTGTACTTAAACGCATCTTTTATGTACTGTAGTTGCCAACTTTCTTCCACTATATTATCCAAGTGATTAGTTTTATCACAAGAGTCTACGTTGACTGTAAATGTTGTTTTATAAGAAAACTTCCAATTACCGGCTAGAAAAGAAGCAATCATAATGCTATAAGATTCTCTTCCATCTAGCAATTTAAGATGTTTATGATATTTAAGCATAGTACTTTTCTTAAACATCAACATTGAAATGTCAATAAATTCCGAAAAATTCACTATATCTGAGATGTGATAGTTTCTAAAAGGAGCGGAATGGCGCTTAATGCTTCCATCTTCAAGTCTATTATCAACACAATTGGCTGTATAAACCATTGAGACATTAGACTCTTGAAGTTGCTTACAACAAAGAGAGAAATGGTCTTCAAAAAATACTCTATCTTGGTTTACAACAGACACACACTCAAAGCTAGCAGATTCTAATGCTATACTTAACATATACCCTGTCGTAATAAGGCGTTTATCTTCTTTGAACATCTTCTGCTTAATAATCTTTACTTTAAAATCTTTATTTAAGTGCTTTTCAACCTGTGTTTCAATATTTATACTATCAGTCTCATCACAAACAATAATAAGCTCTATAAATGCTTTGTTATATTGAGTATTTAGAGATTGTAAAGTTTTTTCTAACTCTTCAGATACTTGTAAAATTCTAAGAATTACTGATACTCCTGTCTCAACGTCACAAGTTTGTTTAATAACCTCTGCTTTACGAGTGGCATGTTTTGTTACAAGTTCATCTAAAACTGTATCTAAATGATATTTTTCTTTATAAATTTTTTGTGAACGTTGTGCTAATTCTAATGCATCTTCTTTATTGTTTTCTATCCATTTCAAGTGTTCTTTAATTTGATCTACATTCTTTTTATAATCTAATTCATCATAGGTTATATAAAGAACACTATCACCAAACTCACGCATAATAAATGGATTATCATCGCAGATTAATACAACTCCTGCTGCACAACTTTCAAAAAGTCGACTACTGACAGCTTCAACTTTTCTATGTTCATTTGATGTCATAACCAATGATGCGCCACATTCACTGATAGCTTTCATGGATGAAATGCCATCAAATGGTAGGGATCCTGAGTAAGTAGAAAAGCCTTCCCATGGAATAGCATCAAAAAACTTCTCTGGTCCATATATACGGGTTAAGCCCTCATCATCTAGAGCCTTGAAAAAATCGTGGTGCCTGCCTTTTGAGTTAGACATTCTTTCCCAGTTAATACCTGAGTAAAACAACTTGATGTTGTCTAACAATTTTGGAGGGATTGGCTTACCTGGAACACTCGTCATAAACTGCAGACAGTTTGTTATATCTTTATCCGTTTGGGTTAAAAGATTGTCTAAATGTGCCTCAATTTTATTTGAGCCATAGACCAGATAGTCATCATAAGTAAAAAACTTTTTACTTTCTTGTTCATAGCCAAAATCCATTAAGAACTTAGGAGGATTCCACATTGCACCATACATGTATATGTTGTATAGTTTTTCAGAAGTAAAGTGCAAAGCTATAGCAAATTCAACCTCCCCACCAGAGAAGTACTCACCTGTTCTCTTATCATCTTTTCCAATAACAAAGCCTTCATTATCAATAACAATACATTCTGCTCCAATATTTTTGGCAGATATCTTGATTCTTTCTATAACTTCATATTCGGCATTTTTTAAATCTGGCCACGCACTTACAATTGCAAATTTCATATTTCCTTTTTTTTGACAGAAAAAACCCAAATTTTAGATAAAATATACCCAGATCCTGTATAAACAATTCCAGAAAGTATTTGAGACAAATATTGATCTATAGTTACGACATGTATAAAGAACATTAGAGAAATCAGGTTTAGACTATATGCTATTAACATACTAACTACAAACTTTGGTAACTCTTCACTATGATCTTTTTTCGACTTAAAATTAAATTTTTTATTTAATATATACGATACAAGCAATAGTGAGCTGTACCCTATAAAGTTGCTTAATTCTGGTGAAAAACCTACGTTCATTAAAGTGAATATAAATATATACCCAACTAAAGTATTAAAAACGCCAATGGTTAGGTATTTATACAAATGTATCATTTAACCATTTTCACCATATATTGCCCGCCAAGAGGTATGTAATGCATATATTTTTCGACCCATTGTAATTTGGTTACTGGTGGAAAAAATAAATAATATTTGCACAATGAGTATTTAAATGAAGCCTTCAATAAAAGATCTTTTAATTCAAAAGGCTTTACTAAAATTGCATCTGCATCATAGATGCAATTCTCAACTAACTTCTTTGTAACAAAATTATATGGATTATGCTCAAATACAAATAATTCACCACCACTCTTCAGCATACGATAAATTCCAGCTGTAACATCCTCTCTTAATTCTGGCGCTATATGATGATAAACTCCAGCAATATATATCAAGTCAAAGTATTCAAAATAATTATTAAATTCCGTTATCTCAAAAAATGTTTTTACATTAGGAAGGCTTTCATTAATAACTTTGAGACTTTCTTGAGATATATCAAATGCGTACACTTCAGCATTTGGATATTTCTCAATAATAAAAGGAATATTTCTTCCAGTTCCAGATCCGTATTCCAAAATTCGTAACGGACTTGATGAAATATTTACACTCATTAAGTCTATTTTATATTTTGCAAAATAACTATCATCTTTAGCAAAAAAAGCTGTATTTTCATTTAATAGCTCGTCATAATCTTCTACAAACTCATCAAAATTAACTTTATTATTCTTCATAATCACACCTCTTCTTCAAGAAAATATTTTGGTCTCTGTTTTGTTTCTTTATATATTTTTCCAACATATTCGCCAACTATTCCAATTGAAAGCAACTGAACCCCCCCTAAAAAATATATAGGCAAAACAGTTGAAGCCCACCCAGGAACTACAGAATCAGTGAAAAATAAAGCAGATGCGACAAATATAGACATTAAAAAGCTAAAGAAAAACACGATAAATCCTAAAAAAGATATCATTCTTAGGGGGTGTACACTAAAAGAAGTGATGCCATCAATAGCAAAAGATAGCATTTTATTAATTGTATACTTAGACTCACCCTCAAATCTATCCTTTACATCAAAATAAACAACATCTGTTTTATAACCAATCAGTGGTATTAACCCTCTTAAAAAAAGATTTACCTCTTTAAAAGATATAAGAGATTGATTAGCACGTTTACTTAATAGTCTGTAATCTGCATGATTGTAAACTATGTTCACACCCATCAAGTTCATAAGTCGATAAAAACCTGTTGCAGTAATCTTTTTAAAAAAACCATCTGTTTTTCTATCATTTCTAACACCGTATATAACTTCAAAACCCATTGAAAATTTATCAACAAAATTCTCTATACTTTTCTCATCTTGTTGTAAATCTGCATCAATTGATAATATGCAATCAATATCTTTATTAGCAACAAATTCCATGCCGGCAAATAATGCAATTTGATGCCCCTTATTCGCAGACAACTTAATACCTTTAATATTTTCATATTTCGATGTCAATTCATTTATTATTGTCCACGTTTTATCTGAACTTCCATCGTCAACAAACAATAGAATACTGTCTCTAGATATTTTCTGTTTACTAATTAAATCGCACACAACAGCTTGTAACTTATCACATGTCGTATTCAAAACCTCTTCCTCATTAAAGCAAGGAAGGATTACCGCTAGTACTGGTAAATTCATATTTCTCCTAGATTAATTAACCATTATAGTTACTTTTTTATTATCTTGATTTAACCCAAACCAGGTATTACCATCTTGCACCAATTCAAATACAAGTTTGCAGCCTTCTGTGCAAAGGTTATGTAAATTTAAACTATCTATATTTATAGTTAAATTTTTTGATTCACCTGATAGTAATATCATTTTGCTATTTACCCGATAAGCATTATCCCATTCAAGTAATTGATTATCTTTATTGTAAATATGATATCCAATTGATATAGGAAGTAAACCAGAATTTAATTTCCAATCAATATTAGATTTATTTTTAATCTCTAAAACGATATTAATATTGCCGCTTTCAACAAGTTCAATATGTTCAATAGAACTTACTAGATCACCTTTCAACAAGGCTTTATCTAAAGGTGTATTAATACTAATAATTCTTGAATCGTATCTTTTTTTATCAAATAAACCAGTAATTGAAGATAAATTTAGCGTGATATTTTTAGACCTTACATATGACTCTATAACCACCTTCAGTTTTTCTTTATTGATATAACTTGGAAGTTTTGAAAAGTCGACCAATTCAACATCCTTTATAAATATAGTATTTGGATATTTGTAATTGTCATCAAAGACTAGGGTAAACCCATTAGTTGGTAATATAAAGTAAGCCATTTTAGCATTGTCATCATTTATAATTTCAACTCCAATTTTTTGCCTAACATATTTTTTAATTAAAGCATATTCATCATCCTTAACTACAGCCCTATCAATTAAGACGGCATTAAAACCATATTGCGGCAAGATCTCTAATATAGTATCAAGATCACTGTCTGCTAACGTTCTATGCCAAATATCTATCGGGCTATTTTTTGAAGCTCCATTACTCCAATGAAGGTCTTTAGAGTGTAAATACGCTCGCATATGGCCAGACACGCCACCTTTATAATACTTATTATTATCTAAAAATTGAGAGTATGGGTATTGATACACTAACGCACCCTTAGGCAAAACACTTTCTAACTTTTGTATAAACAATTTTTCCGCAACAAATCCTCCAAATGACACATCCCCGCCATTTGGAGGAGCAATAAAGCTTGCATCTTTATATTTAGATTTGTAGCGAGGAGATTGATCCCATATCGCAAAAAATGTAATAAGTACAATAGCGCCAATAAAAAATATGTTCCTAGATAATTTAAGAGTTAATCTGGTTGATATAAAATAATATGTCGCCAACATATTAAAAAATATAAGAAACACAATAAATCTTTCATACGCTCTTATAGTGGGAAACCCCAATGCCACTATCGTGCCTACCCCTCCATATATTGAAGAAAGAAATACAAAGAGTGATAAGACAGCTAATATTCTTAACTTGTGCGCGTGCTCTTCATTTTCAAACTGGGTAGCATTTGCACTATGACCATCAATTTTTCTGATAGCTAAAAAACTAAATGTAATTATTAGAAAAATAGTTCCTAAAAATCCAAGCGGGTGTAACGGCACCCAACTTACATTTTCTTTATGCTCATTATTGGTGGAGATAATTTTTTTTGAAATATCTGACAATAACTCATTTCTATGATAATAAGCCGGAGCGACCAAAAGCTTTAAACTGGTCGAATAAACTTCGGCTTCAAATGGTTTTTTTATCATCCACTCGTCAAGTTTTCCATTAGGGTAGAATTCTGACATATGATTTTTTTTATATTGATCAATCGGAAAAGACAACGCTGTTACCATTGCTAAAACCACCCCGGCAAAAACTATAGGTATGCTAAAGTTGATGAGACTACGACTGCCATAATTCAATAACGTTATCAATGCAGAGAATAAAAGTAGCAACAAGGTGAAGAAGGAGTAATATCCATCAGAGGTTCCCATAACGATCATTACTAATAAAGAAAACAAAAAACGCTTCGAAAAAACAATCTCTTTGAAATTACTCTTTGAATCAACAGTAAATTCGCCTAAAGCACTCCAGTAGACCACTAGACCAACTAAAGGGATCATAAAATAAGAGCCTAAAAACAAAACTTCCAAATTATTAACAAGTCGATAATTTAAAAATGCAAAAATAAACCCTGCAGAAAGCGCCAACCAAGAATTAACTTTGGCAAGCCTGAAAGCAACATATGTAGTAGACGAAATAAGTGAAAAATTTAAAAAATAATAATACTGAACACTAGCAATAGCATCATTTGTAAAAAATCCTATTACTTTTATGATGACCGAGTGAAGGGCGCTAGTTTGAGCTGCCGCATGAAAATGCCAATCAGCAACGCCTGGCGCTCCTAGATATTTGTTCTCAAATATCCAGCCATTCTCTAGCAATCCTTTAGCGGAGACCAAATGATAAGTTCCGTCATGCATTCCATATGAAAATGGAATTGAAAAGTCCCAATTATAAGCGCCAAATAAGATAACAGCGAGCAATAATGGAAGCACCCCTGCAAGGATAAATTGACTTATAAAGCTGGCTACATTTACAGCTGAAAATTTCAGTATTTTCATATTTTATTTTTATATTTCTTATAACCCAATACAAAAAGAAGCATTATGTATGTAGCAAGAAAAGTCAAAAATATAGTAAATATAAAACTTGTGTAGGCAATTTTTAAGGTGTATTTTCCGGGGGATAAAACAATCTCTCCACTATCGCTATCAACACGCTCCCCGTTATCTTTATTTACAGCTGACATTGTAAGATTTTTACTATTATAAAATAAAAAATCAATACTTGTCTTCTTGAGCACCTCTATATCATATGTCATTTTATTTTGATAATCAGATTCAAAATGTCTAATAATCATATCACTTGCATAATCTGAAGAAATTATACCATCGCCAATATTTTGTCTATATACTTCAATTGCCCCATCTTTCTTGAATGTTATATTTCTTCCGCGCCCATCACTAGAAGACTTTTCTTTTTCTATATTCTCTTTGAATAAAACTTTTTGGGACACTAAACGTTTATTATTAAAATAAAAATTTAAATTTTTCAATTCTGTTTCTACACCCTCGGTTGAGTTAAAAATAAGATTGAAATTTTTTGTGGAAGACTGCATAATAAATTCTCCTGAATGTTTACACTGCTTATCTACGCTCGTTTTCAGACTTATTTCATCTACTTTCAGTGCAATTGGAGAGCAGATATTACTTTCAAATTTAATTGTATATGCTCCAGCACTAAAAATATTCTTGTAGTTTAATTTGTAAAATTTCCAACCATCTGCAAGAGTGAACGTCCTACTAAGATCAAGAGTCTCACCTAACTCCTCTTCATAATGTTTTATCTGGTCATCGTTTGAAATTATAAATTCACTACCTGTATCAAATAAATAATTGAAATCAACTGCCCCATAACTTGCAAAACTTTCTATGTACCCTCGGTATCGTGACAAATGAGGCTCATAACCCATATAATTTGACAATTTAATTCTTTTTTCAACGTACCAAGGATAATTTCTTGGTATGTATGGATCAATTGCTCCAGAAAATTCTGCATATTTAATTATTCTTGAATTAGAATTTGATTTCAAAAAATTAATTAATCGGTCTGTTTCATTATCATTAAATATAATGGAGCTTGAGGGTTTATTATTCCTTATGCTAAAATTTTTATAAGTAAGATTATTTAAGAATATGATGAATATTGCCACCCATATTACTTGAACTTTTTCAAACCTTAATGAAGCCAATAAAAAAATCACAAATAATATTAGTTCTAGGTTTAGCAAGTCTAGATTAATATCTTCAAAAAAAGAAGTTGTTGACAGGAAGTTGTGTGAATTTATAACTACAAAGGTTAGGCTCAGCATAAAAACCAGTCTCACACTTTGTTTTCTATATTTATCTTTATTCCGAATAAAATATAACAATGCTATTGAAATTGCAACAGATAAAAACACATGTGAAACAAGCATATATCGAGCATACATATGCATCTTATTTAACCCTGGTGCATAAAAATAAAATATATCAGCTAATGAACTATACTCACCAAACGAAATGAAAAGTGTAAAAAGATAAATCATAAAAAATGCAAAAAAACTTCTTTTATATTTTCCGAGTATTTTGTATGGGTATATAAAGTAAGTCAAAATAAGAAATACTGGCAGCATTCCAATATATAACGAATATGTCTCTATCTTACTTGCGGTAATTATTCCATATGATAAAAAGCTTAGTAAATCATAAAAACGCAAGTGAAAGGTGTCATAATCAACCACCATTTGTAGTGTAGTAATTGTATGCGCATTTGTTTCTTTATTAAATAATAATATTCCAAGATAATATGGAAATACTACTAATGACGCTATGCCTATCGAAGTTAATAAACCTTTGTTATCAAGTATCAAGGCTTTAATACTTGTATGTTTTTCAAAATTTATTTTTATATAATAATAATATATAAAATACAATAAAATTGACAGTACAACTGCAAAAACTGATAAAGTAATATAACCTTGTAAATAAACAAATATAAATACAGGAGAATAAAGAATTGATTGGGGTACGCTCATATAACGTAGCTTTAGAACTGTATAGAACAGCAATGGAACCGACATATGGACAAAGAAAAATGGCGGAAAGCTTTTTGCTATAATTGCTTGTGATGAAAAAGTAAAAATCACAGCAAAAAACAATGCGTATAATTTGTTAAAACTAAAGAACCTTGACATTAATAATTGGGAAAAGTACATGCTTAGCATGGTATATATAGCATATATACTTATATATACTATAGACAAACCCTTTAAGCTGTCAATTGGGATTAAGGCACTAAATATATATATCAGATTAAAACCTGGTAAATTTGGTCTAAATACAAATTCAGTTGCATGATTATTTGTTAAAAAATCTCCACTAAATAAAACCCCCTCCCTAATGCTTTCATGCATATGCATAAGTTGTGGTAAATACAAATATAACTCGTCACCAAAGAAGTTTTTATATCCATTTGATATCATGTGAAAATCAAATGATACGTACAATCCAGAGAATATAAGAGATGAGATTATAAGGAACAAATTATTTTTTTTATTGACAATCATTGCATCCTACTTTTTATAAACAAATTTTTCGAACAAAACATAGCTAATTAGCGTATATGAAATCATTCCAGCAAACAGGCTTAACGTTTCATCAAAATTCAACATCTCAACAGAATAATATAAAATAGCTTTGCTCGCAAAAAAAGCTATTATAAAATATATCGTAAATTTAGTGACATAATGCGTATCAAACCTTGTCTCTCTATTCTTAAAAGTATAGATTTTATTCAATACCAAGCTACTTACATATCCCGAAAAATAACCTGCCGTATATGCACTCAAGTAGTTTGTTTCAAAAACATAATAAAATAGCATTATTACAAATAGTGTTAAAAAAGTATTTAATACACCAACACTTACATACTTAAGAAACATTGTTAATTTTTTTCGTATAAAGTTTGCGAACAGTAAAATTTGGACGCTGCTTACTTTCAATGTAATTTTTACCAACATATTCGCCAACAACCCCTATAAAAAGACTATTCAATCCTCCAAAAAGAGAGATTGACAAGGCTACAAAAGTCCACCCTTCAACAGGCACTCCTGCTAAAAACTTCTGATATAAAATATAACTAATTCCTGTTAAAGACATCAAAAACATAATAAGACCAAGAAGAGAAATCATTCGTATAGGGGCAATTGAAAAAGAAGTGATTCCATCAAATGCCAAGCCAATCATTCGATTAAAATTGAACTTTGTTTCACCCAATTCTCTTGCTGTTCGAGGATACTTCACAATTGCATACTTGCTTTCCAAGTTTAAAACCATCCCTCGTATATATCTATTTCGTTCATTATATTGCTTAAAATCATTCAACAAACTTTTGCTCATTAGCCTAAAATCGCCATGATTTTTGACAGAATTTACACCTAAAAAGTTCATGAATCTATAGAATACTTCGGCACTGTTTCTCTTAAGAAACGAATCAGAGTCTCTATTTTCACGGACACCCAATACCAAGTCAAAACCTTCGTAATGTTTTTCAATCATCTCTTCGATTTTATTTGGATCATCTTGCAAATCAGCATCGATAGTAACAATCATTTCATTGCTCGTGTGATATAAGCCTGCAGTAATTGAACCTTGATATCCAAAGTTATTTCTTAAATCAACAATAACAACACTCTCATCTTTCTCATATAAGGAAAGCATTTTTTCAATAGTGCCATCAGTTGAACCATTATTTACAAATACTAATTCGTAAGATTCAATTTTATTCCCCATTAAACAATCAAGAATATCTTTAAGGTTCTTATATAAACTACCTAAAACCTCCTCCTCATTGTGACATGGGATTACAATTGACAATGACTTTAAATCATGACTCATACATTTACCTTGTTAAGCACCTATAAACTAACAGCCCATAGATTGGATTTACGATTGACTGACAGTAGCTCCTAATTACAACAAATTGCATACTTTTAACTAAAATACTTGTCAGAACAAACTCTAATTTCTTTAATCATATAAAAAATACCAGTGCATTAAAATCCAGTAAATTAATAAAATTTCTACTATTTATTTTTAGTCTTTCATTAAATACTCATTTTGCACAGCTAGCACAAATTTAACCCTCAAGAAAAACCTGCTCTTATTGCAGTTTATACACTGATTCAAGTACACTTTAGTCTTTTCCTAAGGCCTCTTATTTTGATTATTATGCAAAACCTTTTCTATTTTATATATTGCATCTTCTAGTGAGTATTGCTGCCTCCATCCAGGCACAGTTAAACCTAGACTATAAGGGGACATAACTTCTCTTTCTCTATACTCTCTACTACCCCAAACAATATTAAGTTTCGAATGAGTTACCCTTTCAAAGAGTCTCGCTAACTCTCTTAAAGTCATCTTTTCTTTATTTGTCACAACAAAAATTCTATCTTTAAAAGTTTCAGCTTTATCGCTTGATAAATGCTTTAACAGTTGCTCATAAGCACTTAGAACATCATCAATATAACTAATATCGATAATTTGCTCACCTGCGGACATTTTAAATTTTTCTCCTGACAGTGCGATAGAACTCCACAAGTTGAATATCTTAGCTCTTTTATCCCTTGGTCCAAAAGTATCATTTAACTTTATTGTAGTAAAAATCAAATTACTTGTTTCTGTATAGAATCTAGCAATATTTTCAAACGCCTCTTTAGTTGCTGCATATAGGTTAACTGGATTATTTGATTCATTCTGATAATTCTGCCAAAATGTACCTGTGTTAACAAACCATTTGACTTTAGTTATCACGCTTGCCTCTAACAGCAAGGCACCAAATGTGATATTGCTATTAATCAAATTACTTATATCATCATAAATATGATTAACAGATACATTTGATGCGAAATGAACCACTCCGTCAAAATCATGCATTTTGAAAATATCCAAAATGTCATTATCATTAAAATATCTTTGAATATCGCAATTCATTTTTTCTAAAAATTCAATATTTGAATTATTTCTTACTAGTGCAACAATTTCATATTTATTTTGCAACAATTGCACAAAGCTTTCACCTAAATAGCCTGTCGCCCCAGTTACCAAAATCTTCATCTAGTCCACTCAATATTTTTAACTTTTGCATCTGAAACATAAGCATCTAAATCTTTTTTTGTTAATACTACTTTGTTTTCATAAAAAGACCTGTACCAATTTGTCGTTTTATTAAAGGTATTTTGACTATCCCACACACCTTTCCATTTCAGTTTTGTATATGCTTTACTGCAATCAAGTTTTAATAAATTTGCCTCATGAGGCTGGTGATCACTTAAGTTTAATTCATAGCTTATTTTGCCCCAATACTTTTGAATGTATTTAACAACCTTCTCCACTGAAATGGAATGCTCATCAGATGGTCCAAAATTCCAACCCTCTGCAAACTCTTTCTTACCTTCAAGAAGCTTTTGCCCGATATGTAGATAACCACTTAGTGGCTCTAAAACGTGCTGCCATGGTCGGGTAGCGTGTGGATTTCTAATCTTTACCTTTTTATCTTTGCTGACAGCCACCATAATATCTGTAATAAGCCTATCTTGAGCCCAGTCTCCGCCACCAATAACATTTCCAGCTCGACAACTCGCCAACAAAGTATTATGCTTAACCCCGTAATCATCTAAATTAAAATAAGAGTTTCTATAGCTTGAAGTTAAGAGTTCAACGCACCCTTTTGATGAGCTATATGGGTCATATCCACCCATAGAGTCAATTTCTCTATAGCCCCATGGCCACTCTCTATTCTCATAAGCCTTATCACTTGTAACATTTATTATGGCTTTTACCGAACTACACTCGCGACATGCCTCTAAAACTTTGAGAGTTCCCATTACATTTGTTTCGTACGTCTCAACAGGTTCATCATAAGAATGCCTTACTAAGGCTTGTGCAGCTAGATGAAAAACAATCTCTGGATTGTGAATTGCGAATATTTTATGTAAATTTTTCTGATCATTAAGATTTCCAATGATAGACACGATATCCAAATCAATAAGCCCTATATGATTTGGATTACTTGGTGGCTCAAGAGAATATCCTACTACCTTAGCGCCCATCTTATTAAGCCAATAGACAAGCCATGAACCTTTAAATCCTGTGTGCCCTGTTACTAGTACGGTTTTATCTTTATAGATGCCAGAAAACAATGAATGCATCACCATACCTTCCAAGGTGCTTTATTTGTATCCCAAAGTTTATTTAGGTCATTTTTATCTTTTAATGAATCCATAGGCTTCCAAAAACCTTTATGCTTATAGGTAAATATCTCATCATCTTTTGCAAGATTTTGAAGAGGGGACTGCTCAAAAATAGTTCCATCACCCTCTGTAATATAATCAAATACCTTTGATTCACATACGAAATATCCAGCATTAATCCAGCCACCATCACCTTTTGGTTTCTCTAAAAACTGTGCCACCTTGTTGTTAGATTCAATGTTTAATGCACCAAATCTTCCTTGTGGTTGCACTGATGTCATGGTCATAGATTTTTTGTGAAATTTATGAAATTTCACTAACTCTTTAATATTTATGTCAGAAACTCCATCACCATATGTCAGCATAAAAGGATTATCCCCTATGATATCTTGGGCACGTTTCACGCGCCCCCCTGTCATGCTGTTCATTCCAGTATCAAGAAGTGTCACCTTCCAAGGCTCACTAGAGTTATTGAGAATTTCAATATCTCCATTGGCCATATTAATAGATACATCACTTTGATGAAGAAAATAATTCGAAAAATATTCCTTGATAGCATAGCCTTTATAGCCTAGTAAAATAACAAACTCATTAAAACCATATTTTGAATACGTTTTCATAATATGCCAAAGAATTGGCTTACCACCGATTTCAATCATTGGCTTTGGAGTAACATCGGTTTCCTCACTTAGCCTTGTTCCAAAACCACCCGCTAATAATACTACTTTCATAAATAATCCTTTTTTACTTTATTCTTAATGTATTTCTTGTATTTTGAGCCCAATTTATAGACTCAAACAATCCCTCTTTCAAAGAAATGTGTTTACAAAAATTTAGCGACCTTAATTTGTCAATATTAACTGAACGTTGTGGTACGCCGATTGGCGCATCTTTATCCCAAATAATTGATAGCTTGTGTTCAAAAAATTCATCAATTATTTGAACAATTTCTTCAATCGAAATACTCTCTCCACTCGCTATATTTATTGCGCCGGTAAACGACTGCATACATAAAATTGCCGCATGAGCCGCGTCTTTACTATTTAGAAAATCTCTTGTTGTATTTTTATTTCCCCATACCGTAAGAGATTTTTTATCCGTCTGTATGGCATTCAATGCTTTCTTTATTAATGCTGGAATAACATGCCCTCCATCAATATCATATCTATCATTTATTCCATACATATTTGTAAAGATTCCATAACAGTAATCTATATTTTTAGTCTCTTTAAGAATCTTTAAATAAGATAAGGCATGGCGTTTAGCTGTTGCGTATCCATACTCACCAGCATGTGGCTCACCATCTAAAAAGAATTTCTCTTCCAAAGGTAAAGATGGATACGGAAAAGGGTAGCTCGCAACTGTACCAGCAAAGAAAATTTTTTTAATACTGTAATTAGCACAAGCATTTAGAATATTGAGATTTATTTGTGTATTCTGATGAATTGATTTTAACTGATTCTCTAAATTACCCTTTAGTCCATAAACTAAAGAGGCTAAGTGAAATACATAACTTGGTTTATGTTTATTAAACCAACTTTCCACCATATTAATTTCAAGTAAATCTAGCTCTTTATGTGTTGGTATTAAAAGATTTACATAGCCTTGACTTTTTAATTTAGATACAATTGCAGCCCCAAGTAATCCTGTAGCGCCAGTAATTAATATTTTATCGTCAAGATTCATATTAATTGATGTTTGACGCTTTACAGCTATTCTTCACAATTAGAGTGTCACGTTTAGCAATGTTAATGTCATTTTCCATCATCTCATGTACCATCTCTTCTAGAGTAATTTTTGGCTCCCAGCCCAGTTTTTCTTTGGCTTTAGACGGATCACCTAGTAGAGTTTCTACTTCAGTTGGGCGGAAGTATCTTGGATCTACTTCTACGATTAAATTACCTGTTTCAGTGTCATAGCCTTTTTCATCCATACCTTCGCCTTCCCAGCGGATGGTTTTACCTAAATGACCCCATGCGAAGTTTACAAAGTCACGAACTGAGAATTGTACGCCGGTGGCGATACAGAAGTCATCTGGCTCATCTTGTTGTAGCATTAGCCATTGCATTTCAACATAGTCTTTGGCATGACCCCAGTCTCGTTTGGCATTCATATTTCCCAGATATACGGTGTCTTGCAGGCCTAATGAAATACGTGCCAACGCCATTGTTATCTTACGAGTTACAAAGGTCTCTCCACGTACTGGCGATTCATGGTTAAACAAGATGCCGTTACAAGCATACATGCCGTAGGCTTCGCGGTAGTTAACCGTAATCCAGTAAGCATAAAGCTTTGCTGCTGCGTAGGGAGAGCGTGGATAGAAAGGTGTAGTCTCTTTTTGTGGAATCTCTTGCACTTCACCGTACAACTCTGAAGTTGATGCCTGGTAGTATTTGGTTTTCTTTTCTAAACCTGAGATGCGAATGGCTTCTAAGATGCGCAGTGCGCCTAGGCCAACGGTGTCTGCTGTGTATTCAGGGGTTTCGAATGATACGGCTACGTGTGATTGTGCACCAAGGTTATAAATTTCATCAGGTTGAATCTGTTGGATGATACGCACTAGACTCATTGAGTCAGATAGATCACCGTAATGTAGTACAAACCTACAGTCGGCTTCATGTGGGTCTTGATAAAGATGATCAATACGACTAGTATTAAATGAAGATGAACGACGCTTGATGCCGTGAACTACGTAGCCCTTGTCTAATAAAAATTCTGCAAGATATGATCCATCTTGTCCTGTTATTCCAGTAATTAAAGCAACCTTTAATGGAGTTAGATTTTTAGTGTTTAGTTTTTTTTTTGTCATATTTTTATTTGTTTTGTTATTTAGTGTTATTCTTAATAAATTTAATGCAACTATAATATATATCAATAAATCTATAAGTTCGTTTATAAAAGCATTAAAAAAAAATTTATAATTTTAATATTCGTGTGATTATTTGTAAATAAGTGGTTGTAAATTCATCTAGATCTATATATTCACTTCTAAAAACCTATTCCAAAAAAATCTTCGAGTTTTTCAGCTATATAATTTAATTGTCTCTTTTCAAGCCCTGGATAAACACCAAGCCATAGTGTTTGATTCATAGTTATGTCAGTATTTATTAAATCACCAGAAATTCGATATTCGATATTTTTAAAGTATGGCTGTCTGGTTAGATTCCCAGCAAACAATAAGCGTGTACCAATTTTATGCTGATCTAAATATTTAATTAAATCTACTCTGTTTACATTGGTAGCGTCTCTTACTGTAACTGGAAATCCAAACCAAGAAGGTGTTGAATTATCAGTAGCTTCTGTAAACTCTAAAAAATCAGTTAGCGTTGATAGTCGATTTTTCAAATAATCAAAATTCTCATTGCGCTTCTCTATGAATTTAGGAAGACGCTTCATTTGTGCGAGACCACATGCAGCCTGAATATCGCTAATTTTAAGATTATAACCAAGATGTGAATAGGTGTATTTATGATCATATCCTTGCGGTAGGCCACCTAATTTCTGGTTAAATCTTTTCCCACAAGTGTCATCACAACCTGGCTTACAATAACAGTCTCTGCCCCAGTCTCTAAATGATTCAGCAATAGCTATCAACTCTGAATTGTTTGTAAATACAGCCCCACCCTCACCCATAGTAATATGATGTGCCGGATAAAAACTACAAGTAGAAATATCTCCAAATGTGCCTACATGTTGTCCATTATATTCGGCACCTAATGCATCACAGCAATCTTCAACTAGCCAAAGATTATATTTATCGCATAACTCCCTTACCTTTTTAAGGTTGAACGGATTACCTAGCGTATGAGCAAGCATAATTGCTTTAGTTTTTGGTGATATTGCATCTTCGATTAAATCAGCATTTATGTTGTGGGTTTTTAAATCAACATCTACAAACACTGGAACGGCTCCAAACTGTACAATTGGATTAACCGTAGTAGGAAAACCAGCTGCAACACCAATCACTTCATCGCCTTTTTTTATAGATCTATCCCCTAACCTGGGCGAGGTCAAAGTGCTAAAAGCAACTAAATTAGCAGATGAGCCAGAATTAACTGTAATTAAATGTTTAACCCCAATGAAGTCACCCAACTCTTTTTCGAATTGCTCATTAAATCGTCCAGTAGTTAACCAGCCATCCAAAGACGCATCAACCATGTATTGTAATTCGGTTGATCCTATTACTTTACCAGATGGCGGTACGATATCTTTACCTGGTTCAAAATCTTTCTTAGCATACTGTAATTCCGCATACTCCTTAACAAGGCTTGCAATTTCTTTTCTTAATGATTCATTTGTTTTCATATTTCGTATATTATTTAATATTTTAAAAACTTTGTACAAATTTGTCTGAATAAAAATCTCTTTTATTTAAACCGGCTTTAACAAAACTAATCTCAGAAGAATTAATCATTTCACTTGCGCCGCAAGCATACACATTGCTATTTTTAATATTATTAATCTTTGATAAAGCAATATTTTGTACATAGCCAACTTCACCTTTCCAATTATCACTTTCTCTTGAAACAATTGGAGTGAAATCTATCTTTATTTTTTTAAAATTTGACTTCCAAATAAAATCCTGCCGAACCCTATTACCCCAAAATAAACTTATACTCTCAGTCTGATTATAGCTAAGATCTGATTCTAATCCATTTAATATTGAGATGATTGGAGCAATGCCCGTTCCTGTTGCTAAAAAAACTAAAGGCTTATCCTTATCACGCAAATAAAAAGTTCCTTTTGGTCCTTCAATTCTTAACAAGTCATTCAACTTTGCTTTACTAAACCAATAATCACTGAGCTTGCCATGTTTAACTTTCTTTATTAATAGGGTTATTTTATTATTTGACGAGATACTAGCTATTGAGTAACTTCTTCTTATAGAATTTGGACCTATAACATCAATAAACTGACCCTCTAAAAAAGCAAAACTCAATGTGGGTGGAAGTCTTAACTTAACTTGCATAATATCTTCAGACAGAAAATCTAAACTGTCAATTCTAGTTGGTAGAATTTTTACTTCAATCCCATGCATAATACTAAGATTAGTCGCATCAATTAATATGTCAGATGTGGCCACACAACAACAGGTTAAAAATTGATTAGTTACGCTCTCTTTATCGAGCGCAATCTGTGGTTTTATTTCAAGAACTTTACCCTTTAATAAAGTAGTTTTACAAGCTCCGCACAGTCCATTTTTACAACTATGGTCAAAAACAAGCCCAGCAACTGATGCACTATCCAAAATCGTCTCACCGTCAATAGAGGGAAAATCTTTTCCCTCTATTGTGCGAATTTTAAATTGCTTAGACTCTACCATAAACATCCTTAAACCTAACAATATCGTCTTCATCTAGATATACTCCACTTTGTACTTCAATAATTTCCAGATATTCATCAGTTTGGTTTTCTAGACAATGAATAGTCTTTAGTGGAATATAAGTGGACTCACCCTTGTTAAGGGTGAAAGTTTTCTCACTATTAGTGACTGTGGCTGTTCCACTCACAACCACCCAATGCTCTGCACGTTTATGATGCATTTGTAATGAGAGCTTTTCACCAGGTTTAACATGTAATCTTTTTACTTGGAAGTGCTTACCTGATTCAATAGAGTCATACCAACCCCAAGGGCGACAAACTTTACGGTGTGCACTACTCTCACACCGACCACTGGCTTGTAAGGATTCAACAATACTCTTTACTTCTTGAGCTTTGTCTTGGGTGGAAATAAAGGTGACATCAGGCGTGTCTATAATAATTAGATTATCTACACCTATGGCTGCGACCATATGATGATCAGCATTAATGTAAGTATTAGTGGTATCTTGAATAATAACATCACCCTTAGTCACATTACCATTAGCATCTTTATTGCCAATATCATATAGTGCTGGCCAAGCACCAATATCATTCCACTGGGCGTCTAGAGGAACAACAACCACATTATCACTTTTCTCCATGAGTGCGTAATCAATAGAATCAGATGGAGATAATTCAAAGGCTTGTTTGTCTAGCCTGATAAAGTCAAGATCTTGCGTAGCGTTATTAATCGCATTAGTGACTGATGCAACAATGCCAGGTGAATGAATAGTTAACTCATCAATTAGCACGTCAGCTTTAAACATAAACATGCCAGAGTTCCAAAGGTAATTACCCTGATCTAGATAAGTTTGTGCAGTTTTTAGATCTGGCTTTTCAACAAACTCTTCAACTTTATGTGTACCATTACTACTCTCTTTTGATGATTTGATATAACCATAGCCAGTATTAGCGTCAGTTGGCACAATTCCAAAAGTAGCTAGCTTGCCACTTTGCACTTGTTGGCTTGCTATGTTAATTGCTTCATGAAAAGCATCGCTATCTTGAATGACATGATCGGCTGATAAAACTAGTAGCATCGAACCATCTGAATCTTTTAATGATTGCAGTGCTGCAGCTGCTATTGCAGGAGCGGTGTTTCTACCAACTGGTTCCAATAATATTGTTGGATTTTGAATATCAATTTGTTGACACTGCTCTGCAACTAAGAAACGATGATCGGCATTACAAACAATAATAGGATCTGCAAGATTATCCAATCCATTAAGACGTAATATGGTTTCTTGCAGCATGGTGTTGTCACCCGCTAAAGGTAAATATTGCTTAGGATATTGCTTGCGTGATAATGGCCAGAGACGCGTGCCTGAACCGCCTGAAAGAATAACTGGAACTATCTTCATAATAAATCTCTATCCATGTTCTTTGCTTCTTGTTTTAAACTTTCAATTTCTTGTTTTAGTGTGTCGTATTCTTGAGTTTTAATTCTTATAAAATCCAAAGTCAGTTTTGCTTTTTCTTCTATTCCTTTTGGGGTTAGTAAGTATGAGTATTGGATTTTGTTGTTACTGTTTCTAAAATTATTAACCTTGATGAAAACTTTTTCAATAAGGCTTTTTAAGCAATAGTTAACCTTGCCAAGGCTAACGCCTAAGTCATTAGATAATTGCCTTTGAGTAGGATGTGAGTCTCGCTCTAAAGATTTTAAAATTTGAAATTTATTCTGTTTTTTAGACACTCTGCCATTTTGCTGAATATAGTAAATTTATATAAAGCCTTACTTATAATATAGTTCATTATAACATTTGTTCAATGATTGAACGGATAAATTAAGACAATCTTGTCTGAATAGTTTTACAACAATATAGCCTTTATACATTAATGTCTTACAGGCTATTAAAGGTGATAATGGCTACTATCGATAATTAAAGATGCGCAGGTTTAATCTCGCACTTAATTGTCATACATATGAAACACCGATCTTATCCGCTACCACCATTAACTTTTTATCCATGGTTAATAATTGCGCGTTATTGCGTCTTGCCAGCACCAAAAATAGCGCATCATAAACCGGGTGGTTTAATTCGCAGCCTAACTTAAATGCCTCAATATAGAGTTCATGCTCATTAACGTATTCATCCGGCAAAGAAATTGCTTGCTCAATTAGTTTCTCACACTTTGCAAAAGGATACTCGGCAAACTTTTGATACTTCCAAAAAACATTGCTCGTTTCGGCAATCAAAAGAGTGGGAGATAGTACCAAATCTGCACTACCAAGTGCTTGCACAAATTTACCTGCTGATTTGCGTTGTAATACAACCTCAACGGCTGCACTGGTATCTAAAACAACAATCATCTGTCTCTATCTTCTCGAATTAACGCTTCAGGGGTTGCGCCAAATGTTTCACTATCAAATACAGTCGCCTGTGTAATTTTCTGTAATAACGCCAAACGACGCTCTTTTGGAGAGCTTGAAACCTTTAGCCCTTTGGCTAAAATAGCAACCGCTTGTTGAGCTAGGCTGCGATGCTCTTGCTCTGCTGTTTTTTTCAGCTGATAGTAA
>Ga0255775_1000825_pt1 | contig 30346 bp, 29 predicted proteins | sample 011ome_26_FD_179973 | JGI IMG/M metagenome (GOLD analysis project Ga0255775, IMG submission 179973) | Coastal salt marsh microbial communities from the Groves Creek Marsh, Skidaway Island, Georgia - 011511BT metaG (version 2) | ecosystem: Environmental > Aquatic > Marine > Intertidal zone > Salt...
ATCCATAGACAAAAATGATATCAAGAGGAATATTTAATATCATGCCAATAAATGCAACCCAAAAAACTGGAAGAGTCAGGCCCATACCTTCACTGTAGCAACGAAGACATGTAAATAGCATGTTGGCCACAAAACCAAATGACATGGCTTTTAAATATCCATCCGAAATTTGAGCAATATTTTCTTCAATATCAAAGTAAGGAATAAAAAAGCTTAGATTTCTATATAGAATAAAACCTATTAAACCCAGCGCTATACTAACCCACAGTATTTCTCGAACCTTTTGTCCAATTTCTTCATATTTTTTTGCTCCGAATAGCTGGGCAACTATGGGAGTTACCGCAAACAAACAACCGCCAAGAAGAAAATAAAAAGGCATGGATAGAGCATTACCTATGGCTAATCCGGATAAATCAAGCGCACTTGCTCGACCAGCAACAATAGTGTCTGTAACTCCCATCCCCATATATGAAATTTGAGATCCATAGATTGGTATGCCTATTTTTAGCAGTTGCTTTAGCTCTTTTAGTAATTTTTTCAAAAAAATAAACCCAGAAATTTCTCGGTACTTTATCATATAAGAATCATCCTAAAATGGAGAAATAAAATTAGAAAAGATAGTCGACCATATTGGCTAAAAAAAATTATTTCTAAGCTAACTGCGCGTTACGTAAATCACTTTGTTAGACCGCAATTTAAACATCTTGGAAAGGGAACGGTATTTTTTAAACCTCAATTTATTAAGTTATTTGGATCAAATATTTCTGTTGGCGATTTTCCTACATTTATTTCTGCTCCTGATGATTACATTCAAATAACAAGCTGGGATGCTGGGGAATGGAATGGTGAAGTTGATATTGGGAGCTATGTATTAATTTCTCCCGGAGTTCGAATTATGGCTGCTGACAAAATCTCAATCGGAGATTCATGTATGTTTGGTCACGGTGCATGCATTACTGATGCTGATTGGCATGGAATTTATGATAGAACAAAAGTTGTTGGCGATCCAAAGCCTGTTGTTCTTGAAGAAAATGTTTGGGTTGGTGAAGATGCAATGATATGCAAAGGTGTCAGGATTGGAGCAAATAGCATTATTGGAGCTCGATCAGTTGTTACAAAAGATATTCCAAATAATACAATTTATGCAGGCAATCCTGCGACATTTATTCGAAATCTAGATGAGGGTGAATTCATTACTAGGAAAGATTTTTTTAAAGATCCCATAAAATTAGCTCATGACTTTGATTTGCTTGATCAGTACTCACTTGGAAATAATACTCTGTGGGGATGGGTTAAAAGTATTGTCTGGAGAGATAAGACCCATTGATTAAGATCGTCTCAGATTCACAAATTCCAAATATTAAGCAAAAATTGTCTGAGTTTTTTGCTGATGAGTATTCGCTGGAAAATTTTGTATATGATGAGCTCACTTCAAATGATCTGAAAGACGTTGACGCTCTCTTAGTTCGATCAACTATACAGGTAGACAAAAAGTTATGTGACCATTCGTCAATCAAGTTTGTTGGCTCAGCAACTGCAGGAATAGATCACCTAGATATTGAATATTTAGATGCTCAAAATATTTCTTGGTCACACGCTCCAGGCTGTAATGCATTTAGCGTTATCCATTATGTTATGGCTGCTATAGGAGAGCTAATTCAAGAAGGTCTTTTCAGTGTTCGACAAAGCATTGGAATCATTGGATATGGCAATATAGGTAAAAGGCTGTATAAATTACTATCGGCTCTTAATATTGAGGTTTACGCTTACGACCCTTTATTAGAAGACAGCCACTTGGTTACTATGGAAAAAGTATTGGCATGTGACCTTTTAACAATTCATGTTCCATTTTCTACAGAAGGTATTTATCCAACAAGACGCCTGCTGAATCAATCACACAGCAGCTTTTTAAAAGATAAAATCTTGATCAATACATCCAGAGGAGGGGTTGTTTGCGAGAAATTAATCACAGAATCTAATAACTTAATTTATGTTGCTGATGTATGGGTAGATGAGCCAATTCCATCCAAAACTACTATCCAAAATGCATTTATCTCAACGCCTCACATAGCTGGCTACAGCATTGAAGGCAAAATGAACGGTACGGGTGTAATTGCTTTAGAATGCGCGAAAACATTTAATTGTCTTAAAGATAGCGGTTCGACCAATAATCAATTAATGAATTGGCCTCATGGGGTAGAAAATATTGTTCGTGATATGCATGCTCATGGATTTCCCTTGGCTATGTTCAAAAGTGAGTTAGATTTATGTACTATCTCTAATGAATTTAAGGATATTTCAACTCACAATCTTGCTGATGGGTTTAAAGCCCTAAGAGCCAACCATCCCCCAAGGCATGATTTCAATGCTTATTCTTATCAAGATATAGTGGACCTAGACGAATCTATTAATTTAGATTTTTTTAATTCTCTTAGATCTCTGAAGTAGAGATAAAAAATTACTTTAGATAAACGGTACCAAGGGAATATTGCAGCTGGAGATTAATACTAAGATAGAAAGCATGCTAATAAATTTTAAGACATTTAATTTCTTCGTAACATATCTATTGTACACTTAAGAAGAGCAAGAAATCTCTAAATCTTTTGCCCATATTGGAGATTTATTCGCAAACTTCTCATGCTCTATTAGCTCTTCATAAGGTTGGGTTATAACAATCATTAAAGTTTCAAGTTTGGAAAAATCATTTACTTCTGCTGCCTCAATTGCTTCTTGTGCCATATAATTTCTCAAAATGAATTTTGGATTAATCTGGTTCATTAGCTTCAATCTTTTGTCTTTAGATAAGGTTTCCTTTGAATGTCTTTCTAGAAAAGAGACAACCCAGCTTTTTGAAATTTCTGACTGTAGCTCTGGAGAATTTTCTTCAGCTAGGACTTGCGTGAGATTTCTAAAAGTATTTGTGTAATCTAGCTTTTCAGATTCCATAATATCTAATAGACCTTGAATTAAAGTAGCATCCTCAGGCTTTGCTAGGTCTAGACCTAGTTTTTTTCGATAGAGTTCAGCCAAAGTATCTTGAAAGATTGCTTCATAGGTTTGCAGGATCTCACCTTGAGTCTCCTCAGAGATCAGTGAGGATAGGGCATGCCCCAATGCAGAACAATTCCATAACCCAATATAAGGTTGATTTTTGAATGCATACCTACCTTGATGATCAGAATGATTGCATACATGGTTTGGATTGTAATCTTCCATAAAACCGTAAGGACCGTAATCAAACGTCTCACCTAAAATGCTCATATTGTCAGTATTCATTACTCCATGATTGAAGCCACAGGCTTGCCAATGAGCAATCATATTTGCTGTTTTCTTGACGATTATTCTAAAAAAATCTTCATATGCATTTGTAGTTCTAGAGAAATATTGAGGATAAGAATCAATACAAAAATCTGCCAGCGCCTTAACATGCTCAGGTTTATTGTTGTAGTGAAAGTATTCAAAACTTCCAAATCTGATGTGAGTTTTTGAGGTTCTTACAAGCATTGCAGCAGACTCACTTTTTTCTCTTATTACCATCTCATCACTGCCAATAATCATTAAGGCTCTTGATGTAGGAATAGAAAGTGCATGCATTGCTTCACCACACAAGTACTCTCTTATTACGGATCTTAGAACAGCTCGGCCATCTCCAAAGCGAGAATAAGGAGTTTTACCAGCACCTTTTAGATGGATATCTAATAACCCTTCATCTGAGTTTATCTGCGCAAAAAGCAATCCTCTTCCATCACCAAGTTGTTCTACATACTGACCAAATTGATGCCCTGAGTAAACCATAGACAATGGCTTTAATGAATCAATTTTTCTTGTGCCATTAAAAATTTCTAAAAGCTCTTGATGATCTGTATCCTCCATGCCGAGGGCCTTTTTCATAACATGGTTTTCAATAACTATTTTGGGGTTATTAAACCCTTGCCAATCTTGGAGTGTGTAAAATTCTTCTGGAAGTTCAGAAAAATTATGAGTTAGAAATGAGGGCATTTAAGCCTTAGCAATTTGAATTAAGTTAGCAACATGCTCATCTTTAGAATGGTCAGTGCCTAAATGCTCAACCTCATTCCACATAGCCGCACTGCATATTGGGCCGAGGTTATTTTTGAGCGCATTTGCAACCTCAACGCCTGTTCCGCAAAAACCGAGGGTTTCAACCATATCATCAGTTACGAGAGCAAACATTTCTTCCCATTTTCCTTCAATAGATAATTTATGAAGAGCTTCATTTATATCTCCCCATCCATGAAACTCAAGCGCAGGTCTGTAGGTCCTAGTTGAAGCATAAAAACTAACCCTTGCAGCAACATTTCTTTTCGCTGTTTTAAGTTCTTCCTCTGTTTCACCAGTGGCAATAAAGCCACCCCAAAGTAGTTCACATTCTCTTGGATCTCTGTTTGATCTTTTTGCTCCTTCAGCTACTGCTGGCAAAATAATATCATTGATATATTTTGGTGAGCACATAGGATGAAGCAACAATCCATCAGCTACCTCACCAGCGATTCTTGCCATTCCAGGCCCAAGACCAGAAACATAAATTGGAGGCACATCACAGTCCATAGGTGGCGGAGTAAACATTGGCGTCATAAGGGTATGAGTATAGTGTTCGCCTTGAAAGTCCAATTTTTCTCCTGTTTTCCAAGTGTTCCAAATGGCTTTGACGGCAAGGATATATTCTCGCATTCTTGGTGCAGGTGGAGACCAAGGTACGCTGAACCTTCTTTCATTATGACCTTTAACTTGAGTACCTAAGCCAAGTTGAAAACGACCATCGCTAAATGACTGTAAGTCCCAACCCATGTTAGCAACGGTCATAGGACTTCTTGGAAAAGCTATAGCTAATCCAGTTCTTACAATCATTTTTTTGGAATGTTCCAATCCAAGCAGAACAGGCAGGAAAGGCTCATTATTTAGCTCCCCAGAAACAAGGGCATCATATCCAAGAGATTCAGCATGCTTAACTATTTCGATGGTATTTTTAGATAAACCGGGAATATAAGTCTCAATTCTCATGATTATTTTATGTTTAATTTTGAATTAGCAAATTTTTGCGCCCATTGATAATTAGGCTTACCTGATGGAGCTCTTTCTATCAATTCAGAAAAAACTATTTCTTTTGGCATTTTGTAACTGGCTATATATTTTGAAGCAATGTCTTTTATTTCATTGAGCGATAGATCAGAGTTTTCTCTTCTTTGAATTACAGCAACAACTTTTTGTCCCCATCTTTCATCTTTAACACCAACTACCAGGCAATCAAATATGTTTGGATGAGCTTTCAGAGCCATTTCAACTTCTTCTGGGAATATTTTTTCTCCACCTGAATTAATTGAAACACTTCCTCTTCCAAGAAGAGTCATCTGACCATCTTCCTCATATTTAGCCATATCTCCGGGTATTGAATATCTTTCTCCATTAATCTCAATAAAGGTTTTTTTAGATTTTTCCTCGTCTTTATAGTATGCAACGGGTACATGCCCCTTTCTTGCCAAATAACCAATAGTTGCCGTGTCATTAGGTTGGATTATTTCTAATGTTTCAAGATTTACAATTTCACTAAAGTTAGGTTTTATAAATTTTGGACCCCCGCCGGAGTCTTTTAATTTTCCATCTTTTGTATGAATATTTACGCCCGTTGCTCCAGTTTCAGAGGATCCCACAGCATCTATGAGAAAAAGATTGGGTAGATACTCCAAGATGGTATCTTTGATGGAGGCACTGAAAACAGATGCGGTGCTTGCCAGAACAAATAATGACGATAGGTCTAAACCTTTTTCTAATGCAGTGGGGAGCGCGTCACAAAGCGGTCTTCCCATTGCATCTCCTGTGATAGTTAAATTCATCACTTTTTCTTTTGCAATAATTTCCCAAATATAATCCGCATCAAATGAAATTTGGTCATTAATAATAAATTTCCATCCTGAAAAGAAAGCATTAAACGATTGCCATTGGGCAGCGCCATGCATTAGTGGAGCCAAAGCAAGAGCAGTTGTTTGGTCTTGCAAGCATTTATCAGCAAAGGCTTCGGGTGTAGGATATTTTTCCCCCGTTACCGCATCTATGCCTCCCCCAAGTGTCATTAAGACATCTTCCATGCGCCATACCACGCCCTTTGGCATACCTGTAGTGCCGCCTGTATAAAGTATGTATTTGTCATCTCCTGATCTTTCAACGCTTAGCCTAGAATTATCTTCATTTGAGATAAGAGCTTCAAAATCATAACTGCCTTCAATGACATCATCAGCATCTGAACCATCATTTATACAAATAAAATCTTTTAATAGAGGCAGATCATTTCTAATGTTATTGAGCTTTCCACCAAATTGTTTGTGATAAAACACAGCTTCCATATCAGCATTATCAATTAGATACTTTAGTTCTTCTTCAACATATCTATAGTTAATATTTATAGGAATAGCACATAATTTATATGCCCCAAGCATGACCTCCAGCCACTCTATACAATTAAAAGCATAAATTCCTATATGACTGCCTTTTTTTACCCCAAGTTTTTTTAGGGCATTTGCAGCTTTATTTGTTCTAGCATCTAACTCTTGATAAGTTAAACGAGTAGACCCCAGAACAACTGCTTCTCTATTAGGAATCCTATCAACAACTCCCTCAAAGATATCAGCAGCATTAAACTCCATTAGACGTTTGAAGAATGATTTTCCCAGTAGGGATCTCTGAGTCTTCTTTTATATAATTTACCGTTTTCATCTCTTGGAAGCTTTTCAATGAAATCTATGCTTCTTGGTAGTTTCATTTTTGCAAGATTTTCCTGTGCAAAGTTCATTAGTTCAGCAAGAAGCTCATCAGAAGACTGGTAATCCTTGTTGAGCTCTATAACAGCTTTTACCTCTTCTCCCCACTCATCGTTCGGAATTCCAAATACTGCCACATCAGCAACAGCAGGATGCATGAGAAAAGCGCTCTCAATCTCAGCTGGGTATATATTGGCTCCACCTGAGATAATCATATCTATCTTCCTATCACACAGAAATAAATATCCCTCATCATTTAAATATCCTATGTCACCCACAGTAAAGTAAACCTGATCATCAATAACTAACCGTTCTTTTTTTGTCTTTGCTTGATCACCCTTGTACTCAAATTTTGTTGCTTCGCCAAGCTTCATAAAAACCGTACCTTGATTATCTGTTTCAGATTCGGTTCCATCATCATTGATGATTTTTATTTCGGCTCCCGGCCATGCTTTACCAACTGTTCCAGGAAACTTTGACCATGAGTGAGCATCAACAACCGTTCCGCCTCCTTCTGTAGCAGCATAATATTCCCATATAGAATTTCCCCACCATTCAATCATTGCTTGCTTGGTATGAATTGGACAGGGCGCAGCAGCATGAATCATTGCGCGAGTCGATGAGCAATCATATTTTTTTCTGATTTCATCAGGAAGCTGTAATAATCTGTGAAATTGAGTTGGAACCATATGGCTGGTTGTGACTTTATATTTATCAATAAGGTAAAGCATTTTCTCTGCATCAAATTTTTCCATCAAAACAACAGAGTGACCATAATGCAGTGCTGCTGAAGAGTGAACTAAGACCGCAGTGTGATACAAAGGCGACCCAACAATATGGACATTGTTTTCTTGTGGCTGAATCTCAAAAAAGCTAAGTATCATTGCAAACATGCTTAAAACATCATCTGGATCTCCTGGAATTAGTGCGCGCTTCACACCTTTTGGTTTTCCAGTCGTGCCAGATGTGTAGTTCATGACCTGACCAGCAGTTCTCTCTTCTGGATTGGTGGTCGGGTGTGAGCTCACAAACTCATCTAAATGAATAAAGCCTTTCATCTCGGTTGTACTAATGCATCCTTTTTCTGGGAAGTTAATAGCAGCAACAGCCTTCTGGCAGGCTTCCTCCATAGCAGGAACTTCCCCAGATGCAATGAATGCTTTCGCCCCAGAATCTTCAAGAATATATGCTATTTCTGGCCCAGCTAGATGCCAATTGATAGGGACCATATAAAAACCAGACTGAGCACACGCAAGGTAGGCTATATAGTACTCAACCGAGTTAGGTAGAACTGTTGCCACCACATCACCACTCTTAACTCCAAACTCTTTAAGCGCATGAGTTAATTGATTGGTTTTTGCAAGCAAATCACCGCGTGTCCAAATCTTTTCTGATGGTTCAATTATGGCAATTTCATCTGGTTGTGAGTTTGCAAATCTATAAAAACCTAATTCACTCATTGATTTCTCTTATTATATTTGTTGATCTAATAATTCTAACTTTGGTAATCCATTAATGTAACCTAATAATTTAAATTTCTATGTAATAATAATTTCCAAATGGACTTCCTATTCAGCAATTTAAGCCAAGAAACACTATGGTTACTTGTAGTTTTTTATGACTTATCACTAGCTATTTTCCTATATAGGTTCTTTGGTAAATATGGTTTGTACTGCGCTGTAATTCTTGGAATAGTGCTTGGCAATCTTCAGGGTGGAAAAGTTAGCGAATTATCTCTTTTTGGAATGCAGTTCAATGTAAGCATGGGAGCAATTCTATATTCAGGGATTTATTTTGCTACAGATCTTTTGAATGAAAAATTCGGAAAAGATGAGGCTAATAGAGCAGTCATGCTTGGATTTGTTGCAAACATTGCAGTAATGTTAACTTTGGTGCTTAGCACTAAGTTCATGCCCTCTGATTTAACAGGATCAGCAGCAGAGGTCCATGACGCTATTTCAGTACTAGCATATTACTCACCAATTTTTATTATTGGTTCCTTGACAGCATACCTTGTCAGTCAAAGATTTGATGTATGGTTTTTTCATTATCTTAAAAACTTAACAAAAGGAAAAAAGCTTTGGCTCAGGAACAATCTCTCCACCATGGCATCGCAACTCATAGATACACTTATCTATCAATTTACATGGGTTCTTGCAACAGATTTATCTTTTAAACAGGCTTTTGCAATTTCTATTGCAAAATACATCATAAAAGTATTTATAGCTTTAATAGATACTATTTTTATTTATTGGGTCAGAAATTGGCAAATTAAATCTTAGCTTGGAAAAGCAACCAATGGATTATACTAATATAATAGGGAATTATATTTAAACATATGACCAAAAAATCTAAAGAAGAGCTTAAAAAAGAACTTTCTCCTGAGTCATATTATGTCACTCAAGAAAGTGGCACAGAGCGACCTTTTACGGGTCAGTACTGGAATCATATTGAAGATGGTGTATATGCTTGTATTTGTTGCGGGGAGAAGCTTTTTAAATCAGAAACAAAATTTGATGCAGGCTGTGGTTGGCCTAGTTTTTATGAAGCTGCCAGCAACGATAAAATTAATGAATTAGAGGATTATTCTCTTTCCAGAGTAAGGACTGAGATTAGGTGCTCAAATTGTGATGCACATCTTGGCCATGTTTTTACAGATGGTCCTCAACCAACTGGTTTGAGATATTGCGTTAATTCAGCTGCTTTGGATTTTTCAAAAGACACATCTTCAGATTAAGTGACCGAAAAAACAGCCCCCCAATCTAATTTTTTATCTACCATCAAAGTAGGTGGTTGGACTTTTATTTCTAGAGTGGCTGGCTTAATAAGAGATATTTTTACAACCAACCTTCTTGGTGCCAGTTTTTTTCATGATATTTTTGTTGTTGTATTAAAAATTCCAAATGTTTTTAGAAAGCTCTTTGCAGAAGGCGCATTTAGCCAAGCTTTTATTCCAATATACTCTGAGTATATAGGCAGCAAAGATGACAAGGGCAGTCAGGATTTTCTAAATGCTTTATTTGGTATTTTGCTCTCAGCGCTCTTCATATTTACAGCCTTGGCTTTATTGTTTGCACCAATATTTATTTTGATATTTGCTCCGGGCTTTTATTTTGATATACAAAAACAGGATTTAGCTGTCAGTCTTTTAAGAATTATGTTTCCTTATCTTGCATTAATTTCTCTTGTTGCTTTTGCAGCTGGTATTCAAAATTCTCATAATAAATTTTCTATTCCAGCAATAACTCCCTTAATTTTTAATTTGAGTTTAATTGGTTCAGCATGGCTGGTTGCTCCAAAAATAGACATACCAGTTATGGCTCTTGCTTGGGGAGTACTTCTAGCAGGATTTCTTCAATTACTTTTCCAGATTGCGCCTTTAGCAACGATAAAAAAAATTCCCGTACCAAAAATTGATTTTCAGAACCCCGGTGTTAAAAAATTTTTTATTCTTATTCTTCCAGCTATTGTTGCAGGAGGCATAGCTCAAATAAATTTACTAATTGATACTATTTTTGCATCTCTGTTAATTACAGGTAGTCCAACCTGGCTATATGTTTCAGATAGATTAATACAATTCCCAATGGGAATATTTGCTATTGCTATTGGAACTGTTCTTTTACCCAGCCTCTCAAAGGCTTATGCTCAAAAAGAAATTCAAGCTTATACTGAACAGCTTGAGCATGCGTTTAAGTTAGTTTTTTTTCTAGCTATCCCTTCGTTAATTGGATTAGTTTTATTTGCATCCCCATTGCTGGCTACTATTTTTCAAAGAGGAGCTTTTTTGTGGAGTGACGTGCAGCAGGCCAGTTTGAGCTTAATAGCTTTTTCATTTGGATTACCCTTTTTTATGGCCATGAAAGTATTGGTTCCAGCATTTTTTTCTAGGCAAAATACCAAAACCCCTATGTTGATAGCATTTTTGAGTTTGTTGATAAATGTATGCCTGAACTACCTATTAGCATTTTATTTTGGTTTAGGGCATCTTGGCTTAGCAATTGCCAGTTCTATTTCTGCGATAGTAAGTGTGTTAATTTTAAGTTTTATTCTTAAAAGAGATGGGTTAATTTCTTTTACTGGAATTTTAAGCACCTTCTCTTTAAAAGTGTTAATAGCTAGCGTTGCTTTGATATCATTTTTATCAATTTTTAATCAATATTTTGATTTTGAATTATTTAGTCAAACTCAAAGGCTTTTGCATCTAGTTGTTGCCGTCATTGGCTCATTAATAATTTATTTTGGATCGAGTTTTATATTAGGCGTTAGACCAGCTGATTTTAAATAATGTACTTAATTAGAGGAATAGGAAACATAGAAACTTTTAACAGAAAGTTTCCAAATCAGTCAATGAGTGGAACCATCGGTAATTTTGATGGTTTGCATCTTGGGCATCAAGCAATTCTTAATCAGGTAAAAGATAAGGCAAGAGAGAGCTCAAGTGCATCTTTAGTATTTTTTACAGAGCCGCATGCATCTGAGTATTTTGCAGCTAAAGATGAAAATTCTTCAGCACCTCCGAGAATTTGCCCTTGGAGAGAAAAAGTAAAGTTGCTAAAAAATTTTGGAATAGACTTTGCATTTTTTCTTCAATTTAATAAATCTTTAAAAACAATGACTCCACAGAGTTTTCTTGATGATGTTCTAGCCCAACTTAACTTAAAACATTTAATCATTGGTGATGATTTTAGATTTGGAGCTGAGCGGGCTGGTGACTTTCAGCTATTAAAAGGTTGGGGCAAGAGCAACGGAACAGAAGTAATTGCCAATAAAACAGTCACAAGAGATGGTTTAAGAATAAGCTCTACAAGAATAAGAGAGGCTCTGTTACAGAGCAAGTTTGAGTTGGCAGCACAATTACTAGGGCGATCCTATACGTTTTCAGGAAAAGTGGTGTATGGAAAACAATTAGGTAGAACTATCGGCGTCCCTACAGCAAATCTATGGATACCAAAACAAAGACTTCCTATAGCTGGTGTTTATGCAGTGAAATGTACTTTGGCGGGAGAGTCATTCAATGGAATTGCAAATATGGGCATCAGACCGACAGTAGATGGATCTAAGCCTGTACTTGAAATCCATATATTTGATTTCAGTGAATCTATATATGGTCAAAGATTGACTGTAGAATTCAAAAATAAACTTCGTGATGAGAAGAAATTTGATAACATTGACCTATTAAAAGAACAAATTCTTCAAGACATATCTCACGCTAAAGAAATACTGGAATAATTCTCTATGAGTAAAGAATATCGGGATACTTTAAATCTCCCTGAAACTGATTTATCGATGAAAGCTGGTTTGCCTAGAAAAGAGCCAGAAATATTAGAATTTTGGAACTCTATTAACCTCTATCAAAAAATTAGAGAGCAAAATGCTGATAAGGAAAAGTTTATTCTTCATGACGGACCTCCCTATGCTAATGGAGATATCCATTTAGGTCATGCCGTTAATAAAACTCTTAAGGACATTACAATAAAATTTCAAAGCATGCTTGGAAAAGATGCGCCATATGTTCCTGGTTGGGATTGTCATGGTTTACCGATTGAATTAAATGTTGAAAAAAAACATGGCAAGGGAAGCGATCTTGTTAAAGATAAAAAATCATTTATCAAAGCTTGTAGAGAATATGCACAATCTCAGGTTGATAAGCAAAAAAAAGATTTTATTCGATTAGGAGTATTAGGCGATTGGGAGAATCCATATCTATCATTAAATAAAAGTTTTGAAGCAGACACTGTTCGCGCATTAGGAAGAATTATTGCTAATGGTCATCTTGAGCAAGGAGAAAAACCTGTCCATTTTTGCATGGATTGCAGATCAGCTTTGGCCGAGGCTGAAGTAGAGTATCAGGATAAGCAATCTCATTCTATTGATGTGAAGTTTAAAGTCTTACCCAAATCTATTGAGTCGCTTTGCTCAACATTTCAAGTTGATAAAGTTGAAGAAGTATATTTCGTTATTTGGACGACAACTCCATGGACAATTCCATCAAATGTTGCTGTATGTATCCATGAAGAAATTGAGTATATTTTTGTTAGAGGCGATAACGATCATTTTATTATTGCAAAAGACTTATTGGATGAATGCTCTAATAGATGGGGCAGAGAGTTAGAGATTCTTGGATCAGTTTTAGGAAAAGAAATTAATGAGATCGCCATGGCTCATCCTTTGTATAAAAGGGAATCAAAGCTATTGCATGGAGACCATGTCACCACTGAAAGTGGAACTGGTTGTGTGCATACTGCTCCAGCGCACGGGTTGGATGATTACTTTATTTGCATAAAGAATGGTCTTGAATCTGTCAAAGCCTTGGATAATCGTGGCATTTTTAAAGAAGAATACGGACCATTAAGCGGCTTAAGTACTAAGAAGGGAGACCCCGTAGTTATTGAATTATTGCAGGACAACAACGCATTACTTGCTCATCAACAATATGATCATTCATATCCTCATTGTTGGAGGCATAAATCACCAGTCATTTTTATGTCAACTCCACAATGGTTTATCTCAATGAAGAAATCTGGTCTTAGTGATGGAGCAGTGAATGCAGTTAAAGATGTTGATTGGGAGCCCAGCTGGGGAGAGGAACGTATTCTTTCAATGCTTGAAGATCGACCTGATTGGTGTATTTCAAGACAACGAAATTGGGGCGTTCCAATTACCTTAATTATTCACAATGAAACAGGCGAGATTCATCCCAAACAGAATCTACTTTTTAATCAAATTGCAGATGTTATTGAGAAAGAGGGTATTGAGGGTTGGGATAATTTAAGCCTTGATTCTTTGATTGATGATGCCGATTCTTATTCCAAGGTTTTTGATACCTTGGATGTTTGGTTTGACTCAGGCGTAACTCACATGTGTGTTTTAGATAAGTTATATGGTGCAGATGTGGTTGCAGATCTTTATCTAGAGGGATCAGATCAGCATAGGGGATGGTTTCAATCGTCCTTGCTAACTGGAATTGCGATAAATGGCATGGCTCCCTACCACTCTGTTCTTACTCACGGATTCGTAGTTGATGATGAAGGCAGAAAACAATCCAAGTCTTTAGGTAATACTATTGCACCACAAAAAATTTGGGATACATTAGGCGCTGATATTTTAAGACTATGGATTGCTTCAACTGATTTTAGAAGTGAAATGGTCGCTTCTGATGAGATCTTCAAGAGGGTTTCAGATCAATACAGAAGAATACGAAATACCTTTAGATTTTTATTGGGAAATATCAATGACTTTGATGCAAATAAGGATTCTATTGAGCTAAATAATCTACTTGAACTTGATAAATGGGTTTTGCATGAGCTTGCTCTTTTGCAAGAGGATGTAAAGGAATCATATAAAGCCTATTCATATCACCAAGTTATTCAGAGAATACATAATTTTTGTGTCAACCAATTAGGCGGCATTTATCTTGATATTATCAAAGATAGGCAATACACCACTCAGCAAGATTCTGAGATCAGAAGATCTGCTCAAACCGCAATGCAGTTAATTGTTAATCAGCTCGTCGTATTAATCTCCCCTGTCTTGTCTTTTACGGCTGAGGAGATTTGGCAAGGCAATGATTTTCTCTTAGCAGAGGCAGACTCAGTATTTTTAACAACCTTAAAAGATTTAGAAAGTTTTAACAGTGATCTTTCAAATGCAGATTGGAAGAGATTGCTGGAGATCAAAGAAGAAGTTAATCAAAATATTGAAGAGTCTAGAGCTGCTGGAGTTATAAAGGGCTCATTGGATGCATCAATTGAGTTAATTCTGAATTCCGATGATTTTAACTTAACGAATAAGTTTGCATCAGAAATGCATTTCTTTTTAATTGTTTCAGAGTGCAACATTCTCCAAGGAGATTCTTTAAAAATATCTGTATCTAAGTCATCTGCAGAAAAATGTGTGAGATGTTGGCATAGAAATAAATCAGTTGGTTCTAGTAACAAGCATCAAGAATTATGTAATAGGTGTTTAGAAAACCTAGATGGTCCAGGAGAGGATAGAAGATTTGCTTAGCATCAAACAAGGCTATCTTGTTATAGTTTTCTTAATTGCAATTGACCTAGCATCAAAATTTGTAGCTGAAGAAAACCTAGTCTTTGGAGAGGCAATCCCACTAATACCAATATTGGATTTATTGCTGGTATTCAATTCAGGTATAGCTTTTAGTATTTTTGATTTTAATAATAATGTGTTTAGTTTTGGTTTATCTCTACTTGGATTAATGATCGTTTACTATCTTCATTCACTTTACAACAGTGAAGAATCTTCTATTAATCGCCTTTCTTTGGTCTTAATTATTGCTGGAGCGCTTGGAAATATTCTTGATAGATTGCCAGATGGAGTGGTAACTGATTTCTTATTGTTTCATGTTGGCAATACTTCATTTTTTATCTTTAATTTCGCTGATGCTTTTATTTCAATTGGCGCTGCTTTATTTTTCTTGACGGAGTTTAAAAAATTTCTTCAAAATAGATCAGGATGAAGACTAAAGTTTTATTGGCGAACCCAAGAGGATTTTGCGCTGGAGTAGATCGAGCCATTGATATCGTTAACCAGGCTTTAAAAAAATTTGGACCACCAATTTATGTTCGTCATGAAGTTGTTCACAATAAAACTGTAGTAGATGAATTAAAGTCTAAAGGCGTCATATTTGTTGATGAGCTCAGTGAAGTCCCTCAATCATCTCATGTTATTTTTAGTGCTCATGGAGTATCTCAGAAGGTTGAAAATGAGGCTAAAGAATTTAACCTGATATCTTTCGATGCCACATGTCCTCTGGTAACGAAGGTTCACAGTGAGGTTCAACGTCATGTCAGAGCTGGCAGAGATATTATTTTAATTGGTCATGAGGGACATCCTGAAGTAGAAGGAACGCTAGGAAGACATAATCCCATCAATTCAAATAGTAAAATTTATCTCGTGCAAGACGAGGCAGAAGCTAGATCGTTAAGTGTCTCGCAGCCTGAAAATCTTGCATATGTAACACAAACTACTTTGAGTCTTGATGACACCATTGCCATAGTTAAAATCCTATATCAACAATTTCCTAAAATTATAAAACCGAAAAGCGATGATATTTGTTATGCAACTCAAAATAGACAGGATGCAGTTAAGCAACTTGCTTTAGAGAGTGAGTTTATTGTTGTTATAGGTTCAAGAAATAGCTCTAACTCAAACCGTTTAAAAGAGCTGGCTGAGAAGTGCGGTGCTAGTTCAATCTTGATAGATGGTGCTGATGAGCTCGATTTAAAATCTTTGTCTAAATATAAAAGCATTGGTATAACAGCTGGAGCATCCGCACCAGAATCAATTGTTCAGAGTGTGGTTCAAGCAATCAGCCTTGAGTTAAATACTGCTGCCGAGGAGTTAGGTGAAAATAAAGAGGATATATATTTTAGATTGCCTCCTGAGTTACGTTGATCCAAAAGATAAAAAAATTTTATGTCTTAAATATCATCAATTACACTGTTTCTATGTCTAGAGGAAAAATATGATCTCTCAAGATGGCATAATTGATGTTGCAGAATTTTGTCCATCTCCGAATTTTGATGAAAGACCAAAAAATGCTGTAATTGATTTAATTGTAATACATGCCATTAGCCTACCAGTAGGTTGTTATAACACTCAGCTAATAAAAGATTTGTTTCTAAACTGCTTAGATTCAGGCAAAGATGAATTTTTAGAATCTATCAAGGATCTTAAAGTCTCCTCTCATTTTTTAATTACGCGTAAAGGAGCATTAATTCAGTTTGTGCCCACTGATAAGAGAGCTTGGCATGCTGGTATTTCTGCATACAAAGGTCGGGAGAACTGCAATGACTTCTCAATTGGTATTGAGTTAGAGGGTTGCGATGATGAGGAGTTTGAAAAGCCACAATATTATTCTTTATCAAGACTAATTAATTTTTTGTCTAAAGACTTGCAAATTAACAAACAAAATATTGTGTCGCATGCAGACATAGCTCCAGGTAGAAAGACAGATCCAGGCCCATATTTTGACTGGAGTTTATTACAATCAATGTTATGAAAAGAAAGTTATTGGGTATTTTATTGCTAGGTTTTGCCTCTGGCCTTCCTTACATGCTTGTCTTTTCAACCCTCACAGCTTGGCTGAGAGATGCTGGTATCTCTTTGACTGAAATTGGTTTTTTTGCTTGGTTGGTTTTGACCTACTCTCTAAAATTTTTGTGGGCACCATTTGTAGATAGATATTCAATTCCAGGATTTGTAGTTTTTGGAAAAAGAAGGGGATGGATTCTTTTCTCTCAATTGATAATTTTTTTATCGTTGATAGGCATGAGCTTTATTGATCCGCTAAAAAATATTCAATTGTTGGCTTTGTTTGCTTTTTTTGCTGCTTTTTTTGGCTCAATACAAGATGTGGCTGTAGATGCTCTGAGAATTGAGATAGGTGATGCAAAGGAACAGGGTGATTTAGCAGCTAGTTATCAATTAGGCTATAGAGTTGCTATTCTTGTTGCTACATCTATGGCATTAATTTTTGCTGATTTATATAACTGGTCATATGTATATCAATTTATGAGCTTTCTCATGCTACTAGGATCAGCTGGGGCATTAATATGTTACGAACCTACCAATCATGAAATTGCTATTTTAAGATTTGATGAAGCTTTGCTTGGAGCTTTTAAAGATTTTTTTAATCGCTTCGGTTTATGGTCTGCCGCATTATTGCTTCTAATCATCTCAACTTATAGGTTAACTGACATTGTTATGGGCCCTATGGCCATGCCTTTTTATTTAGATTTAGGTTTCTCAAAGACAGAAGTTGGAGCTCTTGTAAAAACTGTTGCTCTTTTTGGTGCTGTTATTGGATTTTTTGTAGGCGGACTATTAATTAAAAGAATTGCTTTATTTAATGCATTATTATTTGGTGGTTTTAGCGTACTAATTACCAATTTATTTTTTGCCTATGTTGCAAGCGCTGAATCGAATATATCGCTATTATCTTTGATCGTTGGCTTAGATAGCTTTGCAGCAGGGCTTGTAGGAACAATTAATATTGCTTTTTTAACAAGCTTAGTTTCAAAAAAATTTACTGCTGTTCAATATGCTATGTTGACATCATTCATGATGCTGCCTGGAAAATTTTTAAGTGGTTTTTCAGGAATTTTGGCTGATTATTATATTTCAACTTCTTCACTTCAAATGGGTTGGACATACTTTTTTTATACCACTTCAGCTATGTCTATTCCTGCGCTGTTATTGATTCTTATTTATAGAAATAACCATGCAGATAATTCAACTTAGCTTTAGAATTATTTTAGGCATTTCTGTAGTATTGATATCAACTCTTTCCATGCAAGAAATTGAAGTCCAATCATCTGTCAATTTTAGCGATAAAGTACTCCATTTTCTTTGTTTTTTATATTTAACTACTGTCGCTTGGTTGAGCAGAATTATTTCGAAGGAATTCTTGCTTTATGTTATAGTCCTCGCCTATGGAATTTTGATTGAGATAGTGCAGATATATATCCCTTATCGATCTTTTGAATTTTTAGATATTTTTGCTGATTTCTTAGGAGTTTTAGCAGGAAAATTCTTGATAAGTTTCTTTAAAGATTTATATCCAAAGTCTTGAATTAATATTTTTAAACCTTACATAATTCCTAATCTTTAATTATAAGGATTATTGTTATTTTTTAAGCAGGAGATTTGCAATGAAATTGAAACCTTTACACGATAAAGTTTTAGTTAAAAGAACAGATGAAGAACAAACTACACCTGGCGGTATTGTTTTGCCTGGCTCAGCTACGGAAAAGCCTTCTCAGGGTGAAGTTGTTGCTGTGGGACCTGGAAAAAGACAGGACAATGGAGAGGTCGCTCCAATGGGCGTAAAAGTTGGCGATTTAGTCATCTTTGGTCAGTATGGCGGCAATGAAGTAAAAATAGATGGCGATGAATATCTTATGCTCAGCGAGAGTGATATTTACGGCATTTTCAGTTAAACAATTTAATCAATAATTAGGAGAATAAAATATGTCAGCTAAAGATGTAAAATTTGGAGATTCCGCAAGAGTAAAAATGCTGCAAGGCGTTAATATACTTGCAGATGCAGTTAAAGTTACCTTGGGTCCTAAGGGAAGAAATGTTGTTTTAGACAAGTCCTTTGGTGCACCAACTGTCACTAAAGATGGTGTTTCAGTCGCTAAAGAGATTGAACTGGAAGATAAGTTTGAGAACATGGGTGCTCAAATGGTTAAGCAGGTCTCTTCTCAAACTTCAGATGAGGCTGGAGATGGTACAACAACAGCCACTGTCCTTGCGCAATCCATAGTCAATGAAGGCCACAAATCTGTTGCAGCTGGAATGAATCCCATGGATCTTAAAAGGGGTATTGATAAGGCTATCTCAACAGCAGTTCAATTTGTTGAAAAACTAAGCGTCCCTTGTTCTGATGATACAACCATTGCTCAAGTTGGAACCATTTCTGCCAATGGCGATCAAGATGTTGGTGGGATCATTGCTGAAGCAATGGAAAAGGTTGGAAAAGAGGGTGTTATTACTGTTGAAGAAGGCAATGGAATTGATAACGAGTTAGATGTGGTAGAGGGAATGCAATTTGATAGGGGTTATTTGTCTCCATATTTTGTTACCAATCAAGACAATATGACATCTGAGCTTGAGAATCCTTTCATACTTTTGCATGACAAGAAAATTTCAAATATCAGAGATATGTTGCCTCTATTGGAATCAGTAGCTAAAGCAGGAAGACCGCTATTAATTATTGCAGAAGATATTGAAGGCGAAGCTCTTGCAACTCTAGTGGTAAATAACCTTAGAGGAACAGTTAAAGCAGCGGCATGTAAGGCTCCTGGTTTTGGAGACAGAAGAAAGGCCATGTTAGAAGACATAGCTATCTTGACTGGAGGAACCGTAATTTCTGAAGAAGTTGGACTTTCTCTTGAAGGTGCAACTATTGAAGACTTGGGAACTGCAAAAAGAGTGACATTAGACAAAGATAATACAACGATTGTTGATGGCGCTGGTGATCAAAAAGCAATAGTAGCTAGGGTTAATCAGATCAGAACTCAGATCGAAGACACTTCTTCTGATTATGATAGAGAAAAGCTGCAAGAGCGAGTCGCTAAATTAGCCGGTGGCGTAGCTGTGATTAAAGTTGGAGCTGGTTCTGAAATAGAAATGAAAGAAAAGAAAGCAAGAGTTGAAGATGCCTTGCATTCAACTCGAGCAGCTGTGAAAGAAGGTATTGTTCCTGGCGGAGGGGTTGCCTTAGTAAGAGCCTTAGAGTCACTTACAAAACTTAAAGGTGATAATGATGATCAAAATGTTGGCATCAACATTGTCAGAAAAGCATTTGAAGCTCCATTAAGACAGATTGCTGCAAATGCTGGTGAAGAATCATCTGTTATCGTTGCCAAGGTCATCGAGGGCGAAGGGTCATATGGATTCAATGCTGCAAACGGAGAATATGGCGACATGATAGAAATGGGTATCCTTGATCCAGCTAAAGTTACCAGAACTGCTCTTCAAGCAGCTGGTTCTGTTGCGGGAATGATGATTACTACAGAAGCAATGGTTACTGATAAGCCTCAAGATGAATCAGCCGCACCTGCTATGCCTGATATGGGCGGAATGGGCGGTATGGGTGGAATGCCAGGCATGATGTAAGTCGTTAATCTATAAATTTAAAAAAAACGGGGTTTATTCCCCGTTTTTTTTTGCAAGATATATAATTATTTAATCACAATTTAAATTTTAGGAGTTTAAATATGGAAGCGTATCTTGGAACAGTGTTAATCAGATTTGCCCACATTCTTTTTGGAGTGCTTTGGATAGGCCTGCTTTATTACTTTAATTTTGTTCAAACAGAATACTTTAAAGAATCAGAAGCTTCTGCCAAGACTGATGTAGTCCAAAAATTAGTCCCAAATGCCTTGTGGTATTTCCGATGGGCCGCAGCATTTACATTCCTAACAGGTTTATATCTTTTATATTGGTTAAGTATCACTGTTAATATTGGCATTGTGCTTGGCGCAGTAATGGGAACTATCATGGCTGCTAATGTTTGGTTTGTTATTTGGCCTAACCAAAAGAAGGTAATTGCAGGAGCCCCAGATGCAGCAGATGCTGGTGCAAAGGCTGGATTAGCATCCAGAACAAATACTTTGTTCTCATTACCAATGCTCTATTTAATGGTTTACTCTGCTCATGGCGGAAGTTTACCGATGATTGCTGAATCTAGCATGAATAGTCTTTGGCTTGGCTTGGCAATTATTTTGTTAATTGAGGCAAATGCATTATTTGGCAAGATGAATGCAATGATTACTTCTGTAAAAGCAGTTATTCATTCAGGGGTTGCTCTTACAGTAATATTTGGACTATTGGTTCATTATTTATAATTTTTAAAAAATTTTAAAGAAGGAGAGCTTAGCTCTCCTTTTTTTTAATTTTTACTTTTTCAATAGAGTTTTCATCTATATTTAAAATCTCTATTCTATAATCACCAATTTCTATGCAGACATTTTCTTGAGGAATTTGATCAAGGTAGTCAGTGATGAATCCATTGATAGTTTTTGAGCCATCTTCATCAATACCCCAATTCATAAAATTATTTAATTCTCTAATCTTTGAGTTACCATCAGCAATAACTGAACCATCTTTCTTTATAAGGAATTCTTTCTCTAAATCTGCCTTCGCAGCACCAAATTTTCCAACTATCTCTGTAAAAATATCTTCCATGGTTAAAAGTCCCTGTATTTCACCATATTCATCAACCACCAATGAAAGATTATTATCTTGTTTCTGAAATTGACTTAGCTGTGTCGCAATGGTTGTTGATTGCGATATAAATGTTGTATCAGAGAGGATGCTTTTTACATCATTTCCAGCTTCTAAAGTTTCTATAAATTCATGTGAGTCTTTGAGATGTAGCATACCTATTACCTGATCAATAGACTTTTTAAAAACAGGCAATCTACTGTAATAAGACGAGCCAATAATTCTTTGAGCAGCCTCAATACTTTGTGTGATATCTATACCGATAATTTCAGCATGAGGCGTCATGATATCCTCAACTGTTAACTCTTCCATGCCTAAGATTGATGACAGCATTTCTCTGGATTGACTAGGTATTAAATCACCATGTTCCTCTAGCAATGTTCTTAATTCATCTGAGTTCAAATTATCATTACTAGCTGATTGCATTGGATCAACATTAAGCACTTTAAGTATTCTTGAGCTCAGGATATTTGTTAACCAAACCAGAGGCTTAAAGATTATTACCAATATTTTTAGAATCCATGAAGACTTGGTTGCAAAATTTTCTGGATACACACTTGCAATAGTTTTTGGAGTGATTTCAGAAAAAATTAAGATAACCATTGTCAAAATGATTGATCCGAGCAACACATTTCCACCAAAATAATCAATCATTATTATTGTGACTATTGCAGAAGCTAGAATATTCGCAAAGTTATTACCTATCAGAATTGATGCAAGCAATACATCAGGCCTCTGTAGTAATTTAAGTGCTCTCATGGCTCCCTTAGAGCCTTTAGAAAGATTTCTTAATTTAACTTTATTTGACGCCATCATGCCTGTTTCAGACCCTGATGAGAAGGCTGAAAAAATAAGAAGCACAAATAATGCTAAAAATAAGAAAGAAATAGAATTAGTGCCCAAGAAGAAGTTATAAGTAGTTTGTTAAAATAATAGAATTACCAAAATATGCCAAAAGCACCATAGCAAAAGAAAGAATAGTTCCTCTAACTGCATATCGTACTTTTAAGTTAGCGTATTTTACCCCTAAAAACGTAAGCATATAAATAATTAGAGCAAATGCGGTAAATACAATTTTGAATATTAATTCTAAATCTAACTCACCAAGAACCATAAGACCTGAAATAAGTGACAAGACTATACCCACAAGGCCAAATCCAATTAAAACGAATATTTCGTTATATTCTCTCTCTACAGATTTGGTATTTGAGCCTATTTCACCCTTTTTGATCTTTGTAATGTGTCTTTCTAGGAGAGTAGTTTCAAAAAAAGTAACAATCAATATTACTATGCTAAAACTTGTAACTGAGACATGTAAGGCCAAAATAGATACGCCTATAGATGAAATCATGAAGCTTATAATAAGAATTAGAGCTAAACATAAACCTATATAAATTTGTTTTGAGGAGGTTAATACACCTCTAGATATGAAATAGGCTAGAAGAGCAAAAAATGTTGTTATTGGAAATGACACAATCTTATTTTTTTTTGTAATCTTTATATATTAACACTATCAAATTCTTCAAGGTTAACCTAAAATACACACCTTTTTATAAATACAAAAATAATTTTTTAATATGGTAGTAGTTAGACTTGCAAAAAGCGGAGCCAAAAAGAACCCTTATTACTTTATAACGGTTGCTGACTCCAGAAAACCTAGAGATGGTGCATTCATTGAGCGCTTGGGTTTTTTTAATCCATCTGCAAAAGGATCTGAAGAAAGGATGAGATTCAATGTTGAGAGATTAGATCATTGGATTTCTCAGGGTGCTCAACTTTCAGATAAGGTTAAAGAACTAGCAAAAGATGCAAGATTATCACCAGACGATCTTCAATCTAAACTTGATGCTAAGAAAGAAAAAAGAAATCAAAAGAAAGAAGCCATAAAAGCTAAAAAAATTGCTGAGTTAGAGGCGCAAGCAAAAGAAAATGAAGAAGCTAAGGCTGCAGAGGAAGAATCGCAGGTAGCTGAAGAAGCTTCAGCAGAAGAGACACCAGCAGAAGAGGAAGCTCCAGCAGAAGAGACACCAGCAGAAGAGGAAGCTCCAGCAGAAGAGACACCAGCAGAAGAGGAAGCTCCAGCTGCAGAAGAGGAAGCTCCAGCAGAAGAGACACCAGCAGAAGAGGAAGCTCCAGCTGCAGAAGAGACACCAGCAGAAGAGTCTGAAGAAGAATCTTCAGATGATGAGAAGAAATAACTCAGTAGATCTTTCACTGTTTCTCCTAATTGCCAAAATAGGCAAGACAAGAGGCCTTAAAGGAGAGTTTTTTCTTAGATCATACGCTCAGAATCCAGAAACACTCTTTTCCTTTAAAAAATTCTACGCTCTTTCAGCATCAGCAATGGAAGAAGTGCATTTTGAATTTATGAGAGAAAGCAATTCAAATATTGTGGCAAAACTTAAATCCATCAATGAAATTGATGAAATCAAAGCATATGGTCAAAGGGATATATTTGTACTTAAATCAGAGTTACCTATATTGGATGATAATGAAGCCTATTGGTTTGAATTAGAGGGAATGCTGGTAACAAATCTTGAGGGCCAGCATCTTGGTCATATTCAAGGGGTAAATAATTTTGGTGCAAGTGACGTGCTTGAGATTAAACCTCTGAACAAAAAAATCAAAAATATCTTAATTCCATTTATTAAAAATAGAGTGATTATATCAATTGATAAATCGAATAATTCTATATTAGTTGATTGGCAGGAAGATTATTAAGCTATATGAATATCAATATCATTACCTTGTTTCCAGAGATTTTTGAAGCATTAAAATATGGCTTGCTTGGTCAAGCTATAGATAGGGAAGATATCAAAATTAATATCTTTAATTTGCGAGATCACCAAATTAACAAGCATGGTCATGTAGATGATAAGCCATATGGCGGGGGAGAAGGCATGGTTTTGATGGCAGAGCCTTTAGAGAAATCACTTAAAGATATTCCCGTTGATACCTTGGGCAGAGTCATCAATTTATCTCCGCAAGGAAGTCTTCTCAATCATAAAAAAGCTAAAGAGCTATCATCTTTGAATAGCATGACAATTATTGCAGGCAGATACGAAGGAATTGATGAGAGATTTATTTCACAATATGTTGATGAGGAAATTTCAATTGGTGATTTTATTTTAAGTGGAGGAGAATTCGCTGCATTAAATTTAATTGACTCCTTATCAAGATTTATTCCTGGAGTAATTGGCAATAAAAAATCTGTTGAACAGGATTCACTGAGTCAAGGCTTTTTAAAAGGACCGGTATTCACTAGACCAGAAAATTTTAATTCAGAACTAGTTCCAGAGATATTATTGTCAGGAGATCATAAAAAAATACAAGAATGGAAAGAAAATCAGGCTTTGATAAGAACTTTTGAAAGAAGACCTGAACTATTAAAAAGTGTAAAATTAACAAAAAAACAAAAAAAACTCTTGGAAGATTTGGCTTCTAAGCGTATCCTATAGCTCATTTTTTAGGCAAAATCATGGCAGATAAAGATAACGAAAATATAGACGCAACATCAGCTGAGAATGTTGATGCAAAAGAAACAGTTTCAGAGGAATCCCTGACTGATGAATCTCCAATGGAGGCTGAAAAATCTGCTGAAACACCCTCTGAAGAGTTAGCAGCAGAAGATACTCCAGCAGCTACCGAAGAGGCTCCAGCAGAAGAAGTACAAGCATCAGAAGAAGCCCAATTAGAAGAAACAGCAGCTACAGACGAATCGGTTGAAGATGACCAGCCTGAAGACTTAACCGCTCCAATAACAATTGATGAGAAATCACCCGCACAAATCATTGAATCCTTTGAGGCAAGCCAATTAAAGGATGAAATCCCCTCATTCAGACCTGGAGATACTGTTGTTGTATCTGTAAAGGTTAGAGAAGGCGAAAGAACTAGACTTCAAGCTTTTGAAGGAGTGGTAATGAATATCAAAAATGCTGGTTTAAATTCAGCCTTTATAGTCAGAAAAATATCTAGTGGCATAGGTGTTGAAAGAACTTTCCAACTTCATAGTCCAATGATTGACTCAATTACCGTTAAAAGAAAAGGTGACGTTAGACAAGCTAAACTTTATTACCTTCGAGAAAGATCTGGAAGATCTGCAAGAATTAAAGAAAGACTAGATTAATCTCATGCCATCTGACCTAAAAAAGGATCCATTGTTAGATTCTTTTTTATCAAGTCTTCGACTTGAAAAAGGTTTATCTGAAAACACAATAAAAGCTTATTCAAATGATTGCCAAGCATTTGTTAAATGGTTATTTTTAAATAAAAGTTATGAAGCAGTTGATGCAACTGAGGGAGATATAGAGAATTATTTAAAACATTTCCAAAGCATCAGTCTATCTAATACAACCATAAACAGAAAACTCTCATCTTTGAAACATTTCTTTAATCATTTAAATAAAAAAAAACTTTTAAAATCTAATCCTGTTATAAATATTTCAGGCCTTAAGAACGCTAAAGCTTTGCCAAAATCTTTATCAATCATTGATGTAAAAAGCTTAATCGATGCTCCTGATTGCTCTAATTTCATTGGGTTAAGAGATAGGACCATGATCGAGCTTATGTATGCTACAGGGGTAAGAATTAGCGAACTTATTAACCTAAAGTATACAAATATTGATTTAAATAGATCTTTGATAAAGGTAATGGGCAAGGGCGGAAAGGAGAGAATGATTCCTTTTGGAGACGATGCACTGTCGTGGTTAATGGACTACATTGAGTTTAGGCGAAACAATAATCTATCTTTAAATTCAAGAGATTTCTTTATTAGTCAAAGGGGTAAGAAGATTACGCGACAAGCTTTTTGGCACAGACTGAAGATTTATCTTAAAGCAGCAAATCTACCTATGGATATTTCTCCTCATACCCTTAGACATGCATTCGCCACTCATTTATTAAATAATGGTGCAGATCTTAGATCAGTTCAAATGTTGCTTGGTCATAGTGATCTCTCTACAACTCAGATATATACTCATATTGCCAAACAAAGGCTAAGTGATATGGTGAAACAACACCACCCAAGAGGCTAATTTTTTATGAAAATATTCGTAATTATACTTATTTTAATTTTTGCATCAGATGCAAAACCTGACGATCTTTTAATTTCATCTAAAATCAATGCCGTGCTTCCTGAGGGAATGTCTGTTCAAAGCGTAAAAAAATCTCAGATAGAAAATTTATATATAGTTGATATTGGAGATTTGCAGCCTATTTATGCTTCAAAAAATGGAGAATTCTTTTTTTATGGCGAGTTATATGCGGTGAATGGAAATATGCTGCAAAACACTACTAAAGACGAAATCAATTTAAAACGAAAAAGTATTTTAGATGAAGCACTGTCTGAGGGTGATTTTATTACCTTTAAATCTGATAATGAAAAACACAGAGTGATAATTTTTACTGATGTAGATTGCGGGTACTGTAGAAAGTTTCATAATGAAATTAATGATTTCAATGATTTAGGTATAACTGTCAATTATGTTGCATTTCCAAGATCGGGATTAGCTTCTGATTCCTATAATAAAATTGTTACAGCTTGGTGCTCAACAGATGCTAAGGATACCCTAACAAAAATGAAGCAAGGCATAGATGTTCAGCTATCTATGTGCCAAGACCATCCTGTTGAAAAACACTTTCTTCTTGGCCAAAAGATTGGCATTACCGGCACTCCAGCTATAATTAAGTCAAATGGAGAGCTGCTTCCGGGATATCTTCCCCCAGAGGAGCTAATTACTAGACTAAATTAAAATGACTAAATTAAAAATAGGTATTTGTGGCTGGGGAAATGTTGCAACTGGATTGTATGAGCAGTTAGTTGGCGGAGAAGAAATCTATGCTAATTGGGATATATGCTGTATTGGTGCCCGACGTGACAACCCAAAATGTAATCCTGGCTCAACAAAAATTTTAAGAGATATTTTTAAAGTAGCTGAAGAAGATATAGATGTTCTTGTCGAACTAATAGGTGGGGTTGAAACTGCAAATGAGTTAATAACTTTGGCTCTGAATTCAGGCAAGCACGTTGTAACTGCAAACAAAGCAGTAATTTTTGAGCATGGTGAAGAGCTGATTAATTTAGCAAAAAAAAATAATGTAAAACTTCTATTTGAATCAGCTGTTTGTGCAGGTACTCCTGCCATCAAGATGCTTTCAAACGACTTAACTGCAAATAAAATTTCTAAAGTTGCAGGAATGCTTAATGGAACAACAAATTTTATCTTAAGCAGCATGGAAGAGGGTGCTTCATATGAAGCTGTCTTAAAGGAAGCTCAAGAGAAAGGGTATGCAGAGCCCGACCCAAGTCTAGATGTAAATGGAACTGATGCAGCTCATAAAATTGGAATCCTTGCAGCTTTAGCTTTTAATAGCGGACTTCCTGCATCAAACTTTCATATTGAGGGAATAGAAAATATTCAATCAGAGGACTTCACTTATGCAAATGAGTTTCATTTAACAGTTAAGCATTTAGCTGTTGCAAAATTAAATGATCATGGTATCGAGTTAAGGAGCCATCCTGTAATGCTCAGCAAGGACTCAAGCTTGGCAGGATTAAAGGGTGTTAGAAATGGAATTCAGTTTGATACAGATCTTCTTGGAGAATTTCATGTTGCTGGGTCTGGAGCCGGAAGAGAATCTACAGCATCAGGTTTAATTTCTGATTTGTATGCGCTTTCAAATTCAGGTGAGTCTAATCCAATGCAATACCCAGACTTTTCAAAAAAACCTAACTTAGTAAAATTTGAGGATTTAATATTTAAATATTATGTTTATTTAGAGGTCAAAGATGAGCCTGGTGTTTTAGCCTTAATTAGTAAAATATTTGCAGGTCAAGGCATTGGCTTTGATAAGGTTATTCAAAAAGATCAGTTGGATAATGGTAATGTGCCCGTAGTAATTTTTACTGATCCAATTCTTGAAAAAGAAATGCAAATTGCTTTACAGGATCTTAAAAATCATCCAGTAATTCTGAATTCTAAAATCATTAGAATTGAGGACTTGTAATGCTTTTTCATTCAACCAGAGGAAAAGATCCTAATAAAGATTTTGCATCAATTTTAATGCAAGGCCTTGCTGACGATGGTGGTCTTTTTATGCCAGATTACTGGCCGCAAGTTGATTTAGATGAAATTAAGTCCAAAACATCTTTTGTGGATATAGCAAAATGCATTGTGCCATTATTTACATCCTCATCTTTTTCTTATGATGAAACAATAGCTATAGTTGAATCAACTTGGCATAATTTTGAACATCAAGACTTGATTGGTATCAGAGATTTTAATTCAGTTTCAATTTTAGAACTGTTTCATGGACCCACCGCAGCATTTAAAGATTTTGGGCTACAGCTGGCTGCTGCATTTTTTAATAAGGTTTTAGAGTCTGAAAATAAAACTGCTATTGTACTTGGGGCAACCTCAGGTGATACAGGCTCAGCTGCAATTGACGCATGTAAGAACTATGATCGAATCAAGAGCTTTATTATGCTTCCAAACGGAAATATGTCTGAAGTTCAACGCAGACAAATGAGCACCATCAAGGCTTCAAATGTTTTTGCACTAAGAATTAACGGAACATTTGATGATTGCCAAGATTTGGTAAAGCTTGCCTTTAAAAAACGTGATTTTTTAAATAATAATCAATATTTACTAGCGGTTAATTCAATCAATTGGACTCGAATCATTGGTCAAATTTGTTATTATTTTTATGCCTACAATCGATTGCATAAAAAAAGCAATTTAAATTTTTCTATCCCTACAGGAAATTTTGGCAATGTATTTGCTTGTTACTCTGCTCATAAAATGGGACTTCCAATTAACAAAATTTCTGTAGCTGTCAATGAAAATGATATCTTGTATCGCTTCTTTAGTGCCAATAATTATTCAAAACAAGCCGTTCACGAAACCATTTCTCCAAGTATGGACATAAGCGTTGCCAGCAATTTTGAAAGGTTAGTCTATGATCTCTTTTTGAATAGAGATTCTGCTAAATGTTTCAAAATGTTTGATAATTTTCCAGCCAACCCTATTGAGCTCGATCCTATTACTTGGCAAAAGAAAGATCATCTTTTTTCCTCAAGTAAAGTAAATGATTTGGATACAAAAAAAATAATTCAGGAAACGCATCGATTATTTGACTATATCTTAGACCCTCACACAGCTGTTGCTGCCGTTGAGGCATTTAATAAAAGCGATGAAAATAATCATTATGTTGTTCTATCTACCGCACATCCAGCCAAATTTCCTAAAGTCTATGAAGAATTAGACATAGAAATAAACTCTTTGCCTTTTGCATTAAGGGATTTATTTAAAAAAGAGGAGCATCTTTATTCATTTGATGCAGATTACAATCAAATTATTAACTTTATTAATCGTAATAACTAATTTTTTAATTTATGAGTATTCCAAAGATAGTTAAAGCTTCATCGACAGATCTGGAGCGTGTGAAAGGTGTTCTTAAGCTAGGCTTTGCTTCAGATGCTTTGATAAGATGGGTTTTTCCAGACGCCTCATCTTATTTAAATAGCTTTGATAAATGGATGGAGGAGTTCTCAAGAATTGCCTTTGAAAATAATATCGTATATTCAGAAGAAAATTTTTATGGCTCTTCTTTATGGCACCCTCCAGGCATTTTCTTTGATAGCACAGTTTTGGAGCCAACTTTTGCAACTATCCCTGAAGATCGAATTGAGACCGCGGTTAGGTTTTTTGAAGAATTTGAAAAATATCATCCCGAAGATGCTTGGTATCTTTCATTTATTGCCGTTGATCCAGCTCAGCAAAGAAAAGGAATTGGATCTTTTCTACTCAAAGAAGCGTTGC
>Ga0255775_1000831_pt1 | contig 30262 bp, 27 predicted proteins | sample 011ome_26_FD_179973 | JGI IMG/M metagenome (GOLD analysis project Ga0255775, IMG submission 179973) | Coastal salt marsh microbial communities from the Groves Creek Marsh, Skidaway Island, Georgia - 011511BT metaG (version 2) | ecosystem: Environmental > Aquatic > Marine > Intertidal zone > Salt...
AGCGAAGAAAGAAGCGAAACCTGCAGCAGCGAAGAAAGAAGCGAAACCTGCAGCAGCGAAGAAAGAAGCGAAACCTGCAGCAGCGAAGAAAGAAGCGAAACCTGCAGCAGCGAAGAAAGAAGCGAAACCTGCAGCAGCGAAGAAAGAAGCGAAAGACTAGATTAAAATCTTATTTTGCACTTAAAAAAGCCAGCTTAAAGCTGGTTTTTTTATTTAAAAAAAATGAAAATTTTTAACCTATAATAGACTTATCTAATTTAAATTATATTATCTAGTATGAGAAGAGAATCCGAAAGAAAAGAGAGCTTAGCTGATATTATTTCGCAAATTAATCAATTACTTGATAAGCATAAGTTAGTTGAGAATCTAGTTGATAAGCAACAACAGCCAAAACAGAATTTAATTAAAAATTTAGTAAGTAAACAAAATTTAAATAAATTAAAAAAATTATTAGATGAACTTCATCCTGCTGATATAGCGGATATTTTAGAGTCCCTACCAATTGATCAACGTATCATAATTTGGGACCTGGTTAAAAGCGAGAATGACGGTGATATTCTTCTAGAAGTATCTGATTCTGTTAGGCAGACATTGATTGCTGAAATGGATAATTCCGAGCTTCTTGCTGCGGCCGAACAACTCGACACAGATGAAATTGCGGATATTGCCCCTGATTTACCAGAGAATGTCCTACAAAACTTATTAGAGAACCTTGATCAACAGAACCGAGAAAGGTTAGAGTCCACACTTTCTTATCCCGAGGATACCGTTGGAGCTCTTATGGACTACGACATTATCACAGTCCGTGAGGATGTAAGTATCGAAGTAACCTTGAGGTATTTAAGAAAGCTAGGTAAGCTTCCTGAGCATACTGATAAACTTTTTGTGGTTGATCGTTATGGTTCAATTCTTGGCGTCCTACCTTTTAAGAAAATTTTGGTGAATGATTTAAATTTGTATGTAAGAGAAGTAATGTCAACTGATATCGTAACTTTAAATCCTGACGATACAGCAGACGATGCTGCAGATGCTTTTGAACGTTACGATTTAATTACAGCGCCTGTTATAGATGCAAATAGAAAATTAGTTGGTAGGCTATCTGTCGATGCGGTAGTGGATTATATCCGCGAAGTTGCTGAAAGTGACAAATTATCCATGGCTGGATTAAAAGAGGATGAGGATTTGTTTTCCTCTATATGGAAATCAGTAAGAAATAGATGGGCTTGGCTGGCTATAAATCTTATCACAGCCTTAATTGCCTCAAGGGTGATTGGTGTTTTTGAAGGTTCAATCGAGAAAGTTGTAGCCTTGGCAGCTTTGATGCCAATTGTTGCAGGTATTGGAGGAAATTCAGGCAATCAAACGATTACCATGATTGTCAGGGGACTTGCACTAGGCCAAATTAATAACACTAATGTTAGAAATTTACTTTACAAGGAATTGGGTGTTGCAATCTTAAATGGGGTAATTTGGGGAAGCGTTTTAGGCATTTTTGCTTACCTACTTTATGGCAATATTCTTTTAGGGGTTGTGATGACAACTGCGATGTTATTAAATTTAATTTTATCAGCCATTATGGGTGTGACCATTCCGATGCTTATGAGTAAATACGGTAAAGACCCTGCGGTAGGATCAAGTATATTGATAACTGCAATGACAGACAGTGGTGGCTTTTTTATATTTTTAGGCTTAGCAACCTTAATTTTGATATAGTTGAGTTATGAGTGAATTTGAATTATTGGTAAGCAGTTTTAATTATTATTATCTAACCTCCAAGCAAGCTTTTGTTCAGTATGCTGTTATAGCAATATCCTTTGGCATATATTTTCTGACAAAAAATAAAATACATGCTCTTATAGAAGTATCCAGGAACAAAACTTCAAAACTAGCTTACGATGCTATCCATCGAGTTTTAACTCCATTATTAATTTTAATCTTTGCCTATGGCTCAAGTCTGTTTATTTCATATTATTACCCAACAGAATTACTGGATTTTTTTGAAATAATTTTATTGGCTCTAGTATTTGCCCGTATTGCCGTGTATGCACTACGATATATTTTTGTCGGCAATCCCTTTTTAAAAACATTTGAAAAAACTATTTCATTAGTTGTATGGATTTATGCATTGATTCATTTATTTGGATTTGATGTGTTTATCTCAAATCGACTAGAAAGCATTCTTTTTAAAGTTGCCGGGACTGAATACAATTTGTTATTTGTTATAAAGCTAATATTTGCCATTATCGCGTCTATTTTTATCGCCATGAGCCTTGTTGCTTTTGTTGAGCGAAGAATTATGGCTATTAAAGCCGTAAATCGTAACTTAAGAACCATGATCAACAAAGTAGTAAAGTTAGTCATTTATATTGTCGCTATCATCGTAGCATTGGATGCCATTGGCTTAGACATAACTTTTCTTTCGGTATTTGGTGGCGCCTTCGGTATTGGCCTTGGCTTTGGTATGCAAAAGATAACAAGTAATTACATTTCTGGCTTTACTATCCTGCTTGATAAGTCTTTAAGAATTGGAGATATTTTGACTATAGGGGAGCATTATGGAATCGTTACCAGTATTAAGACTCGCTATACAACCTTAAGAAAATTAGATGGTGTTGAGGTTATCATTCCAAATGAGAACCTTATTGTAGAAAATATTGTTAATCACACATCGTCTGATAGGAAAGTTAGAGTAGCTATAGATGTAGGTATTTCATACGCATCATCAATCGATCTAGCTACCGATATTATGTTAACTGCCACAAAATCACAATCTCGAGTTTTAAATGATCCAGAGCCTGTAGTTTATTTAGAGAGCTTTGGCGACAGCAGTATAAATTTGAAATTAGTGTTTTATATTAGAGATGCTGAGGAAGGAACATTAAGGCTAAAGTCAGATATAAGTAAAACTTTCTGGGACCAGTTCCAAAAACAAGGCATTCAAATACCATTTCCACAAAGAGATTTACATATTATAAGTGGCGGAATGCCGAAGACGTAAAATTATTTAATCTTTGCTTCTTTGTAAATGACGTGTTTTCGAGCTTTTGGATCAAATTTCTTGATTTCCATTTTTTCAGTCATTGTTTTTTTATTTTTGGTAGTAGTATAAAAATGTCCGGTACCTGCGGAAGAATTTAATCTAATTTTTTCTCTCATTATATTTCCTTAAACTTTTTTACCCTCAGCACGCATTTTTGCGATTACCGCATCAATACCTAATTTATCAATGGTTCTTAAAGCGGCACTTGAAATCCTCATAGACACCCATCTATTTTCACTTTCAACCCAAAATTTGCGATTCTGTAGATTTGGTAGAAAACGTCGTCTTGTACGGTTGTTCGCGTGAGAAACATTATTTCCAGTGACAGGTTTTTTGCCAGTTACATCACATTCACGAGTCATTTTTAAAGTACCTCTAATTTTTCAAAAGACCGTTATTAAACCACATAAATGCCTCTCATTTCAAGTGTTTTTTATGCCTTTCCAGTACTTCCAAAGCCACCCGTTCCACGGTTTGTGGTATCGAAATCCTCCACTAAATTAAATTCTGCTTGCATTATTGGCACAAGAACCAACTGCGCTATTCTTTCTAGGGGATTTATTAAGAATGATTTAGAACTCCGGTTCCAACAAGAAATTAATAATTCTCCCTGATAGTCAGAATCAATTAAGCCAACAAGATTCCCAAGAACAATTCCATGTTTATGACCAAGTCCCGATCGTGGCAATATTAGCCCTGCATAATTTGGATCTTTGATAAAAATTGCTATGCCTGTAGGTATTAGAAAGGTCTCTCCCGGGTTTAGGGTTTGGACATGTTCTACACAAGCCCTAAGGTCCAATCCAGCTGATCCCTCAGATGCATATCTTGGTAAATGTTCCTTAATAGCAGGATTAAGAATTTTGTAATCAACTAACATATTCATTTACTACTTCCTTGGAGTAATTGAAATGGATTTGCTTCATTATTTCGAAGGCAATATTTTTTTTCTCACCTTTGGGAATATCTAAAATTTCATTATTTTTATTAATTATTGTGACTTTAGCGACTGATTGACCCATTGTTTCTTGAATAAGGTTTGCAACAATTAAGTCAATTTTTTTTGAGGTTAATTTTTCTTTAGCATTTTGAATTAAATTTTCACTCTCCGCAGCAAATCCAACAGTAAAGATAGCCTTTTTACTTGCAATAGTTGCCAATATATCCTCTGACCTCTTTAAAGTTATTGAGATGGCTGAAGAATTCTTTTTAATCTTTTTTTGACTCGCTGAGGGAAGGTAATCTGAAATCGCGGCAGCACTAATGTAAATTTGATTTTCATCAATTAGCCTACTTACAGTCGCTAGCATTTCTTTGTGATTGAGAACTTTTACGGACTTAAAAACATCAGGTATAGCTTCATCTACCCTTCCAGTGATAATCGTAACCTCAGCCCCTAAAATAAATGCTGCTTTTGCAAGATTGATACCCATTTTTCCAGAACTAAAATTAGTGATTGCCCTTGCGGGATCAATATTTTCCGAAGTTGCGCCAAGAGATATAAGTATTTTCTTATCTTTGAAAATTTGTTCCGATGAAAATTTTTGAACTTGCAAAATAATTGATTCTAAATTTATTAGGCGCCCTAATCCAATTTCACCACAGGCTTGTTCTCCATATTCAGGACCTATGACAATTCCCCCATCCTTTTTTAAGGTCTTAATATTCCTTTGAGTAGCAGGATTTTGCCACATTTCAATATTCATTGCCGGAGCAGCAAGGAGTGGACATGTGCGTGCGAGACATATATTACTTAGTAAGTCATCTGCAATTCCATTTGCCAATTTTGCAATAAAATTAGCTGAGGCTGGGGCTATAAGTATAAGCTGAGAGGTCCTGGATAAATTTATGTGCTCCATACCATTGCCTTCAGTAGCGTCCCACAAATTTTCTAACACAGGGTTTCCTGACAAAGCTTGAAGTGTTAGAGGACTTATAAATTCTTTAGCAGATTTTGTCATTACGACCTGAACAAAGAACTGTTCTTTTAAAAGGAGCCTTATTAGTTCTGCAGACTTGTAAGCAGAGACGCTTCCCGTAACACCTAAAATAATTTTTTTATTAATTGGTATCATTTAAATTAAATTAAAAAAAGAATGTAGAGTATATCAAAAATGAAAAAAATTATTGGAATTGATGGTTGTCGAGCGGGATGGATTGTTGCGTCTCTTGAAGAAAAAGAAATAGTTTTTCAGGTTATAAGTAGCCTTGAGGATTTGAACAAAAGCAATCGTATTAGCCTTATAGGTATCGATATGCCCGTCAATTTAGTTAAAAAAGGATTAAGATTAGCAGACCAAGAGGCAAGATCTTTGTTAAAAAATAGAGCATCAACTGTGTTTTCTGCTCCCCCACTTCCTGTCTTAAATGCTCCTTCTTATTTGAATGCATGTGAATTAAGTTTTACATTGACTGGTAAAAAAATTTCCAAACAATCGTGGAATATATTTCCAAAGATAAAAGAGGTACAAATTGCCAAAGAAACATTTAAGGATAAAATTTTTTTTTATGAAATTCATCCAGAATTGAGTTTTATGGCAATGAATAATATGAAGGTGATCCAGCACTCCAAAAAATTACAAGAAGGAAAAAATATAAGACGTAAATTAATTGAAGTTATTTATCCTTTTTTCGACTTTAGTAAAGCAAGATTATTTTTTTCAAAAAAAGAGGTTGCTGATGATGATATTTTAGACGCTGTAGCCGTATTATGGTCAACTAAAAGAATAGTTGATAATATTGCGGAATCTGTCCCAAAAAATTCAAAGGAACATAGCTGTCATATTTTTTTTTAAAAAAACAGTTTTTATATGATAAAAAAAATTACTTGGTTAGTCATTTCGCTTCTTGGTGCTTTTGCTTTTTCTTTAATAGCATTGCATCGTGAGGAGTCTATAAATTCAATTTGGTTCATCACGGCGGGAGTTTGTATTTATCTTATTGCTTACCGATTCTATGCGGCATGGGTTGCTGCAAGAGTCCTGGTTCTGGACGAAGATAGATTAACTCCAGCCGTTCGAATAAATAATAATAAAGATTTTATCCCAACAAATAAGTGGGTGGTTTTTGGAACTCATTTCGCAGCCATTGCAGGTCCTGGCCCTTTGATTGGACCTACACTAGCCGCACAGTTTGGCTACTTGCCTGGAACAATTTGGATATTGATTGGTGGGGTTGTAGGTGGCGCCGTTCAGGATATGACTATTTTATTTTTTTCGGTTAGACGAAATGGAAAAAGTTTGGGTCAAATGGCAAAGGAGGAGCTTGGAAAATTAGCAGGTGTTGCCTCTCTAATTGGAACGTTTGTAATCATGATTGTTTTGATCGCCGTTTTAGGTCTTGTTGTGGTGAATGCTATGAAACACAGTCCCTGGGCGACATCAACGGTTGCGGCCACGATACCAATCGCACTATTTATAGGCTGTTATATGCGCTTCTTACGCCCGGGAAGAGTTTTAGAGGCTACCTTGTTGGGTGTAACTCTCCTATTATTGGCAGTCTATTTTGGGGGTGAAATTGATAAATCTGAATATTTAAGACCTTTTTTTGATCATGACGGTTTATTTTTAGCATGGGCAATAATTATTTATGGTTTTGCAGCAGCGGTATTGCCTGTTTGGATGCTCTTAGCGCCAAGAGATTACCTGTCTACCTTTGTGAAATTAGGAACGGTTATCTTTCTTGCAATCGCTATATTAATTTTACAGCCAGACATTAAGATGCCGGCCGTGACAAATTTTATTGATGGAAGTGGACCAATCTTTGGAGGAAAGCTATTTCCTTTTGTTTTTATTACAATCGCATGTGGCGCTATTTCTGGCTTTCATGCATTAATTTCATCTGGAACTACACCCAAACTTATCGATAATGAAAAATATATACCCATGATCGGTTATGGGGGTATGTTACTAGAATCATTCGTGGCAATTATGGCAATGGTAGCTGCCTGTGTACTAGAGCCTGGAATATTTTTTGCAATCAATAGCCCTATTGGTGTCGTTGGGCAGGAGGCTGCGCAAGCGATCGAGACTATTAACTCTTGGGGTTATTCGGTGTCACTCGAGGAAATGAATCAGTTGGCAGAAGATGTTGGGGAAACCTCTTTATTTGCGAGAACTGGTGGCGCTCCGTCCTTAGCGGTAGGTATGGCATCAATATTTGCTAATGCCTTTGGTAAGCATCTATTATCCATGTGGTATCACTTTGCCATTATGTTTGAGGCGGTATTTATATTAACAACTTTAGATGCGGGGACACGTGTCGGTCGCTTTATGCTTCAAGACATGCTTGGGAATATTCATCCAAGTTTAGGCAAAACCTCATCATTTTTTTCAACAGTTATTAGCAGTGCAATTGTGGTCAGTTGTTGGGGCTATTTTTTATATATCGGAGTTATTGATCCAAATGGTGGAGTAAACATTTTATGGCCATTATTTGGAATTGCGAATCAAATGTTAGCTGCAATAGCTTTATGTGTTGCAACGGGTATTTTAATTAAAACTGGAAAGTTAAATTTTGCTTGGGTAACTGGTATACCTCTATTATGGTTAGTGATTATTACCTCATCAGCATCATATCAAAAAATTTTTAGTGAAGATGTACGAGTGGGATTTATTGCCTCTGCAAAAAATATGCAAAATCAAATTGATACCGGCTTGCTTGATCCAGGTCGCGTTGAGGTTTTAGAAAAATTAATTCTCAATCTGAAAATAGATACGGGAATTACCATTTTTTTAGTTAGTATCTTATGGATTGTGATCGTTGATATATTAAGAATTGCAGTCAATTATAAAAAATCATCCATCATAATAGAGCCTACTAATGAGTAAACTAAAAAAATTATGGAAGCTAGTTCAGCTGATGACTGGCGAAAGAGATTATGATAATTATCTCATGCATTTTCAACAGAATTCATGCAAAAAAAATAATCACAAACCACTATCTAGAAAAGAATTTTATGCAAAAAAAATGACTGAAAAATGGAGTGGAATTAATCGTTGTTGCTAAGGTTTTATTTTTTTTAAGAGAAAAAAACCTATTAAAATCATGGGCAGGCTTAGCATTTGTCCCATTGTGAGATTTAAAAAAACAAACCCTAAAAAATAATCAGGCTCCCTTGTAAACTCGACTAAAAATCTAGCAAGCCCATAGCCCACTAAAAAAAATGCAGAGATTTTTCCAGCCGATCTGGGTGTTTTTGAAAAAAACCATAAAATAACAAAAAGCAAAAGACCCTCGAGTAACGCCTCATAAATTTGAGACGGATGTCTGGGCGCTGAGTCCACAGTCGGGAAAATCATTGCCCATGGAAGATCACTGGCTCGCCCCCATAATTCTTGATTAATAAAATTACCTATACGACCAAAAAAAAGACCTAGTGGAACTAAAGGTGCCACAAAGTCAGTCAACATCCACCATGATATTTTATATTTTTTTGATACCCAAAATAAACTTAAGAGTACCCCAATAAAACCGCCATGAAAAGACATCCCTCCCTGCCATATGGCAAAAATTTCTGTCGGATTTTGAAAAAAATACGTAGGTTGGTAGAAAATAACATAGCCTAGGCGACCACCGATTACTACACCAAGAGCACCATAAAAAAAAGCATCATCTAAAATTTTTGTATCAATTCTTAACCATGGTCTAAGAGCAATTTGTTTTTTCCCAAGGTAAATAAATGCTAGGAAAGCAAAAAAATACATTAGGCCATACCAATAAATTTGTATGGGACCCAAAGATATTGCTATTGGATTGAATTGAGGGTGAATTAACATTGTATAATTATAAATTATTTCAATAAAAATAAGGATTATTGATGCCAGCCTATAGATCTAGGATGACAACACATGGAAGAAATCAGGCCGGAGCCCGAGCTTTATGGAGAGCTACAGGGATGTCTGATGAAGATTTTTCAAAACCAATTATTGCAGTAGTTAACTCTTTTACACAATTTGTTCCCGGTCACGTGCATTTAAAAGACATGGGACAGCTCGTTGCCAGAGAAATAGAAAAAAATGGGGGAGTTGCGAAAGAGTTTAATACTATCGCAGTCGATGATGGCATTGCTATGGGCCATGATGGAATGCTTTATAGCTTGCCAAGTAGAGATTTAATTGCAGATAGTGTTGAATATATGGTTAATGCTCACTGGGCTGATGCGATGGTGTGTATTTCTAATTGCGACAAAATAACGCCTGGCATGCTGATGGCCGCTATGAGGATAAATATCCCAGTTATTTTTGTATCAGGCGGCCCAATGGAGGCAGGAAAAGTGTCTTGGGGCGAAAAAATTGAGAAGGTAGATTTAGTTTCACCAATGATTGCAGCTGGAGATTCAAATATCAATGACAAGGAATTAGAAGATTTAGAAAAATCATCATGCCCCACTTGTGGCTCATGTTCAGGGATGTTTACAGCCAATTCTATGAATTGTTTAACTGAAGCGCTCGGTCTAAGTTTACCAGGAAATGGAAGCACATTAGCTACACATAAAGCTAGGAAACAATTGTTTTTAAACGCTGGAAAGAGAATTGTTGAAATTACTAAGCAATATTATGAAAACAATGATGAAACTGTTCTTCCAAGAAAAATTGCATCAAAAGAAGCTTTTGAGAACGCTATGAGCTTAGATGTTGCGATGGGGGGCTCAACTAATACTGTTTTACACCTTCTTGCAGCAGCAAAAGAAGCGGAGGTAGACTTTAATATGGGTGATATTGATCGTATTTCTAGAAAAGTGCCTTGTTTAGCAAAAGTTGCCCCCGCCACTCAAAAGTACCATATGGAAGACGTTCACCGAGCGGGTGGCGTATTTGGTATTCTGGGAGAGTTAATGCGAGCAGATTTAATTAATAAAAAGGTTCCTTGCGTGCATGCTCCTTCAATTGAGGATGCAATAAATACTTGGGACATTATCACTACCGAAAATAAAGAAATTAAGGATTTTTATATGGCTGCGCCAGGTGGGGTAAGAACTACAGAGGCATTCAGCCAAGATAGGGCTTGGCCCTCGTTGGACGACGATAGACAAGGTGGTTGTATTCGAAATAAGCAAAATGCCTATAGTCAAGACGGTGGTTTAGCTGTTCTTTATGGCAATATCGCCGTGGATGGATGCATTGTTAAAACCGCTGGCGTTGATGAAAATATTTTAAATTTTACAGGTAAAGTCAGGTTATTTGAGTCTCAAGACGATTCAATAAAAGCTATCTTAAATGATGAAATTGATGCTGGTGATATTGTATTGATTATTTATGAGGGACCGAAAGGTGGACCTGGTATGCAAGAGATGCTTTATCCAACTGCTTATCTAAAATCTAAAGGGCTTGGAAAATCATGCGCCCTCCTAACTGATGGAAGATTTTCTGGAGGTACGTCAGGATTAAGCATTGGCCATGTTTCACCAGAAGCTGCAGAGGGTGGGTCTATAGCATTAGTTCAAGAGGGAGATATTATTGATATTGATATTCCTAACAGGGGGATTAATCTAAGAATAAGTGATGAAGAATTGAACTCACGCAGAAAAAAAATGACAGAAAAACCAAATCCTTGGACGCCTAAACCAAGAGAGCGCCGAGTTTCGCAAGCACTTAAAGCATATGCTTTGATGGCAACAAGCGCAGCAAATGGGGCTGTAAGAGATATAAGTCAGTTAGAAAGAAAAGATTAGTTATGGGTTCCTCATGGAAAATTAACCACGATGTTAACGGTTTAGAATTTATAGAGATATCTAATCCTTTAGCAGAGGCAAAAATTGGATTACAAGGTGCGCATGTGGCATGGTGGAGACCCAAGTCATCTTCGGAAGATGTTCTTTGGTTGTCATCAAATGCTCGTTATGAAAAAGGTCGCTCCATTAGAGGAGGCGTTCCCATTTGTTGGCCGTGGTTTGGAGATCATCCAACTGATGGTAATTTCTGTGTTCATGGATTTGCTAGGGTCATTCCGTGGCAATTGATTAAAGTTGTGGATTTAAAAAATGGAGCAACTCAAGTTTCTTTGAAATTAAAGCCGACAGATGAGGCAAAAAAGCAATTAACTTACAACTATAATCTTGAATTGACAATTACTGTTGGAGAATCTTTATATCTAAATCTTAAAACAACTAATTTATCAAATCACCCTTTCGTAATTAGTGAAGGTTTTCATACCTATTTTTATGTTTCAGATATCGAATCGATTAAAGTCACAGGCTTAGAAAATATGGTTTTTTCTGATAAATTTGCAAATTTTAATAGAGATATACAGCGAGAGCCCATTAAATTTTCAGGCCCTTTTGACAGGGTCTACACAAATACAAGTAATGATTGCTACATTGAAGACGAAAAGTTTAATCGAGTTATTACTATAAAAAAATCCAATAGCGATTCGACCGTTATATGGACACCATGGGATAAAATCGCCAATCAAATGGCAGATATGGGCAAAAAAGATGAGTGGAGAAGGATGGTTTGTGTTGAAACTGCTAACCTTTTAGAGAACTCAGTAGTTATTTACCCTGATGTATCTCATAGTATTGCCACCGAATATTCCGTTCAAGAATTCTAGTGACGAATGAACTTCATAGAGAATCTAGTCTTTATCTAAGACAGCATCAAAACAATCCTGTTAATTGGCTACCATGGACCAAAAACGCTTTTGAAAGGGCAAATCATGAACATAAACCTATATTTTTATCTATAGGTTACTCATCTTGTCATTGGTGCCATGTTATGGCTCATGAGTGCTTTGAGGACGATGATGTCGCTAAGCTTTTGAATAAAGATTTTATTTGTATAAAGTTAGATAAAGAAGAGCGACCTGATATCGATCACATTTACCAAAAAGCTCATTATATTTTTGCACAAAGACCCGGGGGATGGCCATTAAGTGTTTTTATGACACCCAATCAAGAACCTTTCTATATTGCGACGTTTTTACCAAAGTTTAGCAAATATAACCTACCTGGAATGATCGAACTTCTTCCACGTATTGCAGAGCTCTACAAATCAGAAAAACAAATCATAGAAAAACAAAGCGATCAAATAAGATCGCTATTAGTGCAACTTAATCCAAGAAAAGATGAAGAAGAATTAATAAATTTAAATTTTATTCATTCGATCAGAGATAGCTTCATTAAAAATCTTGATCATAAAAATGGAGGTTTCGGTGGTGCTCCAAAGTTTCCAAACGAATCAAATTTTAATTTTATTTTAAAAAATTTCCAATCCAATAGCCATTCAAAAGTTTTTGATTCGATTAAAAAAATTATAAATTCAGGGCTATTTGATCATCTTGAGGGTGGTTTTTTTCGATATTGTGTCGACGAAAAATGGACCATACCACATTACGAAAAAATGCTTTATAACAGCGCACAGATGGTAGGGTTACTCACCAAATGTTTTGCTGTCACCAAAAATGATATTTTTTATCAAAAAATTTTTGAAACAATTAATTGGTTAAAAAAAGACATGACAGATTCTCATGGATATTTTTTTTCATCTATTGATGCAGATTCTAAAAATTTGGACGGAGTTTTAGAGGAGGGAGCTTATTATAATCTCAGCTCAAAAGAGCTAGAAGAAATTTTCCACCCTCATGAACTGAATGAGTTAAGGAAGTATTTCTTTCTGGAGGGTGAGCCTAATTATGAAGGTGAGAAATGGCATTTGATAAGACAGGAAAACAGTGAATCTGAAAAATTTCATGATTATAAAATTCGTCTAGCTGATCACAGGAAGAGTAAAACCAAGCCCGAGATAGATAAAAAAATGATAGTTTCCTGGAATGCTCTTATGAGTAAAGCTCTCATATTTTCGGGAAGAATTCTAAATGATGAAAATTGGGTGAATTTAGGACAAAAAAACCTAGATTTTATTTTTAGGTACATGTTTGCTGATAACAAATTGACTAGTATTTATGAAAAAAATAAAAAAATAAATGGGTATTTAGATGACTATGCTTTTGTTTTGGATGCGCTAATAGAATCTATGCAAGCTAATTTTAGAGAGGAGGATTATGTATACGCTTGCAATATTGGAGGATTACTTATTGAAAAGTTTCAGTCAAACGAGGGGGCATTTTTCTTCACAGAACACATGCATGAGAATTTATTCAATAGAGAAATAATTACTGAAGATAATGCCACGCCATCTGGGAATGCGGTTGCTATTAATGCTTTACAAAAACTCTCCCAAATCAGTCGCTCAGCAAAACTAGACGATCAAGCATATAGGGCCCTTGATCATCTTAATGGCCATGTAAGAAAAAATCCCTTTTCTCACCCCTCTATGCTGTTGGCATATGAGTATTTTTTAAGTAAAAGAACTACAATATTTATCTATGGGGATAAAGAATCGACTAAAATTTGGTTAAAAGAAATTCCCGAATATATGTTCTTGGATCATTTAGTAATCACCTTTAATACAAAAGAGCAGTTTAGAAAAGTCTTTAATGATCAAAATATAACTATAGAAAAGGGCGCATACGTTTGTGAAAATCAGACTTGTTATCCACCATGTAAAAAAATTGATGAACTTTTAGAAATACTATCTTTCAAAGAAAATTAAGGATTATTTAATGCGTAAAATATTTTTTATAGTTTTTCTATTCACTTTTAATACGGCTTTAGCAAATGAAGTAGCAAAAAATCTTGCTCAAAAAAATGGTTGTTTTGCCTGTCACAGCGTAAAAGTAAAAGTTTTGGGACCATCATTTGTGGACGTTTCGAAAAAATACAACTCACATCAAGATGCGAGGCAAATGCTCATTGAAAAGATCAAAAATGGCGGAAGTGGTAATTGGGGAAATGTACCTATGATCTCTCATCCAAATCTTTCTGATAAAGATATAGGTGTTATGGTTGATTGGATACTAGAGCTTTAATTTAATTTACTGTTTTTATATGAGTAAATAAAGTAAATTAAAATTCCTACTAATAACCACGAAAAAAATCTGACCCATGTAGCTAGGGGTAAAAAAGTCATTAGTAAAATACAGGCGGAGATGCCCATAAGCGGAACCAATGGGTGCCATTTATTTCTAAAAGTTAGACTATTCTTTTTTCCATGATTGCGGAGTGCTATTACCCCAAAACATACAACAGTGAATGCTGAAAGGGTACCAATATTTACGATTTCAGCAAGCGTTCCCAAGGATACAAAACCTGCAATAAGAGACATTACTAGCCCACAAATGATAATTAATTTTATTGGTGTTCTTGTTCTCGGGTTTATGTTGCTAAGTTTTATTGGAAGCAAACCATCACGACTCATTGCCAAAATAATTCGAGTAAGTGCGTAATAAAGAACTAACATAACCGTTGTTAATCCTGCAATTACACCGGTAGCAACAATTGCGGATGCACTATTAAGTCCTATCTTTTGAAGAGCAAATGCTACTGGTGATGATACGTTTAAATTTGTATAAGGAAGCATACCTGTAAGTAACGCTGAAACAGAAATATAGATTAACGTGCAAAAAATAAGAGAACCTATGATTCCTATCGGTAAATCTCTTTGAGGATTAATTGCTTCTTCTGCAGCTGTTGAGACTGCATCAAAACCAATATAAGCAAAAAAAACTATTGACGCTCCAGCAAGCACACCCACAGTTTTTCCTGAGGGCAGCGTATCAAACCAACCATATGGCAGAAAAGGCGACCAATTAATAGGATTTACATGAAAAAGAGCAATTAATATAAAGATTGCAATAGCGGCGACTTTTAAAAAAACCATTGCTGCATTAAATTTTGCACTTTGCTTTACTCCCAATATTAAAAGCCCCATGATCATTAAGATTATCAAGGAAGCGGGTAAATTAATAATCCCATCTTGCGCCGGAGGTCTTGTTAGAAAATCAGGCAAACCTAAACCAACTGCTATGAGAGCATTATTGAAATATCCAGACCAACCATTTGCTACAGCTGCAATAGCAATGCCATACTCTAGGAGAAGAATCCAGCCCACCATCCATGCAATAAATTCGCCAAATGCAACATAGCTATATCCATAAGCACTGCCACATCCTCCAATTGAGGAAGCCAGCTCTGCATAGGATAGGGCGGCAAAGGCACAAGCAAAACCAGCAATAAGAAATGAAAATATTACTCCAGGCCCGGCTTGATTTGCAGCAACAATTCCTGTGAGTACAAAAATACCAGTCCCTATTATGCAGCCTATACCGAGCATAACTAGATCAAATGCGCTTAAGCAGCGATGAAGATCCTTGTTGTTCTCAACAATGGCAATTTTTTTTCTAAAAAGATCCTTGAACATTTTTAAGAACTATACCCAATCTTTTTTGATTAAAAAATTTTCATAAAGATCTGATTCCGGACTATTTTTTTGAGGTGACCAATCATAAGACCATTTTACTAAAGGTGGCATGGACATTAATATTGATTCAACCCTGCCTTTTGATTGAATACCAAACAATGTACCCCTGTCTTGAAGTAGATTAAATTCCACATAGCGACTCCTTCGGTACAACTGAAAATCTTTTTGTTGCACAGTAAAATTCGTATCTTTTCTTTTTTGAACAATCGGTAAATAGGCGTTAAGTAAGTTTTTACCTACGGCTTGTGTTAATTTAAATGAAAATTCGAAATCTTTCTCTGAAAAATCATCATAAAAAATTCCTCCGACGCCCCTTGGCTCATTGCGATGTTTTAAAAAAAAGTAATCATCACATTGATTTTTAAACGTTTGGTAAAGTTCACTTCCAAATGGGGTTAGGGTATTTTTTAAGCTCTGGTGAAAATGAATAACATCTTCTTTAAATGGATAATAGGGGGTCAAGTCTATGCCGCCACCAAACCACCAAATATCTTCCTTTTCAGCTTTTGACGCAATAAAAAATCTCACGTTCATGTGGACAGTTGGTACAAAAGGATTATGCGGATGAAAAACTAAAGAGACTCCTAATGCCTCCCATTGACGATTTTCAAGTTCTGGCCTCAATTGTGTTGCAGAACGAGGCAATTTTGCCCCTTTTACATGCGAAAAGCCAACGCCAGCTCTTTCAAAAATCTTCCCATTCTCTAAAATACAGGTCGTTCCGCCACCACCTTCTTGCCTTTGCCAAGAATCGTTAAGAAAATTATTCTTATCAACAATTTCTATTGCATGGACAATTTCATTTTGTAAATTTACAAGGAAACTTCTAACTTGTTGTATTTTTTTGTTGTAAGTCATTATTTCCTTAATATTTGTTTTGAAGTAAAATCCTGAATTGTTGATGGTTTTTTCATACCACCTATCACACCTTTTATAATCTTAACTCTTCCGTTTCCAAAACGACATGCTTGCCTATAATTTTTAATTGAACGTTTACCACTCTCATTGGCACTTGTTGAGATTAGAGCCATACCAATACCTTTGGTCAATTTATGACAAAGTGAAAAACTGGGAATTCTTATGGCTATTTTTTTTTGGCTACTTGATAACCAAGGCGAAGTATTTTTTTTTGCATCAACGACCCATGTATGGGGTCCTGGCCATTTTGAATACAGCTCTTTTAAATCTTTATTTTTTATTTCTATAATGTATTTTTTAAATTCTTGCATATTTGAACCGATAAGAAGAAAATTTTTTTTTAGATTTCTTTTTTTTATTTTCTTGATTTTCTGTATAGAAAAAAAATTTGAAGGATCGCAGCCAATTCCAAAACATGATTCGGTAGGATAAAGAATAATATTGCCGTTAATAATATATCTTTTGAGTCTATGATTTCTCATAAATTTATTTTAATGCTTTATCAGAAATATCTTTCCGGTACTGCGCCCCATCAAATTTTATTGTTTTGACAAGTTCATATACTTTTTCTTTTGCCTCTTTAAGACTTTTTGCTTTTGCAGTAACTCCCAACACTCTGCCTCCAGCCGTTTTGATCTTACCTTTTTCAAAGGAAGTACCAGCATGAAAAATAAATTTATCCGCTGAAATTTCATCTGAATCTAAGCCATCAATAACATCACCTAATTTAGGTTCATTGGGATAATTTTTAGCTGCCATAACAACTGTAATAGATGAAACATCTTCCCATTCAATATGACATGAGTGGAGCGTATTATCAGTTGCGCTGAAAAGTATCGGAAGCAAATCACTTTTCAAGCGAAAAAGTATTGGTTGTGTTTCTGGGTCGCCCATTCGGCAGTTAAATTCAAGTGTTTTGAGATTTGTATCTTTATCTATCATCAGGCCAGCGTATAGAAAGCCGCTAAATCGAATACCGTCTGATTTCATACCCTTGATAGTCGGCTCAATTATTTGCGCCATTATTTTTTCATGAAGCTCTTTTGACACAATAGGCGCAGGTGAATATGCTCCCATACCTCCAGTATTAGGCCCCAAATCATTATCAAGTAATCTCTTATGGTCCTGGCTTGAGGCTAGCGGGAGTATTGAGTCACCGTCACTGATAACAATAAAGCTAGCTTCCTCACCCTCAAGATAATCCTCAATTACAACCCTGGCTCCTGATTCTCCAAATACGTTATCAATTAGCATCATTTCAAGGGCTTCCATGGCCTCAGTATGATTTTTAGCGATGATTACTCCTTTACCTGCGGCCAAGCCATCAGCTTTAATTACAATTGGAGTCCCTCGTTTTTTTACATATGCCTTAGCTTCCGCCAAATTATTAAACGTCTTATAATCAGCTGTAGGAATTTTATGTCGATACATAAACTCTTTTGCAAAATCTTTAGAGCTCTCTAACTGAGCAGCAGCTTTAGTTGGCCCAAAAATTTTTAAGTTGTTTTTCTGAAAGTCATCAACAATACCATTAGAAAGAGGAATTTCAGGACCAACAACTGTGAGTGATACATTATTTTGTTTTGCGAACTCAATTAGGTCTGAATTTCTGGTTAAATCAATGTTTTCGATAAGCGAATTCCCATCAGCTGTCCCGCCATTCCCAGGTGCAACATAAACTTTTTTAACATTTTTACTTTGTGAAATTTTCCAAGCAAGAGCATGTTCGCGGCCACCACCTCCAATAATTAGAATCTTCATAGACTAGTGTTTAAAATGCCTGATTTTAGTAAATAACATGACTAAACCCAGCTCATCTGCAGCTTGAATAACTTCATTATCTTTTATACTTCCTCCGGGCTGTATAACGTATTTAGCGCCATAGCTTGCTAAAACATCAATACCATCTCGAAAGGGAAAAAATGCATCAGATGCAACAACGCTATTTTGTAAATTAAGCCCAGAATTTTCAGCCTTTATTGCCGCAATTCTTGTGCTGTCAACTCGGCTCATTTGGCCAGCACCAATACCTAAAGTTTTTTTATTTCTGCAAAAAACAATAGCATTTGATTTTACATATTGAGCAACTTGCCAAGCAAATTTTAAATCTAAAAGATCTTTTTGGTTAGGTTTTAATTTTGTTACTACCTCACATTTTTCGATATCAATCACGTGGTTATCAGCAGTTTGAACCAACCATCCACCGCCAATTTTTTTATAATCTAATTGGCCATCAGAGTGCTCTAGTGGTACTTTTAATAACCTAATATTTGGTTTAGTTTTAAAAATTTCCAATGCTTCTGAGCTAAAGTTTGGAGCAATAATTACCTCCGCAAATTGCTTCACGATGAGTGATGTTACTTTGGCATCCAGTTCAATATTGAAAGCGATAATTCCTCCAAACGCTGATGTGGGATCCGTGAGATATGCACCTGTATAAGCATCACTTACATTGGAAGCCGAGCAGGCACCGCAAGGATTTGCATGTTTAACAATTACACAACTAGGTTCCTTGAAACTTTTCACACACTCCCATGCATTATCTGAATCATTTAAGTTATTAAATGAAAGATCTTTTCCTTGTAGTTGAATGAAGTTTGATAATGAGCCAGGCATAAAATCACTATCTTTATAGAAGGCAGCTTCTTGATGTGGATTTTCTCCATAACGCATATCCATATTCTTTTCTAATACTTGCATTAAATTTTTTGGCAAAGTGTCTTCACTTTTATTTAGGTAATTACTTATTGCTGCATCATACTGGGCAGTATGAAGAAATGCTTTTTTTGCCAGTAAAAATCGAGTCTCAAGGTCTATTGAGCCCTGATTGTTATCGATTTCTTCTATAAATTTGTTATAGTCCAATGGATCTGTTAAAACGCTTACGGATTGATAGTTTTTAGCAGCAGCTCTTATCATTGTTGGGCCACCTATATCAATATTTTCTATTGCCTCCTCTAGACTACAATCTTGTTTTTGTATGGTTTGTTGAAAAGGGTATAAATTAACAACAACTAAATCAATTTCTTTAATATTGTTTTGTTTTAAAGTCTTTAAATGGGTTTCAAGATTTCTGTTGGCAAGAATACCCCCGTGAACTTTTGGATGCAAGGTTTTAACTCTGCCATCTAGCATCTCTGGAAAATTAGTATATTCCGAGACCTCAATGACATCAATTTTATTGTCCTTAAGTAGTTTTGCTGAACCTCCTGTGGAAATAATTTCTACCCCATGCCTACTGAGGTTTTTAGCCAAATCAAGAATTTTTTCTTTATTTGAAACGCTGATTAATGCTCTTTTTATTCTGTTCATTTAGATATCAATGTTATGTATTTTTAATTTTTTTCTTAATGTATTTCTGTTTAAACCCAGAATTTCTGCTGCTTTACTTTGGTTACCCTCAGCATGATTCATCACATAAAGTAAAAGAGGTTTTTCTACCGTTGTAAGAATTAGGTTATAAAGATTACCTGGATTTTGCCCCGCAAGATCTTTGAAGTATTGGTCTAGAATTGAATCGATATCATCTGATAATTTATTATTAATCATTAAGCTACAAGAGGTTCTTTACTTTCAGTATCGTATGGGATGAATTTTCCACTCACCTTTAATTGCTCAAAATAGTCATTAATCGCCGTCTGTTGTTTTCTTACATCTTCAATTTGATTCATATTAAAGCGGAATTGAGCAGAGTTTTTTAAACCTTTTGTGTACCACGAAATATGTTTACGGGCAATTCTTACCCCTTTTAATTCCCCATAAAAATTATAAAGATCATTCACATGCTCGATTGTGGTGTCTTGAATTTCCTGAATGGTTGGCAGCTCAAGCTCTTTATTATTTTTAAGATAAAAGTCAATTTCACGAAAAATCCAAGGTCGACCTTGTGCCGCTCTTCCAATCATTATGCCATCTGCTTTTGTATAATTGAGTACAAATTTTGCTTTTTGTGGCGTGGTAATATCGCCATTAGCAATAACAGGTATTTTTATATTTTGTTTCACCTCTGCGATAGTGTCATATTCAGCATGCCCATGATACAAACAGGCCCGGGTTCGTCCATGAATTGCTAAAGCTTTTATTCCTGAGTTTTCTGCAATTTTTGCAATTTTGATTGCATTTTTATTTTCTCTATCCCAGCCAGTTCTTATTTTCAGGGTTACAGGAATAGTGACTGACGAGACTACGGAATTTAAAATTTCCTCTACAAGTTTTTCATGTTTGAGTAGTGCTGACCCAGCCATAACATTACAAATCTTTTTTGCTGGACAACCCATATTAATATCTATAATTTGGGCGCCCCTATCTTGATTGTATCGGGCGGCATCTCCCATCATCTTGGGGTCAGCCCCAGCAATCTGAACCGAAATTGGATCTACTTCACCCTCATGGTTTGCACGCTGAATAGTCTTCTCACTTCCATACAAAAGGGAATTTGATGTCACCATTTCACTTACAGCAACTCCGGCACCTAATTTCTTGCATAACATTCGGAAAGGCCTGTCCGTGACACCGGCCATCGGAGCAAGAAAAAGATTGTTTTTAATACTTAAATCACCGATCTTCATAGTATAAGCTTGCGTGGAAATTGCCTATTTTATAATCAATTTTAACTTAGGCATAGAGTTAAATGATTTTAATGTTTTCTCCATTTGATTTTTTTAGCATTTAAATTTTCTTTTAGATATTCCATGGCAACAGTTACTTCTTTTTCATCTCCTTTAATTCCAAATTCAATCATCTTTTTTGGCAATATTTTTGGGAGACTATAAATTGAAATAAATTGAAATTTTTCTTCAATCTCATTCATTAAATCAATCAGATTGCTTTCGCTTGTGTCATCTATCCATATAGATTGATCGGATATTTTTTTTCTTGAAAGATTTTTGTAATAATTTTCAATGATCCAATTAATCATTGGCCATGCCATTTCTGGAAATCCAGGCATGAAATGGTGGTCGGATATTGAGAAGCCTGGAATGTTATTAATTTCATTCGGAATCAGTTTTGCTTTAAAAGGTAAATTTGCCATTAATATTCTTTTTGGATAGGCGTCAGCGCCAAATTGATTTTCAATTAAAACAACTGCCTCTGAATGCTTAACCAATTTTATATCATTGGCTGTTGCGGCTGCTTGCCTTGTTTTATCATCTGGCGTTGCTCCAATACCACCAAAGGCAAAAACAATCTTATCCTTATTTTCCTGGATTTTTTTTACAATATCATTGCTATTATCACCAACATAGCTTGCACTATTTAGTAACAAATTATTCTCATTAAGTTTTTTTATTAAATAAGATAAATGCTTATCTTCTCTTTTTCCGGATAAGATTTCATCGCCTATTATTAATGCATGAATACTTTTGACCATTTAATGTGCTTGCTCCCAATTATTTCCTTCGCCAATATCAACGATTAAGGGGACATTCAATTCAGCAACATTTTCCATCAAATCCTTGATTGTTTTTTTGAATATTACAATTTCTTCTTCAGGGACCTCAAAAACAAGTTCGTCATGAACTTGCATAATCATAAGACCCTTAAGATTTTTATTTTGCAAAATCCAATCATGAATTTTAATCATTGCCAACTTAATAAGATCTGCAGCTGTGCCTTGCATAGGACCATTAATGGCTGCCCGTTCTGCAGCTGCTCTTCTCATACCATTTGAACCATTTATTTCTGGCGTCCATAATCTTCTGCCAAACAGGGTTTCAACATAGCCATATTGTTTTGCGAAACTTTTCGCATCTTCCATATAGTTTCTAACTTTAGGGTATTTTGAAAAATATTTTTCGATATAACTTTGAGCTGCAGATCTTTCGATGTTCAGATTTTTAGCCAATCCATAAACACCCATACCATAAATTAATCCAAAATTAATTACCTTGGCATAACGTCTTTGTTCTTGCGTGACATCTTGTAATCCACAACTAAATATATCTGAGGCTGTAGCTTTATGAATATCTTCATTATTTCTAAATGCAGCAATCAATCCTTCATCTCCAGAGAGATGAGCCATTATTCTCAATTCAATTTGAGAATAATCTGCCGACAAAATTTTATTATTTGTGTTTGCCACAAAAGCTTCTCTGACCCTTCTACCATCCTCTGTTCGTATAGGTATATTTTGTAAATTAGGATCTGAGCTTGCCAATCTGCCTGTAATAGCAACCGCTTGATTATAGCTTGTATGCACTCGGCCAGTTTTTGTGTTAATCATCCTCGGCAATTTATCAGTATAGGTTGATTTTAATTTTGCTAGGCCCCTGTGCTCTAAAATTATTTTTGGGAGGGGATAATTTTCGGCTAATTCTTGAAGAACTTCCTCACCAGTAGAAGGCGCACCTTTTGGTGTTTTTTTTATGGGTTTAATGCCAAGCTTCTCAAATAAAATTTCTTGTAATTGTTTTGGAGAGGAGAGGTTAAAAGGTTGGCCGGCTAAATCAAATGCTTTTTTTTCAAGTTGTATAAGTTTTTCACCAATAGCATGACTTTGTTGATGCAATATTTTTTCGTCGATTAAGACTCCATTTCTCTCAATATCGATCAAGGCTTTCATGGCTGGTATTTCAATTTCATTATATATAAAGGGTAACTTTTCCTCCTCTTGTAAAAGTTTTTTTAAATGATTAAAAAGTTGTAAAGTTACATCTGCATCTTCAGCAGCATAATTTTTTGCGTTATTAATATCAACTTGATCAAAAGTTATTTGATTAACCCCTTTGCCAACCATTGATTCATAACTAATACAATCATGACCAAGATATTTTTTACTTAATTTATCCATGCCATGACTTTGATGACTTTCAATGACATAGCTCATTAGCATGGTGTCGTCACTTATACCATTAAGGTCAATGCCATAATTTTTAAAAATATGCTTATCAAACTTTATATTTTGACCAATTTTATTAATTGACGCATCTTCAAGAATCGGTTTTAGTAAAGATAAAGTTTCTTGAATGGATAATTGAGAAAAAGAAAGATCAGTGTGCTGTAGGGGGATATAAATTGCATCACCCATATCGATTGCAATGGAAATGCCAACCAAATTTGCATCCATAAAATTTAATGAATCTGTTTCGGTATCAATACAAAAAAACTTTTTGTTAATAATTTTCTCAACCCAGCTTTCAAGATCTTTAAAGTTGGTAACTAAGGTATAGTTTTTTTTGTTTAGAAATTTTGTTTTATTTGGATGGCTATTGTTTGATTTATCTGTAATTTTATTATTCTGCGAAGATTGTGGGTCAAGCTCTTTGAGCCAGCTAGTAAAGTTAAATTTTTTGTATAAGTTATATAACTTTTCAATATCTGTGGGTTTTTTTTCAAAGTCATCCCATTTATAGTCAAGTTTTATGTCAGTTTTAATAGTAATTAATTGCTTTCCCGTGGGCAGCCATCCTATGGCTAACCTAAGATTTTCACCAATCACCCCATTAAATTTTTCTGCATTTGAAATTATTTTCTCTAGGCTACCAAACTCATCGAGCCATTTGACAGCTGTTTTTGGGCCAACTTTCTCAACTCCAGGAATATTGTCAACTTTGTCACCAATTATGGTTAAGTAGTCGATAATTTGTTCAGCAGCCACCCCAAACTTTTTCATTACTCCGTCTTCATCAAGAACTTCATTCGTCATAGTATTTACAAGCCTGGTTTTTTTATTGACAAGCTGAGCAAGATCTTTGTCGCCTGTTGATATAGTGACAGAAATATTTTCTGCATTGGCTTTTTTACTCAATGTTCCAATAACATCATCAGCTTCAACTCCATCATGGGTTATCATGAACCAACCCATTGCTTTTATTGCTTCTTTCAGAGGCTCTATTTGACTTGCAAGCTCCTCAGGCATTTTTGGTCTCGTCGCTTTATATTCTTGAAAGATTTCATTCCTAAAAGTTTTTCCTTTAGCATCAAAGACACAAACACTGTAATCTGATGGGTAAGCGTTTTGAATATGACGTAACATATTTAGGACGCCGTATATGACTCCAGTTGGCTCATTGGATTTGTTTCTGAAATCGGGCATTGCATGAAAGGCTCTATAGAGGTAGGATGAGCCATCAATTAGGAGGAGTTTTTTCATTAGATCATTATAAGAGTTTTTTTATTAAATTCTTACTGAACCAGAATGATTTTGGTAGAATTAGAATATAACCTGTAAATAATTATGATTAAAAATTTTTTAAAAGCATTATTTCTCGCTTCGATGTTTCTTATCTTGCCTCTTTCTGCAGAGGATAGGCAGCTTTTTGAGGAAATTCCGCCACCACCCACTACATATGATTCTGATTATGTTTTGGAGCCTGAAGTAACAATTAGAAAAGAAGAAACTCAACTTATTGAGGAGTATCGTGTTAATGGCCAACTCTACATGATAAAAGTTTCCCCAAAAAATATGCCATCTTATTATCTATACAAGGATGACCAAGGTTCTGACTGGACGCGTCATGACTCCCCAGAGGCGCCTATGATTGTCCCGCAATGGGTACTTTTTACTTTTTAATCAATTTAAACTAACTTATGGCTGTCTACACCTCAATCAATATTGATGAGATATCCTCTTTTTTGAACTCTTATAATTTACCTGAATTAAAAAGTTTTAAAGGTATTTCATCTGGTGTCACCAACACAAATTATGTTATCGAAACTATTGATGCAAAATATATTCTGACGATATTCGAACAGGCGCAGCCCAAAGATATTCAGTACTATGTTGATTTGATGTCATTTTTGTCTAATAAAAAATATCATTGCCCAACGCCAATTCAAAACCAAGAGGGATTTCATTTGGGAGAAATTAAAAATAAACCAGCCTTGCTTGTTTCTCTTTTAGGCGGAGGAGAGCTTAAGTCGGTATCTAATGATAACTGTTTTGCTGTTGGAGCCTCACTTGCACAAATGCATCAACTAACTCAAGACTACAAGGTTTTTATAGCGAACCCTCGTGGGCTGAATTGGATGAACAGAGTCTTTGATGAAATACATCCGTTATTGTCCAATGATGAAGTTGAAATGATAAGGGATGAGCTTATTTTTCTTGATCAGAATTTTAATAGCAATTTACCATCCGGAATTATTCATGCGGATCTTTTTAAAGATAACGTATTATTTTACAATCACAACGTAACAGGCGTAATAGATTTCTATTATGCTTGTTACGATTTATATATTTACGATATTGCAATTGCTTTAAATGATTGGTGTATTAATGAGTTCTTTTTGATTGATGTGGAGAAAAAAAGATATTTTTTGAATGGTTATGAATCAATTCGTGAATTAAGTGAAGACGAAAAAAACTTTTTACCAATTTCATTAAGACTCGCTGCAATGCGATTTTGGCTATCTAGGCTATATGATTTCCATTTTAAAAAAGATGGAGAAATAACATATACTAAAGCCCCTGAGCATTTCAAAAAAATATTACAAAATTATCAACGGAGCTAAATGAAAAATATTTTTAATCAGTCTTATGAATGGGTTTATCAGAGTTTTTCCTTGTTTAAGGTTTCAACTCGATTTTCACTTGTAGCAGGAATGTTTTACTTGATGTTTTATATGTTTATTCCTGCTACTCCTGGATTAAATATCCTTAGTCCAATTTTAATTATGTTATGGCCATTTGTTACAGTTTTTATCGTTGCTTTTTACTTAAGTATTCTTGAAAAAAAAGTTTTTGATTTAAAGAAAGTGATGGATTTGATTAGGGGAAAATTCGCTCGATTTATATCAATAGGCCTGCTTTCTATTGTTTATACACTAGGATTAACCGCCTGGATTAGCTCTGATGTTGCAAGAATTGTTGAAATACCACAGGGGCAAGGACTTGGTGAGATACAGTTTGGTGATTTTAGTCCCATAATAATTAAAGCTTTGGTAATAACCATTCCTTTTTTAATGCTGACTTGGTTTGCACCGTTACTCATTGCATTTAACAATTTTGATTTTTTAAAATCTATTAAATCAAGTTTTGCAGGTTGCCTTCTATATTTATTTCAAATTTTGATAGCGTGGACGATAATTATTACTGTATTTGTATGCTTAATTTTTTTAATAACCCTGTTAATATCATCCATGAATTTCTTGGGTAATAATCTCATTTCATTGTTTTCAAGTTTTTCTGTTTTGATCTTGGCGACAATTTTTATTGCCATGTCGTTTACTTTTCAAACTATTACTTATAGAAAAATTTTTAAATCAGTAATTTAAATTTCAGATAATTTAGCATACTCAAGCGCTAACCATTTGGTACCATGATTTAAAAATTTTATTTGAATTCGTAAATCGTTTTCTTGACCCTCATAACCTGTCACCACTCCTTGACCAAATTTCGGATGCTGGACATTAGCACCTATTTTCCATGGATAATCATTGTTAAGATTATATTTATTATTTCTGTGAGGTGTTGGTATTAAATCAATTTTCTTTGAAGCATTAATTGCTTTTATTAATTCATCAGGTATTTCATCTAGAAATCTTGAGGGGAGGTTATATCTTGTCTGTCCATGAAGCATTCTTGATTGAGCCAGTGTCAAATAAAGTTTCATCTTTGCACGAGTGACAGCAACATACATTAAGCGTCTTTCCTCTTCAATCCCGTTTTGCTCTGCAAGACTTTGCTCATGAGGGCATAAGCCATCCTCTAGTCCAGTTATAAAAACAGCATCAAACTCAAGACCCTTAGCAGAATGGATTGTCATTAATTGGAGGGCATCCTCACTGGATGAAGCCTGCAGTTCGCCGCTTTCTAAAGAGGTATAATTTAAAAACTCTACCATATTTAATGCTGGATCTTCAGTGTCTGAAGTTTCTGAAAAAGTAACAGCAGCAGAGATTAATTCACTTAAATTTGCTAATCGATCGATACTATCTTTCTCTTTTAAATAATGATCTTTTAGTCCAGATCTGTTAGTAATAATCTCTATTGATTCTGCTATCGTCAAGCCATGAATTTCATCCTCAATAGTTTTAATTAACTCCACAAAATAGGGGATACCTTTTTTTTGATTAACTGACACTTGCATTTTAAATTCTGTGGCTGCCTGCCAAAGTGAAGAATTATTTTTTTTAGCTATATCCTGGATTTGTTCGATTGATTTTGCCCCAATACCGCGAGTTGGAAAATTAATAATTCTTAAGAAAGCATTGTCATCTGTCTTGTTTGTGATAAGTCTTAAATAGGCTAAGGCATTCTTAATCTCTGCTCGTTCAAAGAAACGAAGCCCACCGTATACCCGATAGGGGATATTATTTGAAACTATGTTGTGTTCAATAATTCTTGATTGGGCATTGCTTCTGTAGAGAATTGCGATTTGATTGTAATTAAGACCTGAGCGATGGAGCTGTTTTATTTCTTCGATAATAAAGTTAGACTCATCATAATCACTTAAACCTACATATTTTTTTATCAAGTCCCCATCACCTGATGCAGTCCAAAGCTTTTTACCAAGCCGACCCTCATTATTATTGATGATGGAATTGGCGGCATTTAATATATTATTTTTTGATCGATAATTTTGTTCTAATTTGATTACCTTTTTAATTGCAAAGTCTTTTTGTAGATCTTTCATATTTGATACTTTTGCGCCTCGAAAGCTATAAATTGATTGGTCATCGTCTCCTACAGCAAAAACAGAATTGCTTTTTCCAACAATAAGCTTTATCCATCTATATTGCAGTTCACTCGTATCTTGAAATTCGTCAATTAAAATATGCTTAAATCGGTCTTGGTAATGAGCAAGAATATGAGAATTTTTTTTAAAAAGTTCGTAACAGCGCAACAGTAATTCGGCAAAATCAACAACACCTTCTTTTTGGCATTGTGTTTCGTAATAGAAATATATTTCGTTAATCTTTTCCGTATGCGCATCATATGTTTTAACGTCTTTTGAACGAAAGCCTTGCTCTTTGTTGTTATTGATAAAGTATTGAACTTCCCTAGGTGGAAAATTTTCTTCATCAATATTATTTGCCCTCATCAATCTTTTTAGGGCGGACAACTGGTCTTGGCTATCTAAAATTTGAAAGGTTTCTGGAAGCTTTGCGTCTTTGTGGTGAAGTCTTAAAAAACGGTTACAAAGACCATGAAAAGTTCCCACCCACATAGCTCGAGTATTTATTGGTAATTGACTCGTCACACGCAGCAACATTTCTTTAGCGGCTTTATTGGTAAAAGTAACCGCTAAAATAGAACCAGGGCTAGCAATCTGATTGTGTATCAACCAAGAAATTCGGGACGTTAAGACTCTCGTTTTTCCACTTCCCGCTCCTGCTAAAATTAATGCAGACGACTCGTTTGAGGTTACTGCCTCAGATTGTTCTTTGTTTAGATTGTTGAGAAGATTTAATGATGGTGTATCTGGCTGCATGGCTGTAATCCTACATCATTTTTTAAGTAAAGTTTTTTAAAAAAGAACTTTTTACCAATAAAGATGTCATTAAGAATGTGTAGCACTGCTGATATATTCCTCCCTTTATGATATCAGCATAAAAAAGGCCTCGTTAGAGGCCTTTTTTAGTTTTAAACATAGTTGATCTGAATTTACATCATGCCGCCCATGCCGCCCATGCCGCCCATGCCGCCCATGCCGCCCATGTCTGGCATTGCTCCACCAGCAGGTGCGTCATCTTTTGGTTGGTCTGCAATCATACATTCTGTTGTGAGCATGAGGCCTGCAACAGATGCTGCATTTTGTAAAGCTGAACGAGTGACTTTTGTTGGATCAAGGACTCCCATTTCAACCATATCACCGTATGTTTCATTTGCCGCATTAAATCCGTAATTACCTTTTCCTTCTAACACATTATTTACCACTACAGATGGCTCAATACCTGCGTTTGAAACTATTTGTCTTAAAGGCTCTTCAATTGCTCTAAGAACGATTCGGACTCCCGCATCTTGTTCGGCATTATCACCCTTTACTTTTTTAATTGCTTCAATTGCTCTTATTAGTGCAACGCCACCACCGGGAACTATCCCTTCCTCAACAGCAGCTCTTGTAGCATGGAGAGCATCTTCAACTCGTGCCTTCTTCTCCTTCATCTCAATTTCAGTTGTGGCACCAACTTTGATGACAGCGACACCTCCGGCAAGTTTTGCGACACGTTCTTGAAGTTTTTCTTTATCATAATCACTTGTTGATTCTTCAATCTGAGCTTTTATTTGCCCAATACGTGATTTGATATTATCCTGATTGCCGGCGCCATCAATGATGATCGTATTTTCTTTACCGACTTCGATTTTTTTCGCCTGACCAAGATCCTCTTGTTTAATATTTTCTAATGTTAAGCCAACCTCATCAGAAATTACTGTGCCACCTGTTAGAATTGCGATATCTTCAAGCATTGCTTTTCTCCTATCACCGAAACCAGGCGCTTTCACAGCCACAACCTTGATGGTGCCACGAATATTATTAACAACTAAAGTAGCCAGTGCCTCACCTTCAAGTTCTTCAGCAATAATCAATAATGGTTTACTTGCTTTTGCTACCATCTCTAGAGCAGGTAAAAGATCTTTGATGCTTGATATTTTTTTGTCATGAAGAAGAATATATGGGTCTTCAAGAAGTGCAATTTGTCGATCTTGGTTGTTGATAAAATATGGTGAAAGATATCCACGGTCAAATTGCATACCTTCAACTACGTCAAGCTCGTTAGATAAACCCGAGCCATCTTCAACGGTAATAACACCTTCTTTTCCAACTTTATCCATAGCATCTGCAATAATTTGCCCTACTGAGCCGTCAGAATTTGCTGAAATTGCACCCACTTGAGCTATTTCCTTACTTGTATTGCAAGGTTTGCTAAGTTTTTGTAATTCGGCAACAGCAGCCTCGACTGCTTTATCAACTCCTCTTTTTAAATCCATCGGATTCATTCCAGCTGCTACCGATTTCATACCCTCGCGAATGATTGCTTGTGCTAGAACGGTCGCAGTTGTTGTGCCGTCTCCAGCGTTATCAGATGTTTTGGATGCAACCTC
>Ga0255775_1000845_pt1 | contig 30059 bp, 29 predicted proteins | sample 011ome_26_FD_179973 | JGI IMG/M metagenome (GOLD analysis project Ga0255775, IMG submission 179973) | Coastal salt marsh microbial communities from the Groves Creek Marsh, Skidaway Island, Georgia - 011511BT metaG (version 2) | ecosystem: Environmental > Aquatic > Marine > Intertidal zone > Salt...
GGCGTCGTCTTGAGGCGGTCGACTTTGATGCCCCCGATTAGGCTGAACGCAGAGCCGATGAGCGTCGAGACCTCAGTCATGTTACTGGGCACGATGAGGGTGGTGTTGGCTCCTTGGGCCACTTGGCCATAGGCACCGATTGCGCCCTCAGCGACTTTCAGTTGGATCGCCTCGTGACCGTTCGGCGAGCCGATTGCTTTGGCCACTCGTTCAATCGCTTCCGCGTTTGCGTTGGCTAAAGCCAGTATGGCGCTCGCTTCGCCCTCCGCTTGGTTGATGACGGCTTGCTTGTCTCCCTCTGAGCGGGCGATAGCCGCCTCGCGCGCGCCGGTCGCTATGTTGATTTGCTCTTGTCGACGGCCTTCAGAAGCCGCAATGAGGGCACGCTTTTCACGTTCGGCAGTGATTTGCGACTGCATCGCCAAAAGGATTTCTTTTGGTGGTGTCAGATCCTTGATTTCGTAGCGCAGTACTTTCACGCCCCAGTTGAGAGCTGCTTCGTCAATGGCTGCAACCACCTGAGAGTTGATGATATTGCGCTCTTCGAATGTTTTATCCAGCTCCAGTTTTCCGATCACGCTACGCAGCGTGGTTTGCGCCAGTTGAGTGATGGCGACAATGTAATTGCTGGAACCATAGCTGGCCAACATGGGGTCGGTGACCTGAAAGTACAAAATGCCATCAACCTCAAGCTGGGTGTTGTCACGGGTGATACAGATTTGGCTGGGAACATCCAGTGGAATTTCCTTGCGTGAGTGCTTGTAGGCCACTTTGTCGATAAACGGAATAAGGATGTTTAGACCAGGTGCCAGCGTCGCTCTGTACTTTCCTAGGCGTTCGACTACCCAAGCGCTTTGTTGGGGGACAATTTTGATTGCACGAATCACAAATATGATCGCGATGGCGATGAGAACGACGGAAACTTCCATGGATTAGCCTTTAAGGGTAGGGGGTGATGCGGTTGGGATGGGTTCGAGGATGAGTTGGTTATTCAAAATTTGCGTAATTCGGTGGGGGCCAGCGATAGGGTGCGCATCAGCGGTGAGCGCACACGACCATTCGGTGCCTCTGTAGTGAACGCGTGTTGGGCCTGTTTCACACCAGTCAGAGACAAACACCGTTTGGCCGATATCGAATGAATCTGTGGCGATTTCTAGGTCGTTCTGCTTCAACCGGCCTAGCTTCAGCGTTCTCCATACGAGCAAGCTGAAGACGCCAGTTACAGCCGCGACGCTAATTTGTTCCACGGTCCCAAAACCGGCATGGACAGTGAGGGCCCCAAACCCAGCGGCTAGTGCGAGCAATAGGAGGTAGAAGGTTCCGGTGAACAACTCAGCGGCGACGAGCACACCGGTCAAGATCCACCAAATGGTTGATGCTTCAAGGTTAAACACAAGGGTCCTTTGAAGCCAACGAGGGGGACCTCGAAGTGTTGATGTAGCACCACATTCTGCTTCAAATGGCCGGCGCTGGGGGGGTACTTGTCGTAATTGAAGCGTGGGGACTTTAAACTCAGCGTTTCCCCGCAAAGAGAGACCCTAACACTATGAAATTTCGTTTCCCCATCGTGATCATCGATGAAGACTTCCGTTCTGAGAACACCTCAGGTCTGGGCATTCGGGCGCTCGCTGATGCGATCGTTTCTGAAGGTTTTGAGGTTTTGGGGGTGACGAGTTATGGCGACTTGAGTCAGTTTGCGCAACAACAAAGCCGTGCCAGTGCATTCATTTTGTCGATCGATGATGAAGAGGTGACGCAAGGACCCGACATTGACCCCGCGGTTGAGCGTCTCCGAACTTTCATTGAAGAGGTTCGCCGCAAAAATGCTGACGTTCCAATTTACGTACATGGTGAAACGAAAACCTCGCGCCACATGCCCAATGATGTGCTGCGTGAGTTGCATGGTTTCATTCACATGTTTGAAGACACGCCCGAGTTTGTCGCACGCCACATCATCAGAGAGGCCAAGAGTTACCTCGAAGGCATCCAGCCCCCGTTTTTCAAGGCTTTGTTGGATTACGCGGAGGACGGCTCCTATTCTTGGCATTGCCCCGGTCACTCCGGTGGTGTGGCATTTTTAAAGTCGCCCGTGGGGCAAATGTTCCACCAGTTCTTTGGCGAGAACATGCTGCGTGCCGACGTCTGTAACGCGGTTGAGGAATTGGGCCAATTGCTGGACCACACGGGACCGATCGCTGAGAGCGAGCGCAATGCCGCGCGAATCTTCAACGCTGATTATTGTTACTTTGTGACCAACGGCACCAGTACCAGTAACAAGATGGTGTGGCATCACACGGTTGCACCGGGTGACGTGGTGGTCGTTGATCGCAACTGCCACAAGTCAATTTTGCACGCCATCATCATGACGGGTGCCGTACCTGTCTTTTTGAAGCCGACGCGGAACCACTTTGGCATCATTGGTCCCATTGCCAAAAGTGAATTCGAGCCGGAAACCATCAAGGAGAAGATTCGAAATAACCCGCTGCTGGCGCATGTGGATGCGGACACGGTCACCCCACGCGTCATGACTTTGACGCAAAGCACGTACGACGGCGTCCTGTACAACACTGAGACCATCAAAGGCATGCTAGATGGTTACGTGACCAATCTTCATTTTGACGAGGCTTGGTTACCCCACGCGGCGTTCCATCCTTTCTACGGCACGTTCCACGCTATGGGCAAACACCGTGAGCGGCCAGAGCACGCGGTGGTTTATGCCACGCAGTCGATCCACAAATTGTTGGCGGGTATCAGCCAAGCGAGCCATGTGTTGGTGCAAGACTCAAAGAGTGTGAAGCTGGATACACACCTGTTCAACGAAGCCTATTTGATGCACACATCCACATCGCCGCAATACGCGATCATCGCCAGCTGCGATGTGGCCGCAGCCATGATGGAGCCACCTGGCGGAACCGCGCTGGTGGAAGAGAGCATTTTGGAGTGCATCGATTTCCGCCGTGCCATGCGTAAAGTCGAAAAAGACTACGGTGACAAGGACTGGTGGTTCAAAGTTTGGGGCCCTCAGGACCTGAGTGATGAGGAGGGTATCGGCCGCCGGGAAGAGTGGGAGCTGAAGGGTAACCGCAGTGAGAAAGCTGAGCAATGGCATGGCTTTGGCGACTTGGCCGATGGCTTCAACATGTTGGACCCCATCAAGGCGACCATTGTCACGCCCGGTTTAGATTTGGACGGCACCTTTGCTGACAAAGGCATACCCGCCTCTATCGTGACCAAATTTTTGGCTGAGCACGGGGTGGTCGTTGAGAAGACAGGCTTGTACAGTTTCTTTGTGATGTTCACGATTGGCATCACAAAAGGCCGCTGGAACACACTGCTGACAGCGCTCCAGCAATTCAAGGATGACTACGATCGGAATCAGCCGATGTGGCGCATATTGCCTGAGTTCTGCCAATCACATAAGCGGTACGAGCGCATGGGTTTGCGTGACTTGTGCCAGCACATACATGCCTTGTACGCGAAGCATGATGTGGCGCGACTCACGACTGAGATGTACCTAAGTGATCACACCCCAGCGATGACACCCGGCGATGCGTTTGCCAGCATCGCGCGCCGGACAACTGAGCGTGTGGCGATTGATGATCTCTTGGGGCGCGTGACCACGAGCCTGATCACGCCCTATCCGCCCGGAATCCCATTGCTGGTGCCAGGCGAGGTATTCAACCAGCGTATCGTGGACTATCTCAAGTTCTCACGCGACTTCAATACCCAGTGCCCTGGATTTGAGACCGACATCCACGGTTTAGTCGAAGTCGAGGATGTCGATGGCGTGAAACGCTATTACGCCGATTGTGTCAAGACTGACGCCTAGGCGCTGGCAACGAACAAACCCACGCAGCACAGGATGCCACCCAGCCACATGAGCGATCGTTGGCTGGGTTTGTCGCTTACATAGGCCAGGCCGTAAGCGACGCGAAACAGAATGAAGGCAGCAGCCAGCGTGTCAACGATCGATTGATCGGCTTGCATTTGATGCGCAATGATCACGGCCGCCGCAAAAAATGGGAACGCCTCAAAGCTGTTGAGTTGAGCCCAATGCGCGCGTAAACGCCGACCGGTTAATTGTGCGAGGTGCGCGCGCGGTGCGTGGTTGTCGTATTTGGGTGCGGGTTGATCTGCTGGATCCTTGGGGCCAAACTTGGCCAGACCTGTGAACAAATATGGTAGGAGGGCGGCCATCAGGACGCACCAATAAGCGAGGGTCATTTTGAAGTCCTTTCGTTACTCGGCCATGCCACCGACCACGTTGCTGAAGCCCGCATCAACATACGTGATTTCCGCCGTCACGCCGTTGGCGAGATCACTCATTAGGAAGGCCGCGACGTTGCCGACGTCATCGATCGTTACGTTGCGCCGGAGGGGTGCTGTCTCAGCGACCTGACCCAAAATTTTGCCAAAGCCCTTAATACCGCTTGCTGCCAAGGTTTTGATGGGGCCTGCGCTGATACCGTTGACGCGAATCCCCTTGGGGCCCAAGCTCTCGGCGGTGTAGCGTACCGAGGCCTCAAGTGACGCCTTTGCGAGCCCCATCGTGTTGTAGTTGGGGAGTGCGCGTTCAGCGCCTAAGTATGAAAGTGTCAGCAACGCAGCCTTTTGGTTCAGGTACGGTCGTGCAGCCTTAGCCATGGCGGGGAAGCTGTAGGCGCTGATGTCATGCGCGATACGGAAACCCTCGCGGCTGATACCGTCAAGGAAGTCACCCGCGATCGCTTCACTTGGTGCGAAACCGATGGCGTGTACAAAGCCGTCAAACGTTGGCCACGTCTTGGCCAGGTCAGCGAAAAGGGCGTCGATTTGTGCATCGCTGCTGACGTCGCAATCGAAAATGAGGTTGGAGCCAAATTCCGCTGCGAAGCCGGTGATACGGTCTTTGAATCGCTCACCCACATAACTGAAGGCTAAATCGGCGCCTTGTGCGTAGCACGCCCGGGCGATACCGTAGGCGATAGACCGGTTGGACAAAACCCCCGTGATGAGTAATTTTTTTCCATTTAGAAACCCGTTACGTTCGCTCACAAGAATCTCCCTCAGTGTGCTGCTGTGTGATCGTGATACCCCGGTTGGGGCTGATGCCGGCATTGTCGCATGGCGCGGCGCGGCTTCATTTGAGGTTGCACCTAAGTCCTGGGAGAAAATTAGTTTTTTCGTATTATTTTTTATGTTGGGCTTTGGCAAGCTTGGGTTTGTCGCGAAGCAAGTTATCAAGTGGTTTTAGGGGTTGACTGTTATGCGAGCGTTTCGGTTGTGGGCATGCCACAATCCGTGTAAGAATCATTTCCAGTTCTTTGATTTCGCTCGAATTTCGGGTTAAAATCACGACTTCACGACCAAATGGGCGGGTTTTTACCGCCCATTTTTTTTGCCTTCGCTCGACACGTGCGGTGTGCCTGTACTGACCAATAGCGACGCAGTAGCGTTGCGCAGTGCGGCGTCGTGTGGTCGGGCGTTATGCATTTTTGGGTCAAAGTTAAAAGGATTTGTGTCGGCAATGTCTTGGCAAGATGCGGTGAAAACCAGCGTGACTGGTTTGGGGTATGACCTGGTGGAGATTGAGCGCTCTGCTGCTGGTCTGCTGCGCATCACCATTGACATGCCTTATGTGCCGGGACAACCCGAGCAACTGGTAACGGTCGAAGACTGCGAGATTGTGACCAAACAGCTGCAGTTTTTGTTTGAAGTTGAAAACGTGGATTACCACCGTCTTGAGGTGGGGTCACCTGGTATTGACCGGCTACTCCGCCACGATGCCGACTTTGAGCGCTTTGCCGGTGAGGTGATTGATGTTGTTTTGAAAGAGCCGATCGGCGTGACCGATTCTGGTATCTCAGCGAATCGTAAGAAGTTTCGAGGCGAACTTGAGGCAGTCGAGCCCGGTAAATGGCAGATTGTTTGGAGTGATGCCCCGCCCGTAAAACCGGGCGTGAAGATTGGTAAAAAGCGCGCCGCTGCCATTGCGGAAGCGATGCGGGCGTTGCAGTTTGAATGGGCGGATTTACGCGAAGCGCGCTTAGCGCCAATCGTTGATTTCCAAGGGCGAAAGCCCAAAAATAAAGGCACTGCTGAGGCGAATTGAGGCGGGCGTGTCGGGGTGGTTTTAAACCGTTAAGTTTTGGTTTTGTGTATTGAAAGGCTAGCGACTTGCTATGAATCGCGAACTGTTGATGTTGGTTGATGCAATCTCTCACGAAAAAAGTGTTGAGCGTGATGTGGTTTATGCCGCCGTTGAGTTGGCGTTGGCATCGGCGACCAAAAAACTCTACCCAGAGGAAGCCGAAATTCGCGTCGCTATTGACAAAGACACCGGTGAGACCGAAAGCTTCCGTCGCTGGTTGGTGGTGCCTGACGAGGCGGGTTTGCAAAACCCCGATGCGGAAGAAATCTACTCAGACGCAGTCGAGATTGATCCTGAGGTTCAGGTCGGTGATTACATCGAGGAAGCCATTGAATCGGTGCCGTTTGGCCGCATTGGTGCCATGGCGGCCAAACAAGTGATCTTGCAAAAGATTCGCGAAGCCGAGCGTGAGACCATCCTGAATGATTTCATGGCGCGTGGCGACAAAATCCTGGTTGGCGCGGTCAAGCGTATGGACAAAGGAGACATCATTGTCGAGAGTGGCCGCGTCGAGGGTCGCTTGCGTCGCTCAGAAATGATCCCGAAGGAAAACTTCCGTCCTGGTGACCGCGTCCGCGCGATGATCATGGAGGTGGACACGACTTTGCGCGGAGCCCCCATTTTGCTGTCTCGTTCGGCGCCTGAGTTCATGGTTGAGTTGTTCCGTAACGAAGTCCCCGAAATCGAGCAAGGCACGCTGGAGATCAAATCGTGCGCGCGCGACCCCGGTTCTCGCGCCAAGATCGCTGTGCTGTCACATGACCCACGTGTTGACCCCATCGGTACCTGCGTCGGTGTTCGCGGCTCTCGCGTGAACGGTGTTACGAACGAGTTGGCCGGTGAACGCGTTGACATCGTTTTGTGGAGCGAGGACCCTGCCCAATTCGTCATTGGTGCCTTGGCTCCTGCCAACGTCAGTTCAATTGTAGTGGACGAAGAGCGGGGCGCCATGGATGTGGTGGTTGACGAGGAAAACCTCGCGATCGCGATTGGCCGTGGTGGCCAAAACGTCCGTTTAGCCTCAGAGCTCACGGGCTGGCGCATCAACATCATGACCGCTGACGAGTCGGCGCAAAAGCAAGCCGAAGAGGCCCAATCTGTTCGCGCGCTGTTCACCAGCAAATTGGATGTGGATGAGGAAATCGCCGATATCCTCATCGAAGAGGGCTTTACCAGCCTCGAAGAGGTTGCGTACGTACCGTTGCAAGAAATGTTGGAAATCGAGTCTTTCGACGAAGACACCGTCAATGAGTTGCGTACCCGCGCCAAAGACGCTTTGTTGACCATGGAGTTGGCACACGAAGAGAGCGTTGAGGATGTGTCGCAAGACCTGCGCGATTTGGATGGATTGACTGTTGAGTTGATCTCAAAGTTGGCCGATGCCGGCATCCATACGCGCGACGAATTAGCCGATTTGGCAACCGATGAATTGGTTGAAATCACGGGGCAGACGGATGAAGAGGCCGTCGCCTTGATCATGAAGGCTCGCGAGCACTGGTTCTCTGATGACTCAGATGACACCGCTAGCAGTGCTGAACAGCAGTCTTGATCACGGAGGCCCCCAGGAAAGAAATTTATGACCAGTACCACCGTCGCAGAATTAGCCTCTGAGCTAAACAAACCTACCGAAACCCTTATTGAGCAGCTCGCGAGCGCGGGCGTCAAAAAGGGTAAGCCCACCGATATCGTGTCTGATGCGGATAAGCAAACTTTGCTGACCTATCTGCAGACGGCACACGGTACCGCTACGACCGGACGCAAAAAGATCACATTGGTCAAGAAATCAACATCTGAGATCAAGCAAGCGGATGCCCGTGGTGGAGCGCGAACAATTCAGGTAGAGGTGCGTAAAAAGCGCACGTTTGTGCGACGTGATGACGAGGCCGTGACGGCCAAGCCTGCCGACCTCGAGTTAGAGCGTCGGGTTGCTGCAGCCGAAGCTGAGGCAGAGAGCCTGCGTGCAGAAGAGGCTGCGATTGCGCAAGCGCGCGTCGAGCGTGAGGCGCAAGAAGCCAAGCAGGCGGCTGCTGATGCCGCGGCGGCGGCTGAAGCTGCGAAGTTGGCAGCAGAGGCCGCAAGTGCCGCTAAGGCCAGCGAGTCAGAAGGTGTCACCCCCGCTGAGCAGGCCAAATTAGACCGAGAGGCAGCTCGTGCGGCGGCCATTGCTGAGGCAGCTGCTGCGAATAGCTGGAAGAATGAACGACGCGCGCCCGCAGCGAAAGCCGAACCCGCGCCCGAAACGAATCCGGCAGAGGAAGCCGCAGCCAAAGCGGCTGCGGCTGCCGTCGAGGTGAAAGCGAAAGCGGACGCAGTAACGAAAGCCGAGACGGATCGTGTCAAGGCCCTCGACATTCGACGTAAAAAAGCAGAAGCCGAAGCGGCAGCGATTCGCGAGATGATGGCGACGCCCCAGAAGAAAGTTTTGGTGGCTAAGAAGCCTGAAGAGATTGCCAAAGACGCCGCCAAACCTGGTGCCCGCAAAGAGATCAAGTCTGAGAAGCTGTCTTCCACTTGGACCGACGACGTCGCCAAGAAAAAGGAAATTAAAACCCGTGGCGATACGACTGCGGGTCGCGGTAGCAACTGGCGCGGTGGACCCAAGGGGGGTGGCCGTCGTGGCGATAAGCGCGGTCGTAACGAAGAGTCAACCTTCGTCGCGCCGACGGAATTCAAGGCACTGGAAATTCACGTGCCCGAGACGATCACGGTGGCTGAGCTGGCACACAAGATGTCGGTCAAATCCTCTGAAGTCATTAAAGAGTTGATGAAATTAGGTCAAATGGCCAGCATCAACCAATCGCTTGACCAAGACACCGCGATGGTTTTGGTGGAAGAGATGGGCCACACAGCCGTGCAAGCCGCCCTGGATGATCCAGAGGCGTTTACTGACGAGGAGTCAGCAGGACACACTGGCGAGGCACTGCCTCGCGCTCCTGTGGTCACGGTGATGGGTCACGTTGACCACGGTAAGACGTCACTGTTGGACTACATCCGTCGCTCAAAAGTGGCGAGCGGCGAGGCAGGTGGTATCACCCAGCACATCGGTGCTTACCACGTGGAAACGCCACGCGGCATGATTTCATTCCTCGACACCCCCGGTCACGAGGCCTTTACGGCGATGCGCGCGCGCGGTGCGCAGGCGACCGACATTGTGATTTTGGTGGTTGCCGCGGATGACGGGGTGATGCCGCAAACCAAGGAAGCGATTAAGCACGCAAAGGCGGCAGGTGTACCGTTGGTTGTTGCGATCAACAAGATTGATAAGCCCGGTGCAAACTCTGAGCGCGTTCGCGGGGAGTTGGTCACTGAGGAAGTCGTTCCTGAAGAATACGGCGGTGATTCACCATTCATTGAGGTGTCTGCCAAGACGGGTCAAGGCATCGATGACTTGCTGGAGCAGGTGTTGCTGCAGGCGGAGATTCTTGAACTGCGTGCCCCTGTCGACGCCATGGCTAAGGGCGTGGTGGTTGAGGCTCGTCTGGACAAAGGTCGCGGTCCGGTCGCGACGGTGCTGGTTCAGTCCGGTACGCTTCGCGCTGGTGACGTGGTGTTGGCGGGTCATTCGCATGGCCGCGTTCGAGCCATGCTGGACGAGAACGGTGAATCTGTTAAGTCTGCAGGCCCCTCCATTCCTGTGGAGATTCAAGGTTTGGCCGACGTGCCGGCAGCGGGCGATGACTTCATGGTCATGCTCGACGAGCGTCGCGCCCGTGAAATTGCGACTTATCGTCAAGGTAAATTCCGTTCGACCAAATTGGCTAAACAGCAAGCCGCCAAGCTGGAGAACATGTTCAGCCAAGTCGGTGCTGGCGAAGTCAAGACGTTGCCACTCATCATCAAGGCGGACGTACAAGGTTCGCAAGAGGCGTTGGCGGCATCGTTGCTCAAGTTGTCCAACGACGAGGTAAAGGTACAGATCGTCATGGCCGGTGTGGGTGGTATCAGCGAGAGCGATATCAACTTAGCCATTGCGTCTAAATCGGTTGTGATTGGATTCAACGTTCGTGCCGATGCTGGCGCGCGTAAACAAGCCGAGAACAACGAAATCGATGTGCGTTACTACAACATCATCTACGACGCCGTGGATGAGGTGAAGGCTGCGATCGGTGGTATGTTGACCCCCGACAAGCGTGAAGAAATTATTGGTAACGCAGAAATCCGTCAGGTGTTCCGTGTCAGTAAGATCGGCGCGATTGCGGGTTGTATGGTTACCAGCGGTGTGGTGCGTCGCACAGCGAAGTTGCGCGTTTTGCGTGACAACGTCGTCATCTTTACCGGTGAGCTCGAATCGCTCAAGCGCTTCAAGGATGATGCGAAAGAGGTTCGTGAGAACTTCGAGTGCGGCTTGAACATCAAGGGCTACAACGAGATTACTGAAGGCGATATCCTGGAGTTCTTCGAGATCAAGGAAGTGGCGCGCACGCTGGGTTGATCCTGCGAGCACGCGAAGGCAGGACTATGGCGATTAAGAAATCCTCAACTCCAAACCGCGGCTTCAAGGTCGCGGATCAGATCCAGCGCGATCTGTCGGAGTTGATCGCGCGCGAATTGAAAGATCCGCGCGTGGGCATGGTGACGATCCAAGCGGTTGAAGTGACGCCAGACTACGCTCATGCGAAGGTGTTCTTCAGCGTATTGGTTGGCGATCCGGAGCAATGTGAATTGGCGCTCAACCAGGCTGCGGGCTTCTTGCGAAACGGCTTGTTCAAACGACTTCACATTCATACGGTGCCGACCCTGCATTTCCACTTTGACCGTACGCTAGAGCATGCAGCGGACATGAATGCACTGATCGCCAAGGCGGTCTCGTCGCGCGCTAAAGAGGACTGATCATGAACTCACCGCAGAAGCGGGGGAGTTCGGTGAAGCGGCGTCCCGTGCACGGGGTGCTGTTGTTGGACAAACCCATTGGCCTATCGAGTAACCAAGCCTTGCAGAAGGCGAAATGGCTGTTGCGCGCTGAAAAAGCGGGGCACACCGGTACGCTTGATCCGTTGGCAACCGGCGTGTTGCCCTTGTGTTTTGGCGCTGCCACCAAATTCAGCCAAATGCACCTCGATGCCGACAAGTCTTACACCGCCGATTTGCAGTTAGGCACGACCACGACCACGGCAGATGCTGAGGGTGAAGTGTTGCGGACACGTGATGTGTCCGCTTTTACACAAGATCAACTCGACGCGGTTGCAGCGCGGTTTACGGGTGATATTGCACAGTTGCCGCCCATGTACTCTGCTCTGAAGCGCGACGGTAAACCTCTTTATGCGTACGCGCGTGCAGGTGAGGTCGTTGAGCGCAACCCGCGCAATATCACGATTCATGCACTCAGCTTGTCCGCTACATCGGACCCCACGCGATTAAAGCTAACGGTGCGTTGCTCAAAAGGCACTTACGTTCGCACGCTGGGTGAGGACATAGGTGAGGCGTTGGGCTGTGGCGCGCATCTTGCCAGTTTGCGCCGCACGCAGACTGGCTGCTTCACATTAGCGGACCAGCGCGCAAGCTACGCGACCACGACGCTCGCAGCGCTCGAGGCGCTGTCTGACTCAGCGCGTTTGGAGACGTTGTTGCCGGTCGAGACCTTGCTGCATGGCGTCGCTACCGTGGCGCTTGCGCCCGAGCAGGCTGGCCGATTTTTGAGTGGTGTACGTTTGCGCACGGCGGATTTGCCGGCGGCTAACGGCATCCCGCAAAAGTCTGATTTAGTTGCCGTATGGGGTGCTTCGCCTCACGCATTTTTGGGGTCCGCTCACATTGTGGGTGGTGAATTGATTCCAACGCGCTTACTCAGTCCTGCTGAGGTCGCGCAAAGTTTGGCGCAGACCGATGCAACGGCATTGGTTTGCTAGATTTTTTATTTGTTTTAGAGCCTTAGGATTTTCATGACAACGCCTATTCGTAACATTGCCATCATCGCTCACGTCGACCACGGCAAAACCACCATGGTGGACCAACTGCTTCGCCAATCAGGTACTTTCGCTGATCACGAAAAGATCGTCGACACCGTGATGGACAACAACGCCATTGAGCGTGAGCGTGGCATCACTATTTTGGCTAAGAACTGTGCTGTAAGCTGGAAGGGCACCCACATTAACATCGTCGACACCCCCGGTCACGCGGACTTTGGTGGTGAGGTCGAGCGCGCCTTGTCAATGGTTGACGGTGTGGTGCTTTTGATTGATGCCCAAGAGGGCCCCATGCCACAAACACGTTTCGTGACCAAGAAAGCGCTGGCACTGGGTTTGAGACCTATTCTGGTGGTCAACAAAGTGGATAAGCCAGGTTCGCGTCCAGACCACGTCGTCAATGAAGCCTTTGACTTGTTCGACAAGCTGGGTGCGACGGATGAGCAGTTAGATTTCCCGGTCGTCTACGCGTCAGGTATCAACGGCTGGACTTCTTTGGTGGAGGGCGAACCTGGTGAGCAGTGGGGCCCTGACATGTCAGCCTTGTTTGATACCGTCCTGAGCCACGTGCCTGCGCAGAGTGGCGACCCTGCAGGTCCGTTGCAGTTACAGGTTTCAGCGTTGGACTTCTCGACGTTCGTGGGTCGTATTGGTGTGGGCCGAATTTCTTCGGGCACCATCAAACCTCAGATGGATGTATTGGTCATGGAAGGTCCCGATGGTGCCACCGTCAAGGGCCGTATCAACCAAGTATTGAAATTTCAAGGCTTGGACCGCGTACAAGTTACCGAGGCGGGACCAGGCGATATCGTATTGATCAACGGCATTGCAGATATTGGTATTGGTGTGACCGTGACGGACCCCTTGAAGCCAGCGCCCATGCCCATGCTCAAGGTTGATGAGCCCACCTTGACCATGAATTTCTGCGTGAACACAAGCCCACTGGCAGGTCGCGAAGGTAAATATGTCACCAGTCGACAGCTTTGGGACCGCCTGCAAAAAGAACTGCAACACAACGTTGCATTGCGCGTGGCAGAGACCGATGAAGAGGGTGTTTTTGAGGTCATGGGACGTGGCGAATTGCACCTGACGATCTTGCTTGAAAACATGCGCCGTGAAGGTTACGAGCTGGCCGTGTCAAAGCCTCGCGTGGTGTTCCGCGATATCGATGGCGAACGTTGTGAACCCATCGAGATGGTGACCGCCGATATCGAAGAAGCCCATCAAGGTGGTGTGATGCAGGCGCTCGGCGAGCGCAAAGGTGAGTTGGTCAACATGGAACCCGATGGCCTTGGCCGCGTGCGTCTGGAGTACCGTATTCCCGCGCGCGGTTTGATTGGCTTCACAAACGAGTTCTTAAACCTGACGCGCGGATCCGGTTTGATCTCCAACATTTTTGACGGCTACGAGCCTCACAAAGGTGAAATTGGTGGTCGCAAGAACGGCGTTCTGATCTCTATGGATGACGGTGAGATCTTTACCTATGCCTTGGGCAAGCTGGACGACCGCGGCCGCATGTTGGTGAAAGCCAATGACCCCGTGTACGAAGGCATGATTGTGGGTATTCACAACCGTGACAACGACCTAGTCGTGAATGCCACTCGTACCAAGCAGTTAACCAACTTCCGCGTCAGTGGCAAGGAAGACGCCATCAAAATCACGCCCCCCATCGCATTGACTTTGGAGTATGGTGTGGAATTCATCGAAGACGATGAGTTGGTCGAAATCACGCCTAAGAGCGTTCGCCTTCGCAAGCGCTTCTTGAAAGAGCACGAACGCAAGCGCGCGAGCCGTGACACGTCGGTGAGCTAATTTAAGGGCGCCGCTGGCGCCCTTTTTTTGGTAGAGAGTTGAGTATTTGTTTGGGGAATGAAGCGATGAAAGCATTGCATCAAAGTGAGTTTGTTGACGCCACAGTTGCTGGCCGTGTGGGATTGATTACCTTGCAGCGCCCCAAGGCCCTGAACGCCTTGTCGCTGGATATGATTCGTGCGCTGGAAAGCCATTTGCGCGCGTGGCAGTCAAATGATGAAGTTTTGGCGGTCGTTATTCGTGGGACGGACAAAAACGGGCCCTTTGGTCACTTCTGCGCTGGTGGCGATATTCGGTTTTTTCACGAAGCCGCTCTGGCCAGCGACCCTGACTTGGACGCGTTCTTCACCGAAGAGTACGCACTTAACTACCTGATCCACACTTACCGAAAGCCCTATATCGCCCTCATGGACGGGGTAGTTATGGGCGGTGGCATGGGGATCTCACAAGGAGCGAGTTTGCGAGTGGTTACCCCACAGAGCAAGTTGGCGATGCCAGAGACCAATATTGGTTTGTTCCCTGACGTGGGTGGCGGTTTCTTTCTCAGTCGTCTGCCTGGTCATTTTGGGGAGTGGTTGGCGCTCACCGGATCGATGTTGGGGGCAGGGGATGCCATCGCGCTCGGTCTTGCTGACTGTTGTGTCGACCGCTCCAGCCTCCCCGTTTTGTGGGGCGAGTTGGGCGAAACCCCTTTTCAAAGCCCAGACGCGGTTCAGCGCTGGGTTGAAGTAAAAGCATCTTCGGCGCCAGAGTCTCATATTCTCAAACAGCGCCCATGGGTCGACTCGGTTTTCTCTGCGCCTTCAGTACCCGAAATCATGTCGCGATTAACCGATCTCATGGCGACTGCGGATGCGACACAGGCGGAGTGGGCAGGTACCGTGCACGCCCAGCTGCTCACGCGGTCACCCTTGATGTTGCATGTGGTGCTCGAGCAGATTCGGCGCGCCCGCACCTTGTCGCTCGCAGAGGATCTCCGGATGGAGCGTGACATGGTGCACAACTGCTTTTACTGGCGTCCGGGCAAGGCGAGTGAGACGGTCGAGGGCGTTCGCGCACTAGCGGTCGATAAGGATCACAAGCCGCAATGGAACCCGTCGCACATTGATGCCGTGACCACGGACATGGTCGAGGCGTTCTTTAACTCACCTTGGTCGCCCGAGGCGCATCCCATGGCGGACAAACTCAGTAATTAACGCTGACGTTCTTTCATGGCGCGTTCAACTTCGCGCTTGCCCTCGCGCTCCTTAATAGTCGAGCGTTTGTCATGCTCTGCTTTGCCTTTAGCCAAAGCGATTTCGCATTTGACTCGACCGTTCTTCCAGTGCAGGTTGAGCGGCACCAGGGTGAATCCACGTTGTTCGACCTTGCCAACCAGTCGCCGAATCTCATCTTTCTTCAACAACAATTTTTTGGTGCGCGCGCTGTCTGAGGGCACGTGCGTTGAGGCACTGATCAGTGGGTTGATCAAGCACCCGATGATGAATAACTCACCATCTCGAATGACAACGTAACCATCGGTTAGCTGTACCTTACCCGCGCGCAAAGCCTTGACTTCCCAGCCCTCTAGCACCATGCCCGCCTCGTGGGTTTCCTCTATGGCATAGTTGAAGCGTGCCTTTTTGTTATCGGCGATTCGTGCGGGTAGCGGCTTTTTATCCTTACCGGGTGCGTTCTTTGAAGCCATGGTGCCTAGGTTAAAGTTGGATGCCACATAAAATATGCTTTACGGCATAGCCTCTCATTGTATGAAAACTGTCAGCAAGTCTGTTTTGTTAAACCACAGCCCCGAGCAAATGTATGCATTGGTGACGGATGTGGCGCAGTACCCTGCGTTTTTGCCGTGGTGTGACAGCTCTGAAGTGATCAGTGAAACAGCCTCTGAGATGACCGCTAAGGTCGGCATGGCGTTGGGGGGCTTACACCAGAGTTTCACAACCAAAAACCTGCACGAAGCGGGCCGTGCGGTTCACATGCAATTGGTGGATGGGCCTTTCTCTCATTTGGAGGGCAGCTGGCAGTTCAAACCCCTCGGTGAGCTCGATGCCCACGGGCAGGCGGCGGCTTGTAAGGTCAGCTTCACGCTGGCGTACGCTTTTTCGAGCAAGACATTAGCGACGTTGGTTGGTCCGGTTTTTGACAAGATAGCGTCCAACTTAATCGATGCCTTTGTCGCGCGTGCAGACGCCGTCTACGGCAAGCGCGAGGGTCCATGATGCTCACTGTTGCCGTTTCTTTTTCGCCCAAGCCTCGCATCGTGCAGCAACTTGAATTACAGGTAGCGCCGGGTAGCTCGATCAAAGACCTACTGCAAACGTTGGTTACACATGCAGACTGGCAGGTTGCGGCAGTGGCGGGATTGGATGGCAAACTTAAATTATCGATCTGGAACCGCAAAGCCAAATTAAGCGATGTGCTGCGGGATGGTGATCATTTCAGCCTGTGTCGCGGCCTGTTGGTTGACCCTATGGTGGCCCGTCGCACGCGTTTTCAAAAGCAAGGTGCACGCACCGCTGGGTTGTTCTCAAAGCGCCGACCCGGTGCCAAACCAGGCTACTGAAGCCCCAGCCGAGCTTAGGCACTGTATACAGCGGGTTAGTGTTAGCCATTAAAATCCTGCTCTTTGGAGCTTTCAAATGCGCTTGCTTGGCCCCGGCCTCACGTTTGACGACGTTTTACTGGTTCCCGCGTTCTCCCAAGTTCTCCCCAAAGACACGCATCTCACCACGCAGTTCACGCGTGACATTACCCTGAATTTACCCCTCGTATCCGCCGCAATGGATACTGTCACGGAGGCACGTCTTGCGATTGCGCTGGCGCAAGAGGGTGGCATTGGGATCGTGCACAAGAACCTCACGGCCCAAGAGCAAGCGGCTCAAGTTGCCAAAGTCAAGCGCTACGAAAGCGGCGTGCTCCGTGATCCCGTGGTCATCACACCCAACCACACCGTTCGTCAAGTCATGCAGTTGTCCGAGGAACTGGGCGTCTCGGGTTTTCCTGTTGTTGATGCGGGTAAGGTCGTGGGTATCGTGACCGGGCGCGATTTGCGCTTTGAAACCCGCTACGACCAAACCGTGGTCGAGATCATGACTCCCCGCGATCGGCTGGTGACTGTACCGGAGGGAACGACACCTGAGCAAGCGAAGGCGCTACTCAACAAGCATAAGCTTGAGCGGCTGTTGGTCGTTAACGATGCGTTTGAACTGCGCGGGCTCATCACTGTGAAAGACATTACCAAGCAGCTGAACTTTCCAAATGCGGCGCGCGATGAAGCGGGCAAATTGCGCGTCGGCGCCGCAGTGGGTGTGGGCGAGGGTACCGAAGAGCGCGTGGCCGCATTGGCTGCCGCAGGCGTTGACGCGATCGTGGTCGACACCGCGCATGGTCACAGCAAGGGCGTGATTGAGCGGGTTCGTTGGGTGAAGCAAAACTACCCACACATTCAAGTGATTGGGGGGAACATTGCAACCGGTGCAGCTGCATTGGCGTTGGCAGAGGCTGGTGCAGATGCCGTGAAGGTGGGCATCGGCCCGGGCAGTATTTGCACCACGCGAATCGTCGCTGGTGTTGGTGTCCCCCAAATTACCGCGATTGATAACGTTGCTACAGCCCTAAAGGGCACGGGCGTCCCCCTTATTGCCGACGGTGGCGTGCGCTACAGCGGCGATGTGGCTAAAGCGATTGCAGCGGGCGCCAGCACCGTCATGATGGGTGGTATGTTCGCGGGCACTGAAGAAGCGCCAGGTGAGATCGTCTTGTTCCAAGGTCGCTCATATAAGAGCTACCGCGGCATGGGTAGCATCGGCGCCATGCAACAAGGCAGTGCCGACCGCTATTTCCAAGAGTCGAGTACGGGGAATCCCAACGCGGATAAGTTGGTGCCCGAGGGCATTGAAGGGCGCGTACCTTACAAAGGCTCTGTCGTGGCGATTTTGTTCCAATTGGCGGGTGGATTGCGCGCGTCGATGGGCTACTGTGGTTGCGGCTCCATTGCCGAAATGCAGGCGCAGGCCGAGTTCGTACAAATCACATCAGCCGGCGTTCGCGAGAGCCACGTCCATGACGTTCAAATCACCAAAGAAGCCCCCAACTACCGAGTTGAGTAACGGTTAGACCGCGCAGAAGTTTCAACTAAGGGCGCGGTCAAGGTGCACGTAGCCACCATCCACATGGACCCACTGGCCCGTGGTGTGGCTGGAGGCGGGCGACAGCAGAAACACAATCGTATTGGCGAGTTCTTCCGGCGTTGACAAACGCTGCCCCAGGGGAACCTTTTGGGCAATCGATGCCAACTTACCCTTGGGGTCATCAAAGGTGTTGATCCAGTTTTCGTACATGGTCGTCATCACCTCCGCGGGTAACACAGCATTGACGCGGATGTGGTAGCGGGCCAAAGAGGCCGCCCATTCGCGCGTAAGCGCCAATTGACCGCCCTTTGAGGCGCAGTACCCACTGGTATCACCTTGGCCCGTGAGGGCCGTTTTCGACGCGACGTTCACGATAGCGCCCTTGCTCTGAATCAGAGATGGCAGGGTCAGGTGAGCCATGGTGTAGTAGTGGATCAAATTGCGCTCCAACGAGGCCGTGAAAGCGGCAGGCCCCGCCATTAGGTCAACGCGGTCATTGATACCCGCGTTGTTAACGAGACCGTCAATTCGACCAAATGTGGCAATGACTTCTGCGACGATCGCCGCGACCGCGGTGTGGTCACGCAAGTCAACCGCATGGTGCCCGTAACGCACGCCAGTTGCCGTCAATGCGGTTGCCAAGTTATCCGGCATCGGATCAAGGCCGATAAGCACGGGGCACGCACCCTCGCTGGCCAAAGCGAGCGCCGTAGCGGCCCCGATTCCACTGGTTCCCCCGGTGATGATGACCACGTGGTCGCGTAGCTGTAAATCCATCTTGAATCTCGGTTTGTGTTGTTAATGACGTGAGTCGTTGCCCACGGCGGTGGGCGCGGGCGAGAGGTTGTAGACAGCGGTTGCATTGCCGGACCAAAACCGCGTTTGCTCGGCGGCGCTGAGTTGGCGTTCAGCCCACTCGCGAGCAAAGTGACTGACTGCAGCGTAATCAGCCGCGAGGGTACAGACGGGCCAGTCGGAGCCGAAGAGGATGCGGTTTGGACCGAACGCATCCAATACCTCGTCGAAGCAGCGTGTCATGTTGTCGCGCTCAATAGCCCCAAGCGGACCGCTTTGCCAATCGGTCTCTGTCACCAAGCCCGACAGCTTGCACACCACGTGCGGTAACTTAGACAGTTGTTTGATCTGCTGGAGCCAGAGTTGCAGCGATCGGCTACTGCGCAATTGCGACGTTCTTAAATTGGGTTTACCGAGGTGATCCAGAACCAACCAGTGGCGGTCATGCCGAGCACACAAGGTAACCGCATCGGGCATTTGGTGCTCGAATACCAGTACGTCATAGGTCAGTTGATGCGCTTGTAACTGACGCAGCCCGCGGTTGAAAGCGGGTTGGGCGATGAAAGCGCCAACATCCCGTTCGTCTTGCAAGATATGTCTGAACCCCTTCAGCTTTGGGTGTTCGAGCCACTTTGCCAATGCACTGTCGATGTCAGGCAGGGTCAAATCGACCCATCCCACCACACCACAGACGCTCGGGTTGACCGAAGCCCAAGTCAGGAGTTGGCCTGTCTCTTCAGCGCGACTTTGCGCCTGCACCGCGATGCCCGCTGTCACGCCATTCGCTTGCATCTCTGGCCACACCTTTTCTGGCAGGTGATCACCTTTGAGTGACGCCATGGTGTCATTGATCCAAGGCAGGTGACGCGGATCGTAGTGCCAAAAATGCTGGTGGGTATCAATCACGTCCATGGCATGCCATTTGCAAGTGGTGGATTAGGCGCAAGATTTCTCGATCGATGTGCACAGTTGGTAGGCATGAGGCACATTTTTGGTGCGCTTGGGCTCGAAAATTGGGAGTGGAAACATGGAAGAAGTCATCAGCAAGTACGAAGCGCGATTCATTATGCAACGCCTTGGGCGCGGTGCTGAGTTCGATCATTTGTTGTACAACCTCTTGCCGACGCTCGTCGATGAGTGGGTCACGCAGGGCGTTGACGTGTCGATTGAGCATTGCTTCGTGCGTCGGGGCAATGCCTGCGCGTTGCGCATCGACTGCCTATTGCCCGCTGGCACTGAGAGCCACACCATCTTGCTCAACAGCGAGCCTCGATTATTTGCGGTATTTAACCGTGGAAAGTTACTCGATGTCGTCTCCAGTAGCAAGCTCACGGGCTTTTTAAACCAACTGGTACGCAGCCGCGCGGGATGTCAAAATCAGGGGCATGTGCAACCGATATGAAAGCCCGACCGTTCGCGAAACTCAGGTTCAGTGGTCAATCAGTAACGCCGCGGATTGGCCCGGGGGAGGCGTGTACCCCCGTGCGCTTGGTTACTTCATTCGTGCGGGGCAGTCAGCCCCCGAGGGCGTTGTGGGCCGATGGGGACTGATTCCACCATTTGCCACCACAGCAAATATTCCCTACAGCACCAATAACGCGCGCAGCGAAGAAGTCGCGCAAAAGCCGAGTTACCGCGATGCGTGGCGTCGCGGGCAGCGGTGCATCATTCCCGCAAATAGCTTCGACGAGCCGTGCTGGGAAACCGGTAAGAATGTGTGGTGGCGGTTTAATCGAGCAGATGGTCTGGCGTGGGGGCTTGCTGGGTTGTGGCACACCTGGGTCGACAAGCGGACAGGGGAGGTGATTGACAGCTACACCATGCTGACGGTCAATGCAGACGAGCACCCCATCATGGGACGCATGCATAAACCTGACCCTAAATTGCCGCCCAATCAGCAGGACAAACGCAGCGTGATTGCAATCGCCGAGGCGGACGTTGAGCGGTGGCTGTATGAGCACCCTAAGGGCGTAGCTGACCTTCTCAATCCACCGCCAGTAGCGTCTATTGCAGGGCACGCGTTGGGTTAATCTACCGGGTCACCTGAAGGTCAGGAAAGCCGTTAATTTTTGGTAACAATAGGGGGTGGCCACCAACTTGGTGTGGCCGACCCATCAGTGGAGAAACATATGGCAGTCGAATTAACTGTGAACGGTCAGCGCGTGGCGGTTGAGGCCAGTGCGAGTACGCTGTTGGTGCAGGCGTTGCGCGACCACCTCAAGCTGACGGGCACCCACGTTGGCTGTGACACCGCGCAATGCGGCGCTTGCACTGTGATTGTGAATGGCAACGCGGTCAAGTCTTGCAATTTGCTGTTGCAACAGGTCGCTGGTGCAGAGGTCACAACGATTGAGGGCTTGGCCTCAGCTGATGGCACCTTGCATCCCATGCAGGCCGCCTTTCAAGATTGTCATGGCCTGCAGTGCGGGTTCTGCACCAGTGGAATGGTGATGAGTGCGGTTGATCTGATCCAAAAAAATCCCAAGGCCACCGCAGCGGAGATTCGCGAAGGCTTGGAGGGTAACTTGTGCCGGTGCACAGGCTACCAAAACATCGTTAAAGCCGTCCAACAAGCGGCCGCCGCGCAATAAGGGAGCACACGATGCACGCATTCGAATACACCAAACCCCGCTCGTTGGATGATGCTATCGCGGCGCTTGCAGCCGGTGGGCAGGCCCTAGCAGGGGGTCAAACCCTCATCGCCTCGCTCAAACAACGGCTGGCACAGCCGGATACCTTGATCGACCTGGGAGGCATCCCAGACATCCAAGGCGTCCGTCGGGTCGGTGATGCACTGTGGATTGGCGCCATGACTACCCATCAAACGGTTGCCAACGATGCCACTGTGCAGGCAGCTATACCGGGGCTCGCGGTGTTGGCGGGTGGCATTGGTGACCGACAAGTCAGAGCGATGGGAACCATCGGCGGCTCAATCGCCAACAACGATCCTGCCGCCTGTTATCCCAGTGCCCTGATGGCGCTGGGCGCAACGGTACACACCAACCAGCGTGAGTTACCTGCCTCAGATTTTTTTCAAGGCTTTTTCACCACCGCGCTTGATGCTGGCGAATTGGTTACTGGGGTGACTTTCCCCATTCCGGGCCGCTCAGGTTATGCCAAGTTCAAACAACCCGCTTCGCGCTTCGCGATTGTGGGCGTCTTCGTGGCTGACTTTGCTGGTGCGGGCGCACGTGTCGCTATCACCGGGGCGGGCGCCGGTGTCTTTAGGCATGCAGAACTGGAAGCAGCGTTGACGCAGTCATTTGAACCCAGTGCAATCGACGGTGTGTCCATCAGCCCAGACGACCTGAGTGAAGACATCCACGCGACCCCAGCCTACCGAGCAGCTTTGATTCGGGTGCAAACCAAACGCGCGGTTACACAAGCCTTGGCATGAGCTCTGCGGTGCCATCATCGGTTGAGGCGTGGGTTGACGCGCTAGAAGCGGTGGGGTATTTCGCCGATCGGCGCTTGGCCACCGCGGTGCATCTGGCGGTCAAGTTGGAGCGCCCTTTGTTGCTGGAAGGCGCGCCGGGTGTGGGTAAAACCGAGTTGGCAAAGGCGATCGCCCGCGTGCTGTCTCGCGATATGGTCCGCCTGCAGTGTTACGACGGCCTGGACCAGCGTGACGCCCTATACGAGTGGAACTACGCCGCACAGATGCTACACGCGCGCCTCATGCAATCATCCGCGACCGCTGATGAGATTGAGGCCAGCCTCTACAGTGATAAGTACCTCATAGCGCGACCGCTGCTGCAAGCGCTGCAAGCACCTGCACCAGGCGCTGTGCTTTTGATCGACGAGCTCGATCGCGCGGATGAACCCTTTGAAGCTTTTTTGCTGGAATATTTAGGCGAGCTGCAAGTCAGTATTCCGGCGTTTGGGACCATTCGTGCCGAGAGGGCACCAATTACGATTCTTACAAGCAATCGAACGCGTGATTTGAATGACGCCGTGAAAAGGCGCTGTTTGTTTCATTGGCTCGACTTCCCGAGTCGCAACCGTGAGCTCGCCATCGTGCGAGCGCGCTTGCCAGAAGTCGGCGTGCAGTTGGCGAAGCAAGTGACGACCTTTGTGCAACGCATGCGGGCGAGTGCGGCGGAGGTCGGCCTGGGTCGTGCGCCGGGGATAGCGGAAACCCTTGAGTGGGCGAGGGCACTGACAGCCCTCAATGTCGGTGATCTCGGGGCATCGGCGGTGACCGATACCGTGGGCGTCTTGTTGAAAGATGCCAACGACTGGCAGCGTATTGAGCCTCATGTTGCGACATGGTTGGTCGCCGAGGATTCCCCCTGAGCCTCGCGACGCGCGTGGTTGATTTTGGGCGGGCGCTGCGGCAAGCCGGTATGCCCGTTGACAGCCAGCGCATAGGTATAGCGCAACAGGCCTTGACGCTGGTTGATCTATCCTCAAAGGCGGCGGTTTGTGACGCCTTACTGGCTTGTTTACTGAGCCGAATTGAGGACCGCCCAACGTTCTTGCGGGTATTCGATGCACTGTTCAGTGGCGATCCGGATGCGGACGGGCACCCCACTGGCGTGAATGCCATTAATGACCTTCAGGGCGATGCAGCGTACGCCTCGACACGGACCGATGAACGTCGGGAGGCGCCATTGGCAGACGATGACACAGCCACCGAGGGTATGAGTGCCGTACAGCGATTGCGTACGGCTGATTTCGCAAAGCTAACCCCCGCAGAATGGGCTGCAGTGACTCGGCTAGCCGATCAGAGCCGTTTGAAATTACCGAAATTTCGGCTACGTCGCGTCGTTAGTAGTCGGCGCAGAGGTGTCTTAGATTGGCGCGAGACGATGCGACGCGCACAGGCAACAGATGGTGAGCTGTTGGACCTAGGCTGGCGGGCGCCGCGCTGGCAATCGCAACCGCTGCTGCTGTTGATCGACACATCGGGCTCTATGGCGGCCTATGCGCGTACCACCTTGGCGTGTTTGCACCCGATGACCCGTGGTTTGCCTCTGCGCATCTTCGCCATGGGACACCAACTCAGCGAGCTCACGGTTGCTTTCCGGGAGCGAGACACGGATGCGATGTTGAAGGCTGCGGGTCATGCGATCGTCGACTATGCCGGTGGCACGCGTTTGGCGAATTGTATTGATGCCCTTCGCCTTCAAGGCCGCGCATTGGTGAGTGGACGGCGCCCACAGGTGGTGATTATTTCAGACGGCTTGGATACCGGCGAGATACGCGACTTGCAGATTGCCATGGCTTGGTTGACTGGACACGCGTGTCGTGTGGTGTGGCTCAATCCATTGATGCGCTATGCCGGGTATCAACCCATTGCGCGGGGCCCCAGCGTTTTGGCAGCGCATGTTGATGCCATGCTCGCAGGGCATAACCTCGCGAGTTTGGATGCACTCTCTCTTAGCCTGTCGCAAGCCGTTAAACCCGGCAACACAGCAAAGCCGTAGTCCGCTATATTGGATAGAAAGCAACGCTCACTTGGGCTGTAGGAACTGAAATGTTGACTGATGAACAGCGCAATTTTTTTAAAAGCAATGGCTATTTGGTCGTTGAGGGTGTCCTCGATGAGGCAACGGTGCTCGCACCGATCCGTGCCGAATACGCGGCTTTACTTGATGATTTGATCTCGGGTTGGACAGAGCGTGGCTTGATCAAACCACCACCGACTGGCGATGGATTTTTTGAAAAGCTGTTGTACTGCTACGCCAACGGCATGGACTGGTTTCAGCCCATGGACATCTCTCTACCCGGGGACCGCATCACGCCTGAGACACCGTTTCATTTTGGCCCTGCAGTGTTCAACTTATTGCGCAATGAGCGTTTGCTGAGTTTGGTCGAGGACTTGTTAGGGCCCGAGTTGACTTCGAATCCTATTCAGCATGTTCGCCTCAAGCCGCCGACCTCGCGTTTGTCTGAAAGTGAGGTAAGGGCCCATATCACTCATACCGATTGGCACCAAGATCGCGGTGTTACACACCACGATGCGGATCAAACCGATATGGTGACCGTCTGGTGTGCCATGACTGATGCCACCATAAATAATGGTTGCTTGCAGGTTGTACCGCAATCAGACACAACTGGGCTATTGCCGCATTGTCCCAAGGTTCAAACCGCCATCGCGGATGGCTTGGTCGATTACAACCGTGCCGTTCCCTTGCCGGTTAAGTCGGGGGGTGTCGTTATTTTTGATCCGCTCACGCCGCACGCCTCGTTAGACAACCATAGCGATCACTTTCGCTGGTCATTTGACATTCGATTCAACAAGACGGGACAGCCGACAGGGCGCAGTCACTTTCCTTCTTTTGTAGCGAGAAGCCGTGAAAACCCCTCCTTGGAATTGACCGATTGGAAGAGGTGGCGTCAATCGTGGGTTGATGCCCGCGCCCGTCTAGCGGCTGCGCCGCACATCCCCATTCACAGATGGCAGGCCGATTCACCCGCCTGCGCTTAGTGTGGGATCAACTTGGGGCGTTGAAACTGAGGACGATGAAGATCAGGCCGACGATTGCACTCATCACGCCTGAAAGCAAGTGCCCCACCGTCACCGGCATCGGATGATTTTTCCGGACGATGGGCTTTTTCTTGATGTAGCAATACACATAGTAGGCGCCCAGCCACAGCATCAAGGCGCCGGGAATCAGTTGAAACCACTGCATAAAACGACCTCGGTGAACGCGTCAAGCGCCGCGCAAGCGTGCCATCATTTTCTCGGTGTTGACTTTTCTGTCGGCGTTGACTTTGGTCAGGGTGGGGCGCGTTGAAAGCTGTTTGAGGTAGTCCTTGATGGGTAGCTCCGCCAGCATATCCGCGCCGTAAATGATCTTGGTCGCGCTGGACACCAACGGCAAATGAACCGCCGCAGCGCAGTCCGCTACTGTGAATGCCGCACCCGCCACGTAAGGCGAGAATTGCGCCAACTTGGTGAACGCGGCTACGCTCTTTTTGAGGTCTTTTTGTGCCCGCTCCTTCACCGCATCGCTGACGGTCAAACCGAAAAAGGCCTCGGGGTAGAGGTTACGGGCGACCAATTCGAGGTGTAGGTCAATGTAGGTCGCTAACTCGCGCACCTTGGCCGCCTCGAAAGGATCGCTCGGATACAAGGGCGTGGCCGGGTATTGCTGCTCAATGTAATCCAGCATGACCGCTGACTCCGAAAGAGGACCGCGTTCTGTTAGCAGGTAAGGAACCTTACCCATAGGCGATACCGCGCGATCGACCTCGTTGGTCCACACCTCAACCTCTTCAAAAGGAATCTCTTTTTCGAGGAGGGCCAGTTTCACTTTGTTGTAGTAATTGCTTGCAGAAAAGCCACACAGTTTCAACATGGTTGTTCCAAAAATAATGCGTTGAGTGGATGTTGACACAAAACAGGTCAGATTGAGGGTAACCCGGCGACAAGTCGGGTTTATGCCAAGAACCCTGACACTGCGCACACGCGCAGCTGGGGTCAATACGCTTATCGTCGCGTGGGCGCTAGTTGGAAGAGGGCGCCGTCTGGGGCGTCCGTGAGCAGGTAAATCAGACCGTCCTCGGCAATGCGTACGTCGCGAATCCTGCCAACTTGACCGACGAGTAAGCGCTCTTCACCAACTACGGTTTCGCCTTCAAGCTCCAGTCTTACCAGTGTCTGGGCACGCAGTGAACCAACGAGTAGATCGCCGGACCACTCAGGAAACCCCTTACTATCCACAAACGCCATTCCTGACGGGGCAATTGAGGGCACCCATACTTTCAAAGCCTGCGCCATGCCGGCCTTGGTTTGGCCTTCGCCGATCTTCGTTCCAAGACCATAGTTCGTTCCGTGAGTGACCACTGGCCAGCCATAGTTTCTACCCGCCACCATCAGGTTGACTTCATCACCACCTTGAGGACCGTGCTCGTGGGTCCACAGCTTGCCCGTTTTGGGGTGTAGCGCGGCACCTTGAATGTTGCGGTTACCCAATGTCCATTTTTCTGGCAGAGCGCCCTCGAGTTTTACGAAGGGGTTGTCTTGTGGCACACGGCCATCGTCGTACAGTCGAATGACAGACCCGGCGTGATCATCCATTTTTTGTGCACGGTCTCTATCCCCCCGGTCGCCGAGGGTTAGATAGAGACGAAGCCACGCGAGTCGAACACGATGCGTCCACCAAAATGTTGGTTTCGCCGTGATTTGGGACGCATGCTGAAGAGGACCTCGACTGACGTCATCTGTGTGCCTTGCAATTTCCCTCTTGCCAAAGCGGTACCCCAGCCACCGTCTCCAGGTTCGTTGTAAGCCCAGTAGATCAAGCCGTTGTTTTCATAGTCGGGATGGATCGCAACATCGAATAAGCCACCTTGGCCCGCTTCCTTGATTGCCGGTAAGCCGGTAATGGGGGTCGGGTATAGCTGGAATGACGCTGTGACGAGTCTCAGACGACCTGGGCGTTCCGTGATCAGCATGCGACCGTCCGGCAAGAAGGCCATGGACCAAGGATTCTCGAGGCCTTCCAGCAATTTGTTCAGGTGAAAAGAAGTTTTAGCTGACTGCACGATACGGGTCTCCGCCTGGGCGGGGCGGAGCCCATTGGCAGATAGCAGCGCCAGCACCAGCCATGCGACCAAGCTACGGCGTGAAAGGAATCGGTGCAACAGCAACTTGTCCATAGTGGGCCTCAGGATGCGCAATTCTGGTGGGTGTCGATGTGGAATGCGGCGGGATGAATATGACACAAAACCGCTAGTTGCCGGCTCCATTTCTTTCTAAGTCATTGATTGCCAACAACTTGCAAAAAGAAGGGTGACGAGCCTTGACCCCGGCACTGACTCTACAGTTAGGGCTGCTTGGTTCCCCACCTGACCCGGTTGGCTGCTTTGCCATGCGGGAAGGCCCGTCGCCCCCATTGTAACGCCCTCAATTTAAAATGCCGATCGCTAGCGCATAGAATAAACGGCATATGTCGTACACCGTTCTCGCCCGTAAATACCGCCCACGCAACTTTTCGGAGTTGGTGGGGCAGGCGCACGTCGTACAGGCACTCGGTAACGCGCTCACGACCCAGCGTTTACATCATGCGTATTTGTTCACTGGGACACGCGGCGTTGGTAAGACAACGATTTCGCGGATTCTGGCGAAATCCCTCAACTGCGTTGGCACTGACGGGCAAGGTGGCATCACCGATCAGCCTTGCGGCGTTTGCCAAGCGTGTGTCGACATCGACCAAGGTCGCTTTGTCGATTACACCGAGTTAGACGCGGCGTCTAACCGGGGTGTGGACGAGGTGCAAAGCCTGCTGGAGCAGGCGGTTTACAAGCCTGTTCAGGGGCGCTTCAAGGTTTTCATGATTGACGAGGTTCACATGTTGACCAACACCGCTTTTAATGCGATGTTGAAGACCCTTGAGGAGCCCCCCGAGTACTTGAAGTTTGTATTGGCTACCACCGATCCGCAAAAGGTGCCGGTGACGGTTCTTTCACGGTGTCTGCAATTTAACTTGAGGCCCATGCCGCCTGACACCATCGTGTCGCACCTCGAGCAGGTGTTAGCCGATGAGTCGGTACCTTTTGAGGTGGGTGCGCTGCGCTACGTGGCACGCGCGGCGCAAGGTTCTATGCGCGATGCCTTATCCCTGACCGACCAGGCGATTGCGTATGGCAACGGCGCGCTGAACGAAGAGCCTGTGCGCAAGATGCTAGGGGCGGTTGACCGCAGCCACGTCTTGGGTTTGATTGAGGGCTTGGCCCTCAACGAGGGTGCACGGGTCGTTGCCATGGTCGACGAGGCGCGCATACAGGGTCTGAGTGCCGCGACCTTGCTGGAGGAAATGGCCAGTACCTTGCAACGCATGGCTGTGATTCAGGTCACGGGTGAGGGTGATACGACTGACCCTGACCACGCCTCCCTCATGGCTTTGGCCGAAGCCATGCCAGCCGACGAGACGCAGTTACTCTACAGTTTGTGTATTCATGGTCGAGCAGACCTCGGGTTGGCGCCCGATGAGTATGCGGCGTTGACCATGGTTTTGTTAAGGCTACTGGCATTCAAGCCGGGTGCTGTGCAGGCATCAACGGAAAAAAAAAGCCCAAATCTGAGGCCTAAGCCGCTGCAGCCGAGCGAGCCGCAGGCATCAGAGCCAGAGCCGGCGCTGCAGGATATACCGCCGTTCGACGTCATCGAGCCGACCTCGGATGCCATAACGTCCATTGCGCCTGAGGTGGCGGTGGTTCCCGACGACGTTTTGGAGCCATTGGTCGTGGTGCCTGTGAAGGAAGCGACACCCGATGAGCTCATGGTTCGGCACACGCCCACTGCCCCCGACGGATTGCTCACCACACCGGAGGGGGATGTTTGGTTTACCACTGTGCAGCGCTTATTGGCTGAGGAGCGGGTGACCGCGTTGGTTCGCGAGTTGGCTTTACAGGCCCAATTGGTCGCAATTGACGAATCTGTCGCCCCAGCTCATTGGCTGCTGCGTATCGAGCGGGAATCACTCAACCAAGGCGCGACACGTGAGCGACTGGCAACTGCGTTGAACGAGGCGGGAATTGCGGCCACGCTGGCAGTTGAATTAGGTTTGGTGCAGGATACACCCGCCAAACGCATTGCCTTTGCCACCGAACAAAAGTTGGCAGACGCGCGCGCGGTTATGGAAAATGACCCGTTCGTTCAGCACATGATGCGAGATTTCGAGGCGACCATCGTGCCCGGTACGCTTAAGCCGCAGGATACGGCATAGTTTTATTTTTGAACTGAACCAAGAGAGGATGCAAGATGTTTAACAAAGGACAAATGGCAGGCTTGATGAAGCAAGCGCAGGCCATGCAAGAAAACTTAAAAAAGGCGCAGGCAGAGTTGGCCACGATTGAGGTCTCGGGCCAAGCCGGTTCTGGCCTGGTGAAGGTTCAAATGACATGTAAGTACGATGTAAAACGCGTTGAAATCGATGCTTCCTTGATGGCTGACGACAAGGAAATGTTGGAAGACTTGGTGGCGGCCGCTTTCAATGACGCTGTGCGTCAGGCTGAGGCAACCTCCGAGCAGAAGCTGGGCAAAATCACCGCTGGTATGCCCGGCGGTATGAAGCTGCCTTTCTAACTGTGGCCAAGCCCTCCGCCCTCGAAAACCTCACGCAGGCCTTGCAATGCCTGCCAGGGGTGGGCGTGAAGTCGGCTGCGCGGATGGCCTTTCATCTGATGCAACAGGACACGGCAGGCGCAAAGGCGCTTGCGCGCGCGCTCGATGATGCGGTCGCGCGGCTGCGCCATTGCAGCAGCTGCTACACACTCACAGAGGACGTCCAGTGCGCCACGTGCGTAGACCCTGCGCGCGATCAGACGCAGCTTTGCGTC
>Ga0255775_1000847_pt1 | contig 30035 bp, 18 predicted proteins | sample 011ome_26_FD_179973 | JGI IMG/M metagenome (GOLD analysis project Ga0255775, IMG submission 179973) | Coastal salt marsh microbial communities from the Groves Creek Marsh, Skidaway Island, Georgia - 011511BT metaG (version 2) | ecosystem: Environmental > Aquatic > Marine > Intertidal zone > Salt...
ACAAGCTCAAGCGCGAGGCGACTGAATTCATCGAACTGTATGGCAAGGAAAACAAGGTGAGCGAAGAAGATACGATGCGAAGAGTCGCGGAAGTGTTGGAATCGATCGAATCCACGGGAACGTACACGCACACCATCGATGAGATCAGACATGGCGCTCGAGTGAGCTGGCGGAACGCTCCCAAATGTATCAATCGGAAATTTTACAACACGCTCGATGTCATCGACGCTCGCGAGGCGACGACGAATGAACAAATGTTTGAGGCAATCAAGACGCACTTGAAGAGAGGCATAGGCGCCGATCACATTCCAGTGTTGATGACTGTTTTTCGACCGCAAACGCCCGGCATGGATGATGGCCCAAGAATTTGGAATTCGCAGTTGATTCGTTACGCCGGACATCGCGGCAATGGCGAAGAAGTCATCGGCGACCCAGCAGAGTTGAACTTTACGGATACGGTTAAGAAGTACTTTTCGTGGGTGCCAAAGTCTGGGTCGCCAGGCATGTTTGATTGCTTGCCGCTCGTTTTGCAAATCGATCCGAAACAACCGCCGAGCATCTTTGAATTGCCAGAAGAGTGTCTGCTCGAGGTGCCCATTCATCATCCCAATGTTCCCGAAATTTCATCTCTCGGTTTGAAGTGGTACGGTATTCCAGCAGTGTCAAACATCACTCTCGACCTCGGAGGCTTGCACTACACCGCCGCACCGTTCAACGGTTGGTACATGGTGACGGAGATTGCGACTCGAAATTTCGGCGACGAGAGCCGGTACAACTTGCTTCCAAAGATTGCCGAAGCGATGGGAATAGACTCTTCCACGGAGGAGACTCTGTGGCGAGATCACGCCTTGGCTGCAGTCAACTTTGCCGTGTTGTACTCGTTCAAGCGCGCGCGCGTGAGCATTGTCGATCATCACACGGCGGCGGCTTCGTTCGCTCAATGGCACGCCGAGGAGTTGAAAAAGCGTGGATACTGCCCAGGCAACTGGAAGTGGATCATTCCACCCACGGCGTCGTCGACGAGCTCCATCTATTTGGGTTTGAACAAAATGACTGAGTACACGCTCAAGCCTGCGCTCGTCGGCGGCATGAGCGCAAAAAGTCTCGTCACGCGAGCCATTGCCAATGGCTTTTTTACGCCCTCCGGACCAGGCGGATCGATGATGCGGGCGACATTGGCGGTTGCAAAGTGGTCCAAGCGCGTACGTCGTGTTCACGGAGGCGTGGTTTTGTTTGCGTCTGATGGAGGTCGCACACAGTCTCGTGCGACGTGGATGTGGTCATTCTTACGGCAGCGCTTGCCCATGATTAGGCCGGTGAACATCGCGAACCCGGATGTCGACTTCAAGACAGCCATCGGAGAGTGCGGATTTATCATGCTTCTCGCGTCGACGACTGGTTCTGGACAAATACCCACCGGAAGCCAGCTCTTCTTGGACTGGGTAAACTCTGACGAAGGGAAAGACATTCTCAAAGATAAATATTTCAGCGTTTGCGCCTTTGGTTCTAAAGCGTACCCAAAATTTTGCGCGGGAGGGAAGCAATTCGCAGCCGCGTTGCGCGACGTCGGCGCCTCTGAAATGTTCAACGTCGTCTGTATCGATCAGCTCGATTGCGAAGACGTGAGCGTGCAGAAGTACATGCGATCTGTGTTCGACTGGCTGCTCTCCAAGGAAAAAATGACTCCGAGCGTGAATCAACTACTCAAGGATAGCCTGGCGAGTGGGAAGGCGATTCAGCCCCCGTTTGCAATCAAGCTGCTCGCTCACGACGTGCACGGAAAACGCACAGAATACGAAAGACCTGGTGTCACGGCGACGCTCGTGGAACGCGAACTCTTAGGCTCCGCCGAACGATTGAGTACGGTTTCGGTGACGTTTGAGCTGCAAGACGTCAGAAAAGGCGTCGAGTATTACAAGCCCGGTGACCACGTCGCCGTTTGGCCGCGTACGAGCGAAGCCCAAGGTCGATTTTTCGCCGCGCACTTTGGAATCGAGTACAAGGAATTCATCGAAATCGTGTCGCTCGAGGATTCATTCTTTTCATTGAAGCTCGCCATCGACCCAGCCATTCCGCGTCGAGTCTCCGTCGCCGACCTGTTCACGAAGATTCTCGACATCAACGCCGAACCGCCGGCGGAAATGCTCGCGTCGTTGGCAAACTACGTCGATGAATCTGAGTGCAAGCAAATGCTTGAAAAGCTTGCGCGCGAAGAAGACTTTCGACGAGAGTGGTTGGAGCAGACGGGCGTGTGCGTCCGAACGATCTTTGAGCAATTCCCCACACTGTCGACGATTCACAACCGTGACAAGACGGTTGGTGTGAGAATGCTTCAGGATATACTGCTACAAATCCCCAAGCTGAGAGCTCGCTTTTACTCAGTCTCGAGTGCCCCAGACGTGTGCGGCAACGCGCGCTTTGCGCTCACCGTCGGACGACTGGTGTATCGCAGCGCTGATAACGCACGCATCAATCTCGGATTTTGCAGCGATTTCATAGCGACGCTATCGATTGGTACGAATGTCACGGTCGAGCTGCGACCGGCGCCCATGTTCAGAATGCCAAAGTCGAACGCGCGACCAATAATTATGCTCTGCGCAGGGACGGGTATCGCGCCGTTCAAGGGCTTTGTCGATCAATTGACTGCGCGCTCTGAACCGGGTGCCGAAACGTGGCTCATCTACGGGTGTAGAACCCGATCGAACGAGCTGTACGCGCAAGACATGCGTCGCGCGGAGCAGAGTGGGCATTTGACAAAGTACCTCGTCGCGTACTCTCGCGAAGAAGGGCAACTGAAGACATACGTCGACGCAAAAATGCGACAACACGCCGATGACATTCGGCGACTCGTCTTGAATGAGGATGCGCACGTCTACGTGTGCGGCGACGTCCGAATCGAAACGTCTGTGCAAACGGCGCTCACAGAGATCATGGGCGGACCGGAAGCTTTCCGCGCGTTGGAGCGCTCCAACAAATATCACTTGGACATCTTTGGTGCGTTTGACGTGCAAAAGCAAAATGAAAACAAGCTCGCAAATGCACGCAAGTCGCTATCGATGCGAGAATAGAAATCTAACTGTAAATCGCGCATGTGTACACAGGTACATAGTGATGATGATGAAGATGATGATGATGTTATTAATAATAGTACAAGCTCTTTGTTCTTCTTCTTCTTCTTCTTTTTATTTTTCTAACGCGGTTGCGGCGCTCCCTCTCGTCGGAGCCTTTGGGATAATCTTAGCCTGCGACAATATCCGCCTCACCGTATCCGATGGCTGCGCTCCTACTGATAACCAATATTTAATCCTATCTATGTTTAAACCAACGTGTTTGTGCGAGTCCTTGGACGGGATCGGGTCGTAATGTCCGACCACTTCCAAATGTTTCCCATCCCTTGGCGCTCTGGAATCGGCCACGAATATCCTATAAAAAGGTCTGTTCTTCTGCCCGAAACGAGCGAGACGTATTCGCACAGGCATTATCACTCTTATTCTTACTCTATTCTTATTCTTACTTTTCTTTTTCTTTTTCTTTCTCTCTCTCTTTCTCGATTGATTGTGTTTGCTTCCCTTTTTGTTCTGCGGAGAAGTGCTTCTGTTTCTGTTTTCAATAAATTTTTTATTTTTCATGCATGCATCATCAATAACTGAAGCTGATGAGAAACAAACTCTCATCATCATCATTCAACGCCATAATAAATAAATAACTCCATCCACTTATATAAGAACAAAGAGAGGATATCAAGAATGCCCGCGTTTTCGAGAGCAGGGGAAGGTGGTATCAGCAGAAAGAACAAGTCCTCGATCGTCAGTCTCCCAATAATCTTGAAGAAGAAAGTAAACTTTGCGAAAATAAAAAAAGAAGGGAAAGAAGAATTAGCGCAATGGACGGAAACCAAAGTGACGACTATGTTATCGTTCGAAGACGAGGTTTTGAACGGCTTAATCGTGAACATGTTCGACGAGTGCAGCGAAACGGGCGAAGCCGTGGACGGGACTAAGTTTTACGAACAGCTGCTCCCATTCTTAGAGAAGGAAAACACGGAGACGTTCATGTCAGAGCTTTGGCAGTTAGTAACAAACTTGGACGAAGAAACAGGGGTCCCGAAACAATTTATCGAAGCGCGCGAGGCGCAAAAGAGAAAAAGAGAAGAGAAGGCGGATCAGTTTAGGAAGAACAGAGAAGATTTGGACCGTAGAAGAGATGCGCGCCGCGGTAGAGATCGAGATCGAAGATCGCAGCACGGATATAATAACGAACGCGGTGGTAGTAGTGGTGGAGGAGGAGGAGGAGGTAAATTTCCGGGGCGTCGGCGTTTCGACTCGAGAGAACCAAAGCGGGAGTTACCATATGATAGATGATGTCAAATGTACTCTAATAGTATTGTAGAAATATTAAGCCATGGTTTTCGTCTTTGGCCACTCTTGATAGATCCAACCTCTGAATTTCTCGCACGCATCCGTGAAACTAGAATCGTTCGAATCGGAAATCACGTCGTCCCCGTGGACAAAGATAGCGCGCATTTCCAAATCGATTTCATCCTTACTCGAGGACGAAGCCGACGCTAACGCTTTCTCGTATTCCGCTTTTTCCTCCTTCAACATGTCCTCAACTTCCACGCCCAACTCTTTCACCCACGCGTCGTGTTTCAAAGGACTTCCGGTGAGGTTGTTCACCAATCCAAGAAAGCCCGGGTTTCCGCTTCCGTGCACCCAATAGTTCTCGATTAACTCCTTCCCGACGCGAGGATTATCGACGATAGTACCATCCCCGGTTTTGAAAAAGTATTCACGAGTTTGGTGCACGGCCATTTCCGCGAAGACATAGCCGTGGTAATAGCAACTCGACTCGTCGGCGAGAATGTGCGGCACGGACATCAACGGACGTCCGGCTAAACCGCCTTGGATTTTCATTTCGACTTCGTCCGCGACTTTCAAAACGTTTTCTGGAGTTAAGTCTTTCTCGTCCATTTCGTACAACGCTTTCTCAAAGTAAGGCACCGCAATCATACCACGCAATTGAAAAACTTTATACGGGTGTCTCTCTTTAATCGAGCGTTCGATTAATTCCCACGGAATCGTCTCACCTTTGCGGTTCTTCGCATAGCGCGCTTGCCAGCTCGCATCTTCGCAGAGAGCATCGAGAAACATCGATTGCGTTTCCGCCAATGCAACGGAGAACGGCGCGCGTTCTTGAGAAAACAAAGGAGATCCTTGGACAATGTTGGAAAAGTGCGCGGCGTGACCACCTTCGTGCATCAACGTCGTCAACGCGGTGTTTCCGGACCCGATTTCATCCGGCGTCGCCAAAGAGGTAAAGTTCGTTTCGGACGGAATAAACGTACCGTCTTGTGTCTTGTACGGCGCAGTCGGCCAGTGGCAAAATCCGTTCGGATATTTACCCTTTCTGTCACACAGATCCAAACGCATCGTCGCGCCTTTATATTTAATGTTCATTTTCGAAAAGGATCGACCCCACACCTCGGGCGCGTATTCGAAAGGGTAGTACGGATCGGTAAGTTTCGTCAACTCACCGCTCAGCGCGAACCCGGTGTTCCACGGTTTGGTCGCGTCCTCCCCCTTTTCCTTTTTCAACATTTCCAAGGCTTTGTCTAGCAAAGGCTTCGTCGCTTGCTCTAAACCATCGAGCATTTCGAAACATTTTTTCTTCGAGAACCCTTCGGCGTTGGTTACTTTCAAGTCGTAAAAGTCTTCAAAGCCGAGCTCGCGAGCGAAGCGGTTGCGTTCTTTGATGATGTCGCAGAAACCGTTATCCAATAAGAACGGACCGTTTTTCCTCAACATTTCCCAACACGATTTCCGAACGCTTTCCTCTGGATCCGAACGCATTTTGGTTCGAATGACCGTCGGCGTCGTGTCGACAACCTTACCGTCTTTGTCCGTGTATTGCGTCTTCAAGTTGTTTCTGGATTTTTGTAAAGTACCTTCTTTCTTCATCATAGATTCTCTCAATGCTTTCGCATCGTCCGATTCGACGATGTAACACTTCAAAGTCTTTTCGATTTGGTTCAAAACAATTTTCTGTTCCTCGGAGACGCTTCCGTCGGTTCGTTTCAACAACTCTCTCACTTTCTCTAACGTTTTCTGGTCACCCAAGAATGTCTCTAACGCGTTGAAAGACGTGTTCAAGTTCTCCACGGAGTTACCCTTTAAATCCATTTTCGTCTCCCAAAAATTATCCTCGTAAGATTTGTGTCTTTGCAAATAGTCTCGGTTGAAGTTTTCGATAAACTCAGCCGTTGGTGTTTGAGAAGACGGAGAAGAAGAAGAAGCCATCGCGACGATGATTTTTTTAGTATGTGTCTTCGTTGTCGTTGATGACGTTGATGGCGTTTTGACGCGTGATGATGACTTTCTTCGCGCAAAGTGAAGAGAAACTCTTCTCGTAGGAGTTTGAAAAGTATTCGCAGAAGCAGCAGCAGAAGATGATTTTAAATATCTTCTTCTGGATGATGTTTTTACAGCCTTAGTAGTAGTAGTAGTAGTAGTCGCCGTAGAAGTTCTGAGCGCAGCAAATCTTTGCATGCCTTTTGGAGGTGCGTGCGTTTTTTGTTTGTTGTTTTTGTGGAGTAGAAAAGCCCACAGAGGGACCAAAAAAGACCAAAAAATTGGTGAGACGAAAAAGCCCGGGAAGAAGGAAAGGAAGGTTTTTGGAACAACAAAAAACCTTTTTGCTGATGCGTAACTGAATTGTCTCCATTACGAGTAGAATAAAAATATGTTTTCTACTACCACAACACGATCGATGATTGCTCGACCATCATCGACTTCTTCTTCATCTTCATCATCATCTTTGCTCAAGAAGCAGTATCGCGCGTCACCGAAGCAGAGGAGCAAGAAAAGCATCAACGTGACGGTACGTTTTATTATTCATCATCGTCATCATCAATTTACCCTTTTTCTCGAGTATGAGTAAAACAAATTCATTTTCGATCAAAACAAATGACTTCTCCTCGCGACGAACGACAACTCTTTCTTCTTTCCCTTTCTTTCTCTCTGTCGTTGTATGCGCGCACGTCCTCGAGAATCCATCATCGCGTCCGCGCGCTAACTTTTGTTCTCATTCATCATCATACACGCTCACATAAAAATAACAAACGTGTAATAATTATTATAAAACAGACGAATGCGCAATCTCGAGTGAACATTGCAGACTCAGTCACGCAGTTGGTCGGATGCACGCCGATGGTATATTTGAATAAAGTAACCGAAGGAACGAAAGCAGAAGTCGCGGCGAAATTGGAAATCATGGAACCGTGCTGTTCGGTGAAGGATAGAATTGGATTAGCGATGATAAACTCCGCCGAAAGAGAAGGGGCGATATCGCCGGGGAAGTCTTTACTCGTGGAACCGACGTCGGGGAACACCGGCATCGGCTTGGCATTTATTGCCGCGGCGAAAGGGTACGATTTGACTTTAACCATGCCCGCGTCGATGTCTTTAGAGAGAAGAATCTTGTTGAAGGCATTTGGGGCGAACTTAGTGTTGACAGACCCGGCGAAAGGGATGAAAGGCGCGGTGATGAAAGCGGAAGAGATTGCGAAAGAGAGCAAAGATTCAGTTATTTTACAACAGTTTGAGAACCCGGCAAATCCGCAGGTGCACTTCGAGACGACTGGTCCGGAGATTTGGGAAGATACGGCTGGTCAGATTGATATCTTAGTCTGCGGCGTCGGAACTGGCGGGACCATTACCGGCACCGGGCGTTATTTGAAATCGAAAAATCCAAACATAAAAATCGTCGCGGTGGAACCGGCGGAATCTCCAGTTCTGTCCGGCGGTTCTCCAGGTCCGCATAAAATTCAAGGCATTGGTGCCGGATTTATCCCGGGAGTTCTCGATGTTGACATCATCGACGAGGTCATTCAAATCGCCTCGGACGATGCCATTGAGTGCGCAAAAGATTTAGCTTTGAAAGAGGGATTGATGGTTGGTATTTCCTCCGGCGCCGCCGCGTTAGCGGCGATTCAGCTCGCCGGGAGAGAAGAAAACGCTGGAAAATTAATTGCTACCGTGTTTCCATCCTTTGGTGAGAGGTATTTATCTTCCGCGTTGTTTGAAACCATCAGAAATGAAGCGCAAGCGATGACTTTTTAATAACATAAACATTTGAACAACTCACAACACACAAACAATTACATAGTAGCAGCAGAAATCGTACAAAATACAAAAACATAGTAATCTAATCTCTTTTCTATTTAACTAAAGCCGGCTAATAAGAGCAATATAAATGCGGAAGATAACGCTGCAAACGTTGCATTTGCCGTCGAGAATCCATCGTCGACGAATATTTGTTTCTTTTCCGCCTCTCTTCGTACGTTTTCCGTCGGAATCTCTTCGGGCTTCCAGTTTGTCCTCTCTTTCGGATCCTTCGCTCTTTCCAACACTAACGTCATCGGTCCGTCTGCTACCGTACCGCTCGCCAACGCCTTGAAAATCGATCTGCTCGTTTGATTATCCACTCCGTAGGTGACTACCATCCGTTTGGTTCCAGATAGATCTCCGAGTAAAGCCGCTCGCGGCCCGTATTTAATGGATACCGCGGTGAAGCCTCTCAACACGTCGCCGATGGCTGGCGATTGCGACATCGACGTCGCCGGTTGTAAACGTTGGACGGCGTCGCGTTGGTACGCTTTGGACGTGGGATTAAAATCGACCACTCGTAAGAATCCAAACGTGTCCACCTCAAATACAATCCCTAATGGTCTCAACGCTTCGTACGCTATGATGGAGCTCTCCGTCGCTAAGACTTTCTTGAACAAAAATTTCCTCTGGCTTTTTTTCTCAGCCGTCGGTCCCACCTCGATGGTGACTCGTTCACCACTCTGACCTTCCTGAACAGTTTGTAACAGATACCCTTGCGGTTCATACACCAACTTTTTAAACTTGTCTTTTTCTAATATAGCCTCTAACGCTTCAATCGCTTCCTGTTCTTCGTCTCTTGTGGGCATCCCATCGTCGATTGTTTTCTGTCCATTATCTTGTTGGAAAATTTTAACTGATGTGATGCTCTTTCTTTGAGAAGGATGATGATGGCTTCTTCTTCCAGTCAGGTGCGATTTTGCGGCACGCGAAGAAGGAGATGATGGTACCGTGCTGCTGCACGAGTGATGATGATGAGCACACGACGACCGCATAATATTATTTTTTTATGTGTTCTTGTGACGTTTCTTTCACCACAGAACCAACTTTTACCATGCAGAAGAAGATTCGAAGAAAACATCATTCTTCAGCACACCTCTTTCTGTGTTTTGCGGATTACACGAGAAGAAGAAGATCCTCTCAACAACAACAGAAGAACAAGAACAAGAACAACAAGAAGAGAAGGGAAAAGAAAAAGAAACATCATCATCATCATGAGAACGGCAGCGACGATGGCAAGGCGCAAAAAACGCTCTTCTTTCTCCTTCCTTCTCCTCTCGTCGTCGATGGTATTATGCGTGCTGCTCTTCTCTTCTTTGTGTGGCGCAGGGGAAGCGGCGAGAACGCTGAAACAATTCGCCGGCATGGAACAAGCGATGGCGGAACAACAAGGAGGAGCTCTTTCCGCGCAACAGAAGAAGAACAACGTGTTGGGTAAAGGGACGATCGTTCCATCCGCGGATGATTTAGAAAACCCAGTGAGGAACGAAAATCCAGCCTTGTTAAAACACATCCAAAACGGTGCGAAGGATGAGAGCGAACAGACGAAACGATTGAGAAAGCTGCACAAAGTTTTGAACGTGCACGGACACTTGAAAACGGTGGCGGATAGAAATCCCGATTCGGGCTACTTTGTCGTTGCGTTTGCGTTTATCATTTTGTGGATAGGTGTGTACGTGAGACAAACGGTGGACCACGTGAACCAGGTGCGCGCTCAAGAACGCTTGGAAGCGAGAGCGTTGAATAACAAGTTAGAGAGGAAACAGTTCGCGACAGGTAACACCGGGGATCGTGTTGCGGACGATATAGCCCTCCGATTCGAATTAGAGGAAGCAAAGAACGAAGCAGAAAAGCTCAGAAGACAGTTGAATGAAAGAGATGGATCGAATAGCAAAGACGCAAACGTCTCCTCTTCAACTTTGAGCGAAAGAGCTGCGGCGACGTTAGATTTTATCAAACGAAAAGATTGAAATACACATTGAATAAATACTTGGCGACGATGAAATTAATAAAAAATGTTCATAATTAAGCTAATATACGTTTATGCTTCCTCCATTCGCACTCGAGGAGTTCAACTCGTTCAGTTTTGCAATCGGAGCGGGCGCTTCTAAATCTTTCTCCTTGACTTCTTGTTCCAACTGGTTGCGAATCATGCTGCGAAATATTTCACCGATGCGTTCAACTGCACCAGCCGCAAGCACGCGACGAGTCCAGCTCGAGCGTTGCTTCAAATCCTCTTCGTAAAATAACAGCGCTTCACTCCCCATGGAATCCCACAAACCTCTGAGAACACCTACGTACGCTCTTCTGTGCGACAAAGCGCGGGCGAGCATCGAAGAGATGTCATCCACGTATTTTAAAACGGGGTCTAATACCGCGTCAATGTGCGCATCCGGTCTCGCATCTCTCAACGCCAAACGTAATGACGGCCCGCTCGCGGCAACACCAGCAACTGCTCTTCGCATGTATCCCGCGTACTGTGCTCTCAGCTCGCCGAGAACTTCAACCATTCTTCTGCCAAACTCCTCGTCGCAACCGTGTCCAGCTTCAACCCACTTTGAGAGGCGTTGACACAACTCTGGACGAAACATTTCCATGGCTTTTACGGCACTCAAGGCCGCCGCGAGCTCGGAGGGCAAACCTTGCGGTTGACGCTCAAACGTAGCGAATCGTTTCAAATCTTGCGTAGTTTTCGTCACCGTACGTTTTGCAACCTTTGCTGCCGACGTCGTGGCTTTTCCAAACGTCGTCAAAGCGCGCTTTGCATCTTTCGCCATGCTCATGAAATTATCCATCTTTGTGTTGTTATTGTGACTGAATTTGCTGACGCCGCCTCGCGCGCTCGATTTAAAGTTTGTGGAGTTTCTCTTGTGGCCATTCATTTGAGCAGTCGTTTCAGAAACCGCATCTCTAAAGTCACGACCGAGTTGTAAGTGCTCGACCGTTTCGTAAATGCGAAGCAACACCAGCCGCTCCGCGCCGACGAGTATCCCCTCCAAAGGCAAACCGATATCTGGCCAACGCGTCACAATTTTCTCAAAACCTTCCAAAGCGAGATGCATTTCGGCGTAAATATCGTCCATAGCAGCTTCTGAAATGCCTTTATTGTTCAACGCGTTCGAGCATCCGGCTTCTAAGCGTAATCGAGCGGATTCGATCCATCGATCGATGTGCGATTGAAACAAACCTCTGGTATCAAATCTTGCTGGAACGCTCGGTGATTCGCCTTCTTCTCGCAACGAAGCGCTTTCGACTTCACAACAGTAATCAATGCACCCGAGCACTTCATTCGTCGGCGGAGCGTTCGGCGGCGTTTTCTTCAAAGCGTACGACACCGTGGATGTCAATTCGGCACAATAAATATCAGAAGAAACTAACGGTAAGGAAAATCCAATCGGCATCAAGCACGAGTCTTGGACGACGTGATCAACTTCCAACTCTTTCAAAATGTTTTGGCACAACGTACCGATGAGCTGGTATAAAGTCGAGTTCGTCTCAGGATCTTGCATGGCGAGCATTTGCGCGTCTCCTAAAATTACTGCTTTATTCCTCTTGTAACACGTTCGCGCTGCGCTCGATAAGTTGCTCGCCAAAATTTCAAATACTTGGTCGTTCGTCTCGTTTCGCTTCAACATTCTAAACAACTCCAATGAAACATCCAGAGCAGGTGCTGGAATTTCGTGCGGAGTTGAGTTTGCATCCACGATCCCTCGAAACTCAGATTCGTCCAACGATTTGTAATTTTGAAAGCAGACGCACACGAGCGACAACACGCCTCCTCTCACGTGCCCATTCAGAGTTTGTAATTCCATTCCAGACAAGGTACCTTCAGCTTCTTTACGCAGAGGTAACTTCAAGTGCTGGCATATTAAAGACAAGCAATCCGCCGTTGGAGTCGCAACCGCTAACAAGTGCTGAACGTATCGTAAACTCGCGTAGGACTCGGAAACGTTATTGTTGCAACGTAACTCCTCCAGTAGCCATGCCCAGTGTCCGTGCAACTGCAAACGTCTCCTCGTAAAGTGTAAGGATCTCAAAGCAGCTGCTAAAGCGATGTCGTATGCACCCGACGTGGATAATTGGACGCCATTTTTACTCGAATTCTTGCCAAAAAAACCTGGATCAGAACCCGGCGGCGCCGATGACGCGCCGATGCCAACCGCAACCTCAAAGTTCACGCTCAATTTTATGCTCCCTTTATTGTACGTGATATTTTTCATCGCGCCATCGTTTTCTTTATCTTTGACCGTCGCGTTTACGTACAACGGTAAATCAACTTCGCCGTTCGCTCTGCACCACTCGCACACGTCCTCAAGCGAAGCTTGCGCTCTAGCCGTTTTACCAGATCGAACGTACACTTCAACGACGAGCATTTCATCGCCAGGCCCGAGCGGCAAACGCTTGATTTTGGACACCATGGAAGAAGAAGGTCCGCTCTTATCGATCGTTTTCGACATCGACATTGATTCGTTGAAACTTCTCAACTTTTTATTCCCGTCTTCGTTCGAAGGCTTTTGCGTCACGGGGGTGCCTCCGTTCGCGTGCAAATTCTCAAACATGAAATCCGCGACAGAATCCGCGCTTCCCGGACCGCCGGTTGTTTGTATCTTTACTTTACGGCCGCGGAGATCGTTCGTATTCATGGACATCCGCGGATCCCAACCTTTGGAATATTTTTTTAAACCGCGCTCGGTGATATCTACACCCAAAACGTCAATATTCAAAGCTGCCCATTTTGCACCACCAGCACCGCCAAGCATACTCACATCGTTACCAGCTTTTGATGCTACATTCGCACCTCCACTTCTTCCGTTGTGTTCGCCTAAATCGTTAATATTATCATTCGACGTCGACGCTTGTTGATGCGAAGGAAAATACTCGTTCTGTGGTCTCGTCCCAACCAACACGGTTTCTAAACCGAATCCAACGCGAAGCTCGCGACATCTGTCCGTAAGAAATCGAACAGCCATGTCTACTTTAGACTGCGCAGCTTGGGTGCCGAGCGATCCTTCCAAACACGACTGTAAGCATGCCTCGTACGCGAATAAACGAGCTCTTTCTTCGCCTCGCCATGGTCCCAAATAACTCTCGTTTGAGATATTCTCTCGATTTATCGTCTGGTGGTGCTGTGGCTTTTTGACGATGACTTTCGTCGATTGACGGTTTTGTTGCTGGTGTTGTTTATTGTGATGATGCGTACCATCTTTGTTTTTAACGTGCGCATATGGTGAAACTGGTCGAGGCACAGCGATGGAAGTTTGTTTCGTCGGCGTCGTCTTCGTTTTCGGCGACCACGTGTTCCGTATCTTTGCCGGCGATATATTTTCAACCTGGTGCATCGAGTGTAAACTTTGCTGCGCAGATGCAATACCAGCGGAACGAACCGATGGTGAATGCGTTCTTTTCGTCGTATCGGATGTGGACGCATTTCTTTGTCGATGGTGCTCATATTCGGTCTCCGGCACCGCCCAAGGGTCGGCCGCGTCGATAGTTTTCCCACTAAATGCGTCGTCATCATCTCTGCTCTCTCTCGGATGCACTTGCGAAGAGCCTTGCGGGCTTTCCACCGCGTCTTCAAATTTATCGTTCAGATTCGTATTCGTCGTCCTTGTTTTTCTCGCGCCTCCTCGTTCCTCCTCCTCGCCCGCTGAGGTGGAACTATTGACTCTCGCAGTCTTCGAAGAAGTGTTCGCTTTCACGTTCAAATCGTTCTCGGAGTTCCTCAACACGTTATTATTATTGTTATTATTGTTGTTCGTAGTGCTCATTTGTTGCGTTTGTCGTTTCAGTTGCGAGCGCGTCGTGCGTTTGTTCCCGTGCGCCGAGAGCGGCACGTTTTCTCTTTTCGCCACTTCGATGGAAGCGGCGATATCAAACGCCGACGAGCGTTTCACACCGTTGGACGCTTTCGCAGCCGCCTGAAGATGATCCGATGAATGTTAAAAGTGATAAATAACGAGACAAAGATAGAGAAGAAGGAGAAGAAGACGTCGATGTTAGATTCTATCCGATGATGGTGCGATGATGAGATGAGTGTATTCCCGAGCGCGCGCGCGCGCAAAATTCCAAATTGGAAAAAACAAAAATTCGAGAGCGAAGAAGGAAAAGAGTTTTTGGTAGTCGCAGGAGAAAACGTACCCCTCTCGTCCATCTCTGCGGATAATCGGCTTCGTTATCGAACACCCACGGGTCCGACATCTCTTTTACTCTATCTCACTTCCACGTATCACTCGCTCGTTTTGAGGTGATGTGTTTAAGAGAGTTTTTTTGTGACGGTGGACGTGAGTAAAAATGTGCCTTTCTATTCGCCAGACAGTTTTTTTTCTTTCGTTCCCCCTCTTTCGTTTTTTTTGGATGGACATGTGCGCACAATTAAAAGTATTTCCAAATACACGATTGCTGATGTGTGCGCTTATTAGTGCTATTAGTATCTAAAGTAATTCTCATAATTCTCTCGGTCTATTATAATCAGTTCTTCTTCTTGCTGTCGTTCTTTTCCGCGACGTCGGCAAAGACGACGACGTCGTTCTTTTCCTCCTCGTTATCGTCGTAGTTCATTTTTCGAGAGAGCGCTTTAGAACGTTTTTCGAGTTGTTCTTGCACTAACTCGTAGGTGAGAAACGAAAATCCAGCTTGTGGCATGAGTTTCAGAGACGATGGCAAATAGCCGCGGAACATATCTCTCCAGCCACACGTTCGAACGGTGTTCACAATGAGTTGGTCCACTCTGGGTAACTTCCCGTTTGGAAGTAACGGAACTTGTCCCGCTTGTAAGCGAACGGTGCAATAATACAAAGGATAAGATACCGTGGAGGCTAACCAACCAGCCATTAAGCCGCACATCAACGTCGGTCCGGATCCAATGCTCTCGTCTTCGTCTATTTTTTGTATTTTCTTGTATTGCGATTTGAACGTATCGTACGCGCCGAATGAGATTCCGGCGTACGGAATGACGCCAATCATAGCCGCCGACCAACCGGCGTAGCAGCCACGCAATCCCGTCTCTTTGACGACGTTGACCATTTGCATCAGCGAGTTCCTCGCATCGCGCGTTCGATTCAAGGAAATTCGCGTGGAAATCACGTCGAGAGGGTACATGATTGTATCCGAAGTCATCCCGGCTAAAGCGCCGGCGGCAAATCTTTCCCAATTTTCTGGATCTCGATCACCCCCTTTCGTCAAGAGTTTCTTATAAAAATCGTACGCGAAAAAATCAATAGCTTTCCCGGGAACTGAAGCTATGGAGCTTGCCATGTTTCCTTTAAAGAAACCGCGAAATCCTTCCTTGGCCCAAATAGACGTGAAGCCCGAACCTAAAGTTTGGAACGCGTGCGCGGTTGCTCCGTTCGTTATCGTCGTCTGCGCGCCAGCCGCGACAGATGTGGCACATACCGTCCCAGCGGCAGCAGCATTCGCTGCCGCAATGGTCGCTTCAGATGTAGCCGCGATACGAATTGCGATGACATTCAACGGAGAACTTACCGTTCTAGAGACTATCCCGGATATACCTCCGGCGATCAAGTGACCCCAAGGCGCGCCTTCTTTTCGTTTATCTGGAATCGGTAACCGTCTCGGGCCGATATCTAAACCAACTTTCATGTAGTACGGCGTTACCGTCTCTAGCTGACCAGATGGAATAAGAACGAGCAAATCACGAAAATCGTTCGCATTCAAAACGGTATCATCGCTAATGTATCGACACATGTTTTCAATACCTTTCCTGGCGATGCGTTTCCTCGTGTTGTTTCTACCGCTTCGTAAAGTTAACGTCCGCAAACTTTGCTTCATTTTCTTTCCTGTAATTTTACCTTCATCGTCCGTGTCTAAACTATCAAACGCTTCTTCTAAGGCTATTTCTTTCGATCTAACGAACGCGGCAAACTCTTCAAAGTTCACTTTCCCGGTCTCGTCGTCGTCCTGTCTCGAGGACGCTTCCGAGATAAACTCGTGCACGAAGGCTCTCGGCATTCTCAAACTTTGCGCAAACTTTTCTAAATCGTCCTGACCAATAGATCCGGCTTCCGTCGAATCAATTCTGTTGAACAATTCTCTCAATCTTGATTCGCGTTCTTGCCACGGTTTTCGTACGCCTCTGCGCAAGCAACTCACGCGTAAACGCTCCTTGATTTTATCCCACTCTTTCTCCGCTAAAGGACCCATATCCATGCTCGAGACGAGAAATTTACTCTCCACGAAACCGTCCGCCCCGGCTTTCATCACTACTTCTCTCACCGATACTCCTAAACTATTCAAAGCGTTGCCTATGTCTAACATTAACCCTTGTCGGTCCCAGGTGATTATTGTGATCACGTTCAACCCACTTTCTTCGTCTAAGGCGATGGTGACCAACGTCTCGCCAATCGAAGCCGGCACCTCGTCGTCCTTGGACGAAGTCGACGGCGCTTCGTCTTCGTCTGCGTCGATGGTGGTGGTGGTGGTGGTGGTGGTACTTGCCGTGTTAGTATCGATGTTGCTGTTTTGCGAAACGCTGGCCAAGACCGGATGACGACGTTTTCGTCGTCCTCTTAATTCTTCTTCTTTTCTTCGTGTTCTTGGAACCACCACCCCGTCGTCGTCGTCCACAGCTGCGGCTGTTCTGTTCTTTTTGTTGTTGTTGTTGTGTTCGCGAATCTTCTCTCTCATCTTCTCTGTTTCTCTCGTTACCATCGTTCGTCCTCGTTGCGCGAAGGCGCGCACGTTCCATCTTGGATGATGATGATACGTTGTTGTTGTCGTCGTTGATGATGTTGATGGTTGACTGTCTTTTCCTCTTCCTCCCGCCGCAAAAGCAGCCATTTTTCTTTTCTATAAGGTTGGACGACGCCGACGCGAACCTACTCTTTTCGCAACAACAACACTCTAAATAGAACACCGGTCGGTCGGTCGCGTTCTCTTTTAGGAAAGTACAACAACTGCGTGTAAACACGTGCGTATCCTCTAGAAGAAGAAGAAGACGAAAGCCGCTTTTCTTTTCTCTATATCCTTTTTTTTTAATTGCTGTTGTGTTGTGTTGTTGTTGTTGTTGTGTGTGGAGGAAAATAAAATTCTTCTTACTCGTAAAACTGTTGATTGATTGATTGAAAATTGGTTGGTCTTTTTTTTTCAAACAACCTTCCTTCAAAGCTATTTACCGGTGTAAATTACTACTACTAATAGTAATATCAAAGTAATCATTAAAAATCACTCAAAATGCTGACAACAGGTGTCGACCCTTCTGCAAGTTTAATGGGGTTCGACGCCATGTCCGTCATTGGCAGAGTGTGCGTATTCAGCGGCTACTCGTTTCTCGGTTTCGCCATGAAAAGATTGGATTTGTTTTCCAAAAAAGACGGTTTAGTCATGTTGAAGTTTGTCGTGAACGTGACGTTACCGGCGCTTCTGTTGCACACGCTCTCGACGAGCGCGAGCATGTATGCTCCTCACGTGAATAATGGTAATGGTCAACAATATTTTGTGAGCAAATTTCTGCCAATCGTTTTGTGCTCTGCGTTCGTTTCGTTGACGGCGATGGGTTCGGCGTTGTATTTGTATTTTAAACGACCGTCCAACGAGAGAGGTTTGTTCGTCGGGAGCATGGCTGGCGTGAATCTAGGAACGTACTCGTATCCGTTCATAGAAGCAATTTGGGGGAGCGAAGGCTTACGGTTAGCCACTTTATACGATTTACCGAACTCTGTGTTCGTGTTCATCATCTCCGCGGTTGTGTTTTCCTACGAACGCTCCAAGACGAGAAAAAGTGAAAACGTTGAGCTTCGTCACGACGACGGCGGGATGTATTCCGGCGAGTTTATCACAGAAAGAATCAAGAAAGAAACGTACGCGAAGAGAAGTTCCGCGAACGTGTCCGAGGAAGAAGACGCGAGAATGACCAAAGATAACGGACTTTCTTCGATTGCAAAGAGGAAGGAACAACTGGAAAAGGAAAACGAACAAACCGGACCAAAGACAACGTTCACGACGCAGCTCGTCAAGAGTGGGTTGGGGTGCTACACGTATCCGTCCGGTGCCATCTACGAAGGCGAGTGGCAACAAAACGTTAAAAATGGATTAGGGGTGTATAAATACGCCAAAGGAGGATCGTACGTAGGGAATTTTAAATCCGGTGAATTTTCCGGTTTCGGCGTTCGTAAACTTCGAAGCGGCGTCGTCAAAGCTGGCATTTGGAAAGCGAACGAGTTGGAAAAAATAGTACCCATGGAGGAGTTGACGGCAACGGTGAGAGATGCGACGTTGCGCGCCGAAGCTGCTAGAATGAAAGTTGAATCGTTAAAGGAAGAGACTTTAAAGAAGAAGGCTTTGAACATGTTGAAATTCCCGCCTTTTATCGCGTTGGCGGTTGTTTTTGTCTCCAAAATCATCGGGCACAGTTTACCGACTGTGGTGCACAAATTGGCGGAGCCGTTAGCGAATGCGAATAATCCGTTGGTTTTGATCACCGTCGGCGTATTGTTCGAGGCTGGATTAAGGAGACAACAAACGAGAGACTGCATTGGATTTTTAGCCGCGAAATACGCGACTGGTTTAGCGTGCGCCGCGGTTGTGTCTGTTTTCATACCGAGCGGGTTCCCCATCGCTCGAGGTACGTTAGCGGCGCTGTGCGTCATGCCGGTTCCATCTGTTGTCGTCCAACAAGCGGTAAAGAACAATCTGGACGCCGATCTCGCCGCAAGTTTAGTCTCTGGTTCCCAAATCGCCTCGGTCGTGATGTTGCTCTTCTTCGCGGCGACGATGAACTTGGCGAGCAGACCGTTTTTGTTTCCTTTTTGTTTGTTGATCTTAGCCGGCGTCGTCGCTTCTGCGGGATATTTCTTGGACGAGTATCTCTCGCCAAGTCCACACACGACGTTTAAAGGTGCGGTCGCAGATAAGATCGACGCCATGTTGGATGTTATATTCAAGAACAATGCTAAAGAGGAGGATGTATTATCAATCGATAGAGGAAATAGCGATAGTAAAAACAGTAATAGTGGTAGCGATAGTATCGACGAAAATGAAGCCGCCGCAAAGAACGACGAGGATTCCAGCAGCAGAGGACCGAATGCGCCAAACGCGAGAAGTTTGAGTAACGAACGCTATTTAAACAACGTCTGGCCGAAGCGTTATGAATTTCAGGCGAAACTCTCTCTCGACTCGCGGCTACGAGGAGGAGGAGGAGGACGACGACGACGACCAAAGAAGATCAACTCTTATTCCGCGTCGTCGCCGCCTCCGCCGACGAGGACGACGACACTCAAAGTCATCGGACTCGCCGCTAGAACGAAGAAGACGGATATGAAGACGAGGATGATTAGGACGACAAGGACAGCAGAGTGCACGAGGAGAACGTTTTTACCGCTTCGAACAACGCCTTTATTTTTGTAGTTAGTTGTAACATCATACAATAATGACTGACACCCTTTGCCAGATTTTCAACATCTTCTTCGAAAGAAGAAGACGTTTTTTTCGTCGTCTGCTTTTGACGATGCAACAACGAATGTTTGCCACGTCGCAAAAAGGACTCTTCTTCTCCTGAAAAATTTCTTTTTGAGGTTTCTTTCACCCCAGGCAAAAAAAGCAGGGTATTTTCGCCTTTCTCTCAAGGAAAACTCCACTTTACTTGTCTCTCCGACGTTCTGCGTCACAAAGAAGACCGATAAGTCTATTCTGATATACATACATCGCACATAAATATGATGTCACATTCCTTTACGATGCGCACGGTGCGTTTATAATTCTCTTTTCACGTTCGCGCGTCTGACTTTCCCCGTCTCGTACGAAAAATTCGAAGGTTGCTTCGATTTTTCCACGCCGGCGCCGTCGGATGCCTTTGACAAAAATCGCGGGGTGATAACGAAACGAACAAAGTTTGTACTTTGCGAACATTTTTGAAGCACAAACTGTTCAATTTCGTGTTCTGTGCGCGTTGATAGATACAAGCGAGCAATGTATGACCGCATCGGTGGTCTCGCTCGCAGTGAACACGGGTGCCTGATTACGCGCTTTTTGCTTCCTCTCGCCCAATTTGGATAATGCGCTTTTTTATCATCTTCTCCTCGAAAGACTAACAAAAACACACCCTCTCCTTATATCAAATCGTCATCCAAAACAACATCATCAGGCGCTCGTTGCTAAACCGCTCTCTTCGTCGGCCTCGTCGTCTACCTCGAGAAGAGCGAGTCAAAGACCGAACTTGATGGTTCGCGCCGAAGCTAGGAATTTAACCTTTGATATGGCGGCGAGACAGAAAATGCAAGCTGGTATTGACAAGTTGGCCGACGCGGTGGCTATCACCTTAGGCCCTAGAGGCAGAAACGTCGTGTTAGAAGAAAAGTTCGGCGTTCCGCAAGTTATCAACGATGGTGTTTCTATCGCGAGATTTATCGAGCTTCCAGATCCGGTTGAAGATGCCGGTGCGCAGTTGATTAAAGAAGTTGCCGGTCGTACCAACGATTCCGCCGGCGACGGCACGACGACTGCTTCCATCTTAGCGAGAGAAATGATCATGTTTGGTTTGCAATCCGTCGCTTCGGGTGCTAACCCGGTCAACATTAAGAAAGGGATCGATAAAACGTCTGACTTTTTGACGAAGAAATTGAACGAATTAGCCGTCGACGTCAAGGGTAAGGAAGACATCAAGGCGGTTGCCTCTATTTCCGCGGGGAACAATGACGAAATCGGCGACATGATTGCCGACGCGATAGAAAAAGTAGGTGCGGATGGTGTCTTGTCCATTGAAAATGGTAACGGTTTAGAAACTATCGTCGAGATTGAGGAAGGTATGGAAATTGACCGCGGCTACGGGTCGCCGCAGTTTGTCACGAATAACGAAAAGTTATTGGTTGAAATGGAAAATGCAAGAATTATCATCACCGACGAAAAGATTGAGCAAGTGAAGGATTTGGTACCGCTTTTGGAGCAAATCACCGAAGCTGGCTCGCCGCCGGTTTTACTCATCGCAGAGGATGTCGTCGGTGAAGCGTTGGCGACGTTGGTCGTCAACAAACTCAGAGGCGTTTTGAACATCACCACCATGAAGGCTCCGGGATTTGGCGAGCGACGCAAGGCTTTACTCCAAGATATCGCCATCGTTACCGGTTCGCAATACTTGGCGAAGGATTTGGGTTTATCCGTCGCGACGGCGACGATTGATTCGTTGGGTTTTGCCCGTAAAGTTACGCAAGCTGCGACTACGACGACTTTTATTGCCGATTCTGCTTCTCGAGATGACATCGACTTGCGCGTCGCGCAATTGAAACAAGAACTCTCTGAAACCGATTCCGTTTACGACACGCAAAAGCTCTCGGAGCGTATCGCAAAATTGGCTGGGGGTGTTGCCGTCATCAAGGTCGGTGCGGCGACTGAGGCTGAATTAGAAGATAAAAAGTTGCGCATTGAGGATGCGAAGAACGCTACGTTTGCGGCTGTCGAAGAAGGCATCGTTCCGGGAGGCGGCGCCGCTTTGGTGCACTTGTCTGTGATGATTGAGGAATTCAAGGAAACTCTCACGGACCCGGAGGAGAAATTAGGCTGTGAAATCGTTCAAAAGGCATTAGTCGCGCCATGCAGATGGATCGGTAACAACGCTGGCGTTGAAGGTGATGTCATCGTGTCCAGAGTGGCGCAAGAACCGTGGGAGATTGGATACAACGCCATGTCTGGCGAATACGCCAACTTGATTGAAACCGGCGTCATCGACCCGAAGAAAGTTACGAGATCTGGCATCCAAAACTCTTGCTCTATTGCCGGTATGGTTTTGACCACGCAAGCCGTCATCACAGAAATCCCGAAGAAGCAATTAAAGGGAAGAGTGACTGATAGCAATGCGGACACCGCGAATGCGCCGGGCACATTTTCCATTTGAGCCTCTTCTCTCTCTCGTTTTAATTGAAAATCATAATAGCTTCACTACAAAACCCATTACTGTACCAGTGTTTTCTTCTACATGTTGCTACATTACAACTCGTCGTTTTTACCGTGGCCGTCGCTATTTTCTCGCTCGCTATTTTTGCTATTAATGTCCTCTTCGTCGTAATTACCAGCGTCGAGGAGTATTTCTTGAAACGTTCTTTCGTCTTCCTTTTCATTTTTGTACGCGTAACACCGAATTGGCTCGATGTTCTTCTCCTTCGTAACAAACGCTTCGTGTGAACACAGCAAAGGCGTCGCGAATTGTAAGTTATAAGAACACGTAGTCGGCTCTTTGACGCTCAAAACTGTGTTCTGTCCGTCCTCTGCGCACACAAAGTGTACCTCCGTTTTCCTCGTTTCTAACGAACCGATGTCGCACTCCGTACCGTCTGTAAAATGATGCACGTGAAACGCCGTCGCTGGAATACCAACCGATGCCTCTCGTTTCTTAATTTCCGTTTCATTTTCATCGTCGCGCGTTTTATTAGTCAAAGCTTCGTTAAATTTACCTAAAGAGTAGTCCACGGAAACTTTCGCGTTACTTTCTACGTGGTACTGTCGAACGTGTTTCTTGAAACAAAACTCGTACGTCCACCATCCTTCAAATCTATAGAAGCACGCGTTCGTGAGCGGCTGCAGTAGCGACGCAATCGATGGAGCGTTTGGTTCTTCTTCTTCTTCTTCTTCTTCTTCTTCCTCTTCCGCATCTCCTTCTTCTCGTTTGTTGTCTCCCCCTCCGTTCTCTTTCTCTCCTTCTTCTCCTTTCTTCTTCTTCTTCTTTAAAGACGAAGACGACGAAGAAGGTAAAACGCACGCGAACGTTTGCCCCTCGTGATCGGTGATAAATTCCAACTCTTTCCCTTTCGTTTTCTTTTTTAATCGTTCGCTCGTTATCAGCGATTCGTCTTCGTGCGCGTTGTTCAAAGCGACGATAAACGCGTCTTCCACGTCCAATTTCGTGGACGTTTCCTCCAATTTCCTCCGAAGAGAATCTTTCAAAGCTTGGTTTCTCTTTCTCAAGTCGTGTAAGCGCGTGTTCACGGCGTCGTCGAAGGACGATGATGCCTCGACGACGACGACTGCTGGGAGTACTATCAAAGCCACTGGAAGGAGGAAAAAAAGGAAGAGGAAGAGGGGTCTGGACATTATTAAAAATTAAGTAGTCGCTTGCAATGGCCGTTTTTCTGACGAAGTTTTTCTGTTTTTTCTGCATAAAAATATCCCATATGGTAAGTGTATTAATGAGTCAAAAACATCTAATGAGTGAGTGTATTTTCGTTTGATGCCATCGTTGCTCTCTCGTCATCGTCGTCATTGGCGCCGTTCGTGACTACTCGGTTTCTTTCAAGTACGCTCTTAACTTTGCGCACTGTTCGAGAACTGACCTGCGACTGGTCCCGCCTTCCGTGTCTCTGCTCTCCGCGGACTTTTCGTACGACCAAATTTCCGCGACGTCATCTTCAAACTTGTCACAGATGGATTTCAAATCGTCCACGGTGAGTTGGTCTAACGGGACTTTTTTATCGACGGCTAATTTCACCGCCGCGCCAGAAATGTGGTGCGTTTCGCGAAACGGCATGCCTTTTCTCACTAAATATTCAGCTAAATCCGTGGCCAACATTTCCGCGACGAGAGACGATTTCATCTTCTCCGGGTTCAACTTCATCGTCGCTAAACATCCGGCGGCTATTTGTAAGCAATCAGACATCGTGTCCACGGTTTCAAACATCCCCAACCAACCTTCCTGGAAATCTTTGTTATATGTAGTCGGCGTGCCTTTTAAGATGCACAGTAAACCCGTCAGCGTTCCGATTTGTCTCCCGGCTTTCCCTCTCAACAATTCCAACGCGTCTGGGTTTTTCTTTTGCGGCATGAGGGAACTTCCGGTTGAGTACGCGTCAGACATCTGCATCATGCCAAACTGTTGGGAAGAGTACACGATCAAATCTTCCGACCATCTCGAGATGTGCATGAGTGTCATGCTCGCCCAAAACATAGTTTCAATGACGAAATCGCGATCGGAAACTGCGTCCATGGAGTTTGGACAGACGCGTTCAAAGTTCAAATCTTTCGCCAACAGCTGTCGATCGACACCAAATGGATTCCCAGCTAATGCACCACTTCCCAGCGGCATCGTATTAACTCTCGGCATCAAATCTTTCAAACGCATGTCGTCTCTTTGCCACGCTGCGGCGTGCGACAATAACCAGTGCGAAAATCGAACCGTCTGCGCCGACTGCAAGTGCGTAAATCCCGGCATCACGTGATCCACTTCTTTTTCCGCTCTGTCGATCGCAACTTCAATTAAAGTTCTTAAATACTTTCTCAACACCGTCAACTCTTTTCTCAGCCACATTCTCGTGTCCGTGGCAACTTGGTCGTTCCTCGACCTACCCGTGTGTAACTTCCCTCCAATGTTTGAGTCGATGACCTCGCACAACCGTCGTTCGTTGGCGGTGTGGATGTCCTCGTCGCCTTCCTTCGCGACAAATGCATCGCTCTGCCACTCCTCCAAGACTTTCTTTAAACCTTTGTGGATTTCGTTTCTCTCTTCTTCGGTGATGATCCCAGTCCGGGCTAACGCAGAGGCGTATCCGATGGACCCTTCGATATCTTCCAACGCCATTCGTCGGTCAAAGGATAAACTTTCGTTGAACTTTTCCATGAGCGGATCGATCTTTTCGCTGAACGCTCCACCCCATAACTTCTTAGGCTCTCCCCCAGGGGCACCACCGTCACCACCTGTAGCATGAGTCGTCATCGTTTCTCGTCCTCCTCGCTTCGTATTATCAGTGGTGAACAAAGAAGACGAAGAAGAAGAATTTGTTTTGTTACGGAAGCCGCCAACAACTTTTGCTAACGATGAGGATGAGGATGAAGAATACGAAACGACCGTCGCGATACCAGCGCCTCTCCTCTTCGATATTTGATGATGGTACGTGTGTTGTAAGCCTTTTCCTCTCTGTTGTTGATCTCGATGATGTTGTGCAATAATAGATGGTGTTGTTGTTGTTGTTGATGATGTTGAAGCGAGCATTATCTCTTCCTTCAAGTTGTCGTTGTGGAGGAATTAGTGAAGGAAGGTTTTTTCATCATCAGGTGTCAGGGGGAAAAATATCTCTAAATTTACGAAAAAGCGATCTCTCATCATGCATCGTCAAAAAAAAAGCGTTCTCCTCCCCTCCTCCTCCGTCTTTCGGGAAGGAAAAGAGGACAAAGAAGACAAAGGCGCGAGAGAAAAGTACTTTCGATCATCGATCCAGAGAACGAGAGAGAGAACTGAAAGAGATCGGATTGAGATCTCTTTTTCTACGATCTACACAACACTCTTAGTAGAAAAAAGTAAATATACCAACTGTTCCTTCTTTACGGAATATTATAAAGCGGCGCGAATTTTGAGCTCGAGAAGGAGAGAGTAGACGAATCAATAATCATGGGTTTATTCGGCGGCAATAACAAAAACACCGACGAGAACGCGCCGCCGAGCGGGAGCAAGCCTCCGCACGGTCGGAGACTCTCTCAATCCATGATCAACACGGAGACTGGGAAGTTCATGTCCAAACTCATCAACGAATCGAGTTATTTGTCTGGGACTGGGGAAACGAATACGTTCGATACCGCGGAAGCTGTCGCGGAATCCGACGAGCTCATGAGAGAAATGTTCTTTTCCATAGTGAAGGAAACCGCCGGGGAGGAAATGTTGAATAAAATAATGGACGTGTATAAGATTTCGGAAACATTTAGCGAGTCACACTCCTCGGGGGACTTTGACAAGTTGAAAAACACCTTGGACGCGTTGAAGTTGGACGAAACGTTGATGTTATCCTCGGCGTATTCGAACTTGTTAAACTTGCACAACATCTCTGAACACGTAGCGACGAGTATGGAGGAGAGACACGCGCGATTGGACGATATTCCGAGAGGTCCGGCAAAGACGACCAACGGCGCGATTAAAGGTATGGTGGCCAGCGGCATGGATCCGAACGCGATTTACGACGCGTTATGTAACCAACACGTCGATTTGGTGTTAACCGCACACCCGACGCAAGCGCTGAGACAATCTTTGTTGAAGAACTACGGCAAGATCCGTAATAATTTGATCAATTTGCAACGTTTTCGTCTCTCACGATTTGAACGCGAAGAGATTTTGGAGTCCATTCGGTGCTGCATTCATTCGGCATGGAGAACGGACGAAATTCGCCGTTCGCCGCCGACGCCACAGGATGAAATGCGAAGAGGTTTGACGTATTTTACGAATACAATCTTTGCCGGGGTGCCGCGGTTTATGAGACGGGTGGATACTTCGTTATTGAACCACGGTTTGAACAGACTTCCTTTGGAACGCTCGATCATTACGTTTGGCTCTTGGATGGGTGGCGATCGCGACGGAAACCCGTACGTGACGGCCACGTGCACGAGAGATTCCGTCTACCTCGCCAGGTTACAAGCGACGACGTTATATTTCAAAGCTATCGAACAACTCATATTCGATCTTGCCATGTGGCGGTGCTCGGCATCTTTTCGAAAAGTTGTCGACGATATAGTCGCCAACAGACCACACGAAGAAGACTCGGTCGTGTTTGAAATCCGCAGAGGACGTAACTACACGGACTTTTGGAAAACCATTCCGGAAAACGAACCGTACAGAGTTCTCTTGGGCGAGTTAAGAGACAAATTGTACGAGACGATGGAACAATTACAAAAAGTTGTCGCTGATCCGTCCATCGAGTTGGATTTGGACGATGGTTCCGATCGTTTCATTCGCTGTAAAGAAGATTTATCTGGCCCGTTGATGCATTGCTACGAGTCTTTGATGGAATGCGGCGACGAACAAGTCGCCAATGGCTATTTGCTCGACGTTATTCGTCAAGTGCAATGCTTCGGTCTGAATCTCGTCAAGCTCGATATCCGACAAGAATCCGATCGTCACGCTGACGCCGTGGATGCAATCACCACGCACTTGGGCATGGGTTCGTACAAGGAATGGAGCGAAGAGAAGAAAATTGAGTTTTTGAAGAGCGAAATTGAAGGTAAACGTCCGTTGATCCCGCACCAGTTGGAGTGTTCGGACGAAGTTCGCGAGGTTCTCGACACGTTCAAAATGGTTGCGCACATTCAAAAGAAGGTTCCAGGGAGTTTAGGAACGTATGTCATTTCCATGGCGACGAGTGCTTCGGACGTTTTGGCGGTGGTTTTGTTACAAAGAGAGTGTGGCGGAACTTTAGAAACGTCGCTGAGAGTCGCGCCTTTGTTTGAACGTTTGGACGATTTGAACGATGCGCCGAGAGTTTTGAGACAACTCTTCTCCGTCGAGTGCTACATGAAAACGTTAAGAAATAACGAACAAGAAGTTATGATTGGGTATTCGGATTCTGGTAAAGATGCTGGACGTCTTGCCGCGGCGTGGGGTTTGTATGAAGGTCAAGAGAAAGCGGGTGAGGTTGCCAAGGAATTTGGCGTGCACTTGACCTTGTTTCACGGCAGAGGCGGTACAGTTGGCAGAGGCGGTGGTCCGGCGCACATTGCTATCATGTCGCAACCGGGAGGAACGGTGAATGGATCTATTCGCGTTACCATTCAAGGCGAAGTTATTGAACAAGATTTCGGGGAGAGAGAAAACTGCTTTCACACTTTGGATTTATACACCGCCGCGGTTCTCGAACACACTTTGAAACCGCCGGAAGGTCCAAAACCAGAATGGAGAGTCGTGATGAAAAAAATGAGCGAAGCTTCGTGCAAAAGGTACCGATCGGTTGTGTTTGAAAACCCTGATTTCGTTCCGTACTTCGCGCAAAGCACACCGAGCACAGAATTGGGAAGTTTGAACATCGGTTCGCGTCCGAGTAAGCGGAAACCGAACGCTGGCGTTACGGCCTTGCGAGCGATTCCTTGGATCTTTGCCTGGACGCAAAGCCGCTTTCAACTTCCAGTTTGGTTGGGTATGTCTGCCGCATTCGCTGAGATCAAAGCGCAGGAAGGCGAACTGAGCACACTGAGAGAAATGCACAAGAAGTGGCCATTTTTTAAAGTGACGATGGATTTAGTCGAGATGGTTTTAGCCAAAGCTGATTTGAACGTCGTCGAGTATTACGAGAAGACGTTGGTAGATGAACGCTTGAGAAATGGGTTAGGCAAAGAGTTGAGGAACGAGTTGATGACGACCATCGACCACGTTTTGGAAATTGCGGACCGAAGAGAGTTGTTGGTGAACCCAGAGTCGAAGATTGAAGTCGACGGCCAACAGTGTCCGGCGCAACATCAGCAGTTGAAGAATAAGTTACAAATGCGTTCGATCTACATCACGCCTTTGAATGTGATTCAAAGCGCTTACTTGAAGAAACAGCGTGAAATCGAAGAGATGGAAGCCAGCAACGACAGTTCTTTCGACGAGTTGAAGTACGATCCATCGTTGCCGTGGGCGCAAGATATGATGAAGCTGCATCCGAGTGCAAACGCATTCAAATCGGCGGTGAACGATACGCTCATCATCACTATCAAAGGTATCGCGAGTGGCTTGCAAAACACCGGTTAAGAAAAGAAGGTACCTGGTGTATATATAAGTAAATGTATTTAAAAGAAAAAGAAAAAGGAAAAGATGTTTATAACAATGCATACTAAACTAAAATAAATTACACTACGAATCCTGCGCTTCTAAGCTTTGCTTCCACGTACGCGTCGTCTTTGTATGCCCACACAGAAATGATGACCATCGCGCACCCCAGCAATATCGGACCGTTCAACGGTTCGAAGAACAAAATGTGACCAAAAACTGTCGTTAATACCAAAGCCGCGCACACCGCGACCGTCTTCGTTACCGAGGAGGAATATAAAACAGACAGTGCGACTAATATGCCACCAAGAGCGTGCAACGCTGCTATGACTATAACGAGAAAGGTCCATCCTTGGAAGAGGTTTCCTTTCGTCTCGTAGATTGATATCGGCACGTATATCAGAATTGAACACAACGCCAGCTGAATGTTTCTATCCCAAACGTCGAGTTCCGTCGAAGAAGAAAACGGCGATGATGACTTCGCCAAAGACGCCGACGACGGTGACTCAACGTCTAATTTCTTACCTAAATTCTCTTCCTCGTCTTCTTTTGTCCTTTTCTTCAACACTTTCTCGAAATACACCGACCCGAACCCGCTTAACATCGTTTGTACGAGCGCTAAAAATACACCGAAAGCGTAGGATAAATCAAACATATCGCTGATGTGTTCGTACCAATTTTGATGTACGCGCTTGTGAATGACCGGATTGTTCGGCGACGATTCCCAGGAAATTAAAGTCACGCCTAAGACTAACTGCGTCAACGTTCTCCACACACGGTTTGATATTCTCGAATTGAGCAAAATCTGCGCGAATATCGCCGTCGCTAATACCTTCAAATTTGATATCGCCGTGAACACCGACGCGTCCACGCGTTGCAACGACGGATAAGAAATTAAATTCACCACTAAATACACGAACGCTGGTACCAGCATTGGCGTCGCCGTTTTCACCACCCTCTCGAAAATGTGTATTTTCAGCCTCGCGAAACTCTTGATGTCCGTTTTTCGATATTTCATGCCAAGCGAAAACAAGAGTTTGAGGAACTCGTTGACACACAAGACGACGTTCTTGGAAAAATCCAACTGTAAAATCCCAACCGCGTACCTTCTGGCGAGCATAGATGCCGTGTTTTCCAAGGTTAAGGCGACCAAAAAGAGCGCGGCTAACTTGTGTTTATTCTTCTTCGTGTTGTTGTTAACGTTGTTATTAATGTTGTCATTGTTTTTATTGCTGTTGTCATCACCATCATCGCCTTCTTCGTAATAAAAGCTATCAAGGCGTTTCGTTTGATTTTTTTTACTACTCGCATCATTTTTACCGAACAACTCCTGCGCTCGGCCTGGGAACGACATTACTATTATCGCTCAAGAAGGACTCTCAGAGAGAAGAACAAGCGAGGAAAGGGTGTTTCTCGTCTTTTTAATAATATGTGGT
>Ga0255775_1000855_pt1 | contig 29782 bp, 22 predicted proteins | sample 011ome_26_FD_179973 | JGI IMG/M metagenome (GOLD analysis project Ga0255775, IMG submission 179973) | Coastal salt marsh microbial communities from the Groves Creek Marsh, Skidaway Island, Georgia - 011511BT metaG (version 2) | ecosystem: Environmental > Aquatic > Marine > Intertidal zone > Salt...
AAGCAACGACCCCCGGTCAACGAAACTGCCACGGAACATATCGAGCACTACATACGCCGCACAAAAGCCAGGCGCTTACGCGACCATGCAGACGTGCGAAAAGAAGTCGCATGGCTCAACGCACTGCGCACATCAGGTCCGGAACTGGCGACCATGCTCCAAGGTTTGCAAACGCCGCTCGACTTTGGCACATTTATCGCGTTCATGAAAACGCGCGTCGACGACATCGATTTCACCGTATTTAAATCACGTACCAAAAGTGACTATGTTCCATCAAATCGCAGCGCCCTTTCCGGCGAGCGCGGTAGTGCAGCTTTACCCCGACTCTAACGACTATGGCCGACACAAAAACCCCATTTATGGCGATACACCCACGCTGCTTTCAAGCTACGCCCATGACGCCCAAGACGTCATCAACGGACTCGAGCTCACATACGTCACATTGGACAACAGCGGGACGGTGTGTCGCGCACTGATTACACATATCGCCGAGCTCCCAAAGGCAGTCGTCGGGGATGTCCTCGAACACGTCGCAAACGACAAAGAAGTGTTGAAAGCCGAACTCGAAAGCCGACGTGAAGGCACGATTCCACCGGGCCTGTCGCTTTTGAAAGCTGACAAACCCGTGCAATTCCTATCGGCGACGATGACACGCCTTGAGAGACGCTACACAAAACAATCGGAACAGTACCAAAGTTTTTTACAGCGCGCAAGAATCATAGGGCAAAAATATATAAAACAATTTTCTTAATTACGATAAATGTGTCCACTGTGAAGGGTGGAATAAATGTGTATTGAGTAGTTCCGCATTGCCTGCCACGCCCAACTCGCGCAAGAGCGCCGCGCGTAGTTTTTCGAAGCTCTTGCTTTTGCGGTTCATGAGTGCAGTGCGCATGTTTTGCACCACGGTTTCAGACACGAGTCCGCGCATGTGCTCACTGACGAGTGCTCCAGCATGGCCGTGGTTGGCCATGAGTTTGAAACGACCCGTAAGAGTCGGCATGCCTGGAGATTGCGCATCTTTTAAGCGTAGCACGAGTCCTCGCGTGAATTCTCCCGAGCCTATGATGACGCCATTTGCCGGAACGCCCGCGTGAAAGGCGTTGCGTTCCAGGGACGCCTCCGCTACAAATAAACCAGTTTCCTCTGTGACATCGTACAGGCGCAAGTACTCTTTGGTGACGATGTCGACATCTTGCGCGTCAAACTCGATGCGTTGCTCCTTTTCAATCGTCGTGGCGGCCGAAGCGACCCCGTCGACTTTGTACGCGGGACACGAAAAGGTACGGTCTCCACTGCCATCGCCACCAAAAATGGAGGAAGATGCCAGTATATTGGCACGTTGCGCAAACAACCCGTGGCACTTGACAATCACACATAACGGGTCAAATATAGCCTGTGGGCCACGCTTGGCGGCGTTCCAACATTCCTGGTAGGAAAGAAGCAGGTTGGAACCGTCTGAGCCTTTGGCGGCGTCAGCAATCTTTTGAAACACGGCTTCGACGGACGGGAATCCGCCATTCTTAAACATTTGCGTTGGCGTGAAAAACACGGGGTAGTCCACCGCGCGCATGGCGGCAAACGCCTCGTGTGCCGATTTTAAAGGCTCTTCCCCGTCCAGGAATTCATTCCACTGGGCACCCACCACGTTGTCCGACACGCGAAGAGAGCCAAACTCGCCGACAACATTGCGAACTTTCGCGGCGTGTTCTGTCAATACGCGCTTGACATTGTCCATAGGCGCACAAATAACGACTTCCAAGCACTGGTTTTCACAAGAGGCCAATTTGCCCAACGCCTCATCCACAGTGACAGTGGCGTAGTTCGCATTTCCCTGTTTGTAGTTGGCGACGTGCTCGTCTATGTAGTCCCTCATCCGGCTCCGACGCTCCGCCTCTTTTCCTGCATTTGGAGTGTAGCGCCACTGTTTTGTATTCTCGCCTCTTGCAGTGGCATTGACCAACGCGTAGTCGGCAGGGTCTTGTGCATCGAGGACCTTTTGCAGGTCGTTGAACTCTTTCAGCGGCCGACCGACGACATTCACACCCTCGACTTTTGTCATCAAAAAGTTGTTGGGCACAATCTTATCCCATAGCTGCTGGTGCGACAGGTTTCCACCAATAACAATTATAGCCCCGCTGAAATATGTTTTGGCAACGGAATGAAGCACCATGGCGTCATACTCGTTGCATTTGAGGCTATCAACACGAATGGCTTCGGGCACTTGAAGAGATGCTGCCATTTTGGCGCCCGGTTTGTCCGGGACATCCAAAAGTGCGGCCGGTTGACCGTCTTTTACGTAGTAACGATTGCCCATGAAGCCATGCCAAGTACCGTTCATTTCTTCTACTGCAAACCCGCCTTTGTCGGCCACTCCAGCTGGTTCTGCTTTTTTCCCGGCACCGTACGCTGTCCCGGGACCATATGGGGCCGCGTGTAAACGGGGCAGCGAAAGGTCACGGTGCGCCGCGGATACGTCCAGAAATAGGCGCACGGTCTGTCCTTGAGACTTGAGAGTCTCACAGTATTCGGCCACGGCCCGTGTCGACGGCAAATTATCCGCGTCGAGTGCGTCTTGGGTAAACCATACGTCTGTAGATTGAGATTTAGATTCGCTCATTATACAAAAAAAAATGTCTCGTTTATACTGATATTTTGTAACTACGCCGAACACATTAAACACCCCTCGTCGTCGTCTTCTGTCTTTTGTTTTTTCACGGCCACGGTAAACTGCATCGCGCGCGCTTTCGGTTGCATGCGTAAATAGTACTGGCCCGTCTTCAGTCCCTTCTGCCACCCGTAGAAATGGATACTGGTCAACAAAGCCCGCGTGGGTTCCTCGACATGTAAATTCAGCGACTGTGACTGGTCAATGTAAATGCCACGGTCGGCGGCCATGTCAATCACGGACCGTTGACTGATTTCCCACACGGTGCGAAACACTGCTTTGATGTCGTCGGGTACCTCGTCGATGGACTGCACGGAACCGCGGTGCTCAATAAGTTTTTTCGCGAGCGTATCGGACCAAATGCCACGCTGCAGAAGCGCCTCCTGCAAATACCGGTTAATTACAATGTACTCGCCCGCCAGTACGCGCCGCGTGTACAGGTTGGACGTACGTGGTTCGAACGACTCGGTATTTCCGAGTATACTGGCTGTTGATGCCGTCGGCATGGGGGCCGTCAGAAGAGAGTTGCGCGTACCATGTACTCGAATGCGCTCGCGAAGTGCTGTCCACGGATGTCGCGTATCATCGTGGTCGACACCCCATAATTGTATTTGCGTATCGCCCCGCGACAACGGCGAGCCGGCAAACGTCTCATAAGCGCCGTCACGCTGGGCCAAACGGCACGATTCGTCCAGTGCGGCATAGTAAATTGTTTCAAAAATGTGTTTGTTCAACTCGCGGGCCTCTTGTGAGTCGTAAGGGTGTCCCAGCGCTTGAAAGACGTCGGCCAAACCTTGGACACCAATGCCAATGGGTCGATGGCGCATATTTGAGCGGCGCGCCTGTGGGAGTGGATAGCGGTTCAAGTCGATGGTCTTATTCAGGTTGCGCGTCGCCAAACGTACGACCGTTTCCAATCGGTCAAAATCAAACGCGCGGCGCTCGACGCACCTGGGAAGGGCGATAGATGCCAATGTGCACACTGCGGCTTCTTCAGGGGACGTATATTCGACAATTTCACAACATAGATTGGAGCCGCGAATGGTTCCTAGGTTTTGTTGGTTGGACTTGCGGTTGCATGCATCCTTGTACATCATGTAGGGTGTCCCTGTTTCGATTTGGGCGTCGAGGATGGCAAACCATATGTCGCGCGCACTGTCAAACGTTTTCGTGACATTGCCTTGTTTTTCGCATTCGAGGTAGAGTCGCTCGTACTCGTCGCCGTAGGCGTCTTGTAGTTCGCGACACTTCGTAGGGCAGATGACTGACCACGGTCCATTGGATTTGACGCGTTTCATGAACAAATCACTAATCCACAACCCATAAAAGAGGTCGCGCGCCTTTTCCGATTCCACGCCGTGGTTCTTCTTGAGTTCCAGAAAATCGAGGATGTCTGGATGGTGGGGCTCTAGAAACACCGCGAACGAGCCCTTCCTGCGCCCGCCACCTTGGTCAACGTAACGCGCCGTGTCGTTAAACACGCGTAACATGGGCGTGAGCCCGTTGGACGTGCCGTTGGTCCCTTTGATTTCCGAGTATTTGCCACGGACGTTGGACACGCTGAGACCAATGCCGCCCGCACCTTTGGAGATGAGCGCGCATCTTTTGAGGGTCTCAAAAATGCCTTCTATGCTATCCTCGGTCATCGTCATGAGGTAGCACGATGCAAGTTGGCCCGAGGCCATGCCGGCGTGAAACAATGTGGGCGTGGCGTGCGTATACAACATACGTGACGTCGCTTCGTACGTTTCGTGCACGGCTTCCAAGTCGGAACCGTGCAGTGCGACGGCGACGCGCATCAACATGTACTGCGGGCGTTCCACGATGACGCCGTTTTTCTTGAGCAAGTACGACCGCTCGAGTGTTTTGAATCCCATGATGTCGTACTGGAAATCACGACTGTGGTCGACCATGGCGTTGAGCTGTGTTTCGTGGTCCATGACGTGCTTCACAAAGTTGGTATCCAGAACATCCCCGAGCTTGCGCACGGCGTCCGAAAATGTTGCTGGCGTGGTGCGATGAAGCATGGACACGCACACACGCCCTCCAAGTGCGCCGTACTGCCAATGCTCCACGGCCAAGGCCGCGCACACTTCAGATATATACGCTGCCAATTGCGCCGTACTCATGGACGGCGACATGGTAGACTGCAAACGGTCCGCAATTTTGTTCACGGTGATATTACCCAAACGCGGCGGTTCTGACACGAGATTCGTCAGATACTGGCGTATTTTTGACGACGCGTACGTCTGAGTGCGACCATCGCGCTTCTTGAGTTCGGGGTAGTTTGATTTTGCCTTTGTTTGGAGCATGAGAATAGGGACCCCGACGGTGCCTTTATACCTCTCTCGAGGTGACCGCATACTTGCTTGGATTTTTTAAACTTACCGACTCTAACTCGGTCAATATGACGTCACTGTACTCGCTTTCGAAATCTTCGTATGAATCCACTGCGTTTTGGTCTCTTACTTGCGTGTAACCACCCAAACCCATACATCGGGAAAAACGTGTTCCCATATTTGATGTGTAAAAGTCGTGTCTATTTATACTTCTAGAGCTATAACTGCTCATGTGCTACACATATGCCAATCAACGAATGCGAATTATATGCTAATATGCACCATTGAACATGCAGTGTACGTGGCCATCGTCGGCACAATGTCAAAAAATATTCAAAGCCATACAATACACCAATACCACCGTCAACATCTCTCTTGACGACCACGGCATGCACATCATGACCATGGACAGTTCGAAGACGTCGCTCGTGCGTCTGGAGCTCAAAACATCCTTCTTTGAAAAGTGGTCTTGTGCCGTCCCGCTGACGCTGGGCATTCACACGGAAACATTGTCAGCGGCCCTCCAGAAAGCCAAGGGCGCGCGCGTTTCCTGGCGTGCTCAGAACGACACGACACTGGAAATCCTATTCGACAAAGATAGCCGGACGACCAGTTTTGCTCTGCGCTCCATTGACATCGAAGACGACGCTCTCGACATACCCGAGATGGTGGACGACGTCGGACTCTTTACCAGCGACACCGTCATTAAAGAGTGGATGGACACAGTACTCATGGCCAAAGGTGACATTGCCTTTCAAGTCTCGCCGCAGGAACTAGCCTGCTCGGCGTCCACCATCGAGTTTGGCGACATTGCCGTCAAAGAACCCATGCAAGATGGGAACATACGTCTGCACAACTTTAAAGAAGACGTCGACATCACGCTGTCGTTCCACGCGGCCAAATCGTTTGCCACGTTTGCCGCCTGTGGAAAGGCGTGCTTCATGGGATTTTCCAATCAAATGCCATCGCGGCTGAAAATCAACCTGGACGACGGAGACTCTTACATTGCGCTGTACGTGGCGCCAAAAATAGTAGATGAATAAAAATCACGGTGAATTATACTGTAAAAATGTAGCTATATTAATCTCTTCTACAAGTGCTCCAATGCCACACGATTTAAAGACGCTACCGCTAGTAAATCGGACAAACGGCTGCCTGCCCGTGCCCTGCCATACCACATCGTGGTCCAAGACAATTTCTTTCTGCTCCATGGTCCACGGAAGACGCATGGGCTCGCCCGCTCTCGCCGCCGCCCAATCCGCCGCCGCGTTGATATGCTTGCAACAATAGCGTCTGCCTTGGCCCGCGTAGACATCGCTATTGAAATTAGGACACGTGCACGCCCAGCACTGTTCACTTGGCACGTACTCCACCGTGTAACGAAAGTCTTCCTTGCGAGAATAGCCCGCGTGGTCCATTTGGGCCCACTCGCTGTCTGGAATCGTTCGCTTTTGCACCATGCCGATGTTATCTTTTTTAAAGGGCTCGTCGGCCAGATGAAGCTCCTCATTGTTTGCACTGCCGCCAATCGGACACACGAGAAAGCGGCGTTTTCGAGTGCCGAAATCCAAGGGGAAATCATGGCCCCGATACCATGTCCTATAGGCGTCGCGCATAGATATCGTCATTTGGTCCAAACAACAAACATATTTATAGAGTAAAATTATGATAAGTTGGAACCTGTGTGACGCCGAACACATAAGTGCCGCCAATTTCAATGTTAACAATGTCAGACAATTGACGGCTGGCTGCGTACTGTGCGGACTCGTAATACAATAACCCAGATTCACTGCCAAATCGCAACTTTATGAGGTCGCCCGCCAACTTCAAATGCAAAGGATTCACGTAGTATTTGACGTTTCGCCCGTCTGGCGTAACAATGAAAATCACCGCGACGTGTTGCTTTTCCGCCATGTACGCTCGGACGCTTTTCAATGACCGGAACCGCTTATTATCCACATAATAATATTTGTCTGTTCTTGTCTGGGCCTTTCCTCCGCTGACCTGTGTAAGCTTCGTAGTGATGCACGTCTCAATCTCTACTCCGAACAGAAACGGGTTTTTTTGGAGCTCTTGATCTGTTGCAGACCGTCGCGAACGCATCTTAATTGAATGAAGCGCTTGCTCTGGATGCTTGTCTGGCTCTGGATGCTTGTTGCGTTTCTGAAATTCACCAAGTCCTTCGGCGGCCTTGACGGCGGCAATCGCATCAAACAGTGATTGGGTCATATTGTCAACCGGGCGATGTACACTATATACCGTAAAAACACAAATGTAAGTTCTATTTTATTTAGAGATATGCTGTCTATACGTGGGGACTGCCAAGTAGACGTCTGGTAGTAGTACGTGTGTATAGTACCCATGTGTATTATAATGTACTGTAAATCGCTTCTCCGTATCCCACGGCGGTGTATACGGTTCTATGTCTGCGGGATGTTTCTCATAGAATAAATGTTGGTCCGACACGGTTTCTTTGTCGTACGTGACCTCGTCACGGCCCACTAAATGTGCCTATTTAAAATAATTCTTCCCCAAAAAATGCAGCCAGTACAAGAATTCGTACATATATTTTGGCGCCAAAACTGTAGAGTGCATTTTCGCATTTACCACATAGAGGACTTGCAGTGTGTACAATGGTGGCATGAATCCGGGTCTGGTACGTTTAACATCGAAAAGGGCGTTGATTTGTGCCAAAATATGACATTCGACGGCAGCGTTGTCCATGTCGAACACGAAATAGAATATAATGCCGACTTGCCCGAAATTCCCCCGGTATTTGAAATTGCAGACTACTTGGCAGAAATCCCAAAGATAACACCGGTGATTATAGAAACGGACTCCATAAATAAAATAGTGGATATGTGCGAAGAAGCAACATCGCCAATGCGTTTAGAACGCGAGTTAAAAGTTCACCGTGCAAAGAAAAAACTACAAGCCGTTTACAGATTTCAACATACATAATTTTTTTTTTCTCCGAATGGCCAAAAGTTCATTAACAGTCGTTCGTAACTATATAAGTATGAACATAATATTTTATATGTTTCACACATTTACACCTACAGAACAAAAACTAGAGAAAGAAGAGTTTGAGTCTGCCGAAAACATATTTATAAGGACTGTTGGGGTTATTGCTGCTGCTTTGGCCTTAATAGCATCATCGCATGCTCCAGACTATGCTAAACAGGCATCCAAGGAATTCGTAGAAGCTGATTGTAGCCATAGGCCTGCATTAAAAGCTACAGGCGAACATATTATTCAAACTGGACATAATTCCGACGCTGAAAAATTATGGGATGAAGTTACACATTTGATGGCCGGTGTTCAGTGTCCTACTGATGTCGTATCGGCCAGTAGCATTCGCGAGACGATGACTCCAGAACAAATGCAAGAATACATTGCCAAAGCGGAAACTGAAAAAAATAAAAACCGAATCAAAGAGCATAACGAACGCCGTGCAGCCGAAAAAGCGCGGCAACTCGAAGTGCAGAAAGAACACAAAGCTCAAATATGGATGCTGAATGTATTCAGAAACTCTCCAGACGCTCTAGTTCATATAATAGAAGAAAATGCTCAGAAAATATGGGACACGGAAGAACAAACGCAGTTTTGGAAACAAAAACGCGTTCAAGTTAGAGAGTATCTCCAAACCGTGAAGAATGACAGAGAAGCTCGTGAAGCTCAAACAGAACATATTATAAAGGTCATTTTTGGCGGCGTCAAACTATTTATCGGTGCTATTTTGGCGACTGTAAGTTATGATGAATTAAAACGACGGTTCGCAAAAGATTAAAAATCATTTATTTTTTATTTACATTTGCCTTTGGTATCAATCTTATCTTGCACAATGTGCGATTTTTTTTTCAGCCGAGGTGCCAAAAGTTCTTTCGCGAATAGAAATATTTTCTTTCGCCGATAGAAAAGTTCAGCCCTCGTGAGATTTTTTTTTCAGCCGAGGTGCCAAAAGTTCTTTCGCGAATAGAACTATTTTCTTTCGCCGATAGAAAAGTTGAGCCGTCGCGAGATTTTTTTTTCAGCCGAGGTGCCAAAAGTTCTTTCGCGAATAGAACTATTTTCTTTCGCCGATAGAAAAGTTGAGCCGTCGCGAGATTTTTTTTTCAGCCGAGGTGCCAAAAGTTCTTTCGCCGATAGCTATCGCGAATAGAAAAGTTCAGCCCTCGTGAGATTTTTTTTTCAGCCGAGGTGCCAAAAGTTCTTTCGCGAATAGAAAAGTTGAGTCGCCGCGAGATTTTTTTTTCAGCCGAGGTGCCAAAAGTTCTTTCGCCGATAGAAAAAATCTCTTTCGCGAATAGAAAAGTTGAGTCGCCGCGAGATTTTTTTTTCAGCCTAGGTGCCAAAAGTTCTTTCGCGAATAGAGATTTTTTCTTTCGCCGATAGAAAAGTTGAGCCGCCGCGAGATTTTTTTTTTCAGCCAGAGGTCAAAAGTTCTTTCGCGAATAGAGATTTTTTCTTTCGCGAATAGAAAAGTTCGACCGCTGCGAGATTTGTGTGTGGAAAGACATACATAATCGTCGCATAATATAATCCTAAACTATTTGGTGCAGATTCACAACACACAATGGAATGTAGATTTTGTTTCGAGGAGACCGACCATCTGGTGTATCCATGTTCGTGCACCGCAGGCGTGTGTGAGCCGTGTTTGACGCGCTGGCTCGCAGAAAACGCCTCGCGCGACGTCTGCGAAGTGTGTTTGACACATTGGGACAAGAAATATAGCCCGCACCCGTATAAATATTTGTATGAGGCCTGTGCAACGAGTTTTTTGGTGTTTTGTGTCTATGTGTGTTTGGTGTCGTCTTACGTGATGGGTAACGCGTCAATGTCGGACGACATTCTGACATTTTATGTTAGCCTCGAGGTGCTCTTTCACGTTATCCTGTGCGCGGTGTTTTGTGCCTTTCCAAGGTCGTATCGTTTTCGTTTGTGGGCGGTGTTACGCGCTGCTTTTTCTGCATGGCCGAGTATTTACATGGTGTATGAATATATTGACATCGCGCAGTATCAGCCACAGTCGGCTCTGATGAAGACTGTGTTTGCACAGTGGAAGACCGTGGGGTGCGTACAGGGCATCTACGTATTGGTGATGTGTATTTGTTATGTTTCCAGCACGCAAACACCGCGGAGGGATTGGGAACCCATGCACGTAGAAGTTATGTAATTACAGTATTTAGTGGAGGATAAAAAATAACAAAATGTATGACGTGATAGTGATTCTATCCACAGCACTGCTGGGACTTGTATTGTCGTATCTGGTAGTGACCTTTTTCAACGTCGACGACAATGCCAATGAAAGTCTTATGCGCGATGTTCAGCAGATGGGCCTGCAGATGGCGACATTGACCGTCTCTGTCGTGTTTGGCCCCATCAATGGTTTGTGGGGCATTGGCTCCGACTTGGGAACGATGGCCGCCAACCGCTGGAAGTGGGGTGTCGCTGGCATCCTGTTTATCGGCGCCACGTTTTTGCAACACTACTACCACGCGGAAATATTGTCCGTATTGGATGACAGCTGGACGTGTGCCGTCATCCCAGTGCTTAAAAACGTCGTGGAGCCGTTTTTGCAAATCTTTCGCGTGCTTTACGCGCTCGGTGCGCCCATTGGCAACGCGTTTCTTGTGATTCACGGGCAATTTTTCCGCGGGTGGATTGCGGTACTGGCCAAGTGCAGTCATGTGCGCCTGTTTGATTTTTTTCTGGAATTGGCCAAGGCGGCCGTCAGTTTCATGGCGGCGACGGCGAAATGGTTTGGGGCCGGTCAAAGCCTGAGCGACCACAACAATTTTATCGTCAACGACTACAATATTACAAAGCCCGTCAACCACGCCATGAAGTCAGTGGTCGTCATGCAAGAGGCGTTAAGTTGCGCGTGCTACAGATTTCGACCCATCTTTAAGACGGCCTTTTACATTTTCACGAGCGACCATCTTGCACCGTTTGCCAGTAATGCGTTCGAAGCAGGCGTGCGGACCATGCAGATGGTGTTTCGCATTCTCTACCGAGAATTCCCCGATATTTACCGCGTCACGTTTAAGTTGGAGAGGGCCATCTTGGAGTTTGGCCTACTGGCCGACGAGTTACTCTTTCACACCCTGGAGAATTTAGTGCAGCTATTTATCCAGGTAAAAGACATTGACGAAAAGGACCAATTTGAATTGTCGCGTTATCCGGCCGAGGCGTTATTTTCCGCATTGTCTCACGTAGGCGTGGCGATTACGCATGCCATCGCCACACTGGGCATTAATGGCCCGCTGACATTGATGGCGTCGTTTCTTCCGACAAAATCCGCATTTAGTCCGGAAACGTGGTCTTTAGAAAAGTCCGCGTCGCATCTGCACTTGGCGATTTATGATGTGTCGGCACTGGCGCAGTGGCTCATTTATGTCGTGGAGCGCCTCGTCATGAACTCAAAGAACATCGAACAAGTGTTCCGTTCACCCACGACACCGGTGCGTCTTTCGTGCAATTGGGCGCACGACGTGGACCGTGAAAAGTACGTCGACCTCAGTTACACAGTCGGGTGCTCCATGTACAACTTGGGCATTATGACGGTCAACCTGGGCTACATTGCATACGGTGCGTCCATTGAACTGGCCACTAAGTCCATATTTACACAAAAGCAAAACGTATTTCGCACGCTGCAGCGATGGGAGGGGTCGTCCATTCCCAGAAATCAAGTCTTTACGTGCGAAGAACGGCGCGACATGCTGGCGTACGATTATACCGACCCCAATCCGGCCACGGCCTTCAATAGCAGCGGGTTTATTTGGACGCAAAACCGTGGCTTGTGCCAATGTAATACGTTTTACAATACGACGCGCCCGGAGCACGTGCGCCCATACAACCCTTTCTGTGGTCAAGCGAATTTGAATTTCGACGTGTTTGCGCCCGCAGATGCCTTGGTGATGCACGTGTTTCACGGCATCTTTGGTCCCGGGTTTGGCGACGCGATAGCGTACATGCCGAAGCTGAACAAAATCGACATTAAAATACTGTCGGTGTCCAAGTCTATTCCTTTGCCGATTGTCGTGCCTCCCATTTCACGCACGGTCATCGAGTCGGCGCGCGTGTTGTTGCGCGTCGCCTTTTCCTTTGGCGACATTGTCACTGGAAATTACTTTAACTACCCGGTCAACTGCGGACATGGCATGAACGAAACGCAGCTCATCGCCCAATGGAATTCCACCATGGATGAGCCAGTGACGACCGACGAAATTATGCGCTGGACACCGTGCAAAAAGCGCCAATACACGGCCACGCTCGGGTCTTTGCGCCTGCCTCTGTGCGCCAGCGGCGAGGGCACCAGCGGCAACGATAATTCGGACTGCATGTGCTCCTACACCGAGCCACTGTCTGCCAATTCGCAGTGTCGATGCATCGCGCGGTATCCCGATTTGGACGTCACTTCCGCATCGGGTATGGTCGGCGACCTGATAGAGGAGCGTTTTACGTCTGAATCCGTGTCTCAACACTGGTGCAATTCCATGACGCTAGAGTGGACGTTTCAAAACGCCGCGGCGTTTACGTCGGCGCTCGACTACATCGTCTCCCTCGGCCCTGTCAACCCCAAGTGCAACCTCGTCGACGACCTCTTTGACGGAAAGCCGATGACGTTTAGCGAAGAAGACCAGCGACAAAGGGCAACATATCTCATTGCCACAACGCCAACACTGCAATTCATGAGCGAGTTTGTCGATACGGATACCAAACTCAATCATTTGTCCGAACTCTACGGAGAAACGCGGTCGGACTGCACCATAGAGCCCGGGAAATGGGTCACTACGACGGACGCGTACAACAATTCGCAGACGCAATGGCAGGAGGCCGAGTGGACTTGTGACGGTTCCGATTCCGTGTCGCTGGCCGGTTTGGACCCGCGCAATCCGCAGACTACGAGCGACAGTTTGAAAACACCCGGATGTCGCATCTGGGCCCGCGACGACTTTTTCTGTTCGGCGGGACTTTTCGTGCGCAGCACTTCGCGTTTGGGTCAAAATTCTGCGCGCCAGCTGGTTAACAACGCAATTTCCATTCTTGCGGGCAATTTTGAAGATGCGACCTTTAACGTTATGCCGCGTGTCTGTGATTACGAGCGCATCTGGGGGTCGCTCGCCGGCATGGTGGCCGGTATCATACCCAACATTGGCGATACCATGAAAGTCATTTTTGCAAGATATCTCACCATCATATTCGAATCTGTCTTTGTACTCGTCGTACGCAACGGCGTAACCCTGTTCAATATAGCCTTTCACGTCGTCAAAAATTTGATTGACACGGACATGTCCAAGGCGTCCATGGAGAATGTGTTTAAAACCGGCGTCAACAATCTCGTCAACAATTACTTGTGGGTCGTCAACTTTTTTTTCACGACCACCGGCGAATTCCTGGACCAAATTTCCCCCGGTGCCGGTAAAATATGTTTCTCCATCGTCAAAATACTCAAAGTCGTGGAAAAGAGCCTGAAAGAGGGACTCATGGACCTCGCCGCGACGTTTGGAGAAATGGTGTTTCAAATGTTTGCCATCTTTACGGGCGACACGAGCCAAATTGAGGGCTTTTTTGAAAATTTCTTTTATTTCTGGGTCGAGTTGACGGAAATTTTACTAAAGGAGGTGTGGCAAATTCTCGATAAAATCTACGATTTTTTCGGCGGAATTGGTGAGTTTTTCCGTGTACTGACCTGGACTGTGTGCGAAGCGATTAACGCCGTGATGGCCGCCATCAATACGTCCATTCAAGTACTGTGTCTCGACCTTTGTGACGGTATCGGTTGGAAAGACATGACATGTTACAAAAAGCCGCTGGGGGCTTCGCGCGGGTCGCACGGCCGACTCGCGCATCACATGCTGCGCTCACACGACAATCGCAACATTACGCGCGTCGTCGCCGACAAACTGGATTGGTCAGGCACGTCGAAATGTGACCACTTTATGGAAGCCGCGGCGGCCTATACCTATTCGGAGCTGCGCCCTCTCGAAAAGGCGCAATGGTTCGAGTGCCTCGAGATGAAGCTCATCGGCGTGGAAATGGCCAAATTTCTACAAGCGCCACATTTCCCCACGGATATCATGTATAATTGGAGACGCAAGTACACACTAGCCTACGACGGCATCCGTGTCTTTCACACGGTCGCTCACGACCTGGTGCAACGCGGCCAGGTTAACTGGAACGGCATTCGCACGTCATTGAACGACCAGGGCCTCGACGCCGACATGTACATGAATCTCTTTCAAAAGACGTCGAGTGTCGTTATGTCGGGAGTCAAAGCTATTGAGATGGAACCTATCGCGAGGCGCATGGCGCATCACGCGGACAAACAATACGACAACCCCGCAAACCCATCCATGCCGGCACGTCTTTGGCGCGCCTTTCAAAGTGGCCAACATGTTTACCAAGACACTGCGCGTATGTGGACGCAAGAGGACATGTCGCGGCAAATGTGGACGGCACTCGACGCTTCTTATGACGCCCACGGTCATATGCGACGATGGTGGGCAACGCTGGGCAGTGGGGATACTCCCACACAGACGTCAACAGACCGTGTCATATCCAACCTAAAAGGTGCGTTTCGGCACCACTGGTCTGAAAAAATACATCACGGACAGACGCATGCCCACGCGGAGATGCCGACAACGTGGCTACAAACGCCACTGCGCACGTCCATAGCAAGGTGTGTCAATCGCACCGAATATACGTCGTCGTGTGTCGATTGTGCCATCGTCGACAATCTTGTGGAGACCATCATACAGCAAGCCAATGGTGTCGTCGGGTTTTACGGAGCCCAAGAGAACGGATTTCCGCAAATTATCGAACAAGTCTCCTACTACTTTAATAATACGCTGCCAGAGTACGACAGCGATTTCTTCGGCGCGCAGTTTAGCAAATTGTCGTCCCGTCGCAGCACGCTTCCGCCGCTTCCGCTGCACAACACCTACCTGCGATGGCGCTATCATGTGGTCAACGACTGGGTCTACTTTGTAACCAACATCACCGAGTTTGTCTTTGACTGGAACAACGAAACGCGCCAAAAGCGTGCTGACCAACAAGTGCTCAAACTCATGAACGCCACGCGCCTGTTTGTGACGGGCATCAATGATTCGTACGTGCCGTTTTATGGTTACAGTTTCAATTACATGTACAACGAAATTTTATTCAGCTCGTGCGACCTGGACGACACGTTGTTTGTGACAACGACGACACAAGAACAGCGCCTGTCCCGCATGGATACGGCTTTCATGATATGCACGATACTCTCAGCCGTGTTAGTGACCAACGCCTACTGGTCCGTGTTTCCGCTCATGTGGCTCGTCAACACGATTGTCATCACTCTCATCGTCACGTACGTATATCTCTACGCAGTGTACGGCTACATGCTATCATGCGCGCCGATTATGCCGTACACTCTCTTTGAAGATGTCTATGCATGGTATGACACGCGCATCAACCCAGGGTGCTTTTATCATTTGCTGCCGTACCTGTCCACCGGGTCTTCCGAGGATACCTGTCTCGTGTGCTCTACGCCGCCCGTGTACAAGGATTGCAACACGTACACGGTGGCCAACCAAACCGGCGACATGCTCGGTCTAAATGAACTGGTCGACGATTACAACATCTTTTGGCCGTCCCTGTTTTGGATACGCTGGCAATTGCCAGACGTCGCCACGTGGTTTGTCAAACACGCCATCGTTGACCTGAACTCGCCCGTGGGAAAACTAGCACTCGGCGCCTGGCAAAACGAAGCCATTGACCCCGTCTGGATTGATTGCTTTTACGCCATGTGGCTCGACAACATTCTCGCCGGCATGACGGTCGCCCTCGCGACCTACATCTCGTTCAGAATTACCGTCATTACCGTACAGACGCTGATACGCGCCGTTCTGCTGGCGTGCTACTCTTATCAAACGCTGGGACTTATCAGTCAAACCGTAGAAGATTACAACGTAATGGATTAAAAAATATATTGTTTTTTAGTATTTAAAAATTCTAAAATGGACTCTGGGGTCATACACGCCCACTCATAATAGCCCATATTGTATTCGAACAGTTTTTTGGTGCGCGCCACGCCGTAATGGTGACCGAACTTCCCGCTAAGTGAGTTGTTCAGCGTGCTGAGTTTGTACAGCTGAATGGCGGCCTTGTCAGTACCGGCACGTTGCCTTAGGAATGCTTTGGACGCTTCTTCGTAGCGCTTGAAGAGTGGGTAGTACACGTAGTTCATGAAGGGGCCAAACGCGCCATTGAGACGGTTGTTGCGGTGTTCGAGCGCCTCGTGAATGGAGCGGAAAAGAATACAGCAGTCGACCGACCGGTTTTTGCCGTAGTCGGGGCGCGTCGTGTCGTACAAAAACCGCGGCTCGGACACCACCTGGTCGCCGATGCGAATCGACGACCAGTCAAAATCGATAAACAGAATGCGCTTGTTGTCCATGTCGTAGTACACATTGTTGGCGTGGCAATCTCGGTGCGTAAACTGCGCCGACTGTTGCATGCGCTGGAGCGCCCGGCAGATGTTGTGCATCATAAACCACAGGCCACGGTTCCAAAAGTGAGACGGTCTATTCTCTACCAAGTGGCGATTGACCCAGTTGTACAAGCTCGGACTTGTCAGGTGCTCCGAACAAATCGCAACGTCGCCATTGTCCATTAGAGACACGAAATGAAGCTCTGGCACGTACGTACGACAGCGACGGCCCAGAAAGTAGTGAATCGCACCGTCGAGAATGTAGCGAAGTTTCATGTAAGGGTCGCTGGTCGTTTTGATGACCACTCGTTTGCCCCGATGTCGACAACCCAGCCACACGCTCGACTTGTCTCTCTCCGACTTTTTGGCGTCGCGGACGTTAATCTCTTTCTCCCCGCCGTCGCCGACCCCCACAAAGGCGCGCGGCTCGCGCGCGAGTCGAACCATGATGTCAAACGCCATGCGGAACAACGACAGCGTGTGGTCTGTGTGAAACAAAGACTTGGGCCACCGTTGCTTTTGCACGGTCACCATCATACCCGCCAACTCTTCAATGTGGCACCGCTTGTCCGGCTTGGCAAACACAGGGCACCCGTGCTCGTCAAAACCATACAGGGAGTTGCGCAACGTGTAGGAGACCTTGGAGACCTCACAAGGGGACGCCAACGCGGACATGAAGCCATCGATGGGGAACCCAAAGGGGCTGGTGACTTTACGATACATGGTGACTATATAAAATAGACGGTTCTATTTACATTTAGCAACAGGCTATTTTTCGACGTTTTCGTTCGACGTCTCGGAGTGACTGGCGTTCCATTTCGTGGTCGGTCCATTTTCGTATGCGCTCGTCTTTTAAATTGGCTTCGCGATGTAGTGCCCACTGAAAATTTTTGGTATCTCTTGAAATCCACATAGGTTTAGACCCGTGCAAAATAAGGTCGACCATCCGGGTGCGATGTTCGCGGTCCATGTATAATACCCCACATGCGTTACATAATGTACTCGACCCACACGGACCCGGCCGCCACGTCGGTGAGACCATGGTGTGGCACCGGGTACACGGCTTTTTAAACCTCGACATAGACCCACGCTTACCACCCATCTCAGGCTCTTCTAAAAAAATAGACTTTCTATGGTAGTCCTGTATAATACGGGACACCACTTTATTCAATAGACTATCCATACTTTCATATCACACATCAACACACACGTTTCCACGAACACATAAGTTGCGCATATTCCAGACCGAATATTATTATCTTAATCCAAAACACCACTCAATGATGTCTACTCCCTATGCCGCACCTGCTCGTGACAGTTCCGAGGACGAATGGGACGAATCAGAGTGGGAAGACGCTACCTCGACCCCGACCACGGGTGGTCCGGTCAGCAACGTGGAACCACCCACAAAGTCGGGTAAACGTAAACGTTCAGACTCTGACGACGACGTCGCTTCGGACGCTGACGAAGACTTAATCAAAGCGCTGGAGCAAGAGCTCCTCGGTGACGACTCCGGGCCCGCCAAAAAGGCCCGCGTCGGCGACATCGCACAGAAACCCAAAAAACTCAGCGACCTTCGGCGCGGGTTCAAGTTTGAGCACTTTAACTTGGCCGAGACCGGCGCCGTGGTTTGGCGCGACGAGCCAGCCCAAGGCAACGACCCCACGATTGTATGGGACGGCGAGCTGGAGGGCGCCGAGACCGAGTGGTTCGTGCTCAGCATCTGGTTTGGCGGCCAGCGCACCACAAACACTGTCATCACGACCCCCGAGTTCAAAAAGGGGTTGTTTCTGACACAACACCAGGAGCGCCAACAAGACCACGCGCTGGCAAAAAATCAACTCTGGATACGCGCGGACACGCTCAAAAAGAAATACAACAAAATTGTGTTCCACAAAAAGCGCTGGCCTCTGGGGCGCCACTACATGTCCAGCACGGGCAGCAAGCACGTCCCCATGTTCATGATGACACTGGCGCCTTTCGTCGACGGAAAAGCCGACATGGACCGCGCCGTGCGCACCGAGAATTTTCGCATCTGCAGCAAACGCCAACCAGCACAGTTGCGCGCCGTGCGCGGACTTCCAGCTACGGGCCAGACGACCACCGGCAACATTCGCCGCAACAAACACATTGCCCGCCTCGAAACGGAAAACCGTGCGCACGCCGCCCAGGTGGTCAAGGTCAACGCCGACAATCGGCGCCTTGCCATTCGCGATGCCAAGCATACAAATGGGTTTGAACACCTCCTCAACATTGCCAAGCATCTGCAGCCCACTCTCACACAAAACGACAAACTCACACTCGAAGTGCTCAAGTTTGTGTCGAGTCACCTCAACACCATGGAGCGGTCCAAACGCGCCATGTGCTAAAGCGCAAAAGTGCGAGGGTAACGTCCATTCTGGGGCGACCATATCAACATGCGAGTCACCGTATCCACAATCGCGATAACTAACCATATATCTAGGCGCGTAATTGCCACTAAAATATACAATATTGTGCATAACCACTTGTAAAAATTGTAGACAGACAACCAAAAAACGTCCGACCGTGTCCATTTCTTTTCTTGTATGTGCTGGCGCTCAAAGGGCCTCCCAAACGTTTCTTCTATGTACACGTGCACCGCCTGAAACGTGACAAGTCCCACGATAAAGGCGACCCAGGACGCCCACGATTCGATATTGACCGAGCCAACCTGCAGAGGAGGGCCCCAGTGGAAAAACTCGGCCCACGCGTCCTCAAACCACAACGCGCCGAAACATCCAAAAGTGACGAGCAGCACAGCAACCAGTAGACATTCCGACATAATATTTAATAAAAAAAAACTTGTATAAATAGTCGCGTTTTGTACCTAAGAAATGTATGACTCGGACCAAAACCATCCTGATGGTCGCAAATATGGTCACCTTGTGGGTTGGCATCGCGCTCATCTTTCGAGGCTTTGATATCATGAACCAATCAAACTACCGACCCCCGGCAACGCCCCCTGGGTGGATTTTAGGCATGATGTGGATTGGCGCAGGTGCCTCCGTCGCCTGCATATGGCTCGTCTTCATCGTCTCCGCCCATGTCGACCAAGTCCTTTCCAATAAACCACGATGGACGCGCACGCGTCTGTTCTCCTCGGGACTGGTACTCTTTGCCGCCGCGCTGTTTGCCATCATTGGCACGTATTCGACCTGGAAGCATCCGTTTTTATTGACACCGTGCGACTGTCTAGAAAACGAGTTTGGACCCCAGTGCGCACCGTGCCAATGCGGCGCGCACGGCGTCTGTAACGAGGGCGTTTTTGGCGACGGAAGATGTGCTTGTGACCCAGGATGGGCAAGTGCAACCTGCGATGTCTGTGCGCCGCGATTTCGCGGCGATGATTGTGATACGTGTGTACTCGGGTGGCAGGACAACCTCATCACGGGCGAGCGCTGTTCGCAATGCGCGCGCGGATATACTGGCGACGATTGCGACACGTGCGCCCAAGGATGGCAACCATGGACGCATAATTCAACCTTATTTCCCAACATTGTCGACCAGGACGGGCGCCATATCTGCGACGAGTGCCAAGACAACTATTTCGGTTACGATTGCACACCATGCCCCTTTGGCAACGACGTGCCGAAAGTGACGTTGCTACGAAACGCGCCCATCACCAACACGTCGCGCGTACGCGACGCCATGGGAAAAATAGGGAGGGTGTTTTCCATGAAAGTGGACGGCGTTGCCACTTGGCAATACGACCCAAGCGCCCTCGACATCGAATCACGCGTCGCCATCCAAATAAAGTACGACGACACAAACAGACTGTCTCCCGACATCAAACTGCGCGACATCGACGGCTTACAATGTAACAACCGCGGCACGTGCCGGGACGACCGCTGGCATCTCGAAAATGACCCAGATTGGTACAAAAACTGCACGTCAAGCGGCGAAACGTGTTCGACACACGCCGACTGCACCGTATCCGAAAACTGCCGGGGAAGATGCACCGCAGACCTGCCCATCCCCACGGCATGGGAAGATTGGTCCTCCTCCGCACTTCCGTGCGCCTCGGACGAAGATTGCAGGGGGCCCGCGCGCTTGAATTTTACCAGGGGGCGCTGCGTCGAACGCCAGTGCTGCGAACAAAGTCGCCACGGAGACGGAAAATGCGACTGCGGTGCGCAATACTTTGGCAACGCCGACCCAACAAAAAGTCCGGCTTGTGACTTTTGTCCCGGATACGACTGGCTCACCGGCGAAAAATCCACCATCTGTATGGGCAACGGAGACTGTCAGCCTTCTTTTGCTATGAATGACGAGTACGTCGATATGCGCTGCGCGTGTAAAACGACACAGTACAGCGAAAACGGAATCATCGACGACGCTAGACTCGTTCGATGGTACAAAGACTTTTGCCAATGCGGGGACATGGGCAGTGACATGAAGTGTCGGGTCTGTGCCCCGGGATTTTACGGGCCAGAATGTGTGTCGTGTCCCGGTGGGCCGGGACTTGCCAGAACATGTGGCGGACACGGAACATGTGACGCTGGGGTTGGCGGCACGGGCGAATGCTCGTGTACCGTCGACTACAACAGTGGAGCTTGGACACTCGCCGACTACCAGCCAAGATACAGCGGCGACACCGTCTATCGCTCCGCGAACGGTTCGTCAAAAGTATGCACGGAATGCGTTCCCAACTTTTACGGTGCCAACTGTAAACCGTGCGAGCCGCTTTCCATCATCGCCGCCAACCAACTAGAAGACGTCTTTCAACCGCCAGACTCATTTCATACCAACGTGCACAATGCACAATATACGTCGCTGTGCCACACTGTCAACGAAGAAGACCCCATATGTACACTCGCTTGTGGAGGTGGCGGGTGGTGCGACTGGGGGCGCAAAGGCACTGGAAAATGTAAGTGTTGGTCCAATATACCAGATAACAGGAATACTTGGAACCCACTGGACAATGTCTGTGTCGTCAATGAGACACACTACTGTTCACCCAAGGACATCTCATGCATACTAGACACGCCGTCGAACGAAATCTGTCCAGCACTTGGCACACATCCCAAAGGCTGGTGCGAAAATGCGAAAACACACGGAAGGCTCGACTATGTACCGTGCACTACAGACTCGGATTGTGGAACTAATGGGAACTGTATAGCTTTTCAAATGGCAAACTGGATACCCATCGACGCCGAAGAATCAACATGCATAGAAGAAAATGCCTGAAGAATTTTCTCGGAACCAACCATTCCTCGCCACCAACCACTCCTCGCCACCAACCACTCTTCACCACCAACCAGTCTTCACCACCAACCACCAACGATGCCCAAGTCCAACATGGCCAGTCTACCCATTGTGACAAAAGCGTCACAGTTCAAGACCCGTCGCATCGCTCAAAAGATTCGCGCGTCCAAGGTGAACGTTTTGGACGCACGGAAAATGGCCAGAGTCCTCGCAAAGGCCACGGCGACCATCAAGACTGTACAATCCTTTACAGACCCTACCAAAAAATACTACGTCACGGCCACTGCGTGCTCGTGTCCTGACTTTCGTTTTCGCCGCAAGGCACGCGGGCAAAAGTGTAAACACATGCGTAAATTGTTCCCATAGTCATAAAGAATCGTTTTTATTGTTTATTTCAGATATTAAACCAATTGTAACTCCTATACCGTCGCGTTCTTTTATTTTTTTTCGAAATCCTTTGCGAAATGTCGGGGTTGTTGCGCCCCACAGCAAGCGAAACATGTACCGATAAAACGGCCGGCTGAACGCCGCGTAATGCACGGCGCTGCAGCCCTGGTAATCCAGCAACATGACGTCTGCGCCCTTGTCGAGCAAGCGCCACATACTGCGCTGCTTTTTCAATCGCACCGCCCACATTAGCGCGGTGCGCCCATCTTTGTCTCTTTCATTCACGCCAGTGAAATCGCCTATCTCACCAAGCTTGTCTTGCTTGACGGCACGTATTATTTCAGGGTCTGACGGCTCGCGTAGTTGCTCGCGCGCCGCCGCCGCGCGTTTTTTGTACTCGGTGCGCGCTGCCGCGTTCAGTATGGCGTCTCGTCGCAAGTCGCGAGTATCTTTATGAAAGTGACTCATACTGCGCTACTCTTCTCAAATATTTATAGTCGAGACCACAAACTCTATCCACGATAGAAACTTTACATATTCTAGACATATATTTTTTACCATACACAGACTACCCATATTCACATCAACATGGAGTTATTTTGGATTATCGTAGCAATTTTTGCCGCTTACTGGTTCAAAAATGGAGGCGAAGTCGATGAATACGACTCGGACAGCGAGTCTGAAAGCGACAGTGACTACGAGAGCGACGGGGACGCCATTGAACACGCTTCCACGGAATGTGTTGAACCCATCGCCTACTCGGACATTCCTTACAAGCGAGGGTGGTCGGCCAACACTCACATCATGGTGCACTACCCTCCGGATATAATTCCCGAAGAACACCAAAATGAAGACGAATACTACTACGGAAAGATTCGCAGGCGCCAGGGCTACAATTTCGAAGTCTATTTTCCCCAAACAAAGAACACCGACGTTCTCAGTCCATTGGACCGCGACTGGCACTATGCCACCGACATTGATATTGAACAGTGGGACCAACCGCAGACGTTCACACTAGAAAAAAAGACACTGAGGCCCTTCAAAATGCAGCGCGAACGTGAAGGTTCGTGGAGAGGTGCCCAAACGAAGCGGACAGTCGCCACGCCGCTGCGCCTATGGTCCATCATCGGGACCCCGTACGTTTACGTCGGACATTTGGGCGTCTACGAATGCGTGTCCGTCGATTCCAACGGCACCTTATGCCCAGTGTTGGGTGTCCCCGACTCAAATTACTTTATTGGCCGCCGCAAAAATAAAAAGGCGACGAATTTCCGCCAATTTACGCCGTTGTTCCGTGTCGACACCGAAGAATACAGTTCCTATGACCGCGAACCTGCGCGCGAGCCCACGTATCCAACACTAACGAGAGACGAGTTACATTAATATGTTAATAAAATACTATTTAAGCAACATTTGTTTTTGAAAATATGTTTTGGGTAGGTGTATTCTTTGTCTGTATGGCACATGGCCAAGTAGCCCAATCTGTACAGCCTGGAGGCGCAACCATTATGTGCAGCTTCACAGACGGGTCCATGGAAAATCCGTCTAGCTGCGCCTGCGGCACCAACACGTGCAACACCACATCAGGACTCTACTGCGACGTGTCCGAAAACCAATGTGCCAACGTCCCATACTGCAACCACCATTTGGGCATAACACCCAACCCGTCCAACTGCATATGTGGCACCGACACGTGCGACGCCACATCGGGACTCTTTTGCGCCGTGGCCGAAAACCAATGTGCCGACGTGTCTATTTGCATTGACCAAATGGGTACGTCATCCAATCCCTCCGATTGCATGTGCGGTAGCGAAAAGTGCAGCGCCGCGACTGGGCTCTATTGCGAAGACTCATCGTGTTACGGGGACTGTGTGAATTCAAATGGGCGGGCCGTCAACGATGCAAAGTGCGTGTGTGGTACGAATACGTGCGACGCCACATCGGGACTCTTTTGCGACGTGTTCGAAAACAAATGCGCTGACGTGCCGTATTGTGAGGTCACAGACGGTTCAGAAGTCAACCCGTCAAGCTGCATATGCGGCACCGACACGTGCGACGCCACATCGGGACTCTTTTGCGACGGCTCCGCGTGCTTTGACACCTGCAAAAACACCAACGGTACGTCAGTCAATGACGCCAAGTGTGCCTGCGGCACCGACACGTGCGACCCAGGACTCTACTGCGACGGTACCGCATGCTTTGACACCTGCAAAAACACCAACGGCACGTCAGTCAATGACGCCAAGTGTGCCTGTGGCACCAACACGTGCGACGCCACATCGGGACTCTACTGCGACGTGTCCAAAAACCAATGCGCCGACGTGCCGTATTGTGAGGTCATAGACGGTTCGGAAGTCAACCCGTCGAGCTGTATATGCGGCACCGGCACGTGCGACGCCACGACCGGACTCTACTGCGACGGCTCCGCGTGCTTTGACACCTGCGAAAACACCAACGGCACGTCAGTCAATGACGCCAAGTGTGCCTGCGGCACCGACACGTGCGACGCGGGACTCTACTGCGACGGTGCCGCATGCTTTGACACCTGCAAAAACACCAACGGTACGTCAGTCAATGACGCCAAGTGTGCCTGCGGCACCGACACGTGCGACCCAGGACTCTACTGCGACGGTACCGCATGCTTTGACACCTGCAAAAACACCAACGGCACGTCAGTCAATGACGCCAAGTGTGCCTGTGGCACCGACACGTGCGACGCGGGGCTGTACTGTGACGGCTCGGAAAACCAATGCTATTCCGGCGCGTGTGCGTACACCGGGCAGTTGTGGGAGAACGAAGACGCCCCATGCCAGTGCGGACAAACATTCTGTACACAGAATCAACCCTATTGCTCGGAAGAAGAGAACGTGTGTTATTCCCATCCAAAATGCCAAAATACGGACCAAAGCGTGCCGATTAGTGTAGCGTGCTATTGCGGAACCAATACAACCTTTATGAAAAAAAAATTCAGACCATATCGCCGTGGCAAGTGTAATGCGGCGACTGTAGTCATCTTCGACGAGACAACGCCCAATAGTGGAACCACGCCCGACGAACAGTTGGAAAACTGCGCCACCGCATGCAACGACTCGGATGGGTTTTTATTTTTGTCATCCAACGGCAACTGCGAATGTCAAAACGGGACGACGGCGAGCTGCGAGTTCATCACGCAAGATATCAGCTACGTCCGCTACAACTTTACAGCAACAGCCACCTATGCGAACCAGCTTTGCTCAAAAGACGAATTTTGTTGGCAAACGGGGACCATGGGCCTGTGCTCATCCACGGCATTGTGTCCAAGCAACCCTTCTGTCGCTGTCTGGGAAGGTGCAGACTGCATTTGCAGCAGTGACCAGACATGCACGGCGGGTCAGTACTGCTACAATGATGTCGCGTGTGGCTCAACGGAAGGAGACGGCGTTCTTGCCTGCGGATGTCAGACATCGCCGATTGAAAAGTGTGGCAATGTCGAAGGCGACCGCCCCGTGGCCAGCACGTGCCAGTGCGGAGAAAAGATATGCAACACTGGTTCTTACTGCAACGAGGCTCAAAATCAATGTAATAAAAATCACCCTATACCATCATGCGACTACATACACCAAAATTTTAAGGCGTGTCTGTGCGGTTCCGCCCTATGCGAACAGAACCAAGCTGGTGTTTATTGCGAAGCGGAAATTAACACGTGCGTAGCCGGTGCCAGTTGTGGTTCGATTCCAGAAGGAAGAGAACGCGACTGGTTTTGTGCAAAAGACGGGTACGGAAACGGATTTAATGATACAGCACGCTGTCATAACTCTCCGTGCGACAAAGAGACTGACTATACCTCTTGTTGTGTAGCATGTGATGGTAATTATTCGGTCGATACAGGGCTGTGCGTATTCCCCTGCAAAAATAACATGTGCAACGCGGAGAATCTCATGCCGGACACGCACGGGTTTTGCACGAGCCAAACCTGCAATGACGCCACGGACATTGATACATGCTGCACGGTGCGTGATTACTGTCCAGAACAAAACATTGCTTGTCCCAACGGAAACATACGCGAGATACATTGCGACCCTGGAAATTGTACAACGGACACATGCTGCGACGAAAAAACATGTATATGTTCCAATGGCGCCGCCGCAACAGGTGACAAATGTCCCCAAAATGGTGCGCATATATGCCAAACGTGCCATCCGAATTATTGGCGCAACACGACGGGTCAATGCCAACCCTACACGACGTGCTCCACTCGCCAATACATTTCCATCAATGCCACCAACGTAACGGACCGCATATGCACCGATTTGACGGTCTGTAGAGGCCATCAATACATTTCCAGGGCGGCCGCAGCGTTTAGTGACCGCGTCTGTGCCGATATACCAGTGTGTTCGGTCCAACAGTACATATCCACGTCCGATACAAAAGAATGGAATTGTACAAATCTGACAGTCTGTACGGACCGTCAGTATATTTCAAAGGCAGCCACCAACGTGACGGACCGCGTCTGCGGTAACTTGCCCGAGTGTGCACATGGAAAGTACGGCACCAAACCTCCAGCGGGCAACGAAACGATTTGTCACGATTGGGCCCCTTCGTGCAATAGCAGTGACCAGTATCAGTCCAAAAGTCCCAGTGCGTGGCAAAATCGCGTCTGCAGCGACTTGACGGTTTGTACGGGCCAACAATACATTACCACCAACGCCACCAATGTGACGGACCGCGTTTGCACCGGTTTGTCGGTCTGTACGGACCAACAGTATATTTCCAACGCAGCCACCGCGTTCAGTGACCGCGCCTGCGCCAATTTGACGACGTGCTCCACTCGCCAATATATTTCCATGAACGCCACCGACGCGACGGACCGCATTTGTACAGACTTGACGGCCTGTACGAACCATCAGTACATTTCCAGGGCAGCCACCGCGTTCAGTGACCGTATATGCACCGAGTGTAACTTTACGGGATGTGTAGGGTGCATGGAGGTAAACGACTGCGACTACAATTTTCTATCGCGTGCGCCTGGACCATGCTCCAATAAAACATGCGTGACTATCAACATCACGCGCGACAAGCAACAGTTTCAATTCAGCCCCACAATATCACTTCACGAAGAACAATCGTATCGTTTTGCAGCGCTATTTACAGGAGAGCCCGCCTTTTATCTAAATACGAGTTTGGACGTCACATACTGGCCTAGCGCCGCCGGACTGAGTCAAACAGGCGACTACCTGTGGTTTTCAATAGGCGCAAATTTTTCGGGCCCGTTGTCCTATGAAAACAACGGTGCGTCCACGGCGATTGTCGTTGAAAAAGATTGCAAGTACGAGTACACGGATTGGTCTCCATGCACTGCGGTCTGTGGAAACGGCTCGAGAGTGGGGCAGCTTCGTATCTTGCAACAACCCACCCCGGGGGGACACCCATGCCCGACGCAATCTATAAGATTGGTCGATTGCGTCGGAACCATGTGCAAATCCAACTGCAGTGGCCAATGGTCCGATTGGTCGGTTTGTAATACGTCATGTGGCAACGGGACACAGACAAAGACGTTTAACATAGCCCAAAACGCTAGTTACGGCGGCCAGGACTGTCCAGATTCTCCCGCGTACCAAACGTGCTATTTACCCCCTAAAAACGGCACGTGTGACTGTCAGGGGCGCGTGGACGACGCATGTGGTATATGTGGCGGCGACAACGCGACCTGCACCGACTGTAATGGTACTGTCAACGGGCCGGCGAGAAAAGACCGCTGCGGCGTGTGTGACGGCAACGAAAGTACGTGCATGTTGCGCGGGCGTTTGCAATGGACCAACCTGTATCCGTGGCTTAAACTCATCGTGCCCTTGGTGCTACTTGCACTTGTTTCAGGATTCGCATATGCCTTTGTACACATGGGACAAGGAAGAAAAACACGTACACATCATACAACACAAATCAAAAAAAATTAACGTCTTCTTTTTTTATAACGCGGTGTAGGACTTGGTGAACGTCGTCGGCCGTAGCGGCGACGCGGCGGACTGCGGGACCGACTGCGGGACCGACTGCGGGAGCGAGAACGCCTTGGGTCTGGACTTTGTGCGCGGCTGCGACGCCCGCGGCCTTCAATGCGCTTTATCTCGCGCTCCCCGCGTTCAAAAAAAGGCGCGGGGTCTTTACTCTTTACGCACGCATCGAGAATGTCGACACCTATTTTATAGCGACGAAATCCGCGCACAAGGCCCCAAAGCGTAATGCAAATATTCGGATGCTTTCCGCGCTTTTTTTCCACAGCCTTGGTTATCTTTTTCGCAAAGCCGTAATCAATAATGTACGGACGCTGGCGCTCGTCCAACATGACGTTGAGCGCGTTCATGTCGCCCTGCATGACTTTGGCCTCGTCGAGACGTCCCATGAGAGCACAAAGCATGTACTGCAGCGGTTCGGGCATTTCGTTGTCTTTGTACTCGTTGGCCACGAGAGTGTCCAGACAATGCATCACCATGTATTTTTGGTCCGTGTTCACGCCATACACCGGGGGCGCCGCGCCGTGGGCGGCGGCCAGCTGCTGCAGCTCGGCCTCTTTCTTGATTTTACTGGACGATTTGGTCGTTTTAAAGGTCTTGACAGCCACCAGGGCAGAATCGGGCACGTCGACGTCGAGGTTGAGGACGGGCCCACGGTAGGCGCTTGTAATTTCGGCCAGGAATGTCTGACCCTCTTTGCCATCTTTGCCCAGCTGGGCCGCATTGTCGCGGAGTTCGCTTGCGTCAAAATCGACAATACCTTCCATCTTTGTCACAAATACAGATTGCCACATATGACAAAACATATACGTCGCATAATCGGCGAACATACCATAGTAAAATAATGCATCATTAAAACGTTGTCTTTGTTACTTTTAAGGTGTTTGTCCATGATTGATAATAAACGGTGACCGTGCTGCCGTCCGCGAAAGTGAAAATGTAGTTATAGCCGGAGACCAATTGATATTTCACCGACGTCGGTGCGCCTTTAGCTGCAAGTTTGGCGCCTATGTTAGGCAGTGCGAGCACCTTGTTCCACACGGCTAGTTCACGCTCGCGGAGTGGTCTGGGGGCGGAATATCCCCCAATAAGATGTTTTTTTTGTTCTGCTGGCAACTTGTGGTATTGATTGAACGACATGTTGAGCACAGTATCATCACTTATATAGTGACAAAATTTTTGACCCCTCGGCTGGAAAAAAAATCTGACGACGGCTCAACTTTTCTATCGGCGAAAGAGATTTTTTCTATTCGCGAAAGAACTTTTGGCCCCTCGGCTGAAAAAAAAAATTCTCGCGACGACTCAACTTTTCTATCGGCGAAAGAGATTTTTTCTATTCGCGAAAGAACTTTTGACCTCTGGCTGAAAAAAAAATTCTCGCGACGACTCAACTTTTCTATCGGCGATAGCTATTCGCGAAAGAACTTTTGGCACCTCTCGGCAAAAAAAAAATCTCGGCGACAACTCAACTTTTCTATCGGCGAAAGAAAAAATCTCTATTCGCGAAAGAACTTTTAGACCTCCGGCTGAAAAAAAATCTCGGCGACAACTCAACTTTTCTATCGGCGATAGCTATTCGCGAAAGAACTTTTGACCCCTCGGCTGAAAAAAAATCTCGGAACTTTCTGGCCATTCATTTTCTATTTTGAATAGCGTCACAACTCACAACCACAAAACATACACGAATATAAAATGTCCA
>Ga0255775_1000868_pt1 | contig 29498 bp, 33 predicted proteins | sample 011ome_26_FD_179973 | JGI IMG/M metagenome (GOLD analysis project Ga0255775, IMG submission 179973) | Coastal salt marsh microbial communities from the Groves Creek Marsh, Skidaway Island, Georgia - 011511BT metaG (version 2) | ecosystem: Environmental > Aquatic > Marine > Intertidal zone > Salt...
CATCAATATAAGGTAAATGAAAAGCTGTAAGATCTCTTAGTATCTTTTTTATTTCCTGACTTTCATCATATAATAAGTCTTGTAGTTTTCTGCTTTGCGTTAAAGTTTCTTGTGGTTCAATATAGACTATACTCCCTGTCTTTGAACTCCCCATCATTTGTCCCTTAACTTTTCTTCTATACATTGCTTTGACTGCTAAAACTCTTCTATTATCAATCAGTGATTCTTTAATTTCATCAAGGTATCCATTGCTGTTACAAGAATTTAAAGCAGTAGAAAAAGATTGTCTTATTTTTGATTTCGTTTGATTAATATTATTTCTAATATTTAAGAGTTCATTGGTGGCGTTATCCTTTATAAAACCATATTTGTCAATTATTGAATTTATTTCATTAATTATCTCTTTACAAACAGACAAGTCTTTCACTAATTGAAAAATGTTAGCGTAATAAGTTTTAAACTTCTTTAAAAACTTAATATGTAATAATGTTAGATCTACAACTGTTTTAATTTTCCTAAAAGATTCTATTTCAAGTTGACTATTAGATATTTGAATAATTTTTATTTCACTTGAAATAGACTCAAAAAAATGATTTGGGAATGTATTGTCATTCTCAATTGAAGATAAATACTCAGACACTAAGTTTAAAGAAAAATCTATATCATTAAAATCTGTCGATGGTCTTATGGATTTTGCTTTAGTTTTACCTAAACTAGAAACACAATTTGAAACTATATTGTCAATAACTAAATCAAACTCTAAGTCTTCTAATGTTTTCTTAAGAATTGCCAAAGTAATTGTATATTAAAACTATAAAATTAATCAAATTAATTGAAGACAAACATAAACAAAACATGGGCCAAAGTTTTAAAATCTGAATTTGAAAAAGATTACTTTAAGAAACTTAAATTAGATGTTGATAATTTGTACAAAAACACAAACTGCTTTCCAGAAAAGAAGAATATTTTTTCATCATTTAGAAGTTGTCCACTAAAATCATTAAAAGTTGTAATTATAGGTCAAGACCCATATCATGGAAAAGGACAAGCAAATGGTTTGGCTTTTTCTGTTTGTAATAATCAAATCCTTCCACCTTCTTTAAAGAATATTTTTAATGAAATATCATCTGACTTAAATTTTAAGTTAAGAACAAATGGAGATCTTATTGATTGGTCAAAACAGGGGGTTCTTTTATTAAATTCTGTTTTAACTGTAGAAGAGGGTAGACCAGGGAGTCATTCAGGAATTGGATGGGAAAAATTTACAGATGAAGTGATTAAAATAATTTCTAAAGAAAAATCAAAAATTGTTTTTATGCTATGGGGTGGATATGCACAAAAAAAAGAAAAATTAATAATTAAAAAAGATCATTTAATACTTAAAAGCGGTCATCCATCTCCACTAAGTGCTAACAGAGGTTATTGGTTTGGAAATAAACATTTTAGCTTATGTAACAATTTCTTGAATAGCATAGGGGAAAAACCTATCAAATGGAATTAATTAAATTATAATTAACTTTATAATAAAAACATATGATAATAAGTACTACTGAAACAATTCCATCAAAAGAAATTTCAGAAATTTTGGGAATTGCAAGAGGATCTACCGTAAGAGCAAGAAATGTAGCTAGAGATGTTTTTGCAAGTATTAAAAATTTAGTTGGAGGTGAAATAGAAGAATACACTAAACTACAAGCTCAATCTAGAGAACAAGCTTTATCAAGAATGATCGAGGATGCAAAAAAATCAGGAGCAGATGCTATTGTTAATGTTAGATTCATGACCTCTGTAATATCTCAAGGAGCTGCTGAAGTTTTAGCTTATGGAACAAGTGTTAAATTAAAATAATAAATGACCTTAACTTGGCTAATTATTGGAGGAATTCTTTTAGTTTTCGCTATTATTAATAGAATCAATAAATCCAATAAAGAAGATTTTGAAGAAAGAGATAATTAACGTTCTAGCAAGAATGTTTTTTATTTTTTTTATATTTATAGGGAATAACACATTAAATGTTTAATTATTATTAAGACATAAATAAAATAAAATGAAGAAATTTTTTCAGTTTTCAGAAACTATAAGTGGAACAACTTACTTTCTAAGAATACTATTTTCAATAGTATTATCTATTCCCGCAATGATTATAATCTTTGCTTTTTTTGGAATGTTTGCTATTGAATATGCTGAGATAGATATGCAAAACCCTGAGGGATTTGATCAAAAAGCATTTGAAGAAAAAATTGAAAGCAATCCGGATGATTTTTTAGAATCGTTGAAGACTTCATTTACACCGTTTTGGATTATTACAATTATAGTCTCATTAATCCCTGTAATATGGTTTGGAATGGCATCTTATTATAAAAGAGTTTCTGCTTTATTTTATGACAATAGACTAAATGTATTTGCTGGTCTAATAGTATTTGAAGTTGCAGCTGATATAATCGTATTAAATAATGATAATTGGATTGGCAATGTTTTTATTGGAGCACAGCTTTTAGTGTTATTATTTATGCTATTTAAAAATTCTGGAATTGAAGAGCATGAGGGTTAACCTCCAACTCTTTTTACTTTATGACCTTGACTTTCTAAAATTAAGGTAATTTTTTCTCTAAATTTTCCCTGAATAATTATCTCGTTATTTTTGATTGAACCACCAACACTACATTTATTTTTAAGAAGTTTAGCAAGATCTTTCAGTTCATCTTTAGAACCATTGAATCCTTTAATTACTGTTACAGGTTTTCCAGCTCTACCTTTAACACTAAAATGAGCTTCTAAGTTTTGTGGTATAACTTTTTTTTTAATGAAGGGGTTAATTATTTCTTCAGATTTATTCAATTCCTCTTTATCAATTAATGATTTTAGATCGCTTAGAGATGAGAATTTTTTCATGACTTTTTCATAACACCTATATCAATTAATCTGTTAATAAGAAAATCATGAGCTGTAATATCATCATATTTTTTTGGATTTTCATTATCAATACAATTTTCTAGAACATTTAATTTCATCGATCCTACAGGATGTAAAAAAAACGGAATTGAATATCTTGATTTACTCCAATATTCTTTGGGGGGGTTAACGACTCTATGAATGGTAGATTTTAATTTATTATTTGTATATCGAGACAACATATCTCCAACATTAACAACAATTTCATCTTCTTTTGCAATAGCATCAATCCATTCACCTTTGTTATTTTTTACTTGAAGACCTTTTCCATGTGCACCCATTAGTAGAGTAATAAGATTAATATCACCATGTGCAGCAGCTCTAACAGCATTATCTGGTTCTTTAGTGATAGGAGGGTAGTGAATAGGCCTTAAAATACTATTTCCATTTAATACATATTGGTCAAAATGAAATTCATCGAGATCCAGAAATAATGCTATTGCTCTTAACACATATAAGCCAGTTTTTTCTAGGGCTTTGTATGTATTTTCTCCTGCTTTATTAAAATCTGGAACTTCCTCAACATAAGGATTATCAGGATAATTATATATTTTTTTATCATGAAGACTTAAATATTGACCAAAATGCCAAAATTCTTTCAAATCACCCTCTTTTTTTCCTTTTGCATGTTCTTTGCCAAAAGACGTGTAACCTCTTTGGCCTTTAAATCCTTCAAACTCATATTTTGATTTAGAATCAAGTGGTAAATCAAAAAATAATTTTATTTGCTTGTACAAATCATCAATATTGTTTTTTGATAAAAAATGGCCTTTCAATGAAAGAAATCCAATTTCTTGATAGGCTTTTCCTACCGCACTAACAAAAGATTGTTTTCTATTAGCATCATCTGAAAGAAAATCATTTAAATCAAGTGAAGGTATATTACTCATTTCAAATAATTTCATTTATATTTTTATAATCTAAACTAAAGGCATCAGCAACAGCTTTATAAACTATATCACCTTTAATTATATTTAAACCGTGTTTTAAGGAATTATCATCCTGACAGGCTTTAATCCATCCCTTATTGGCAATATTTAAACCTTGTTTGATTGTTGCGTTAGTAAGAGCCTCAGTAGAAGTAGCAGGAACAGCACCTGGCATATTTGCAACGCTATAATGAAGCACATTATCTATTATATATGTTGGATTTTCATGAGTAGTAGGGTGAGTTGTTTCAAAACATCCACCCTGATCTACAGCGACATCAACTAATACAGTTCCAGACTGTAGAGTTTTCAACATATCTCTTGTTATTAAATTTGGTGCTTTACCACCAGGAATTAAAACAGCTCCAATTATTAAATGAGCAGATTTTATAGCTTGAGAAATATTATAATTACTTGAAAATTGAGTAAAAACATTTTTAGGCATTACATCATCTAAATATCTTAACCTATCTAGATTTATATCAAAAATAGTAACATTAGCCCCTAAACCTGCAGCCATTTTAGCAGCTTCAGAACCAACTACACCTCCTCCAAGGATTATAACATTTGCAGGTTTGACTCCAGGAACACCACCAAGTAAAATACCAAATCCATCTTGGGGTTTTTCTAAAAATTTAGCGCCTTGTTGAGCAGCCATTCTTCCAGCAACTTCAGACATTGGAGTGAGTAGGGGAAGAGAATTGTCATGATTTTGAACAGTCTCATAAGCAATGCATATGCTCTTAGAATCAATCATAGCTTTTGTTAGCTCCTCTGAAGAAGCAAAATGAAAAAAAGTATAGATTATTTGACCTTCTTTAATTAATGAATATTCTGATTTTAATGGTTCTTTAACCTTAATAATCATCTCTGATTTTGAATAAACATCTTCGATGGTATCACAAATCACAGCACCAACTTCTTTGTAATCATTATTACTATATCCACTTCCAAGACCTGCGTTTTTTTGTACAAAAACTTTATGTCCGTTACTAATAAAAGAGTTGACTCCAGAAGGAGTCATTCCAACTCTGTATTCATTATTTTTTATTTCTTTTGGAACACCAACTATCATGATTTTAATTTAATTCTGCATAGTTAATTACAAATTATTTAATAACAAAATCACTAAACAATTTAAAAATATGATAATTATTGAAACATTTTGACATTAATGTTTGGAAAAAGCTTTAATGCATTTTTGTAATACACTTTCTTTAAAACTTCGTCAGGAAGATTAAGTCCATACATTTTCCAAAGACCGTGGCGTTTTCTGTAATAGTCAAAATATTCATCTGATGTTTCAAGTACTCTAAAATATACATCAAATTCACTCTTTTTGTAGGTATCTTTACCAAACATTATTCTGTCTTGATAATCTAGAAAAAACTGTCTTGCTCTTCTAGGTTGTCTTCCCAATTCTCCGATAACAGCACCAATTTCAGTATACACATTAGGAAACTTATCTAAATGTCTTCCTAGAGCATCCAAATCATTTGCCATCCATCCCATATGTGCATTGATAAAAATTGTGTTTGGATGTTTTTCAAACATATTTGACTGTTCGCTCATTACGGTTTTAAATGAAGGAAATTTTTCAGGAGGGCGAAAACTTCCTGGTTTTTGCCTAGCATGTAACCATCTTTCATTGTATTTATCGATGGGGTCAAAGAAAGGGGAGGGCTCACCAGAATGAATCAAAACTGGTATTTTTAATTTTCCACATATTTCCCAAATTGGTGATAATCTTGGATCATCTACTTTGACTCTTTTACCTGAGGAATCTTTGATTGATAAACCTAAATCTTTGTAAACTTTTAATCCAATCACTCCTTGATTAACAGCGTTTTCAATTGTTTTAACAGAGTTTTGTGCAAAATTATCATCATCTATTTTTTTAAAATCAATATTAACAAAAACACCAAACCTTTCAGGATAGTTTTGTTTGACATTAGATAATGATTTTTCTAAGTTTTTATCCATCAAAGCTTGGTTACCCAAAAAGGTGCCAAAACCTGATCCACTCAAGTTTATCATATATGCCATATTTAAACTATCCATTTCAGAAACCAGTTTTTTAAGGTTTGAATAAGACATATCCCATTGATGGCTATGAACATCAATAAAAGGATATTTTGATTTTTTAACGATATTTTCCTCAACAACCAATGATGCAATAGGGGAATACTCCTCTATATCCATTAAATTATTTTTCTTTTGTACATAATCTATGGCATAGTAAGATATACCTGTAACTAACAGTATTAAAACAAGAATTGATAAAATAAATGCAGATCCTTTTAAAAAATTTTTAAAAGAAAACATTTTAATTAAAAGGAATGACAACTTCAGTTAAATCCCATCTTAATCTTATTCCAGTTGAAGGAGGTCCGTCAGGGGGAGATGGAATAAAATCAATAGTAAATTGCTCAATTGATTGATCAAGAGAATTTGAAGGGACAGAGATTGTAAATAAATCTTTTTCAGGGTCTGGTTGCATAATACCCCAAAAACTGCTGGTTTCATTAAAAACAACATCCCATGAATCTTTTCCTGGAAAAGTATATATAGAATAAAGTCCTGAATTTAATGTGTTATTGTCAATTGTTATTGAATTTTTAAGTTCAATAGTAGTGTGATTATTAGCACCAGTTCTCCAATATTTATTAAATGGAACTAAAGCACCATCAGATTCTTCTCCAAAAATAAGCCTGTCTTTTTTGTAAGGTCTGCTGTAAGTTATTGAAATATCATTACCATTTTCCTGAAAAGTAACAGTTTCTAATGGACTTGCTGGAGGAGTTACTGATATATATATATAGCCAATTAATCCTAGTGTAACAAGCGATAGTAGAGTATAAAGAACAAATTTTTTCATTTTACTAATGTTTTAATAATAACAAATTGGATTTAACATAATATAAATTATAGTTCAATTAACCAGTTACTTTAACCTTAACTGCATTAAGTCCTTTGGTTCCCTTAACCGTATCAAATGAAACTTTATCTCCTTCTTTTATTTCATCAATACATTCTGAAATATGAACAAAGAATTGTTCTTGAGTTTCGGGATCAACTATAAAGCCAAAACCTTTAGAATGATCAAAAAAACTTACTTTACCAGTATATCCGTCTTTTTTTGCATCAGATGACTTCGGAACACCAATAACTATACTTTCAGCACTTATTCTTTCTTTTTCTGCTGGATCAGGCGGTGTATCAGTAAAGTTTCCATTATAATCAACATAAACAAACTCATTAACTTGGTATTCACCGTTGGCCTTAGCTTCTTTTCTAGCTAACATTTTTTTTCTTTTGTCCTCACGTTTTTTTAAACGTTTTTTTTCCTTCTCAAGTTTATTAAAAGTTTGTTGCGATTTTGCCATATGATTTATTATTGAATAAAGTAAAAATAGATATTTTATATGTTATAATGAAATCTAAATTATTTATATCTGGATTCTAATATTTTTATAACATCATTAATTTTATAGCCTTTTTCTTGAAGAAGAACTAAGTAATGAAATAATAAATCAGCAGATTCATTCAAAAATAATTCACTATTGTCATCTTTAGCCTCAATAACCATTTCAACAGCTTCCTCTCCAACTTTTTGGGCAATTTTATTAGTTCCTTTTTTAAATAAACTAGAAATATAACTCGATTCTGAGGGGTTTTTCTTTCTATCTTCAATAACATCCTCTAGTTTTTCTATAAAGTTTTCAGATTTATTAATTTCTTCAAAACAAGTATCATCCCCTTTGTGACAAACCGGACCAACTGGATTTACTTTTATTAGTAAAGTGTCAATATCACAATCTTCTTTAATGGAAACAACATGTAACTCGTTACCACTTTCCTCACCTTTTTTCCATATTCTTTTCTTAGTTCTACTATAAAAGTGTACAACATTACTACTTAAAGTTAAACTTAAAGATTCTTTATTTAAATAACCTAACATCAGCACTTTAAGAGTATTATTGTCTTGAATTATGGCAGGTACTAAACCGTCCTTGTTCTTGTTGTAATTTAGTTTCATAATCTTACGGGTATCTCGTTATTTTTTAATTCTTTTTTTAATGTATTTATGTCAATTTCATTAAAATGAAAGACACTTGCTGCCAAAGCTGCATCTGCACATCCCTTGTTAAAAACATCAATAAAATGCTCTATTTTTCCAGCACCACCAGATGCAATTACTGGAATTTTGACCATATTAGACAATTTTCTCAATGCTTTGTTTGAAAATCCATTTTTAGTTCCGTCGTGATCCATTGATGTAAACAAAATTTCACCTGCCCCCCTATTTTCGACTTCCTTAGCCCAATCAAATAATTTAATTTCGGTCTTAACTCTTCCTCCAACTAAGTAAACATACCAATCGTTATCCTCGTATTTAGCATCAATTGCAACCACAACACACTGACTTCCGAATTTAGATGCTAATTCGTTAATAAAACCAGGATTTTTAACAGCGTAACTATTTACAGAAACCTTGTCTGCCCCACTTTTTAAAAGAATATCAACATCCTCAACAGTTTTAATACCTCCTCCTACAGTAAATGGAATATTTATGTTTTTTGCTATTTCTTTAACCAACTTTGCAAAAGTTCTTCTATCTTCTTTTGTTGCAGTAATATCTAAAAAAACTAATTCATCAGCGCCTATTTTTGAGTATATTTTAGCCAACTCCACAGGATCTCCAGCATCAATTAAATCAACAAAATTTACTCCTTTAACAGTTCTAGAATCTTTTATGTCAAGACAAGGTATTATTCTTTTAGCAAGCATTAATTTTCAATGAATTTTGTTAAACTTTTAAGATCAATTTTATTCTCATAAATAGCTTTTCCAATAATAGCACCTTCACATCCTATAGACTTTAATTCATCTAAATCTTGAATTACAGATATTCCACCTGAGGCAATCAAGGAAACACTTTTAAAATTGTTTAAAATTTCTTTATAGATAGACAATGACGGCCCATCTAGCATGCCGTCTTTTGAAATATCTGTTGGAATTATATAATTAACTCCTTTAGAAACATAATCCTGAACAAAATTTATTAAATCTTTTCCAGAATCTTCAAGCCAACCATTTGTTTTAATTTTTCGATCTAAAAAATCTGCACCCAAGATTATTTTTTGAGGACCATATCTCTTTAACAAGTCAAAAAATAAGCCTGGGTTCGAAACAGCTAAACTTCCCAGAGTAATTTGATTCGCTCCAGAGTCAAAAGCTATCTCTATATCTTTAGAAGACTTTAAACCACCTCCAAAATCTACTTTTAAGCTTGTTTTTACAGCGATTTGTTCCAAAATAACATGATTAACTATTGAATTTGATTTAGCGCCATCTAGATCAACTAAATGAAGATAATTTATTCCAGCATCCTCAAATCTTTTAGCCATATCCAATGGATTATCCCCGTACACAGTCTTTTGCTTGTAATTGCCTTGAGACAATCTAACACATTTACCTCCGATAATATCAATAGCTGGAATTATTCTCATCTGCTTAATTTTTAAGAAAATTTTTCAAAATTAATTCACCAATATCTCCACTTTTTTCAGGATGAAACTGAACACCAATAAAATTATCTTTTTTTATAGCGGTACTGTATTTAACTCCATATTCGGAAACTGCTGTAGTTTCATTAATTAAAGGCACATAATAACTGTGTACTAAGTACATGTACTCGTTTTCAGAGACATCATTAAATAATTGACCTTTTAAATTACTTATCGTATTCCATCCTATCTGAGGGACCTTTAATGAAATATCAAACTTCTTAACATCTGTTGAAAATATTTTTAAACAGCTGGTATTTCCTTCTTCAGAATAATCACACATTAATTGCATCCCCAGACAAATACCCAAAACAGGCTGGGTTAATCTTGGAATAATAGTATCTAAACCAAATGATTTGAGTTTACCCATGGCACTACTCGCCTCCCCTACACCAGGAAATATAACCTTATCTGAGGTTTTAATTTCTTCTTCATCAGATGTTAAAAAACCTTCGCACCCTATTCTATTCAAAGCGTATTTTACACTTTGAGTGTTACCTGCACCATAATCAATTATAGCTACTTTCATTATAAAACACCTTTTGTAGAGGGTAAGATTAATTTATTTTGATTTTTAGAGACTGCTGTTTTAATACACTTGGCAAAAGCTTTGAAAATAGATTCTATTTTGTGATGCTCATTTGTTCCCTCAACTTTAATATTTGCATTAAGTTTTGCACCATCACAAAAAGATTTAAAAAAATGATAAAACATTTCAGTGGGCATATCTCCTATTTTTTCTCTCTTAAAATCAGCATCCCAGACTAGCCAACTTCTTCCTCCAAAATCAATAGCAACTTGAGCTAAACAATCGTCCATTGGAAGAGAAAAAGCATATCTCTCAATTCCTATTTTATTGCCTAAAACAGAAAGAAATGACTCTCCAAGCGCAATTGCAGTATCCTCGATTGTGTGGTGTTCATCAACATTTAAATCTCCATTAACTTTTATATTTAAATCTACAAGTGAATGCTTAGAAAGCTGATCTAACATATGATCAAAAAAGGATAGTCCTGTATCAATATTACTTCTTCCTGTACCATCTAAATCAAGGTCGATTTTAATTTTCGTTTCATTTGTATTTCTTTCAAATGAAGAAAACCTATTTAATCCACTTAGATATTCATAAATTGATTTCCAAGATTCAGTTTTTAATTTAATCACGTCTTCAAATGAAGCTTCAGAAGTCTGATAACTGTATAAAATACCTGAACAGTTCAAATTTTTTGCTAATTCCATATCTGTTAATCGATCTCCAATAACAAAAGAATTGGCCATGTCAATATTATTATCTTCAATATATTCAGTAAGCATTCCTGTTCTTGGTTTTCTATAGTTTGAATTTTCATTTTCAAAACTCTTGTCAATATGTATTTTGAAAAAATTTATGTTCTCGTTTTTAAAAGAATCGATAATAAAGTTTTGAACAGGCCAAAAAGTTTCTTCAGGAAACGATTCAGTCCCTAGCCCATCTTGGTTGGTGACCATAACAAGATCGTAGTCCAATTCATTTACGATTTTATTTAAATAGTTAAACACTCCAGGAAAAAAACTTAGTTTTTCAAAACTATCAAGTTGTTTATCTATCTCAGGCTCAACCACTAGAGTACCATCTCTGTCTATAAAGAGAATTTTTTTCATAGTTCGTTAAAATTTTTAATTAATAATTTATTTTGACTAGGAGTTCCTACGGTGATTCTTAAACAATTATCGCACAAGAGCTCTTTTGAACGGTTTCTTAAAACAATTCCTCTATTTAAAAGCTGTTGGTATCTCAAATCAGCATCATCAACTTTAATTAATATAAAATTAGAATCTGAAGGATATACCTTTTCAATAAATGATAATTCATTTAATGAATCTATCAGCTTATCTCTTTCTTCAAGGATGATTTTAATATTTGCTTTAACAAAATCAATATTTTTAAGTTCTTTTAAAGCCCTTTTTTCAGTAAGAACATTTATATTGTATGGAGGTTTTATTTTATTTAAATAATTGATAATTTTTTTATTTGCGAAACCCATGCCAAGTCTTATTCCAGCCATTCCAAAAGCCTTTGACATAGTTTGAGTAACAATTAAATTATTGTATTTGTCAATTAAGTTAACTAGAGATGAATTTGATGAAAAATCAATATATGCTTCGTCAATTACTACAACTCCGTTAAAAGACTCAATCAAATCAATTAAATCATTTCTTGAAAAAGAATTTCCAGTAGGATTGTTGGGAGAACATAAAAATAATAATTTAGTTTTTTTGGAAAATGATTTTTTTAGCTCTTCTAAATTCAATGAAAAATTTGAGTTCAAGGGAATCTTAATATTCTCAACATTATTTGTTTTTGCAATTACATCATACATTCCATATGTTGGTGGAATAGTTATTATTTTATCATATTCAGGATTACATAAAACCCTAATAATTAAATCTAATATTTCATCTGTTCCATTTCCAAGGATTATCTGTCCATTACTTAATTGATTTAATTCTAATAGCCTCTGTTTTAGATAAGTATGTTTATTGTCTGGGTATCTATTGATATCATTTTGAAATGGAGATTCATTAGCATCAAGAAAAACTAAATTTTCCTTTTTGTTTTCAAATTCATCTCTGGCAGATGAATAAGAATTCATGTCTAAAACATTTTTTCTAACTAATATATCTATGTTAATATTACTCATTTTTAATATCATTAATTCTAATTGTTACAGCGTTTTTATGAGCTTGCAAGCCTTCAGCTTCTGCCATAGTTTCAACTGTCTTAGAAATATTAATCAATCCCTTTTTGGAAATTTTCTGAAAAGTTATGGTTTTCATAAAACTATCTAAATTCACACCACTATACTGCTTAGCATTTCCATTAGTTGGTAAAGTGTGATTAGTTCCAGATGCATAATCTCCCGCACTTTCGGGAGTATAGTTTCCGATAAAAACTGATCCAGCATTTACAAGATTTTCTATAAAATAAGTTTCATCCTCTACATTAATAATGTAGTGTTCTGGAGCATATTCATTAATAAATTCAACTGCTTCTTCTTTATTTTCAAAATAAATAAGTTTTGAATTTGAGATTGATTGATTAATAAAGTCAATTCTATCCAGTTTTTTAGATTGATTTTTTAACGATTTTTCAACTTTTTCAATTAAAGCCTTACATAGACTAACAAGAATTACTTGACTATCTGGACCGTGTTCTGCTTGAGATAATAAATCCGAAGCAACATAGTCTGGATTAGCCTTACTGTCAGCTAACACTAATAATTCACTTGGTCCTGCAGGCATATCTATTGCTGTATTGTAATCAATTGAATTAAGTTTTGCACTTGTAACATATTGATTTCCAGGTCCAAATATTTTATTGACTTTTGGAACGTTTTTAGTCCCTAAACTCATTGCAGCAATAGCTTGAGCACCACCAATATTAATTATTGTATTAACATTACATAATTTAGCACTGTATAGTATTGCTTTGTTAATATCTCCATTTTTTTCAGGTGGTGTACACAAAATCACTTTTTTGCATTTTGCTATCATAGCTGGAATAGCTAGCATTAATACTGAGGAAAACAATGGAGCTGTTCCTCCAGGAATATATAGACCAACATTTTCAATCGGTCTTTTATCTTGCCAGCAAAATACCTCTTTTGATGTTTCTATTTTTTTTGAAACAAAAAGTTGACTTTCGTGAAATTTATAAATATTATTAAATGCATTATCTATTGATTCCTTTAATTCAGGATCTATATCAATCTCTAAAATATCTATTCTTTCTAAATCAAAACTTATTTCTTTAAGATCAATATTATCAAACTTTTTTGTGTACTGTATTAGTGCTTTATCTCCGTTAACCTTAACATTATCAAAAACATCATTTACAATTTTTTTAATTTGAGTGTTATCAAAAAGAGGTCGTTCACAAATTGACGCCCAGTTATCTTTTTTAGGATTAAAATATTTTTTCATTAAAGAACCATTTTTTCAATTGGACAAACTAAAATATCTTCAGCACCAGCTTCTTTAATTTTATCAATTACTTCCCAAAATGTATTTTCATTAATAACAGAGTGAAGTGAGCTCCAACCCTCATTATTTAAAGGTAAAACTGTTGGACTTTTTAACACAGGTAAAATATTTGAAATCGCTTCTATTTTATCATTTGGAGCATTCAATAGTATGTACTTGGATTCTTTTGCTTTTAATACTGCATTTACTCTAAATATAAACTTATCTAGAAGTTCTTTATTATTTTGAATAACGTTATCGTTACCCGCCAGTACAGCTTGAGACTCATGTAAAACATAAACTTCTTTTAAGTTGTTTTTATACAATGTGCTTCCGCTAGATACAATATCACAAATAGCGTCCGAAAGCCCTATGTTGGGTGCTATTTCAACAGATCCGTTAATGACATGAATCGATGATTTAATCTGTTTTTTTTCTAGAAACTTTTTTAAAGTATTTGGATAGGATGTTGCAATTTTTAGACTGTTTAAATCATTAATTGAATTAAACTCTTTTGATTCAGGAAGTGCAATTGAAACTTTACATTTTGAAAATCCTAATTTTTGAAATATCTCAATATCATAATCCTTTTCTATTAATAAATTTTCTCCGATAATTGCCAAATCAACAACACCATCGTTAATGTATTTAGGAATATCACTATTTCTTAAAAAATATACTTCAATTGGAAAGTTTGAAGAAGAAGCTTTTAATTGATCCTTATAATTATCAATTTTTATTCCACATTTTCCAAGTAATTCTAATGAATCTTTGTTTAATCTTCCAGATTTTTGAATGGCAATTTTTAATTTATTCATTTTAGTTTTATTTAATAAAAAAAACCCGTTTGAATTAACAAACGGGCTTATATAATAATATAATCATATCATCACATCGCTCGTTTGAGGACGTTAAAATGATGATGATGGTTACGTATTGTTTTCATTTTCAATATTAAGTCTGCAAATATTATAAAAAATTTATTGATTTCCTAAAATTATTGGCAAACCATCTTTTCCACTTCCAATAACAATAACTTTGGCATTAGGAGACTCAGAAAGCTTAGTAGTCGCCTCAATACCTTTATCTCTTAAAATATTTGTAGTAAGTGAAGAATTAAGTATTCTATTTGCATCAGCTTTTCCTTTAGCATCAATTCTCACTTTTTCAGCTTCTTTTCTTGCTGATTCAAGCTTAAATTCATATTCCAATGCCATTTGTTCTTGACTAAGTTTTCTTTCAATTGCTTGTTTTATCGTGTTTGGAAGAGTAACGTCTCTAACTAATACATCGTTTATTTGAACATGTTGATCTTCCACTCCATTCTTTAATTCATCAAAAATTTCGCTTTCAATAGCATCTCTTTTAGTAGAATAAAGCTGTTCGGGTGTATATCTACCAACAACACTTCTTGCTACAGCTCTAATATTAGGAACTATAACTATGTCTAAATAATTAGCCCCTTTTGTTTGATGTAAGAGTCCTAATTCATCAGACTTCGGTTGGTATAAAACAGAAACGTCAAGAGATATTTCTAGTCCGTTTGAAGATAAAACTTGCATTTGACTTTCAAAAACTTCTTGTTGCTTGACATTATACAAGTATACTTTGTTCCATGGGGCTATAATATGAAAACCTTCTCCTAAAGCTGGTTCATCAACTACAGTACCTTCCCCAAATGTTCTAAAAAGAACCCCAGCTTCACCATAACCAATGTTTACAGCTGATTTCATTATTCCTATAATAGCAAACATTACAAGAAGAACAACAGGCAATCCAATTTTATTAATTCTATCCATTTTTTAATATTTAAATTTATTTAAGTTAACATTCCTCCGTCAACATTTATTACCTGACCAGTAATGAATGTTGAAAGATCAGATGACAAAAATAAACAAAGATTTGCAACATCTTCAGTTGTACCGCCTCTTTTTAAGGGAATACCATTAATCCATTGATTTACAACCTCTTCATTTAATTGATCTGTCATTTCAGTTTGTATGAATCCGGGAGCAACAACGTTTGATCTAATATTTCTAGATCCTAGCTCTAATGCAATTGATTTTGAAAAGCCAATAATTCCAGCTTTTGAAGCAGCATAATTTGATTGACCAGCATTTCCTTTGACGCCTACAATTGAACTAATATTGATAATACTTCCTGATCTGTTTTTTAAAAAAGTTCTTTGTACAGCTTTAACCATATTAAACACTGACTTTAAATTCACTTCGATAACTTTATCGAAATCATCCTCAGTCATTCTCATTAATAAATTGTCCTTAGTTATACCAGCATTATTAATTAACACATCAATATTTCCAAAATCTTTTATTATTTGATCAATAAGTTTTTGAGAATCTTCAAAGCTTTCTGCATTACTTTGATATCCTTTACATTTTACACTAAGTTTAGCAATTTCATCTGAAAGTGAAATTGCAGCATCAACAGACTTTGAATAAGTAAATGCTATGTTAGCTCCATGTTTAGCTAAAACAACAGCAATTCCTCTACCAATCCCTCTACTTGCTCCTGTGATAACAACAGTTTTATTTTCTAATAATTTCATTTAATTAATTTAAAGTTTTATGAAATAACCTCGAAGACTTTTTTTCCAATCTCCGCTGGAGAATCAACAACATATATTCCGCACTCTCTCATAACTTTCTTTTTTGCTTCAGCAGTATCCTCAGTTCCTCCAACAATTGCTCCTGCATGACCCATTGTTCTGCCTTTTGGAGCAGTTTCACCAGCTATAAATCCAACAACAGGCTTTTTATTTCCATTTTCAGAAACCCATTTAGCTGCTTCAGTTTCAAGTTGACCACCTATTTCTCCAATCATTACAATACAGTCCGTATCAGAATCATTCATAAACATTTCGATAGCATCTTTAGTAGTAGTTCCGATAATTGGATCACCTCCAATACCAACTGCAGTAGATATACCTAATCCTTGTTTAACAATTTGATCAGCTGCTTCATAAGTAAGGGTTCCAGATTTTGAAACTAATCCTACCTTTCCTCTTTTGAAAACAAAACCGGGCATAATACCAACTTTTGCTTCATTAGGCGTAATAATACCAGGGCAATTTGGTCCAATTAGAACACAGTCTTTATTTTTTAAATAATGATTAACTTTTGTCATATCTGAAACTGGAATCCCTTCAGTAATGGCTATAATTGTTTTCAAACCTGCATCAGCAGCTTCCATTATTGCATCAGCAGCAAATCCTGCTGGAACAAAAATTATTGATGTATTTGCTTTAGCTATATTAACAGCTTCTGAAACCGTATTAAAAACAGGTTTACCTAAGTGTACTTGACCTCCTTTTCCTGGAGTTACACCTCCTACAACATTAGTACCATACTCTATCATCTGTTCAGCATGAAAAGTACCCTCACTTCCAGTAAAACCTTGAACAACAATTCTTGAGTCTTTGTTAACTATTATACTCATATTTACTATTAATTTTTAACTCTTTCTATATAAGAACCTTTTTCAGGATCAATTTTTACACTATCCCCTTCATTTATAAATAATGGGACATTAATTTTTGCACCAGTCTCTAAAATTGCTGGTTTAGTAGCATTTGTTGCTGTATTTCCTTTAACACCTGGCTCAGTTGAAGAAACCTCTAAAATAACGCTTTGAGGCATTTCAACGGAAAGTGTAGAACCATCTTCAGTATTAGTTAAAACCGAAACTGTTTCTCCTTCTTTTAAAAATTCTGGAGAATCTAAAAGAACTTCCTCAACTGTGATTTGGTTGTAATCGGCAATATTCATAAAATGATAAGTTGTAGAGTCTTTATATAAATATTGATATTTATTAGTTTCGACCCGAACATCATCAATCTTGTGTCCAGCTGAAAAAGTATTATCAATTACTTTTCCATTAGTCACACTTTTTAGTTTTGTTCTTACAAAAGCTGGTCCCTTTCCAGGTTTGACATGAAGGAATTCAATAATTTTATAAATATCATTATTGTACCTAATACACAATCCTTTTCTAATATCTGATGAAGTTGCCATAAATTAATTTTGAAAATACCCTTTCATTATACCTCTTTGTGAGTTTTTGATAAATTGAATTATTTCGTCTCTTTCCTTGGTAGCTTCCATTTCAGCTTCCATTATGCTTACTGCTTGAGTATTATTATATTTCTTTTGATATAGTGTTCTATAAATTGATTGAATTTGCATAATTACTTTACTATCAAAACCTCGTCTTCTCAGACCAACTGAATTAATACCAACATATGAGATTGGTTCTCTGGCTGCTTTAACATAAGGAGGGATATCTTTACGAACAAGTGATCCTCCAGCAACGAATGCATGATTTCCAATAGAACAAAACTGATGAACAGCTACCATACCAGCCAAAATCACATGATTTCCAACAGTTACATGTCCTGCAAGAGTCGAACTATTTGAAAAAATACAATAATCTCCAATGAAACAATCGTGAGCTACATGGGAATAAGCCATTATTAAGCAATTTTTTCCAATTTTTGTCTTATTTCTATCAGATGTTCCTCTGTTTATTGTGACACATTCTCTAATTGTTGTATTATCACCAACAACAGCTGTAGTTTCTTCACCTTTAAATTTTAAATCTTGAGGAACAGCAGAAATTACAGAGCCAGGAAAAATAGAAACATTTTTTCCTATCCTTGCTCCACTCATTATTGTAACATTAGATCCTATCCATGTTCCTTCTCCAATGACAACATCTTTATCAATTGAAGTAAAGGGTTCAACAACAACGTTTTTTGCAATTTTTGCTCCTGGATGTATATATGAGAGTGGTTGATACATTATGCGTCAGATTTTTTAATCATTTTAGCTAATAATTCTGCTTCACTTGTTAATTTACCATCAACAAATGCCTGTCCTTTCATGTGAATAATTCCCCTTCTTAAAGGTGAAAGTAATTCTAATTTAAAAATTAAGGTATCACCAGGTACAACAGGTTGTTTGAATTTAGCGTTATCAATTTTAGCAAAAAAAGTAAGATAATTTTCAGGATCAGGAAAATTATTTAAACACAAAACTCCACCAGCTTGAGCCATAGCTTCAATTTGCAATACACCTGGCATAATTGGTTTACCTGGGAAATGTCCTTTAAAATAATCTTCATTCATAGTCACATTCTTTTGAGCTATAATATGATCTTTTGACATCTCTAAAATATTATCAACCAATAAAAATGGAGGCCTGTGAGGTAAAATCTTCATAATTTGATTTACATCCATTAATGGTGGATCCGATAAATCAACCTTAGGAGCTAAGTTTCTTTTTTCACTTTTAATAATTGAAGAAAGTTTTTTCCCAAACATCGTGTTGATGTAATGACCTGGCTTATTAGCTATAACTTTTCCTCTTATTCTGGTACCGACAAGTGCTAAATCTCCAATAACATCAAGTAATTTATGTCTTGCGGCTTCATTTGGGTGGTGAAGTGTTAAATTGTCTAGTATTCCATTTGGCTTAACTGAAATTTTGTCCTTATTAAAAGCTTTTTTAAGCTTTTCCATAGTTTCATCAGATAGTTCCTTGTCAACATAGACTATTGCATTATTCAAATCTCCACCCTTAATAAGACCATTATCAACAAGCATTTCAATTTCATGTAAAAAGCTAAAAGTTCTAGAATCAGAAAATTCGTCTTTAAATTGTTTCAGATCGGTCATTGTAGCATTCTGAGTTCCAAGAATTTTAGTTCCGAAATCAACCATGGCAGTAACTTCATACTTTTCGGAGGGTAAAACTGTTATTTCACTACCAGTATCTTCGTCCAGATATGAAATTATTTCCTTTACAATATATTCGTTTCTATCTTTATTTTGTTCTTTTATACCAGCTTGAATTAAAGCTTCAACAAAAAATTTAGAAGAACCATCCATAATTGGTGGTTCTGGAGCATCAATTTCAATTAGGACATTGTCTATCTCAAGTCCAACTAAAGCAGCTAACACATGCTCAGACGTTTGAATATTTACTCCATTTTTTTCAAGAGTTGTTCCTCTTTTCGTACTAACTACAAAATTAACATCAGCTTCAATTATTGGTTTTTCTGGTAAATCAGTTCTACAAAATGCATAGCCAAAATCTTCTTCAGCTGGTTTGAAGGTTAAATTCACATCATTTCCAGAGTGAATACCTACTCCTTTTAAAGAAACAGATTTTGAAATTGTTTGCTGTTTACTCATCATTATTTTTTTTAAAGAACTTATCTAATTTTTTAATTATTTCTGGTAAGTTTTTGAAATGGACATAAGATTTATTGTAATCACGATATTTTATTGCAGGATATCCCATAATTGACACATCAGATTCAAAACTTCTTAATACACCTGACTTTGCTTGTATCATTACTCTATCTCCAATTTTTAGATGACCTGAAATTCCTACTTGCCCCCCAATCATACAATTTGATCCAATGGATGTTGATCCAGCAATACCAACTTGAGCAGCTATTACTGTATTGCTTCCGATTGTTACGTTATGAGCAATTTGTACTAAGTTATCAATCTTTACACCTTTTGAAATCTTGGTTGATCCTAATGTTGCTTTATCAATTGATGAGTTTGAACCAATTTCAACATTATCCTCAATAACAACATTTCCATTGTGAATTACTTTTTTTTGGTTTCCATTTTCATCGATATTAAATCCAAATCCATCAGAACCAATGACTGTACCAGAATGAATTATACAATTTTTACCTATTGAGGAATTATTATAAATTTTAACACCAGGATAAATAACTGTATTGTCATTAATTTTTACATTTTCTCCAATATATACTTGTGAATGAATTTTAACATTTTTTCCAATAACTGAATCTTTTTCACAAACAGAAAATGGGCCAAAATAAACTCCATTATCAACTTTGACTGATTCATGAATATTAGAGTTTTTATGAATTCCATTTTTAACAGAAACATTATCTCCAAAAAGGCTTAATAGCTTTGAAAAGGATTCGTTTGGGTCTTTAACTCTAATTAATGTTTTTGAAACAGGAGACTCAAGAACATAATCATCTTTTACTAAAACTATGGATGAATTAGAAGTATACAAATGTTTGTTATATTTTGGATTTCCTAAAAAAGATAAAGAACCTTTTTGACCATCCTCAATTTTAGATAAATGGTCAATAGAAATCTGATCATCTCCCTCTACATTTCCACTTACAATATCAGCTACTTGATGTGCTTTTAAGTTCATCGACGCAAAAGTATGAAAATTAATTAATTTTGTAGAATATCATTTGATGTGAAAAGAAGACTAATTATTTTTGTTAAAAATTAATATAATTTGGAATTAACCTACGGAATCTCTGATTTAATCAAAGCAAGTCAATTCATTTTAGAAAACTCAAAATCAAACTTGTTACTTATTTCTGGAAATGTTGGTGCTGGCAAGACAACATTGATTAAAAACTATTGTAAACTAATAGGAGTCAATGAGAATGTAAGTAGTCCAACTTACACTCTTATAAACGAGTACGATTCTAAAGAAGGATTAGTTGTTCATATGGATCTTTATAGATTAAAAAATGTTGAAGAATTAAATAACTTAGGAGTGACAGAGTATTTCAATAATAAACAAGTTATTATTGAGTGGCCAGAGATTATCATAGATGAAATAACAACTAATTATACACATATTAAAATCTCATATTTTGATGATAACACCAGAATTATTAATATTTCAAATCATATGATATGAGTTTTTTAAAAAGATTATATTTTTTTCTGTTTGGATTAGGACTTGGAATAATAATTCTAGTTTTTGTAACTAATAAAAAAGGAACTAAGTTTAATTATATGCCAAATAAAAGAGTAGTTAATGATATTTATAAAAAAAAATGGATTTTTAATGATTCTAATAACAAAATTTCAAAAGAGGAATTCATCAAAAACTATGAAGTTGATTTTCAAAAAAGTAATACTAAGCTAGATTCTTGTAAAACTTACTATATAGAATATAAAAGCAAAAAATTTAACGTTGTAAATTGTAATAAAAAAGCTTCGTTTAAAAAGATAAATTAGCTTTTTTTCTTCGCTTTTTTTCATTTAAAATCAATTGTAATTCTCTTCCTGTCTGCCCTTGTACTGAAGTATTTTCTTGTGCTCTACGAATAAGATAAGGCATTAGGTTTTTAACTGAACCAAAAGGTAAGATTTTAAAAGTATTGTATTTTTTTTGACCTAAGTTAAAAGATATATTATCACTCATTCCAAAAAGTTGACCAAACCATACTCTTTGGTCATTATGTTTTATTTTTCTTTTTTTCATTATATCCATTACTTTTAAAATAGAATCTTCATTATGTGATGCACATACGAAAGAGATTCTATTCAAATTATCAAAAACAAAATCAACTCCTCTGTTAAAATTATTATCGGTTTCAGTTTTAGAGTCACAAATTGGAGATTCAATTCCTTTATTCATTGCAATTTTTCTTTCTTTTTCCATGTATGCTCCTCTAACTAATTTTAAACCAAATTGAATATCCTTGTTTTTATTATTTTTCAATAATTCCCTCATATATTTTAACCTGTCTTTTCTGTAAAGCTGTACCGTATTATAAACTATTGGGTTGGACTTATTAAATTTTCTCATCATTACAATAGCTAAATCGTCAATTGCTTTCTGAACATCAACCTCCTCTGCATCAATAAGAATTTTAACATTTTCAGAAAATGCTTTTTCACAAACTTTTTCAAACCTGTCGACAACCCTAGACCATGAATCATTTTCAGAATCAGTAAGAGCTAATCCAGATGACATCTTGATAAACAAATCAGTAGAACCTAAACAAGTTGGTTTAAATACTGCAAAAGGAACTTCATTTTTATTTTTAATAAAATCAATGATTGAGAGTTTTTTGTTTAAACAATTATCAAACTCGATTTCATTAATAAATCCCTCAGTTGAGAAATCTAGAACTGAACAAACATTTTTTTTATAAAGTTTTTCTATTACAGGAATACAATCTTCTTGACTGACACCTCCACAAAAATGATCAAAAACAGTTGCTTTAATTACAGGGGTCACTGGCAAGTTAAACTTTAAAGAGAAATTTGTTAGTGAAGTCATTAACTTAACAACTGACTGGTTTCCAATAATTTTAAAAAGAAAATAAGCTCGGTTTAATTCAAAATTAGATTTTAAAGAAAAGGCTTCTTTTGTATTAGAAAAAATATTATTCAAACAAGTAAATTTTAATCTAATTTACATAGTTTTTTTAAAAAAAAAATATGTTATTTTGTAGTGAATGAATGAAGATATTATATCCACTAATTACCCCGTTTCCTTTAAGGACAAAGGATATGATTTTTTAAAAGAAATTATAAAAAATAATAACTACTCGAAAATCTTCCTTCACGTTGATGAAAATACGAAGAAATATTGTTTAGATAATTTTTTAAAACACTTAAATAATTTAAAAATTATCGAAATTGAATCAATTAGTGGTGAAGAAAATAAAAACATCAATTCATGTCTTAAACTATGGCAAGTAATCTCTGAAAAAGGTGGAGATAGAAGTAGTTTATTAATTAATTTAGGTGGAGGTGTTGTTACAGATATGGGTGGTTTTGTCGCTAGTACTTTCAAAAGAGGAATTGATTATGTTAACATTCCAACCACATTATTATCAATGGTTGATGCATCAGTTGGAAGTAAAACTGGAATTGATTTTGGAGTTTTAAAAAATCAAATAGGGACATTTTACGATCCAAAACTTGTAATAATTGATTCTAATTATTTAGATACTCTTCCCAAAAAAGAAAAGTTAAGTGGATACGCCGAAGTTTTTAAACATTCCTTAATAAGCAATAACCATATCTTTAATCAATTAATTAAATCAAATAATATTTTTATTGATTCTAAAGTTATTCACGATTCAATTTCTGTAAAAAACAACATAGTAATAAAAGATAAATTTGAAAAAAAAGAAAGAAAATCTTTAAACTATGGACATACACTTGGACATGCTATTGAATCTTTTTTATTAAATTCTAATAAAAAATTGTTGCATGGTGAAGCTATTGCTATTGGTATAATTTTAGCTACATTCCTCTCATATAAACTATATGATTTTTCTAAAAAAAATCTTGAATTAATTAAAAATCATTTAAAAAATTTGTTTGGAAATACGAATTTTGAACCAAAAGAAATTGAAAAAATAATTGATCTATTGAAACATGATAAAAAAAATAGTCATGGAAAGATTAATTTTATTTTGTTGAAAGAAATTGGTGAACCTGTTTATGATGTTGAAATAAGTAAAGATCTAATACTTGAATCTTTTGATTTCTACTTAAGCTGAATTTCTACTCGCATTAATGTTTCCAAATAATGATCTAGTAACCATTTTTTCATATACTTCTAAATCCTCTGACTTGTCATTTTTATTCTCTATTTCTTTAATTTTTCTTAATGCAAATTGTTGAATAGTAATTAAAGGAAGAACAATTTTTTCTCTTATTTCAATTGAAGCTTTATTAGCTGGTTCATTTTCCATCAAAGAGTTAAAACCTGATAGTCTTAAAATAAGTTTTTTAGTTAGTTTATACTCTTCATAAATCAAGGACCAAAACTCTCCATATTCTGGATCATTTTTCATGTAGGCAGTTAGTTTAAAAAAAGATTTTGTTAAACTCATCATACTGTTAGAAATTAGGGTTCTAAAAAATGGAGAGGTTTTATATAATTTTTTAATTTTTGAAAATTCTTTTTTGTCACTGTAATATTTCAATGCAGTTCCCACTCCATAAAAACCAGGAACATTTTGTTTCAATTGACTCCAGCTTCCAACAAATGGTATGGCTCTTAGAGATGAAAAATCGAACTTTGAATCAACATTTCCTCTTTTAGAGGGTCTACTTCCAATATTTGTTTTAGCATAATATTTTATAGTGCTAACATGTTCTAAATAAGGAACAAATTTTGGATGACTTTTAAAGTCACTGTATGCCTTATAACTGATATTTGCGAGTTTATCTAGGATTTTCTTATCGTCTTTTCCAGATTGAGAATTTGAATCGTTAAATACTCTGTTTTGAATTCCAGAGCTCAAAAGTTGTTCTAGATTATATTGACAAGACTGAATAGTTCCAAAATTTGAACTAATAGTTTGACCTTGAACAGTTAATTGAATTTCATCAGATTCAACAAATGTCCCCATGGAAGAATAAAATTGATGAGTATTACCCCCACCTCTAGCTGGTGGCCCACCTCTACCGTCAAAGAAAACTGCTTTTATTCCATATTTTCTAGAAATACTAGTAAGAGCTTCTTTTGCCTTAAGAATGCTCCAATTAGCCATCAAATAACCACCATCTTTAGTACCATCAGAAAAACCTAACATAATTGTTTGTTGATTTTTTCTTGAAAGTAAATGTTTTTTGTAGATAGGATTATTGTAAACAGTTTCCATAACCATAGGTGCAACTTTCAAATCAGAAACAGTTTCAAATAACGGTACAATATCTACAGTTGGGTTTTCCCAATCACTTAATCTAAACATAGTAAACACCTCTAAAATGTTTAAAGCAGATTGATTATTACTAATTATATATCTGTTACATGCCTTTTCTCCGTTATTTTCTTGAATTTCTTTCATAGCTCTAATCGAGCCAAGAGTAGAATTTGCTAAACCTTCAAATAATTCAGGAGATATGTCACCTTTAATTTTAGACAATGTTTTTATTTTATCAGATTCATTTAATTCTAAATAATTTTTAGGAAATAATTTGTTAAGTTTTTTTTGTGCTATTTTAAAAATTGAACTGAAAGCGCTGCTGTGAATTCTGGAATCCTGCCTTATATCTAAACTAGCAAAATGGTAACCAAATATTTTAACTTTATCAATAATGTCGTCAAGTTCATCAAGAAACAAAGAATTGTGCTCTGAAATTAAAATTTCCTTTATTTGATGTAAGCTATCATTAAGTTCTAAAAGACTAATTTTGGGAGTTTTGCTTTCATTAAAAATGCTTCTATATAGTCTGTTTTCTATATCAATTACTTTACTTTCTACGTTTTTAAAAGTTAGCCTTCTTCTTAGATTTCTTATGTCTCTGTAGTAATTCTTTATTATATCACTTCTTAGCTTATTTGCTGTTTTTAAAGTTATTTTAGTAGTAACAAAAGGATTTCCATCTCTGTCACCTCCAGGCCAAAAGCCTAGGTTTATAATATCATTGTCAAAATCATTTCCATCGAAAATGTTTGTTTTTACGTACTTATAGATATTACTAACCGAATTGTAAAAAACGTTTTCTAAATACCAAGTTAAACTTACAGCTTCATCATAAGGAGTTGGCTTTTTATTTTTAAAAAAAGGGGTTTTCCCTAGTTGAGAAAGCAAAACCTTAATTTGAACTAAATCATTAATTTTTACAGCTTCAGTCAAATCAGTAATAATTCCTAAAACAGATCCAGGATAAAACTGTGTTGGATGTGCGGTCAGAACTGGTCTAACCTTAAATGTTGATAAATATTTTTTAAGCTCTGGCTTTTTATTCTTAGACTCAACTTCTTCTTTTAAACTCCTGAGAGTTCCCCTACCATCTAAATTATTAATTAGAGAAAATGAAGCATCTTCAACGGCATCAAACAATACAACTTGTCTCTCGATGTACTGAATAAAACGAAACAAGAGGGAAATTTTTTCAGACTCATCTGTTTGATTCATATATAAATTGAAGAAATTTTCAACAATTTGAGACGGGTTAAGATTTTTTTCATAACCTTTAACGCATTCTGCTTCAAAAAGAGGAAGCATTACACCTGTGTTTGCAATACTTTCGTAAGGCAAGGTTGAAAAAATACTGTTATATAAATTGAATCTTGAAAGAACTTTATCGTTAAATCTTTCTTTCTTTGTAATCTCTCTCACTTAAATTATTGTAATTCATTAAAAATTCTGTGCATAAGTCTCTTCTTATCATTTATACTTTCTTCAAGTGATATCATGGTTTCAGTTCTTGAAACACCTTCGACATCATCAATTAGAAAGATTATTTCCTTTGCATGATCTGTACTTTTAGCACGAACTTTACAGAAAATATTAAATTTTCCAGTGGTTATGTGAGCAACGGTAACAAATGGAATGGATTCAAGTTTTTGTAAAACAAATTTTGTTTGATGAGTTTTTTCAAGAAAAATTCCGATGTAAGCTATGAATGTATAACCTAATTTTTTGTAGTCCAAGGTTAATGAAGATCCTTTTATAATACCAGCATCTTCCATTTTTTTTACACGTACATGAACAGTACCAGCTGAAATTAGTAACTTTTTAGCAATGTCGGTAAAAGCTGTTCTTGTGTTGTCAATTAGAAGGTCGAGTATTTGATGATCTATCTCATCAAGTTTAATTTTAGCCATTCTTTTGTATTTTAAATTAAAGAATTGCAAATATATTGAATTATTTTTAACTAAATCAATATTTTAATGAATATTTCGCAATTTATTAACATATCTTATAATTTCGTCAATATAAGAGGGTGTAGATAAATTGAATATTTTATCAATATTTAGGAAATCAACTAATAAGTGACCATTAATATCATTAAGTTCTCCAATTTGAGAAAGTTCTGGAATAAATTCAATTTTCTTCTCTTTTAAATTTAATTTTTCCTTGTACATTAAAGAGATATTATTTCTTTCAAAACTAGAATCCTTTTTAATTTTAATGTTAATTATTTTAATGTCGCATAATTGTTTTTTGTTTTCAGGAATTTGATAATATGTTTTATAATCAATATTAGTTTTTAAGATTGCTTTTACGGCATAAATAAGTGAAAAACAAACATATTTTCTTGAAATTTCTCTTTGATAGTCTTCTTCAAAATGACCTGATTCAAATAAAATAGTTGGAGTTTCTAAAGATTGAAAAGTATCTCCTACACAATTTATATTAAAATCATCACTATATCTACCAATGTTTCCAGGTATAACAGTATTCATATTTTCAAATACACTTGAAATAACCTGCATTGATGAAATTCTGGAATTAGTTTCTGATTTTATATCATCAGCAGAGGGAGATAAAAAGGAAATTACAGAACTATTAAAATTATTTAAAGAATAAATAGTTCTTTGATCGTGTAAATTAAAACAAAAATCAGGGTTATATTCATCATAAATATTTCGTAAAAGTTTACTTTCAGGCTGACTAAGATCTACAGCATCTCTATTCAAATCAATATTATTTGAATTTTCTCGAGTGTAAGCTTTAGCCCCGTCAGGATTTAGAATAGGAATAATTTTTAAATTAATTCTGGATTTTAATTCTTTTCCATAAGATCCTAAATAAGACAAAAAATCAAACAATGCTTTGGTTGAGGTAGATTCATTTCCATGCATCTGAGACCATATTAAAATTTTAACGTCACCTGAACCATAAGAAAAGGAATATATTGGGAGATTATTCACACTAAAACCAGAAATATTGAAATCGTATTCTTCCAAAAGTTTTTCAATAGACTTGTTTGTGATATAACGCCCAAGCAGGGTTTTAACTTTATAATTATTGTAAAATTTTATTTCTTTCATTTAGAATAGCACAAATTTAATAATACTATTGATTACAATTGTGAACTTAAATTAATAATATTTATATTGATTTTTTTAAGAATTGTTACATTGTTAAACATAATTTTTAATAAATAATATAAAATGCTTATTTTAAACATTTTACATGTATTGATATCAAGTTATAGTTTAATACAAAACCATACTATATTCATGTTTTACTATAATAAAATTTAAAATTATTATATTTATATTTACAAATGTATACATGAAAAATTTTGTTGAAAAACTAAAAACTATAATTGATAATGAAGGATTGACTGCTTCAAAATTTTCTGAAAAAATTGGAGTTCAAAGATCAAGCGTATCTCACATTTTAAGTGGAAGAAATAAACCAAGTTTAGATTTTATTTTAAAAATCAAAAATTCTATTGAAAATATAGATTTAGAATGGCTCCTTTCTGACAAAATTGAAGATAATTACGAAAAACAAGAAGAAACCTCCCACTCTACTGTAACACAAAGTGATAAAAAAGATTTAAAAAGTAAAAATATCGATAGAATTGTAATTTTTTTTAAAGATGGTTCTTTTAATACCTACGATAATTAATATTTTTGTAGAAATGAGATACTTTATAGTTTTATTTTTTATTGTTTCTTGTCAATTTCCTGAAAGAGATTGTTTAAATTTTCAAACAGGGACATTTGAATTTGAATCAATTTCCTCTGACGGGGATACCCTAAAAACAAAATTTACAAGAACTAAAGATCTTGAAGTAGGATATTTTGATAACAAGATTGACTCCAACTCAGTAAAATGGGTTTCTGACTGTGAATGCATATACAGAAAAATAAATCCTAAATCTTTGAATGAAAAAAAAGCAGTTCAGATGAAAATACTCAGTACCAATAAAGATTCCTATGTTTTCGAGTACTCATTTGTTGGTGATACAAAAAACAAACAAAGAGGGTTTGTTAAAAAAATTAATTAAAATCTAACTCAGTTTGACCATCATTGGAAGTATTATCGATAGTATTTTCAATTATCTCCTCTGATTTAACCTCTAATTCATCAACAGTTGGTTTTTCTGGCGGATTATACTCTATTGGCTCAAGTTGATTAATATTTTTTATTTTATGAGAGCTTAATTGATTTCCTATGGCTTTAATACCTTTTACAGCAATCAATTCCTCAATATTTTTAACTTCATTATCTCTTTGATTGTTTTTACTTTTAGAAAAAGAAAGTTCAATGACCGGTTTCCAATCAGTTGAAACCATTTCTAGCTGTATCTTGGGTTTCTCAGGAATAAACTTTTGCTCAGTGTTCTGTGAGCCAGCAAAAAATCTTTTTATGAAGTATCGGTCTTTTTGTCCATTATAATAAATCGCAGAAATTGGCTTTTCAGGTATCCATTTTTCAAGAAAAATCATGTCTTCTGGAAAATGCATGTTTACATCTGGTTTTATTGTTTTCAACACTCCATTTTGTT
>Ga0255775_1000878_pt1 | contig 29271 bp, 15 predicted proteins | sample 011ome_26_FD_179973 | JGI IMG/M metagenome (GOLD analysis project Ga0255775, IMG submission 179973) | Coastal salt marsh microbial communities from the Groves Creek Marsh, Skidaway Island, Georgia - 011511BT metaG (version 2) | ecosystem: Environmental > Aquatic > Marine > Intertidal zone > Salt...
CCTGCGTATTTTTCCTCTCTCAAAAAAACAGTTTCAGGTGGTGTTCTTTTACGGCGTACATATACGAAGGCATAGAACGAGGATGCGCATTGTATTGCGAAGGGTACGTCAATCCGCGCGGGTACGAGCAAAAGCAGTTCGTAAGATATGGTTCGGGATTTGTCCCGATACGGTACGATGTGAATCCTGGGTATCTCGCGCACGGCTGATGTGTCCAATAGTAATAACGGAATGCTATTTGTACAAGTTTTCTAATCTACTAATCTACTACGTTTAAACCTATTGCGGCTGCTATATTGCTGCTAAGTCTTGATGTTTCTGTCGTCAAACTCGCTTTGGCCATCGTTCGTCGCGCCCGTCAAATTTCGCACCCGTCTCGAAGAGAACAACGATCCTCGCACGCGTTGCAAGAAGGATTGCGAGGAACGTTGGACATCAATATTCACACTCTTTCCAGAGGATGATGATGTCATTGACTTTTTCTTTCGCGGAGGAGCGGCGCTATCACTACCATTCGCCGCTTCCGGGTGACTGGACGATTTCGTCGCAATCGCAGATTGCGACCTTTGCATGAGTTTGCCAAACATGGAGATGGAAGGCGACGAAGGAATGACACCCGTCTTTGTTGTTTTCCTTGTACTCTGCTCTTTATGTAGCTTTCCGTCGAACGAAGACCGCGCGGGTGTGCCGGTGTTGCTTTCGTACTCTTCTCCGGCGTAGCGCGCGCGTAAAGCGGCTAACCCGGCTAAATCGATTTTCTGAGCGCCGAATCCCAAGCCTTCCACGGTGTTGTCCGAACTCTTCTTTGTTGAAGGCGAAGGAGGTGGCAGAGGCGCTTTCATTGGGTGCTTCAAGGGCGAAATAGGCGCCGCCGCGGCGGCTTTCTCTTTCATCAACGACAGTTGACTGGTTGGGACGTGTGTCGAGTATACACCACCGCCACCCGCGTTGTGCGTGCTTCCTGAAATACCCGCAATCGCGATTGAAGCCGATCGACCGGCGGCGATTGAGGCCAACTCGCGAACGTAGTTTTCTTCATTTTCTAACGATTCATCCGAAGTACTCCACGGGTCATCTTCGCTTCCAACGCTTTGCTTCTTCTTATTCTTGGTATCATTTTCTGCTTCCTCTTCTTCGACGATTTCTTCAATCTCGTGACTCGTCGACCCGACGGCATTATTATTGATTTCGTTTGCAATTTTTATCTGTTCTTTGAGAATCTTAATCACGGCGCCGTTGCCATCTGATGTCGTATCACCAACGCTCGTCGTCCCTTTCTCACCCTCGTTCGGAATAGTCTTTCGCGAAGGGGCGGTGGCAGTCGTTTCACCTTCTTCTTTCTCCGCTTTTGTCGATTTTACCGTCGTCTTCGCGTCGGTCGATGTCGGCGATATCGGCGCGCTACTACCGCCGAGTCTCACCATCGTCCTCGAAACTAACCACTCGTGCTCTAACAACTCTTCCGCCGTCGCTCTTTTCTCCGGATCTACTTCCAAACACCTCGCGATAAAATCCTTCGCCTTGTCGCTGACAAAACTCGGAATCTTTGAATACGAACCTTTCAAAATCCTCTCGTACGTGTCTTCTCTGTTCGGACTGTTCGGCCCCGCAAACGGAGGAATACCAACCAATAATTCGTACGTCAAAACACCAATCGCCCAATTATCTACCGCCGCGCCGTAACCACTTTCGTTCCTTTGTTGCAACTCTTCGCGCCTCTCGCGATTGCACGCCACCACTTCCGGCGCCATGTAATCCGTCGTGCCTAATCTCGCCAACGGCTTGTGCACGTTCAAATCGCACGCGAAACCAAAATCCGTCAATTTTGCCGTGTGTCTCGCGTACGCTCGATTGTTCTGCATCGTCGTCGTTTCTCTCGCCTGTAAACCCCCATTCATCACCATCGTCGACCCGGCTTCGGCGACGAGAATATTTTCCGGTTTAATGTCTCGATGCACGACGCCTCTTTGATGCAAATACACCACCGCGTTCACCAGCGGCTTGATAACCTCTCTCGCCGCTCTCGTTTCCGAAAACCTCCCAAACGTCGTCGCGTTCAGCGCGTGAAATACATCACCTCTCTGCGCAAACTCGTGAATCAAATAGATATCCCCGGTGTGGTCGTCCAAAAACGCTCCGTAAAACGGCGCTATGCTCGCGTGTTGCATCTGCGAATGAATCGCAATCTCTCTCGCGATTTGCTCCATCGAGTGTGGCTGCAATCGTTCCTTCACGTACCTCTTCAACGCCATATCCATCCCTAACCGCTTATACTTCGCGTGATACACCGCCGAATACCTCCCCCCGCCGACTCTCTTAAACAGAGCGAAATCAACCAAAGCGAACTGCCACCCGAAAGATATTCTCTTCAAGACAACCAACGGGTCCGTTTCCGCGCTCAAAGGAGGTAAATTCGCCTCCAAATCTTCCTCGTCCGACGTCGACCCCGTCATCCCGTCTTCTTCTTCTTCTTCTTCTTCTTCTGAATAACACATCATCCTATTCTCTGTTTCTTCGTCTTCGTCTTCTTCTTTTTCCGCCAACGAGATTTGTTCCAATTTCGTCGCCGTTATCGCCGGCGCGATGCTTTTCCCAAACGAGGTCTCGCAGCTCGACGACGACGACCCACCGGGAGGCGATAAAGTCGAGGACAATATCGCGCCCTTTTTCGACCCATTCTCGTCCACAGGTCGTGAACTACTCTCCAAAGGAGCCGACGAGAACATTGAAAAGAAATCAAATTCGAAGCGTCAGACTTGTGGGGCAGCTGCCGAGAGATTTTATTCCAAATGCAAAGAAAAGGAATATTTTCAGAAATACTACCAAACAATACGCTCGGCGCTTCATCGAATCATCCGCATCGAATTGAACGGTGAGGTCTTTTATCGTCTTGAACTATTCGCGTGCCTTTGCAGACGCAGACGTGTCGAGTACTCTTTTAACCAACGGTATGCTTTGGGTATACTCGACATTTTACAAGCGCTATTTTCTATCCCCGACTGCTCGAAAGAAGGACGTGGTGGTAGTATTTTTTAAGCGCGCGTTCTCCAAAACGCTCTTTGTTTCTCTCTCTCTTTTTCTCTCTCGTTCTCTCTCTCTTTCGACGACGACTCTCTCTCTTCAATCAATCGTCCCACGCGGACGTCTCTTCTTTGAAAAGCTTTTTGGAATCTTCGTCTTTGGCGAAACCGCCTTCGATTTCTTCTTTCGGAAACTCGATATGTTTCGCCTCGCGGTCGGCTTCGAGTTTGCCTCTGTGCGAGAGCGCTTCGCGGTAGGATGATTCTTTTTCTTCGTCTTTCTCTTTCTCTTTTGATTCTTCTTCTTTTTCTTTTACTCTCTGGTCGTCTGAAGCGAGTTCGGTCGCGCGTTCCTCCTCTTCCTCCTCTTCCTTTTCCGCGACGTCTTCTTCGGTTCGTAAAAATTCGAACCTCACTAACTTGTGGACGTATCCGGCGCTTACCACAGCCGTCGAACGAATCGCCGCGAGAACGTCGTCGAACGACTCATCTTTACACTCAAACCACCCGGAATTCCATTTCCAAGGATCCAAAATTGTCGTCGCTTGCGTTTCCGGCACTTTCTCGTGAATTTGCGTCGCCGTCACTCGCGTCAGCAGGTCTCCTTCCTTAACCTTGCCAAACGCTCGAGACGTTCTCTCGACTTTAGATACCATGCACGCAAATCGTGCGCCTTTCACTTCTTTGAATTCAATGCCGATATCTCTCGATGGAAGTTCGATTTCAAACAACAAACATTGCGTTGTTTTTGGACCGGACTTTGCGGTTTCAAACGGCGGTAAAGACATCCTTTCCTTCTCCGTCTCCTTGCCTTCGCGGTTGGTATACGCACTTTTCTCTGACCCTCCTGGAAGCCCCGGCGTCGGCGCGGAAGAAGATCTGTTGCTCTTTTTTTTCGTTCGCAAAACGTCTCGCCTCGTCGTCTCGTGATCTCGTCGTTTGATTCTTTTGTGCGGTACCACCATCGCGTATGTTGCGGGGGTGCGCGAGAGAGAACAGAAGGAAATTGTCAACATCCTTGACATTACGTGTCCCTTATCGAATGATTGCTCTCTGATGAATGACGATGAATGAATGAACGACGCGCAAAAATATATTATATTTGTCGAATGTGAAATGGGCAACATGCGCTCGTATTTTTTGCTCTCGTTTCAAGATACAAAATTTTACGAGCACAACAAGAAAAAAAAAAGACGTTTCACATATGTTTCTAAGTTCGATTGATTTTGGTATGATTTTGGTATGATGGTTTGATAGTGGTGTGATTGTATGACTTCGGTGTGATGGTGTGATAGTTTTGTTTGTGAATGTTGTGAATGAGTACAAATCGAAGAAATTGCAAAGAAATGTAAAACAAAAAATAGAAAGAGACTCTAGGGCTGCGCTCTTCACAACGTCGTCTGTCGTCTTCTCGATCTGTGCTTTCGAAAGAGCGTGCGGAAAAGAGACACAGAAAGAGAGAGAACCGCGAGTGTTGATATCGTTCTTCTTCTTCTTCTTCTTCGTTCTTCTTTCGAGCTCAGCTGGGAGATCTTTATATAAAAAACAATTGCCATAGGCGCGATTGCGCTTTTTCATCAAAGGCCAAATTAGCCAGGGTAATTAAATGTAAATGGCGTTTTTACTCCGCGCTTTGGCGGCGAACAACCGCGTGGATGAAAGCGCCGACCGGGACATGAATTGGGATTTGAACGCGGACTCGAAGTTGGACAAGGACGAGATGCGGGGGATGAAACGAGCAGATAGGGCGAAGTATTTAAGATTCTTAAAAGCAGATAAAGACGGAGACGGCGTGTTGGACGAAGACGAGCTGCAAATCGCCGAAGAAGGAGAGCGTCGATATCAAACGATGCTTAAGCTCCGAAAATTGAAAGTTTTTTTAAAGGATCGCCTTAATGTGAGATCTGCTTATTGGGCGTTCATGTTATACGTGACATTTCTTGCTTTGTACCTCGGACTTCTGTACCAACAAGCGGACGTGGAGTCCGCGTACGACGTCACGTCCACGATTGAAGCGGTGCTTTTACCGAAGAAGGAGGCGACGGATGGAATAGATAAAGTATACGAAGATAAAAGCGCAGTTTTCTTGTGGTTGAGAAATACTTTTGGACCGGTGTGGTCAGATCCAGTGTGCGGCGACGGTGAGTGTTCCACTGGCGAATATCCCGGGTTTGGTCGATTCGGCTGCATCGCCGATTGCGGAACGTACTCGTACTTGGTTTCGGTGGAAGTGCAAGTGAAAGCTGTGCCTTATTTTACCGACGATGATCGCGTTGCAGACTTCATGGAGAAGACAAACTGGAATCTCTGCACTCGCGAACTCTATCTTCCGAGAAAAAGTGTGGAGGAGTGTTGGTTTGCAAACTCTCGACAGTTCAAGTACCGCAACGGAACTGTGGAAACGTACGAAATAATGGTTCCTGGCTTACAATGGCACGTGAAACTCAATGCTCCGTATGGAGGCACGTCGGGAGAGGTATATTATAAGCGCAGCGAAGAATCGTCGGAGAAAACAATTGCATACAGCTGGGGTATGTGCGAGGTAAGCGACGACGAGGCGACCATGATCACCGCCGACGCGACGTATTCGTTCGACATGTACGAATACGCTGGGTCGCGCGACGGTTCACACTCGAGATTCTACGAACCACAATTGCATTCTACCGCGGCAAAAAATGCTCAGAATGGCTCCTCTGCTGTCTCGAATCGTTCAAAATCATCTTTTGAAGAGGCAGGTTCTGGACGCGAAGGTTTGTCCCAAGTCGTCATGAACGCGACTGAGCTCGACGCGTTCATGGCAAACAAGAATATGTCCTCGTCGGATTTTTTTGCGCCGCGCATTTATCGCAATCCTCTGATCAACTTTCCAAACGAATCTTTCGTCCTTGTTACTTCGTTGTCGCCTAAGAACAAAAACGTGACGGTAGTCAAAGTCCTGAACAACCCTTCTCCAGTCTTGGAAAACAAATCCTTCGTGACGTCGAGCGACAGTCAGAGGATGAGCAAAAAGTCAGAGTCGGACAGAACCACTAAGATGACGAGCTCTTCGGATATCCCCGCGGATTGGGTGGATCCCGTGCTCGAAGGATCAACATCGACATCGTCGAAGCTTTGGGGTGGATCAGAAGAAAACTCCACGTTGACGTGCGGGGTGGACGAAAAAAAGTTGATAATTTTGTCGTCTCTTCGAGAGCTGCATTCTACTCACGAGACGCAAGCCTTTGTGACTGCCCAAGTAAATGTTCAGTCGACGGGCTGTCCAGTTGGCGAGTGGGTTCCTTTCGGTTGTACGTTCTGTGCCGGCGAAGAGTATGTGGGCGAAATTGGTACCGAAGATGGCGCGAGGAGTACATGCATCGAACTTTGCATGGAAGATGCTCCGTACGCTAACGTGGCACAGACTTACGGGTCATCTTGTTACTGTCAGTATCACGGAGGTGTTGATGATGTCCACGTTTCTGCAGATGGACTTATTTCTTTGAAGAATGCATTTGCTGGGGCCCCCGCTTGTCTACTTTCCGCCACGGCGTACTCGTGTTATGATGAAATGCTTGATAGTTATTATTATGATTATTATTATCACTCGTGCGAGGATTCTGGGAGAAATCTTGTGGTTTATCCACCCCAAGCTTACATAGCCCTTGAAGATATCCTGCTCTCTGTCGACGAAGAAGATGATCCAGATTTAGGTTGGGCGCCAAACGTATTGCTCGATGATCTGAGCGTTTATGGGCACACTGCCAGATTTGCAGGATCCGACGACGATTTCACGGTGTATCCAAGACCGACGGAGATTTGCGTACCGGCGAGCGTTACGAAATTGTCACTTTGGACTATCGTTCACCACGGTACGGGTTACGAGAGTTGGGACATTGGTAATTTGTCTCGTAACGAACCTTTCGAGACGCCGTCGTTCGGAATCATGACTGAAGAGGGTTGCTTGGCGGTCCCAGAGACAAAGTGTACTACAAACGGACCCGGGGCGTTTTTTGATTTTTGCGCTACAAACGGGTGGAAACCGTCGATACAGAATTTCACTCTTCCTAACCCAGACGCTGACGATTCCTGTCGTGGACTAGATAGCCTTGGTTATTGGCGGGCGTTAAGTGATGCGGACGAAGATGATGTAATTGATCTGTATCCTAAAACAATCACTCCGGAACTTGAATTGATGACGGCAATCGAGACTTCGTTTTCGATTCCGCAATTTTCTGAGGATATTACCATGCCTAATAGCACTGACGGTTCGTGTCCCGATGATACTAAAGAAATCTACGTAGTTCTAACGTCCCCCTTTTCAGGCTCGGATACGTTTTCTTATGGTATCAGATCCGTGAGTGATTCATACAAAGTCACGGAGGCTCGAATGAGTGGTGGATCTCTGCTTTCGCCGGAACGCTTCATTCAATTGGGTGATAATGTCGTTAAGGCTCAGCTCCCGACGGGTGTTTTGGACGATTTTGTATACTTGGATTGTATGCCAGAGAAATTTTCTCTTGATTCTCTTAGTGCTAAGCAGTACAACTTAAGTTCGATCGTGGCGTACGGGACCCCGTACTTTGAATGGGCTCAGGAAATACAACCTGGGCATCATTTCCTAGTCCCAAAAACGTACACGGAGCAATATAGTGAATGGGATTACGATTACGATACGGGTGACTACGAGTATAACGAGTGGAGTCAAACTTTTGGACATCAGACTGAAGGTGTGGTTGGTCAGTGCTTGTACATGAGAGAAAGTGTTTCGAAAGCTACCAAGTATTGCGCGAAAGAAGGCAACTATTCTGTCCAAACTGCGCGCACTGGTTTCATCATCGGCTTGACAGACGCCGAGGTGCACATCACGGATTCGAAAGGGTGCTCCTTAGGCTCAGCAAGTGTTCCAGAACGCACGCAAGGTGGTACCGGGGCTACAGTTTCGAAATCCGAATTTTCCGTGACTTCAACGGCTGGTGACAGCTCGAATTGCACAGCGTTTGAACTTGATGATGGCATCGTCGCAAAGGCGCCGAGCACAACTCCTCCAGAGAAGCCCACGTGCCAGACAGGTCAAAGATTGTTGTCGATGATGACACAAACATCTTTCTTGGGTAATCGGAACTACTGGGTCGTCTATCGTCTCGAGATGCACGCGGTTGGTAATGCTGGAGAAACTGTTACAACCAGAGCTCGAACATCTATGATTCTTTTACATCCTGCAGAAAACCAGTTCTCGATAGATCACTGGTGCGTTGCTCCTGGTGATTACGAATTAGAGATGATTGATACTGCGAGCGCAGCTGGTGAATTGACCGGGGACTATGGAAGTGTCAGAGCCGAAGAGGGCTGGCGCGGTGGCGGCGTATCTATTGTGATGGCAAATGGGTGCGAACTGGAGAAGACTTATCCTGCTGGTGATTCTAGGGTTACAAAGCCGTTCACTGTTCCTGTAGGCGACGATGCGGATGTAGTTTTTCTCGAAACAGACTGCAAAGCCTCTGGTACAGGAATCGAAAAGCGAGACACATCTCGAGGCTGGTGTACATTTGAACCGGATGCTTCTACTAATTGCAACGATAAGGTTCCCAATGGAAATTGGGAATCTTATTCTTATGATCAAGAGACTCAAAGCATGTGGGACAAATGGGACGACGACCGGATCGCTAAGTGTGACGAGGGTATTTGTGCGAATGTGAGATGCCATGAACCTGCATTTCTAAGCGCAGTAAGCCCTCTTGAATCAATTACGAACGGATGTTGTGTGCCAGTATTAAGCGTCGGAGATGAGACGCTTGTTTTGCCCGACTTTGTTGTCCCCAAGCCCTCCACGGACGCCACAGCCCCGGTACCCATTGACGATTCGGTGAACAGGAGGCGTTACATTGGCGGGAAGAACGTCGTGATTGGGGGGCTTTTGATGCATCAAGTTCGTCATGCTCAAGATACATGCCCTGGAAAATTTGGAAGTAAAGGAGAAGGAGTGGAGACTCTGAGTGGTGAGGTGTGTCAAGATCCAGAAAAGACGGATTCGTCGCCTTTTGGAGTTGATCCAGCGTTCATATCGACTTCCACACTTGGCGCCGGAGTCGAAGTACAACCCGACACGTATTACGAAAGCAGCGAGATAAACCCTATGGGAGTTCCGTATGGGTTTTACGGCGTTGATTTTGAGAGACGTGAGAACGGTTTTCCGATTCTCATCGACATAAACGCCGCAGAGGACGCGTTTAACAGAGTAATCACGTATATCGAAGAAGGATTTTACCTCGATAAATATACGAAGTCATTCACAGTCGAGATCCTAACTTACAACGGCGACTTGAAATACTTTTGTCGTTACGTTTCCGAATTTTCCTTCACGCAAGCGGGTAGTATACTCATCGCTTCGACAGCCAATGCAATGGACTCTCAACCGTATTACTACGATCCCAATGATAAGCAGGCTAAAAGTTTCTATCTTATCAGACGCGTTTTTGAAGCAATTTTCTGCGTCTCGTGCCTGTTTACGTTGAGCATTGAACTGTTTCAGTTGAGCGCGGCTGTGTGGAAAGACGGCCACCCTGGCGCATACTTCTCGTCAGTTTGGAATTATATCGAACTTGCATCGATAGGTATGCACATTGGCACTATAATGATGTGGGTGCTGCACGTTGAAGCTGTGAGAAAGTTTGATACCAAACTTAACTATGACGTGTACGTTGATCCACAACACAGGCAGGAGGCACGATTTTTGAAGTTTGCCGGGGATGGCTCAACTTTAAAATTCTTTGTCGACAACGTGATGGACGATTTTGTGGCTATTCTGAGCAACCGAGTTATATACGTGACGATCAACGGGATCAACATCTTTCTGTGTTTACTCCGATTTTTTAAAGCGGCGGATTTCCAGCCAAAGCTTGGCATCGTCACGCGAACAGTTGGTAAGTCATTCCAGGAGCTCGCACACTTTTTTGCTTTACTATCTGCAGTCTGTCTCATGTACTTGATTTTCGGACAGGTCGTTTTTGGCGATAAGGTTCAACAATTCAGTAACTTATCCCAGTCGGCGCAAACAGTAATTAGCTGGACTTTGTCTGGAGACGATCGCGGAGCGGGCGAGCGTCTGTTTGAACTACCCGGTAACCTGGCCATCGCGGGAGCGGTTTATTACACTACTTTTGCCCTGATCACGACGCTTATGCTCCTCAACTTTCTCATCGCTATCTTTTCCGAGGGCTACATCAGAGTTCAAAAGGACAGTACCAGTACCAGTAGTCTTGTCTCTGAATTGTCGTTTCTCGTGAAAGGCTGGATACGAGCGGCGGCGAGTCAAGGGAAGATTTTGAATGAAAAGCAACTACTCAAGAAAGTGCGCATGATGATTGCTGCTCAGGAAACTGAGATGTATGTGATTAAGGAAGGGGATAATGTAGACGTGAAAAGAATACTGGAAAAAGAACAAGGTGGCGATGATTCTGATTCTGATGACAAAGGTACAAAAATGATAGCTCTAACGGAAGATGGCGACGTGGCGTTTGAAGTTGACGAGCTTCAGCGCACCATCAGTTCTGGCGTGATTTCGGCCAAAAACGTAGAGGACTCGAAATCTCAGATAAAAGAAGATTCCGACGAGAAGAAAGGACTCAAGCACGCCATGAAGAAGACGTTCTCAATTAAGGGCGGCAGTAAAAAGTTCACCTCTGGCAGTCAGCAGATTTTTGATTCCGTCGTCAACGCGTCTTACACGAAATACGAGAAACAAGAAATTCCGCCGATTGACTTGAAGGTTGCGGAAATGCATTCAATGATGTTGGTAATGTATAAACAGATTGCCAAACTGGAGGAAAAGATGATTTCTGCTGATGAAGCCAAGAAGCCTTGAAGTACCGTCGCGTACATTCATCGAAACATTCTTCATCTATTTATTTACATTAACCCGTGTTTTGGTTTAAGTGTGTGTATGTTCGTGATGAAACCCAAAACCCCGCGGAGCGAACCCCGTAGGGACCTGTCTGGTAAGACTAATGATCAACTAGAAGTCATGTAATATAATCGTCATAATAAAATGCCTTATTATACACGCAATAACCCACCTCCTTTTTCAGGTATCGCTCTACGTTTACGTAAAAAGCATATCAACAGATACGCGAAGGCAAACCAAATCACGACTGAAGACGTTTTTAATTCATTACCACAATTTTACCATAATCATACTAAAATCATTCGAACTTAGAAACTTATGACCAGTTTGACTAATAATAATGGGGAAGAATCTCTCCGGCGCGCAGAAGAGGAAGAAGAAGAGGGAGAAGGAAGAGGCTGTCGAACGAGCGAGAGCGAATATGGAGCGGTTGAAGCTTGGACCGACGAAGTTGTGGACCGGGTTGGTGTTGCATCATAAGGATGTTTTTGTCTCGCATGTGATTCCGAAATTGAATGGGACAGATCGGTGTTTCTTTTCAAAGGTGAATAGAGAGAGTGAAGATGTGCTTGCTTACGCCGGAGTAGACGTATCGAAATTACATTGGGATGTTCACGAATGTTCATCCATTTCGACGTTGGAATGGATGTGGAATAACATTCCCTGGGGAAAGAAAGATAAGAGAGGAAGAGTGATGGATCAAGTCACGTTTTGCGCGGGAGTTGCTGCAACGAACAAACTCGAGTTCCTCAAGTGGGCGAGAGAAGTGAAACAGTGCGAGTGGGATGAAAGGACGATTAAAGCGGCAGCATTTAAAGCTAATCTCGAGATATTGAAGTACTGTTTCTCTAATGGTTGCCCGTGTGAAGAAAAAGAGGCGTGCACTCAAGCTGCTGCAGGAGGACACCTCGACTGTCTTCGATTTCTTGTCGACAAAGTGCAACCTTCGCGAGGTACGGAAATGCAAGCGGCAGGAGAAGCAGCATGCGGTGGTCACGTGGAGATCTTGAAATATTTCGTCGAAGAAAGAAAGATGATAGAGGAGGTGGGAAAGTTCACCCTCGTGTCAGGCGCTGCAAAGTATGGCCAAATCGACTGCCTCAAATACTTAATCGAAGAGGCGAAAGTACCTCCTCATGCCTGGCATGTCGCTCACGCTCGGTATTACGAGCACCCCGATTGCGTAAACTACTTGCTCGAAAAAGGCTCTCCAGAACCAACGGACGAAGATTACGCAAGATTTGTCAGACGAGTACAATCAAAGTCCGGGCAACAGAGCGGCGACTGATGAGAGCATAGATTGATCGATTGATAGACAGATTGACACATACAAAGACTCAAAGTTACACTTAAAATTTTTCACTTCTAAAACACACACACAGACAACGTGATGAAATGAAGCACAACAACAACGAGAACAAGCAGTCCAGAATCGCTCGGTTGGACTCTCGACTGACGACGGCGAAGACAAAGAATATCAGCGAGAAGAAGAGCAAGAAACGAGCCGCCCCGCGAGAAGAAGAAGAAGAACAACAAGGACGGGGAAACATTGCGCAAAAGTCGGCGGCAAAAACATCATCAAAACTAACGAACGAAGACGAGACCTCGTGGGTGTACTCGTCTTCTCCGTTTGCAGAGGAGGAGGGAAAAAACAACAAGAACAACAGCGGGAGGATGGAGGAATCTTTGGATATAATTCGAGACTTGTTCGAACGAAACGAGAGAGACATCGGGCGAACGGAAGTTTTGATGAAAACGAAACTTCCGGAGAAGAAGATGTTGATGCTCGAATCAAGCAGTAATAACAATACTAATAACAGGTTCAGAGAGGACAGAGAGGGCGACTTGCACCGGAAGGAGGAACGACGAAGGCGGTTCGCGAACGCGGAGAGCGCGGAGTATTCTGGGAGGGGATGGAAGAAGATGGTGCGAGCGAAAATGGGCGGCGATGGTCTTTTTGGTAATGGGAAAGAGAAGACGAACGCGTTGACGTGGGAATCTTTGAGGAGAGTAAGGAAATTGTGGAGAGAATACGCCGCGAAGGAGTTGGAAGAGAGGAGGAAGGAGAAGAAGGCGAAGAAAACGACGACGATGGATGAACACGTGGATGGGATATCGATGCGAGACGGTAAGGAAAAAGACGCGTGGGAACTTTTCGGGGCGGTTGTTTTAGTCACGAAACACCGAAAAGCAAGCTTGGTCGGCGAATCTGGCGTGGTCGTTCGAGAGACGAAGACGAACGTGCACGTGTTGAGAAAAACGACGACGGACGCGTCTTCGCTCGTCGTTATTCCGAAAACGTCCGGCGCCGAGTTGACCATAAGCGTAAGTGCGGCTGCCGATTCAAACGAAGAGAGGGACGTTTGCATTAGTTTTTAGCACTAGAACCGTGTAGTTGAATTTAGTTTTTAGCACTAGAGCCATGTACTAGTTGAATGCACTATTACAACACCACGCCCCGGCGACTTCTCGGCGTCGTCGCAGTTCTATTCTTCTCGTTGCTATCGATACTATCACTATTACTACTACTACTACTACTACTACTCAAGTTCCCGCTGCTCCGAATTGGAACTAAGTCGTAATACGTCAGCATACCATAGCTGGCAATCAAAACTCCACCAAAAATGGCTGGGCTTGGTACGTGCGCGAACAAAATAAACGACAACGTCGGCGTGAGGAACATGGCGCAGGCGGTGGCGAACACTTTCGCGATGGCGTCTACATTTTTTATAATGTGCGAGACTAATAAACCACCGAATGCCAGATTGGCAACCACGCACATCGATATGAAAGAGTGTCCAGAAAACACAGTCATAGGCCACGCATACACCGCTTCATTACCGCTAGAATCGTCGTTGTCATCGTCCCATCCGCCAAACTTCCTAAAATCCAAATACGTCAATCTCGCGCTATTAAACAACAACCCGAACGCGTACATCTGCAGATTTTGCCAATGAATCGAATCGTTTATGTTCTTTTTAAATACAAACTCGACGTATACGCCTCCCAAAGCGCTCAAAATTGCGTCTCCAATCCCTAAAAAATACCCAAACGCGCTAAATCTTTGAAACAACATCCACTTCCCGCCCGTCTTCTCGCTCTTGCCGACTTGCGTCGTACACGCGCCGACCGTGACCAAGATCAAACCAATCCACTTCTTATACGTCCATCCAGCGCTTGTGCTCTTCAAAAAGATCCTGGTTAATACCCCAGTGATGACAATCTTCAGGTTTCCTAAAACCAGAAACGTCGTCGGATCTAATAACACTAAAGCCGGAAACGACACCGCTTGGTGCAACAAGAAAATCAAGCTCGGAATCGGATACAACATGACTGTTTTCACTTGCGTGGTCATCACCACCTTAGTACTCGCACTCTCCGACGATGACGACGACGACGACGATGCCATCAAACGCATCTCCCTTTTCAACAAAACAAAACTTATCGATAACTTCAACCCTTCCGCGAGTAACGGTACCGTCGCGACGTTGTAACTGTACTTTTCTTTTCCCCGGAGAGACGCCGTCGTGAGCAAACCGTGCGCGGAAGTCACGAACGCGAGCAAAGCGGACGCGATGAAATTTTTGGTAAAAGTGAAATTTCGATGAACATGAGCAGCAATCGCGGTGTTCTTGTTCTTGCCGCCGTCGAATTCTCGCTCGGAAACGCCGCCGCGAAAGGTGTTTTTCGCCACCATGATGGATTTGTTTTGAAGCAATGCGACAGAAAAAAACGCACACAAACACATCGAACACGGAGCGACAGAGAGCGACAGAGAGACGGAGAGATGCCGCTCGACCTCTCCCCCTCCTCCTCCGACGACGAGCGAACACTAGGCGGCGAAAATGCGACCACGACGAGCAGCATCGCGCAACTCAGAGCTCGGTTGGAATTGGAAAAAGAGAGGAAACGAGAACGGAGTGGATTGGACGCTCACGACGGAGAACGACGAGAAGAACAACAGCAGCAAAAACAAAGGCACGAGGAAGAGCGGGTGATGCTGAAAGGTGTGATTGGTTCGTTATCGGAGGAGAACGCGCGGTTGATGGAGGAGATGAAGACGATGATGGCTTCTGCGTCTTCGAGTGGTGGTGGTGGAAATGCAACGAACAGGAGCGAAAACGAAAACGAACGAGGAAAACAAATACTCCTTTTAGAGAAGCGCGCGAAAGAATTCCAACGCCAAAAAGAGCTCGCGGAAAGAGCGCGAGGCGAAGATTCCACGCGCTTATCGCAAAAACTTATGGACGCGGAGACTATCAAAAATCGATTTCAATCGCAACTCCGCGAGTGTCGCGAAGCGCTCGAAACGAAAGAGAAAGAGTTGAAGCGCTTGCGGGAACATTTGTTGGACGTGGAAGAGGCGGAGGATAGAGACGAGATGTCGATCGAAGAACGGGTGGAAGAGGAGAAGAGAAGAGTGGAAGAGAAGTTCGAGAAGGAAGTGGAGCGACTTTCGATGCAACTGATGGAGAAAGAAGACGGATTGAATAGGAAAATAAAAGAGGTTGAAAATTTAAATCGAGCGTTGGGAAGTTTTTACGCCGATCAGGAACAGATGGACGGGAGGACGAACGAAGCGAAAGAGGCGAGGCAGAAATTAAGAGAGACGAGTGGTAAGTTGAGAGAGACCATGGAGCTTTTGGAGAAGAAAACGATGGAGATGGAAGAGTTGGAAAGGAAACGAGGGAGAGCCGAAGAAAAGTTTAAAGACGCTTCGAGAAAGTGCGCCGAGGCAACCGCGCAGTCCACAAAGTTGAGAGTCGCTTTGACGCAAGCGATTAAAAAAATCGCGCGGCTGTCCTCATCATCTGCTGGTTGTGATGATGGCGAGAACGAAGTGTTCATCGACAAGTCGGTCATCACGAAGCTTTTGGTGACGTATTTCGAACGCAACTTTTCCGAAGAGGTGCTCGAATTGATGTCGAGACTGTTAAACATGGAAGACTCGCAACGAGAAGCGATCGTTTTAGGCGCAAGACGAGCAACTGGAGTGATATCTAAAGTCGCGAGGGCACCGTTAGGAATCGCCAGAGGCGTCGGGAAAGCTTTTGGAGCGATATCCGGGGTTGGATTGAGGGTTGTAGGCGCCACGGGAGAGAACGCAGAAGTTCCAGTGGCGGATTTGTTCATAGATTTTTTGTTGAAAGAAGCCGAGGAAGAGCTCAATAACAATGACGCCTCTACAGCCGAAGAAGAAGAGAAGGAAAATAGCACCCCGTTACCGAAAAGTCCCTCGTCGGAGAGAGGAGGAATATTTAGCGCCGTCGACGTGGAATAATTTTTTTATGTACCAAAGGTAGTCGCAATAAACAGTATATGTTCTTGTATTTCATAAAGTCTCTGTGCGTATTCATGGCATCATTACACCACAGACTTGTTTCTGAAAGAGTCTTTGTATGCATATTTATGGCATCATCGTTATTACCCCGCCTCACGCGTTACAAAATCACGCATCTTCGGGCAGTTTAGATCTATAAAACTCATTGTTCAAAGATTCGTAACTTTCTCCTGGTTCGTAATAATTCTGCAATCCGGGCGCTTTAAAATTGCACGCGCCTTCAAAATCTATCCCCCACATATATATGTCATCTCCTTGTCCCATGATTCTCGTCATATCTACTGCTCGTGAAAACGCAATAGTCCCTGTAAACTGTAACGTCAACTCCTTCATTTCGTTTCCTTGAGCTACAATCTCCTCCCTCGGTTGATCGAAATTCATGTTGTCCCATACCATTCTAATCACGTTCTTAAACAAAGGATGTCTCGGCTTGGAAATAAACCCCCACATGACGGTCGCTTTTCTGTTAGCAATGTACCTGCTCGGGTTACCCTCTCTCGTTAATAAAACGTTCGCGTGATTCTCATTTGCCACGCTCAAAACTTTGTTAAAATCCGGACAGCTCGAGTCCATATCTAAATACATGCCGCCGTGATAATACAACACCGCGTACCGCCAAACGTCCGCTCGTCCCGCGCCGTTCTTCGGATTCAGCAATTGGAACGACTTGTACGCCAACTGCACAATCTCATCGTCGGTTTCTCTTAGAAATTTTTCCTGTTCCTCGTTCGTGACCAGATTAAACTTCCATTCCGGGTTATCCTCAACCATCTTCACGCGGAAGTTGTCAAACTTTGACGTGTCTGCATTTTTCCACCCTTGCCAAACAATCTTCGGGAACTCTACTCCATCCATATTATTGTAGTTGATCTTTTCGTCTCTCTGTAAAGTTTCTTCCTCCTCCCCTCGCGGTACAACTTGTAACGCGTCCATATCTTCTCCCCAGTTCCTCCAGGCATCTCTCGAGGCGCGAAATCTGTTATGCACATCTTTCAAATGTTTCGGAACGATCACGACGCGCTTCTTTGACGAAGACGACGATCCAACGTACACCACAAAGCATCCCAACAACACGCCTAAGACGAATACCAAAATACCCGAACTATTCGTGCTCGCGTTGTTCACAGACCGTCTCGTCTCGCTTCCGCTTTTTTTGCCAGCGTTCCTCTCGATATCGGTCGCCATTTCTTCCTCTCGGTCTTCCGCCCTTTGGCCGTCGACCGTGAAACGACTGCTCATGAGAGAAAAATATGAAGGGGAGAAAAGGAGATGTATGTAACAACTCGCGCTTCAAGTGTGCGCGTAAAGTGACTGAGCTCGTATTTTCCGAGGCGTTTTTCCCTCAAAGAAAAGGTTCGACCCGCCGAGAGAGAGAGAGAGAGAGAGAGAGAGAGAAAAAAAAAGATTTAGCCACTCGCTGCGAACGCGAGCGCATATCTGGAGCGTTGGAAGCTCGTCTCGTTATTAAAAGTATCATCATCACGCGTACACACATATGATGATGATGCGAACGGAAAAAGAGAACGTCGACGACTTTGAAGATGTGGAGGAGAACGTCGGAGCGCTCTTGAAAATGGAACGCTACGCGAGCTCACCAAAACCGGACGACGACGACGCGGGAGGACGGATGAAAAAAGAGGGTGGTGAAATCTCGGCGTATTCGTATTCTTGGTATTCATCGCGTTCTCCATCTTCGCTGTGGTTTCTCTCGCAAAGCAACGCGAGAAGGATGCTTCTGTGTTTACTTCTAGGTGTCTTTTTAGGGGTTACTGTTTCAAACGTGTTCTTCTTTGTTGTCGATGCAAAAGCGAAGGAGACGAACGACGATTTCAAATTCGCTTCAGTTGCCGAAAGAAGTGGAGACGAACCGTGGGCGAAACATAAAGAAAAAGAAAACGAGGAGTATTTAGCAGCCATGCGGTATTTTCAGTGCACCCAGACAGACAAGGAAGCGGAGCGTAAAGTGGTGAACCTCGGAACCGGCGGCGGTCTCGGATCGATGTTACAATTTTCATGGAGAGAATTCTTAGGGTCGAAAGTGAACCCAACAGGAAAGCATGCAGCTGTGACGTTCGCCGGTGAATTGAAGTGGTACACGGCAAATGATGAATGCAAGCAGACCCCTGGTTATGCTTGCTTTTTTTTGGATCCAACGAGCGAGGGACACGTCGATTTGGGGAGTGCGAATATGAATAATAGCGATAATATTGATAACAATAATTCTCCTCAATTATCGTGCGAAGAGAGATATGGCAAAGGAAATTTTCTTCCACTTCAGGGAAACGCGTTCTGGTGGAGGATAACGAGCGCGTATCTTTTCTCACCAAAGCTGAACATACTCGCAGCGGCGGAGGCGGTTCGAGAGCAATTTCATTTCACCGACTTCCCAGACGTGGCTTTACACATTCGCCGAGGTGATAAGCTGCAAGACGCTGCGAGCAGGCAAAGTATTCCTATTACTCTAGAGATGTATTATGAGGTTGCGGAAAAACTCGTGATTGAAGCAGCCGCTTCGAAATCTTCACAGATTTTAGTCTATATCGCCTCGGATGACAAAGAAGCCATGACGACCGCTCGAGATTGGGAAGCCCGCCGCGGAGGAATGAACGACTTAAACTTCAAAGTTATCATCCAAGAGACCACCATCACTGAATTAGAAGGCACTCAGGTCTCGGCTTCCGGAAATGGTCTCGCGAGCGATAGAAAATACGCGGAAGCGCTTCTTTTTCTCGTGGATTTACACTTTATGATGCATTCCGCCTATTTCGCTGGATTAATCATGTCTCAGCCTGCTCGGATAGTCGCGGACATAGGTTTTGCCAAGGGAACGATGCTCAAAGCCATCGCAATGGACGATGAAAATATCGAACATGGTTTAGATAATGGAGGATGGAATACATTATCTACGGGTTGGCTTGGGAAGTCGGAACTCCTCTCGCAGAACGGAGCAGAATAGAAATTTCATAGATATACATAGAAACACATACTAAACGCGTGTGAGTGTGAATTTAGCAATGGAAATAGTCCGTTTACCTTGTAAATAGAAGCCTACATTATCGTTACAGTAATGCTCCACATGGGGGAGTCACACATATAACTTGTTGTGCAGAGAAAAGGTCAACAAAAAATATGTGGCGCGAGTGCATTTTGCACATGTGCACACCAAACGACACAATAAAATCTCACCAAAAGATTTTGCTTTATTCGCCGCGCAATAAACCAATGCGCTCGAGGGTTGCATCAGCAACAGCGGTCAAAGCAAAAGTGGTAACGCGAAACGACGACGACGACGTGGAAGAAGCAGCGATTAAATCTTCGTCTTTCAATCACGACGAGAACAATAATTTTGGACGAAAATGGAGTTTATTCTGTGTGGGCGTTTTCTTAGGAATTCTTCTCACATTGAGTTTACGTCCGAAAGAACCACCGCTTGCTCTTCAGACGTTTCACAGAAACGTTAAGAGTGCGTATCGAGCGCATAAGAAAGCCAAACAGGATTATTTAAAAGCCTATCGAGAGGCGTATTTGGAGTCGGTGTTGGATTCGTCTTCTGGTGAGAAAACAAAACTTTGCTGGCAAAAACCAGACGAGAAATTCTGTTGGAACCAAGGTTTGACGATTGAAGAACACGTGGAAGCGCAGCTGCACCCGTGGATTAGTAAAGGAGGTATCACACCAAAAGACGTGGAGAGCACACGAAGTGTAGGGTGTGGGGTTATACGCACGGACGGGAGCATGGACCCCCCGTCATTTTTGCCGTACATAGGAAGAGCGCTGAAAGCGTATCCGGAATTATGGCCGAAAGCGGAAATATGTATCCACGAAGGGTTCGGGGATTGGCCGGAAGCCTCAATGGATCGTTACACGAACACTTTAGATGGTTTGCCCTTGCTTGCGATTGGAAGTAGCTATGAAGCATTTCTGGAAATCCTTTTCCCGTGGTCCTATGGAGGAAGAGATGCGTTTGGCGAAAGGTATGAGAACGACCATAGAGAGCTTCTAGAAAGAGGCACAAAATCTCCAGAATGGTCCCAAAAGAAAAATACAGCGGTATGGAGAGGAAGTGTTGGGTGCTCTGTTGGGTGCGCCGATAGGGGCCATTTGTACTTCCCCAGTAATCACATTGAACAATGTTCGGACGATCACACGGATGGCGGTTGGGATGCAAATAAAGCAGGAAGGACTTGGGGCTGCGACCAAAGTGAAGCTTCGCTGCGCCATCAAAGGATACAACTCGCTAATATGTCTTTTCACCGCGGCGAAGAGTGTGGATTGGATGCACACATTACAAAACTCAATGAACACGAAGGCACGCTTCGCAAATTTTTGACCTCGGAGGATCTGGAAAATTTACAGGCCGCAGGTCTTGGTGAAGAAGAACAAGCTAGGTATAAATACGTAGTCAATATTCAGAATAATGGATTTGCCGATCGAATGTGGAGAATATTAGCGCTGAAAGTTGTCGTTTTGCAAGAAATGCACGCATTTAGAGAATTTTTTTACGACATGCTCATTCCCTGGGTACACTACGTGCCGATTAAAACGGATTTGAGCGATTTATGCGAGAAGATACAATGGTTAAAAGATAACGACGAAAAGGCTCGTGACATCGCCGAGAATGCGCACGCGTTCGTTCGCGATCAGTTGAGTTTGGATAACATAAATTTATACGTCGCAACGCTCGTACATCGCATCGGGGAACTCACCGTTCAAGGCCACAACTTCACGGAAGCATAACTAAGTTCCCATTAGTTGTATATTAATTTAGATGACCAGCGAGAGGAGAATGTGTGGAAGCTGATGAATAAGGATAATGCAAGTTGCGTGTGAAGAATGATTTTTTTATCAGATACCCCTCCTCGTCTATTATTAACTTAACTTAATGTGTGCGATTTTTTCCAGTCGCACTTTTCTCCAGTACACCACAAATCCACAAAACTTTCGACTTTGAGGCAAATACTCGATGATGTCAGGATGGTTGTCTAGATGGTCGTGTTCTTCGCGGTGGCGACGAGAGAAGGCGCAAAAAGATGCATTGTTTTTCGTACTCGGACTTCTCGTGGGTATCGTCGTCGCGCATTCGGTGATTGCGAGCCGTTCTGTGACGCGTTCACAAGTAGAGGAAAATGGCTTCAGGTTGGTTCGGGAGAGAATTGGATTTGCGACTAAAGCGCACAGGAAAGCGATCCAAGAGTACGTGCGCCATTATCGCGCGGCATATCGCGACGATTTGAATATCGAGGGTGCGGACGAAAACGTAAGAGAAGAAATGGACGAACGCGGGACGGTTATGAACGACGATAAGTTTGCATTGGTAGTTTCGGTTTATAAAGAGTGGGGAGAGAATAACGAGAAGGTCCCGGAGTGGGCAAATGCGAATGCGTCGCGGGATAACTACTTCGTGGTCCAACCGTTCTATCAGAGAATTGAAGCCAGTAAACCTGCGTTCGTGGTGAACAAAGGGTTCGAAAGTGGTGTGTACATGAGATACATTGTCGATAATTATCACAACCTTCCGGAGGCTGTCATTTTTGTCCAAGCAGACGGCTGCGAAGTAGATATGAACGCAGTGTTACCTCGCGTCACGTTGGAAATTCTTGATCAAGCTGGAGGTTTCCTTCCGCTGAATTGCTTGAAAGTTATGGGTCGATCAATTTCGATGTGGGGTGGAGAAAGGGGAGAACGTGTGGAAGCGTGCTGGCGTGAAGTTTCGAAGCATTTCGAACTCAATCTCTTCGAAGGGTTTGCGCTAGGCTCTGATTTCCAAATAAACATGGTTTGTTGCGCTTGCTTCGCTGTGAAGAGAGAGTTACTGTTGTCTACTCCATTCGAAGTATGGAATTCGTTTTACGAGCGCTCAATTGTGAAAGGACAGTGTATCGAGGGTCAATTAGATATAGATGAAGGTAAACATGAAACAGCAGGTACTTTCGAGCACTTGGCGCACGTGATATTTGGGAGGAAAGATCCTCTGTGGGAACCAAAGTGTTTCGATGATTTCGCCACTATTGTAAATAATGAAGACGCACCGGGGTCCTTAAAGCAATCCGAGGTTCATGCTACTGATCGAGTCGAAAAGCAACCTGTTACCACAGTAGAGAATGCTGATGGTAGTTGGAGCAAACTTCCAGAGTTGGTGAAGCGTTTGCAATGCAACGATGTATCAGAATTAAAGTCTACTCTGCCGATACTCAAAATATTTGTACTTGAAGATTTTCCGGCTTTGGGACACTTTCAAATGAGTGTGGTATCATTTTTTTGCTGGTTGATGAATCAGGTAGAAGATGCAGACAATATTACTCGACAAACTGGGAGCTTACAGCTGCACGTCAGCACAATAGTCAATACCGACACAGAACTCCAAAACGTTGCCGATGTATACTACAAACCTTTTATTCAAAGCATTATTAGTTACGCTGAAAAGAATTTTGACATTCAGTTCTCTACTTTGAATGTCAAGGATTGGTACGACGGTGTACATATCAATCCCGATCGAATCTCGTGTTACGATGATGATAAAACGGTTCGCGCGGAAGAGATTGAAGTTTACCATCGAAGTTGTTCTGACCGAAAGTACAAGGGTCATTGCGCGGCCTGGTTCGATAAGCTAAGTAATGTTGATCATTTTAGAAACTTTTTGGAACAATCGTTGGACTTGAAAGAAATTTTGGGTGAGGTAGCGAACGAAATTATCGATGCTACCAGAATTCTCATTTTTGATAGAGCCGCAGGATATGCCAAATCTTATCAGGACGCAAATTTAGTAGTCAAAGCAATTCAAGATGAATGCAAGCAATGTAATGTCACGTACTTTCAGGACGATGCGAGGCGAGGTGGAGCAAAATCTTTTGAGTGGAATTGTCGACTTATTGCAAGCTATGATATTATAATTGCTGCACATGGTGCCTTCCTGTCAAACCTACCATGTGCAAAACCAAATTCAGCATTGATAGAGATTATTTGGCGAGATATAACTGATATGAGTATGTATGAACCCTTAGCTCATCAAATGGGTCTGAAATATAGAAGAGTCAACTTTGATTGTGTCATATGTGAAGCAGCGGATCCAGAGGATCACCCGGTCAAGCCTGATCTTGCTGAATTACGCTCTGCATTACAATCATTAACAGAAGTCACGACAGAATTAACAGGAAACTTGGAAGAGAATGGGGTTGACGTCACAGTTAACAGTCAGAAAGCGAAAGAAAACACCACAGAAACGCTTCCTGAGGCGTTCCGCTTACTCTCAAACAAACTCATGAAAAATCAATACAGAGATTCGTGCACCGCGGCGTGCTTTTACTCTACTAAATTTTCTCCAAATTCAGGTCTAGGAAGTAGGCTGCAATTTGTTGTAGCCGCTTTGACCTTTGCTATTGAGGATGGATGTGTCTTGATTGCATCACCAGATTCATCTATACAGCTGTTTGGGGGATCTTCCTTAAAAGAGCTGACGAATTGCAAAGATGAGGATGCCAAAGACATCAAATACATCGATTTGGGTGCGAGTGATATGGACGAAAATGGTCTGAAGGCTAGATATATGCGATACGTACCGCAATTTGACGATCTTGGGTTCAAAGATAGCATCATGCTATGGCAAAGTGTCGCCTTGTCATTTCTTATGCGCGCGACCGAGAGTTTTGCCAATATAATTCAAGAAGTTCAAAATGAAATAGGTTGGTACGATATTCAGAAGTGCCGCGGTGCTGTGATTTCTATGCACGTGCGACACGGGGATAAAGGAAGCGAAACGTCTCTTCTACCATTATCTGCGTATCTGAAAGAACTTGCGCTATGGTTAGAGAATGCTGAACAAAATCAAGAATTCAAGTGTATATTTGTTGCTACGGATGATGGAGACCTACAGAAAAGGCTTGAAGATTCTCCGGTTTTGGAGCTGGAATCAGGTCGCAAATTCAAAGTGATCGGTTCATGGCAAAGTATTGTAGCAGCACAAAAGCTTTCAAGTTCAGAAGGAGAATTTGGAGCATTGCTTGATTTGCATCTATTATCAAGGGCGAAAACATTTTGCTTTATATTTAGCAGTAATTTTGGCAGACTTGCGATGCATATGAATCCCGTGCATCTCGAAGCTCGCGCAGTATCCTCGCTAATTCCGATGGACTACTATCATCATGCCATCAGTAGTGGCTTTTTCTTCGTTCATCAGCAAAATGTTCGCGGAGGCTTTTGGTCAACGGTGGCTGTGTATAAAGAAAAAATATCTTCTAAACTTAATTGTGAACCTCAATACGGGTGTAGCGCTCAAACATTTGATTCGAGCCAGAACGAAACGTACTCGTGTTGTAGACTTCCGGCGAAATCAGATTATGTCAACGGCGTGATCGGACCGGTGCTGTCTGAAATTTTTCCGGACGAATATGAAAAATATTGCCGCGTTATTGATTTTTGAGAAACATAACGATCGAAGCCAGGGTCATCGCGAATCGACGTAGAAGTCATGAATAAGAGAAATTAGCAGTGCATTAGATGCAAATTAATATTGTATGTCCGTAAATGTAAAGTATACTAATGATGATTTATTTCATCGTCCGCTTGGTAAAACGGTATCTTCGGGATATTTTTTTAATCGATAAATTCTAATAATCTATGGATGATCAGAGTTCCAAACTACTCGTGATTGTTTTTTTCTGTAATCATTTCTTTGTGAAACTGCATCAATCGATCACGAGCGTATGAATAATTCCAACCGATGAAATCATCACCGTCTGGATAAAATACGTTTTGACTCTCGCCACATCCCGGGCAAAACATCGTCCACGGTAAGTTATCAGCCATATTTTTTAGTCGCACGCGATGCTTTTCTTCTTCGAGTGGACTTAGTATTTGTATTGCTTTCGCCTCTTTCAATCCATAATGTGGAGTGATGAATGATTTAGCGTCTGAGCGCGCGAGTCCAGCGATAAAAGAGAATGAAGATGGAATGAGCTGCGCTACAGCAGCGGCATCTCTCACCAAGAATAAAGTTTCGATGTCGGATAGACACGAAATGGCATCGATAGATATCTCCTCCGTGAATTCTCGCTTTATTATATCCAATTGAGCGTCAAAGAGTTCCGTGCACAAACGCTTGCGCTCTTCTACAATACTTTCTTCTACTTTGTGAATGCTGCACATGACAGGTATTATTCTTTTCACATCAAGCTCCTTTAATTTCTTACCGACAAAGACTGAATATTCGGGCGGCGCGAGCGGATAGGACAGCTCGTCATTAAAAGGGACATCCGCGCACCTGAAGTGAATGATCGCGACGTCAATTGCCAATCGCTCTGGCTCTGCAGGAACACACGCTCTTTTCTCGTCTAAAGTAACATTAGAGAGTACTTTATTCACAATTCCTCGAGCGTTTAAACTCGTCCAAGTTGAGATGTAGGTCTCGTCATCGCGCCATCTATAAGGTTCCCAACCTGTTCCCGCCATCTGCGGATATCCTTCCTCCTCGGAAGGTAAAAACTCTCTCAAATCATACTCTTGGAAACGATTACCAAAGCTTTCAGCAAGTTTGCACTCTGATTCATAATCAAACTGTGGTGGGGGAGGAGATGTCGGGGTAATGGTTTCATTGTGCATGATCACGGTTGCTTCTTCATCAACGACAGCGATACCTTCCTCTCCGCGTCGCAGAGCCTCCTCCACTTTCGTCTCCTGTGTTTTCAACATTTCCTCCTCAACTGCTCCAATCATATCGTTGCTATTACTATACCCATACTCTCTGTACGTTTTCTTGTACGCTTGCCAAGCGTCCTTATGCGCTTGGACGTGTTTCTGGACCATATCTTTATCACGCGCGTAAACGTTGTAAGTGAAATGCATCAAAACACCTAAAAGTACACCGAGCGTCAACAAAAGTATCGCGGTATAATGAGCAGCGCACCAACTCCTCCACTCAAATACATTTCTGTAGTGCGCGTTCTTCGCGCTGTTTTTGTTGTTGTTGTTCCCTGTGCCGTCCTGATAGTACTCAACGCGTTTCCCCTTCCTCGCATCTAAGGCAACGGACATTTCGTTAGACTTTTCGACATCAAAATCATCGTTTGGATCCCCCGCGCGTTGGCCTTCGATTACGAAACGACTGCTCATCTTGTTATTATTATTATTCGAGAACACGCGACCATGTGAGCATATCACAGTCGCATGGTTAAAATTCCCCGAAGAAGAAGAAGAAGAAGAAGAAGATATCTATTGCTCTGCTACTCTTTCTCGTTTTCCCAAGCTCTCCTTTTTTTTTCAAGCTCTCTGCTGCACGAGTCGACATTTTTGTGAAAAAAAACGAGAGAGAGAGAGAGAGAGAGAGAGAGAGAGAGAGAGAGAGAGAGAGTTCGAATCTCGCATGCGAGATACAAATAAATGTGGGACCTCCTCTTCTTTCGAGCGATCGGTCTCGTCGCGCGTGGCAATCGCGGGACGGACGAGAGATGTTGTCCTGAAGAAGTGCGGCAAACCGGATGCGACCAACGGAAAACATATGGAAATGAGGGAGAATCAACTTATATTTTTCTAAACGCAAAGAACCAGGGCTCAAGTTCTCCATTTTCTGTAACAGATCTATGCATTCGCACATTTCTTTGTTCCCTTTTCCCAACTAACCATGTATTTGAAACGGAGCAAACCTCAAAAAGTCCACCATCACTTTCGTCACCTTCCTGTCTACAGTTCTTTTGGTTCTCAGTTATATATTGAGAGTCTTTCTCTTGCATGGCCCAAAGAAACTCTTCGTTAACAACAGCGCCATGTTTCTGAAATAGTTTATGCCACCAAACTCTTGGACGAAGTAACGTGTGTTCAGCCTCACCTTTCGGAGCCCCATTGTTTTTCAGAGAAATAGACAGAAAAAGATGCCTGCGTGAAACCCGAACCAACTCTTTTACCACCGCATCTGCTTCTGCCGGGTCGATATGTTCAAGGACGTCAGAGCTCATGACTAAATCGAACGAGTTATCTTCGTAGGGCAAGTTCGTCAAGATTCCTGCTTCTACGTAATTTTTTGATAACAAATCTGGACACTCTTTCTCCAAAGCTGCACGAGACAACTCGATCCCATACGCATTTTTACCATACTGCCGCATCAAGCGGGTTAAAGCACCATTCCCCGTGCCTGCATCTAAAATTGTATGAAACTTCAACTTCGCTATCACATCTGTAGCAAAGCGACACCCCCAGCACGACTGGGCCGGGTAACCGCCACTCGTCCACGTTTTATCGTATACAGCTTGATACGTCGTTGATCTGTAAGTATATCCTGGCTTTCGCGCTGGTGGATCGAACGTGTCTTGTTTCCCCAAATATCTCTCGTCATTATAGTGTTCAATGTAGTGTCCAAATGTCGCAAGTGTGGTGTTCAAATCCGAGACAGGAGCTCGGGAGCAGCTCGCGGTGTTCTTTCTTTTCACACCGTGAAAGACCAACAGTGCACCTAAGAAGAAAGATACCACACCGACAAACAAGCGAGACTTCAAAATCCGCATCGACATACTCTTCAAAGTTTTTATGGACGTGTGCTCTTTGCAAGAAATTAATAGTCTAGGGAATGGAGTATTCGTATTCATCGGTTTTGCGACGAGAAAAAATCGAAAAAATTTACGTTCGAGCTCGTAGAAATTCGACGCGCTTTCTCTCTCTTCTCTCTCTCTTTTGCTCGATACACAAACACAAAGACAGACAGACGGGCGGATTGAACGGCGGCTGTTACTCATCATCATCATAAAACACAAACGACGATGGATGCCGCGTTCGGTCGTCGTCGCGCGTCTTCTTCTGCTTCCGCGCGACAACAACAACAACAATCGACTTTTCTCATCACAAACACTTTCAACTGATTAAAACTGAAAACATGATCACCACCTCGTTCGCGAACAACAGAGGAAGAGCGGTCGTTTTACTTTTTATCGCCGGCGCGACGCTGTTCGCGTTTGGCGCGCTCTTCGAGCGGTATTTTGTCGCTTCTTCTTCTCCTCCTTCCCAGAGGTGGAGAAAGAGCGAATCTCAACAACACCATTCGAGGAGAAGCGAGGACGTCGAAGCGGACCTTTCCTTCGCCGACGGCGGAGAGAGAAGAAGCGAAGTCGATTATGATGACGATAAAGAAGAAGTCTCTGGACGATCTCTTTTTCCTCCTCCTTCTCCTCTGAAACGCGCGGTAGCGTCGAGCGAAAGCAGAGGCAGATGTTCGATATACTCGTGCGTGCAAACGAAAGATAAGAACAAGTTCTCGTTCAGCGCGGACCAGTTGCAAATGGCGATTGAAAAAGAAGCGAATCGTGCCTCCGCGTTGGTGCGCGTAAACGTAGGCGACGCGTTGAAGTACACGATGAAAAGGTGCGTTTTGCATCCGCACAACGAGTTTGAAATCCCGCGACACAAACGAGGGGAGTACGATACGAGTAGCAGTAAGATGGAAGATTTGAAGACGGCGATGCACAGAGGAATACCTCTGTTCCCGATTGTCGCGCATCCGCTAATTTGGAACGTCACCGACGGCGTTGGGGTCGGACACGATCATAAAGTGCCGTCGTTACCGGAAAACTATCTAGTGTCGATGAGAGATTTAGAAAAAACAGAGAAAATAGACGAGAAGTACAGAGAGAAAATAGAATCGCTGATGAATGCGGCCAAGTATTGGATCGACGAAGCGCACGCGCTGTACGAAGACAGAGGAGGGGCAGTTGAAAGCAACGAAGAAGTAAAAAAGGTTTGGGCGATATGGTCGGGATTAAACGGATTTAATTACGCGTATAGATTAGTCGCCGCAAAGTTGGGCGTCGGTGTGGTGTCTTTCGAAAACGCTCCGTTTTGGCGACTGATTGTCGATACGACTACCGGCGTGGCGAGCAGTCAAGGCTCGGAAAAGTCATATTATTGGAAGTATAAAGATTTGGTGGATGAAAATGCAGCCGTCCGAGAAGCTCTCGACTACAAGGAGAAAATGTACGGCACCAAAGGGTTTGAAAAGAATAAAGAAAAGTGGGATATGCATGTGTCTCCATCGACAAATTTACCGTCTGAAATCA
>Ga0255775_1000883_pt1 | contig 29253 bp, 32 predicted proteins | sample 011ome_26_FD_179973 | JGI IMG/M metagenome (GOLD analysis project Ga0255775, IMG submission 179973) | Coastal salt marsh microbial communities from the Groves Creek Marsh, Skidaway Island, Georgia - 011511BT metaG (version 2) | ecosystem: Environmental > Aquatic > Marine > Intertidal zone > Salt...
TTAACGCTAGGGGCCCTGTAATTTATAAGTCTAGATTATCAGGTTATCTTTTAGGCATCGAATTGTTAGGAGCAAAGGATTTTTGGGAAAACTGTGATGTTGCTTTAATAGGTAGTAAAAAGGTGATGGACCTTTATGAAAACTTGTTAGAAGATAAAGCGTTATCATTAAAAAAATTTTCAGCTGAAGAAATGGTTCTTCAGGGCCTTAAAAGTTTTAGAAAAAATTTAATGAAGAGTTAAATGTTGATTAATAAAAACAATATTTTTGAACAAAGAAGACCTTTAATTGGAATATTAAGAGGAATTACGCCATTAGAGGCTGAAAGTATATCAGATGTTTTAATTGAATCTGGAATAAGTATTATTGAAGTTCCTCTCAATTCTCCAGAACCATTTAAAACTATTGAGAGAATGGTAAAATTTCATGGGAAAAACGGTATTTTTGGGGCAGGAACAGTCCTGAAAGAAAATGAGGTTAAATCCGTTTCAGATTGTGGTGGGCAAATTATTGTTTCTCCAAATTTAAATACTTTAGTTGTAAAAAAAACAAAAGACTTAAATATGTTAAGTTTTCCAGGTGTTTTTACCGCAACAGAATGTTTTGATGCAATACAATCAGGGGCAGATGGGTTAAAGTTTTTCCCTGCCTCTCTTTTGAAAGAAGAAAACTTTAACGCATTAAACGCTGTTCTTCCTAAAAATACTATTTCGATAGCTGTTGGAGGTATTAATGAAAAAGACTTTTCCAGTTGGTTAAATGTTAATATCTCTGGTTTTGGTTTAGGCTCTAATTTATATAAGCCTGGAATGCTTGTTGAAGAAGTAAAGTTAAGGGCACAGCAAATTGTAAAAGCTTATGATAAAAATTTTAATGTATAATATTGGCTTGATATGAAAACAAAAGATATCTCAAAGACATACTCAAGCAATATATTTACAAATGAAGATAAAATTTTACTCAAAAAAATTCTTTCACCTTTAGAATTTAGAAAAGATTTATTAATTGAACATTTGCACAAAATACAAGATTATTTTGGGTATTTGTCTGAAAAAAACTTACGTTTACTAGCCAAATTAATTAAGGTTAGTGAGGTAGAGGTTTATGAAGTAGCCTCATTTTATGCTCACTTTGATATTGTAAAAAAAGGTGAGCCTAAACCACCAAAATTAACTCTAAGAGTATGTAGTTCTCTTTCATGTGAACTGTTTGGTTCTAAACTTTTAGAAGAAGAGTTAGTCAAAAAGTATATGCATGAAGATATTAGGGTACTTAAAGCTCCTTGTATGGGTAGATGCAATAAAGCACCTGTAGTTGAAGTTGGACATTATCATTTAGAAAACGCAAATGTAGATAAAATAGAAGATGCCATTATTAGCAACAAAACTTCACCAATATTACCTAATTATGAAACGTTTGAAGATTATAAAAACAAAGGCGGATATACCAAACTTTTTAAGATAAAGAAAAGCAAAGAAAATTGGTATGAAAGTATAATAAAAGCAGATTTAAGAGGGTTAGGCGGAGCAGGGTTTAGGACTGCAAAAAAATGGGAGCTAGTAAATAAAGAAATTGGCCCGAGGTATCTTGCTGTTAATGGTGATGAGGGCGAACCAGGTACTTTTAAGGATAAACATTATCTAGAAACAGAACCACATATGTTTTTAGAAGGAGTTTTAATGGCTTCTCATGCTATTTCTGCAGAAAAGTGTTTTATTTATTTAAGAGATGAATATCCAGGGATATTAAAAATTTTAAAGAATGAAATTTGTAAATTAGAAAAAGAGAAAATTATACCTCTAAATTTTATAGACCTTAGAAGAGGTGCTGGAGCATATATTTGTGGTGAAGAAAGTGCAATGATAGAGAGCATCGAAGGGAAAAGAGGTTTACCTAGGCATAGACCCCCTTATGTTGGACAGTCTGGAATTTTTGGAAGACCTACTTTAGTTCATAATATTGAAACTCTATATTGGGTTGCAAAATTAATTAGAAATGGACCTCAAATTTTTACAGATATAGTAAAAAATAATCGAGTGGGTATTAGGACTTATTCAGTTTCTGGAAGGATAAAAAACCCTGGAGTATATTTATTACCCTCAGGTTCGACTATTTTAGATATAATAGATACAGCAGGTGGAATGTTAGACGGACATAAATTTAAGGCTTATCAACCGGGAGGACCATCTTCTGGTATTTTGCCAGCCTCGATAAGTAATGTGCCCTTAGACTTTGATACACTTGGTGAGTACGATACCTTTATAGGGTCAGCGGCAGTTGTAGTTTTGTCTGATAAAGATGAAATAAAAAAAGTTGCTTCAAATATGATTGATTTTTTCAAATCTGAAAGTTGTGGACAATGTACTCCGTGTAGAGTTGGTTGCGACAAAGCTTCGTCAATTATGGAAAAGAAAGATTGGGATATAAAGTTATTAGAAGATTTGTGTGAAGTTATGGAAACCTCATCTATATGTGGATTAGGACAAGCAGCCACAAACCCAATTAAATCGAGTATTACATATTTTAGTGAAGAAATAAAAAGATCATGACCAATAACGTATCATTTTATCTCAATCAAAAATTAGTTCAAGCTAGCGAAAGCGAAACAATTTGGGATGTTGCTAAAAAGGAAGATATTGATATACCGCATCTTTGTCATAGTGATAAAATTGGATACAAGGCTGATGGTAATTGTAGGGCATGTGTTGTTGAAGTTAAAGGTGAAAAGTCTTTAGTGGCCTCATGTATTAGAAAACCAACCCAAGGTATTAAAGTCTTTACTAATAATGAAAAGGTCAAAAAATCTCAAAACTTAGTGTTGGAATTATTGTTAACAGATCAACCTAATTCAAATACCTCTAGATCTAAAAACAACCATTTTTGGAAGACACTTAAAAAAAGAAATATAAAAAAATCTAGATTTTCTCAAAAAATAATAAGCTCAATCCCTAAAATAGATAATAGTCACTCAGCTATGACAGTTGACTTAAATGCATGCATACAATGTGGTTTATGTATAAGAGCATGTAGAGATGTCCAAGTTAATGATGTGTTAGGTATGTCTGGAAGAGGAAACACTAGTTATCCTGTTTTTGATATAGATAAATTGATGGGGGATAGTACCTGTGTTGGTTGTGGAGAGTGCGTGCAAGCATGCCCAACAGGAGCGATAATAGAAAGTGCTTTATTAGATGAGAATAATAATCAAACAATTTACCCTGATAATAAAATCAAAAGCTTATGCCCATATTGTGGTGTTGGGTGTCAGACACTTGTAAGTGTTAAGGACAACTCAATAATCGCAGTTGAAGGGATTAACGGGCCTGCAAATGAAAATCGTTTATGTGTTAAAGGACGTTTTGGATATGATTATATCAATCATCAAACTAGACTAAAAGACCCACTAATAAGAATAAGTGCTAAAACAAAATCATGGGATTTGCATATTGATGATAAAAATATATATGAATATTTTAGAAAAGCTTCCTGGGAAGAGGCGTTAGACTTAGCTTCCAAAAAATTTAAAGAAATATTAAAAAATAATCATAGTAATTCACTAGCAGGCTTTGGTTCTGCTAAGGGATCAAATGAAGAAGCTTATCTTTTTCAAAAATTAGTAAGGACCGGTTTTAGAACTCATAATGTTGATCATTGCACACGACTATGTCATGCGTCTTCTGTTGCAGCATTATTAAAGTCTGTTGGTTCTGCGGCGGTAACCGCACCATTTACATCTGTTAAAGAGGCTGAGTGTATAATTTTGATAGGTGCCAGGCCTGAACAAAACCACCCAGTTGCAGCTACGTATATCAAGCAAGCTGCTAAGAATGGCACAAAATTGATCATTATTGACCCAAGAAAACAGAATATATCTAAATATTCCACCCATCATTTACAGTTTAACCCTGGTCAAGACTTAGCCTTATTAAATGCCATTATATACACAATTATTAATGAAAATTTATATAATGAAGAATATATAAAACAACATACAGAGGGATTTGATATCTTAAAAAAAGAAGTAGAGAGTTTTGATTTTATTTCATTGTCAAAGTTATGTGGTGTTGAGTCTGATTTAATAAAGAGTGTGGCAAGGATATATGCTAAGGCAAAGTCATCAATCATTTTTTGGGGAATGGGTATTTCACAACATATTCATGGCACTCAAAATGCTTTCTCATTAATTAATTTAGCCTTAATAACAGGTCATGTTGGAAAACCTGGCACAGGTTTGCACCCACTTAGGGGCCAAAACAATGTACAAGGAGCCTCAGATGCTGGTCTAATTCCAATGTCCTACCCCGATTATAAGTCAGTTAGTAAAAAGGAAAATAAATATGAAATGCAAAGTTTTTGGGATACCTCTTTAGAATTTGATGATGGTAAAACAGTAGTAGAGATCATCAATGCTATTTATGATCAAAAAATTAAGGGCTTATACGTTCAAGGTGAAAATCCTGCAATGTCTGATCCTGATCAAATACATACTAGAAAAGCACTTGCAAAATTAGAACACTTAGTTGTTCAAGATATATTTATGACAGAAACGGCTTGGAACGCTGATATAATTTTACCAGCATCTGCTCATGCTGAAAAAACAGGTACATATACTAATACAAATAGACAAGTTCAACTAGGTAGAGCTGCGGTAAACCCACCTAATAATGTAAGGCAAGATTGGTGGATAATTAAAGAAATCGCTAATAGGATGGGATTATCTTGGGATTATAAATCCCCTAAAGATATTTTTTTAGAAATGAAATTAGTGATGCCATCATTAAATAATATTTCTTGGGAAAGGCTAGAAAGTGAAGGTTCTGTTACATATCCAGCAAAAAGCGCAACAGATCCTGGTGATGATATAATTTTTACTGATGGTTTCCCAACCGTTAATAATTTAGCTAAAATTATTCCGGTTAAAATCATTGAACCTAATGATGAAATTAATAAAAATTTTCCATTTGTTCTTTCTACAGGACGAATGTTAGAGCATTGGCATACTGGAACTATGACTAGAAAATCTTTTGTCTTAAATGATATTGAACCAGACCCAGTCATTTTTATGAATCATAATGATTTTAAGAAGTATAATTTAGATTTAAGTCAAAAAGTTATCGTTGAAACAAGACGTGGTAAAATTAAACTTAATGTTAGGCTGGATGAAAACCTTCTTTCAGGTATGATTTTTCTACCTTTTTGTTTCAAAGAAGCTGCCGCTAATATACTTACAAAATCAGACCTCGACCCTATTGGCAAAATTCCAGAGCTAAAATTTAGTGCTGCAAAAGTTTATCAATACTAAATAAAATTAAAAATATAGAATACATTATCTAAATTGTTTAATATGTAGACATGTCTTGGCAAAATAACCTTTTTGAAATTCTTAAAAATGAGGGAATATCAATATTTTCTTATGTCCCTGATGCAGGACATAAAGTATTAATTGATAGAGCTTTGTTAGATGACACCATTGCTGCAATTCCTCTGACATCAGAACAGGAAGGTATTGGTATTGCTGCAGGTGCTTATTTAGGTGGTTCTAAAGCTGTTTTATTAATGCAGAGTAGTGGAGTAGGCAATTGTATTAACCAATTATCCTTAATAAAGCATGGACAATTTCCTTTTTTAACAATTATTTCAATGAGAGGTGAATTTGGAGAAGGTAATCCTTGGCAATATGCCATGGGAGAGGCTGTAATTCCATCTTTAGAGTCAATTGGGGTTAAATGTCTTAAAATTTATAATCAGGATGATGTAAGTAAAACAATTCAATCAGCTTTGACAATGACTTTTAAAGCAGAAAGATCAATTGCTGTTTTACTATCGCAAAAATTACTTGGATCAAAAAAATTTTAGGAATTATATTTTATAATCATGACAACTTTAGATAGAAAAAAAGCTATTCCTAAATTAATTGGAGACACAAATAAATTCTTGATTATTTCTGGATTAGCAGGTCCTGCAAAAGATATTGGTTTTTTAACTAAAGAAAGTCCAAATACTTTTTTGTTTGGTGGGGCAATGGGTGGAGCTATTCCAACTTCTCTTGGACTGGCAATATCTAGACCTAAGGATAAAGTACTTTGTGTTTCAGGTGATGGTGATACTCTAATGTCTATGGGTACCCTGGCAACAATTGGAATAATGAAACCCAAAAATCTTATTATTGTATGTGTTGATAATTCTACATATTTAGAAACAGGTGGTCAAATATCTCATACAGGGTTAGGAGTTGATTTAGAAATTGTAGCAAGAGGTTGTGGTTTTCAGGTTACAAAAACAATTAATAATGAAAAAGATTTGTTGGAGGGTAGGGCACTTTTAACAAATAAATCAACAGGGCCAACTTTTATACTTCTTAGGGTAAATCAATCTAGTCCTCCTCAATATTCAAGAAATTGGAATGCTTCTCAGGAAAAAGATAAATTTAGAAACCATTTATTAAAAACATCTTGAAATTTATTCAATTACTAAATATGTTAACTAAAATAGTTTACTAGGAAACTATTTTGAATAGGTTTTTATTTTGAAAGAAGTCTTTGAAGAAAATATCGGATTGCTAATTCATGATGTAGGACGTTTACTTAGAGTTCTGTATGATCGTCAAATGGCTTCAATAGGCCTAACAAGATCTCAGTGGTTATTACTTACATACTTATATTTTAAAGATGGGATCAATCAAACTGAACTTGCTTCCCTTATGGATATGGAAAAAGCTCCTTTAAGCAGACTTTTAGACCGTATGGAAATAAAAGGATGGATAATAAGAAAAACTGAAACTAATGACCGCCGTGTAAAAAATATTTATTTATCTGAGAGTGTTAAGCCACTTGTTAGCTCTCTTAGAGAGAAAGCTGCTAAATACAGAAAAGATTCATTATCAATTTTATCCGACAAAGAACTTAATAAATTGAGGGACCTACTCCAAGTTTTAAAAAAAGATTTAACTTCTAAACTGTAAATTGTAGGAAAAAATAAATGCAAGATATGCATGTTGAAAAAGAAAAGCCTGATGATAATAGATTGAAGAGATTTTTATTATTAATTCTTTTGCCGTCTATAATCGTACTAACAACCGCAGGATATTTTTATTCTCTTGGTAGGTTTGTGAAGACAGAAAATGCTTACATTAAAGCTCCAATTGTTTCAGTTCAATCTCAGTTGCCAGGAAGAGTTGAACTTGTTTTTGTCAAGGATAATCAGAAAGTTAAAAAAGGACAAAAACTATTAAAAATAGAAACTCAAAAGCTAGAACTTGATTTAATAGAACAGGAACAAAATCTACTTAGTATTATCAAAGAATTAGAAAATAGAAAATTAAAATATAATGAAGCAAAAGAAGAAATTAAATTAGCAAGAGAAGAAATAAAATTTTACTTTTCAGAAATGGAAAGAATTAAGGCATTAGTAAATATTGAGATTAAAGTTGCTAAAGAAAAAGTTGAATATCAAAAATTAGAATTAGATAGAATTAGAAATTTAGTAAGTAAAAGGGTTGGTTTAAAAAGTAAATTAGATGAGGCCAACTATCTATATAAATCTGCAGTTAATAATTTGAAATTTGTAACTTTAAATAATGATTTAGATGAAATCAAACACTCATATGTATCTTCAAAGCAGAAGCTGAAAATTTTTGAAGATAAAGCTAGATCAATTTTAACTACACTAAATGGCAACGAAAAAATTAATCCATTTGATCATCCACTTTATAAAAAACATTTAAGTAAACTAAATCAAATTAAGTTTGATATTAAAAAATCAACTATTATTGCTGATCATGAAGGTATAATTGCAAAAATGAACATAGAGGTGGGTGAATATATTAATTTAGGTAGGATGCTTTTTGCAATTGTTGATGAAAAAAAAGCTTGGGTAGAAGCTAACCTAAAAGAAACCGAATTAACGCATGTAAAAGTAGGGCAGTCAGTTATTTTTGTTCCTGATACTTTTTCTAAAAACTCGTGGCAGGGTCAGGTAGAGAGTATTAGTCCTGCAACTGGAGCAGAGTTTTCAATCTTACCTCCTCAGAACTCTTCTGGAAATTGGGTCAAAGTTGTACAACGAGTGCCAGTAAGAATATCAATTGGTAAAATATTAGAGCAAAATAACGAAGGTTTTAAAATAAATAAAGAATTAAGGATGGGCATGTCTGTTTCTGTAACTATTGATACTAAGCACGAGGGCGAGGTCCCATTTATTATAAGACCTTTTGCAAATATTTTTAAGTTTTTTGAGTTATAATTGAAACCACTAATTTCTGAAAAAAACACGTCTTTCAAGTGGTTTATTTTAGCAACAGCTACATTTGTGACTATGCTATACGCTATGAATGTTACAATCGCTTCTATAGCTTTGTCGGATATGAGAGGAGCAATGAGTGCAACTCAAGACCAAATTTCTTGGGTTGTTACAGGAAACATAGTGGCAACAGCTATATTTACTCCTTTTGCTGGTTGGCTGTCTTCTAGAATACAAATTCGTACTATATTAATTTTCAGTGTTTTAGGTTTTATAGTATCCTCAATTTTTTGTGGAATGTCTGACTCCTTAGAAGAAATAGTGATTGCCCGAGTTGCTCAAGGAGTTTTTGGTGCACCTTTACCTCCACTTTCGCAAACTTTGGTTTTAGCAGCATTTCCTAAAAAACAGATATCCCTGGCAATGGCGGTGTGGGGAATGGGTACTATTTTAGGTCCTGTCATTGCTCCTACTATTGGAGGTTATCTTGGTGAATTATTAAACTGGAGATGGATTTTTTATACTCTTGTTCCTTTTGGTTTTTGTGCCTTACTGGCAGTTATTACCACTGTTCCTAAAAGACCAATATCAGGAGGTCTTTCACTAGATTGGATTGGTTTTTTAGCCTTGGCATGTAGTGTGGCAGCATTGCAAATAATGTTTGATAGGGGTGAAAGGAATAGCTGGTTTGAAAGTACAGAAACTATTATTGAATGTGGCATAGCAGTAATTGGTTTTTATATTTTTATAGTTCACAGTTTAACAACAAAAAAACCATTTATAAATTTAACTATATTTAAGGATAGAAATTATTCAGTTGGATTAATACTCATTTTCTTTTTTGGAATGTTAAATTTTGTACCAATGGTTATTTTCCCTCCACTACTTCAAGAATTGAGGGGATACCCCCAATCAGTTATAGGAATAATATTAGGTATGAGGGGAATAGGAACGTTTATTGGTTTTGCTATTATAGCTTTTACAGGCCGTGTAGACCCTAGAATAATTATATTTTTTGGATTTGCAATTCAAGCCGTATCTGGTTTGTACATGTCTACTTTTGATATTAATATGACATTTACAAATATAGCATGGGCAAGTTTGGTTCAAGGGCTTGGTGTAGGGCTTACTTGGCCACCAGTTAGTGTAATTTGTTTTGCAACTTTATCAAATAAGTTTCACGGTGAAGCAACAGCAATGTTTCATCTAGTAAGGAATATAGGTTCTAGTTTTTTTATTTCAGTAAGTGTGGCTGTTGTTTTACATATGGGACAAGTGAATTTTGGAGAAATAGGTTCTTTAGTATCGATGTGGAATCAAGGTATACATTTTAATGATATAATAAATAACTTAGATGATCTCAATATCCATAAATTAACAAATGAATTAAATAGACAAAGCTTGATGGTTGGGTATATAGATGCTTTTAAACTTTTCTCATGGGTTGGATTTTTTTCAATTCCATTGATTTTTTTGATAAAAATTAAGAAAGAAAATTAAATATTTTTTTATTAAGGATAAAAAGTTGGATAAAAAAGTTACTCTAATCGATGGAGGTATGGGACAGGAGTTAATTCATAGATCAAAGATTAAACCCGACTACCTTTGGTCAGCAAGAGTTCTATTAGATCATTATGACTTAGTTGTAGATTTACATAAAGATTTTATAAAATCAGGTGCACAGGCTATTACACTAAACTCATATACAATAACACCAGATCGATTAAAAAAATTTAACTTAGAAGATAAATTTAAACCTCTTCAAGAAAGCGCAATAAAAGCGGCTAAGGAAGCCATTAATTCATTTTCAAAAGATAATAATATTTTATTACTAGGTTCTTTACCTCCTTTAATTATGAGTTACAAAACAGAGCTTGGAAAAAATAAAATTGAAGCAACGGATATTTATAAAAGAATTGTTGAAATACAACAGCCACATGTTGATATTTTTTGCTGTGAAACTGTAAGCTCTATCGAAGAAGCAGAAGTGGTTTCAGAAGTAGCTTTAAATACGGAAAAAAATGTTTGGTTAAGTTTTTGTGTACAAGAAGAAGATGGAACGTTACTTAGATCTGGTGAAAGCTTAGAAGACGCACTTAACGAATTTAAAAATACAAACATTAATTCTTTTTTGGTTAACTGCTCTCCACCAGAAGCTATTCACCAATCGGTTAGTATAATGAAAAAAATTAACAAGCCATTTGGATGTTTACCTAATGGTTTTAAGTCAGTCAATTTACTAAATGATGAAAATGACGTTTCTGTTCTTGAAAAAAGAGATGATTTTAATATTACAAATTTTGTAAGGGATACATTGAGATTTATAGAAAATAATGCTTCAATTGTTGGAGGTTGTTGTGAAGTAAGTCCTGAATATATAGAAGCCATAAATAATAAAATAAATGAATAAACTTTTATGAAAGATTTTTTATGAAATTTGAAGGTACTAAAAATTATATTTCAACAGATGACTTAAATGTTGCTGTAAACGCTGCCATTGCTCTTGAGAAACCACTTTTAATAAAAGGAGAGCCTGGAACTGGAAAAACAGAACTTGCCAGACAGATATCAGAAAGTATGGGTTTAGAAATTATTGAATGGAATATAAAGTCCACTACTAAAGCTCAACAAGGTTTATATGAATATGATGCAGTGAGTAGATTAAGAGATAGTCAATTAGGTGATAAGAAAATTGAAAATATAAATAACTACATTAAAAAAGGTAAAATTTGGAATGCCTTTGAGTCAAAACAAAGATCAGTATTGTTAATTGATGAAATAGATAAAGCAGATATAGAGTTTCCCAATGATCTCTTACAAGAGCTAGATAAAATGGAATTTTATGTTTATGAAACTAATCAAATTGTTAAAGCTAACAAAAGACCTATAGTCATTATTACATCTAACAATGAAAAAGAATTACCAGAAGCATTTCTAAGAAGATGCTTTTTTCACTACATTCAATTTCCTGATATTGATACTCTAAAGAAAATAGTTAATGTACATTTTCCTAATATCAAAAAATTATTACTTGATAGCGCTTTAAAAAGATTTTTTGAAATCAGAGATGTTCCTGGACTAAAAAAGAAACCATCTACATCAGAAGCCTTAGATTGGATTAAACTATTATTATTAGAAGATATTAACCCCTTAGATCTGAAGAGTGATAGCAAAGACTTATTACCCAAGCTACATGGAGCACTAATAAAAAATGAACAAGATATTCATTTGTTTGAAAGGTTAGCTTTTATGGCAAGAGGTAATAGATAATAGGATGTTTTTAGATTTTTTTTTCAAACTGAAAAATGCTAAAATACCAGTCACGTTAAATGAATTCTTTGTTTTTTTAGAAAGTACTAAACTTGATTTTGTAGAGTTTGATATTAACAAATTTTATTATTTAGCACGTGCTACTCTAGTAAAGGATGAAAGATTAATAGACCGTTTTGATGTCATATTTGGACAATATTTTAAGGGCATCGAAAGTTTAAAATTAGATGATATTTTAGACAAGGTAAATGTTCCAAAAGAATGGCTTCAAAAAATGTTAAATAGACATTTTACTAAAAAAGAAATGGATGAAATAAAGTCATTAGGTGGTTTTGAGGAGTTAATGAAAACTCTTGAACAAAGATTAAGAGAACAAGAAAAACGTCACCAAGGTGGTAGCAAATGGGTAGGAACTTCAGGCAAATCACCTTTTGGTGCATATGGGTATAACCCTGAGGGAGTAAGAATTGGTCAAATTGGTAGAGGGCAAGGTAAAGCTGTAAAAGTTTGGGATAAACGAGTATTTAAAAACTTTGATGATACTAGAGAACTCGATACCAGAGGAATGCAAATTGCTTTAAAACGCCTTAGACAATGGGCTAGAACTGGTATTGATGAAGAATTAGATATAGATGAAACCATTAGCCATTCTGCTAGAAATGGTTACCTCGATGTAAAGACAAGGAAAGAAAGAGAAAACTCAATAAAAATCATTCTTTTCCTAGATGTTGGTGGCTCAATGGATGACTATGTCATACAAGTAGAAAACCTATTTTCGGCAGCTAAAAATGTTTTCAAAAATTTAAATTTTTTCTATTTTCATAACTGTCTTTATGAGGGCGTGTGGAAAAATAATTCCAGAAGATGGAAAGAGCAATTTTCTACAGCAGAATTATTTAGAACATATGGAAAAGATTATAAATGTATTTTTGTTGGAGACGCTTCAATGAGCCCTTATGAGATATTAATTGAGGGTGGAGCAAATGAGCATTATAATAAAGAAAGTGGCCAAGTATGGCTAGAAAGAGCTATAACTCATTGGCCATCTAGCGTATGGATAAACCCTACTATGGTAGAACATTGGAATTATTCACAATCTATAAATATAATTAGAAATATTTTCTCTGAAAGAATGGTTCCTTTGACTATTCAAGGCATGGATGAAGCTACAAAAATCTTATCTAAAAAGTAATAAAGTAGAATAAATAAATGACTGAAGGCAATAAAATCATTCAAGGTTATGATGGACCATATAATACGCCAATAGTATTGCCTTCTAAAAAAGTGCTCGCCGAATGGATAGATTACAATGGTCATATGAATGTTGTTTATTATACTCAAACCTTTGATAATTCTTTAGATTTTTTCTTAGAAGAAATTTTGGGTATTGGTGAAACACATGCAATTAAGGAAAAGCAAGGACCATTTGTTTTACAAGCTCATTATCATTATTTAAATGAAATGAGCGTAAATGAAGAATTTAATGTGCGTTTATTGGTTGTTGATTGTGACCAAAAGAGAATGCATTTATGTTTAGATATTTTTTCAAAAAAACGGAAGCAGGTAATTGCAGTAGCTGAAAAAATTTTGATCAACGTAAACCTAAATATAAGAAAAGTTCAACATTATCCATCATGGGCTTACGAAAGATTATTGAAAATTAAAAATACACATAAGAATGCCTCATTTCCAAATGTTCTTGGAAAAAAAATAAGTTTAAAGAAATAAAAAAATGCTCTTAAAATTGATATTAACAATTTTTTGTTGGTTTTCTGTTTTACCGATTATATATGGTTTAAATTTTGGACCAACTTATAATCTTATAATTATCTCTGTTTATGTGGCATTACTTTTTGTAATGTTCGTCTTATCACGGCTTAGTACTAAATTAATGGTTTGCATCCTCTTTTTGGGAACATACTTAATTTTGTCAAAGTTGCCAAATCAAGAAAGTTTATTAAAAGCGGGTAACTTCTTTATAATTTTTGCTGCTTTTTTACCTAGCCTATGGTTGCTTAGATCAACGGCAATGACAATGCCGTCAGTTAGAAAAACTCAAAAACTTTTGTCTGAGTTAATATCATCTAAAGTTTTATCAGGCATTCAAGTTACTTCACACATTCTGGGAGGAGTTCTTAATATTGGCACTTTTCCTCTTTTATCTTCGGTTTTACCTAAAAATACATCTAATAAAATTAGACAGGCAGCAGGAGAGGCTGCAATAAGAGGAATGAATACAGCAGTATTATGGTCACCATTTTTTGTTAGCTTTGCTGTCGGACAACTTTATCTTCCAAATAAGTCTGCTTGGTTAGGAATTACTTTTGGGTTGTTTGTAGCTTTTTGTTTTAATTTATTAAGTATTAGGTATTTAATTGGAAAATTAAATTTCAAAGACGCAGTTGAAGCTATAGCGTGTGTCAAACCAATTTTTTCCAGATTGATTGTTTTAGCTGGATCAGTGCTATGGGTTGGATATTTTTTTGATAAAACAGCTTTAAATGCAATTGTAATCGTTATTCCAATTTTAGTGCTTTTTCAGATGTTTAGAAGGCCTGAAACATTAAAATTAATTCTCAATAATATTAAAAATTTAATCCAAAATTCAGGTGATGAGATGTTATTGATATCAATATCTATGTTTTTAGGTTCCATACTCAGTGGTTCAGTTGAAATTCAAAACTTTATAGAAAACAACATAGGCAATGATTTTCCCTTTTGGATAATGATTATTTTTCTTCCTTTGGTTGTTTGGCTTTTAGGTATGATAGGAATACATCCTATAATTACATCAGCCCCAATATTGTCTCTATTTGCGCCTCTTTTGAACGTCTGGGAAGCAGCTTTTTTAATGCAAGCACATCTTATTGGATGGTGTGCAGGAACATCGTGTAGCTTTACTTCTTTGTCTGTATTAACAACAGCTGAAAATTTTAAATTATCAATTTCCAAATTAGTATTAGGGCCAAATTTAATTGCCACTGGTTGCCTGACAGTTATCGGTGCTATATTTTTAATAATTTTAAATTACTTTTTGTAGAGCTTCACTTGTTATTTTTTTTCCAAGTTTATGCTCTCTGTAGGACACATAACAAACACATAACATGATAATTGTGCCACCCAAAATTACAAATAGATCAAATTTTTCGTCAAATATAAATAAACCTACCATAGATGCCCATACAAGTTGAAGAAATAAGATGGGTTGAGTAACTACCATTGGAGCTGCTTTGATTGCTTTAGTCATAGTTATATGGCCAAGTGTCGCTATAAGAGCTGTAAATGCTAATATTAAAAAAGCTTCAAGAGATAAAGGTTCCCAGCTATAGATTGCAGATGGTATTAAAAAAATAGTAGTGAATATAGATAACATGGCTACTATTTCTGAAGATGACCTTTCTTTTGAAACAATTTTTGCAATGAGATAAGAAGCTGTGAAAACCATAGTTGCAATTAACATTCCTAATTGACCGCTTTCAATAACCTTGAAACCTGGTCTTAGAATAATAAGGGCTCCAACAAAAGAAATTAATATTGCTGACAATCTATGTTTATGTAATTTTTCTTTCAGAAAAATTGAAGCCCCGAGTGATACAAAAATATAAGTTAGAAAACCTATGGCGGTTACTTCTGCAACAGGCATTACTGACATTGCATAAAACCATAATGTTACACCAATAGAATGTACAAACCCTCTTAAGATAAATTTATTAAGAAGAGGTCGGTCAGGTTTAATTTTAGAAAGAGAAATTAGTGATGGTGCCAACATTAATGTGCCAATTGCGTATCTTAAAAAAGCAGCTTGAGGAGCAGGAACATCACCTTCTAAATACCTAACGGTAGCTGTTACACCTACAAATAAGATGGTAGTGATTACCATCCATAAAATACCAATGATTGATTGGTTCAAATACAAATACCTCTAAATATTTATCATGTTAAATAAATTTATAAGCTAAGTCTATTTAAAAATCAAATCTACATTCCTTGGTAATTTGGCCCCCCACCACCTTGGGGTGTAACCCAATTAATATTTTGTGTAGGGTCTTTTATGTCACAAGTTTTACAGTGAACACAGTTTTGTGCATTTATCTGTAATCTTGGCTTATTATCTTCAGTTACAATTTCATATACACCTGCCGGACAATAGCGAGTTTCAGGGTTGTCATACAACTCTAAATTTACCTTTATTGGAACAGTTTCATCTTTTAAGGTCAAATGACATGGTTGGTTTTCTTCGTGATTTGTTCCAGAAAAAGACACATTAGTTAACCGATCAAAACTCAAAACATTATCTGGTTTAGGGTAATCAATTTTTTTATGCTTACTTTTGTTTTCAAGGCTTTCATGATCAGTACCATGATGATCAATAGTCCAAGGTGCCTTTCCTCTAAAAATATATGTATCAATTGCACTGTATGCTAAAGCTTTCCAAAAACCCCATTTAAATGAGGGTCTAATGTTTCTTACCTTATATAATTCAGTCCATAACCAACTAGATTTTATTAAATTTTCATAACTAGAAATTTCTGTATTTTTGTCTATGTCATCAAAAATTGCTTCTGCAGCTAACATTCCTGATTTCATAGCTAAATGAGTTCCTTTAATTTTAGGAACATTAAGAAAACCGGCTTCGCAACCAGTAAGAAGACCGCCTGGGAAAGTCAATTTTGGTATTGATTGAACGCCCCCTTCATTTAAAGCCCTAGCTCCATAATTAATTCTTCGACCACCTTCAAGGACTTTCTTGATCTCAGGGTGATGTTTAAATCTCTGAAATTCTAAATATGGCGATAAATATGGATTTTTATAATCTAAGCCTATTACAAAGCCAATTGATACCTTATTATTCTCCAAATGATATATAAATGATCCTCCATAAGTATCATTTTTTAAAGGCCACCCTGTTGTATGTGTTATACTTCCTGGCTTACTCTTACCTGGTTCTACTTCCCAAAGTTCTTTAATGCCTATTCCATATGTTTGAGGAGATGAATTAGCATTAAGCTTGAATTTGTTTATTAATGTTTTTCCAAGATGGCCTCTACACCCCTCGGAGAAAATAGTTTGCTTGGCACGTAGTTCAATTCCTTGTTCAAAATTAGGACCCTCGCTTCCATCTTTTAATCTACCCATGTCGCAGGTTGCTACACCAACAACTTTATTTGTTTCATCAAACAAAATCTCAGATGCTGAAAATCCTGGGTAAATTTCAACTTCAAGGGCCTCTGCTTGCTCTGCTAACCATTTTGTAAAATCACTTAAGCTAATTATATAATTACCCTTATTGTGCATTTGAGGAGGGGTTGGCAATTTATAGGATTTAGTTTCAGTAAGAAAAAAGAATGCATCATCATTAGCTTGTGTTGTCAGTGGACAGTTTGTTGATTGCCAATCTGGTAAAAGTTCATCTAGTGCTTTAGTTTCAACAACAGCCCCCGAAACTATATGTGCTCCAACTTCTGATCCTTTTTCAATAATACATACTGAAATATCTTTATTATTTTTTTTACTTAGTTGTTTTAATTTGATAGCAGCGCTCAAGCCTGAAGGACCTGCTCCTACAATTACAACATCATATTCCATTATTTCTCTTGAACTCATTTAACTATCCATAGGTTTGTTATGTAATTACTTACCAAAAAAAAATATATAGGTACTAGTAATTTTTGATTTTTTTTTATAAAACATTAACATAAATTTTTTTTTGTGAAGGTAAAAAAATGAATCCAGATATAGGCATCGTTTTACTAATAGTTTATCCAATAGTTTTAGTTGGAGCAATAATTTGGTTTGGTAAACACTCGGTTAAGCCTGATTAAATTTTATATATCTTCTTTAATAGACTTGATCGTAGCCTCAAATGGCATAGTTATGCATTTATGCCTATTTTTAATATCTCTAATTGGTGTAAAAATGTTCATTTGTTGCGGTAATGAATTAGAAAGGTTTTGATTTTTATATTCTAACCAATTTAAAAATTCTTCAATAAAATTACTATTGGGCATTTCACTTTTTTTAAATAATTTCACCGTCAGGCCAGCAGAGGCTTCACAAAGTGCACAACCTCTTACTATTGCTGAAATGTCGTCTATCTGATTATTTAAAAGTTTAATTCGAACTTTTACTTCATCACCACACATAGGATTTTTCATTTCATAAGATCTATTAAAATCTTGTATGGCAATGCTTTTTTTATTTTCAGCAGCAAGACTAAGTATTTTATCTTGGTATATTGATAATTCGTTCAATTATTGATTAACCATTAGTAAAACAACACTGGCTGCAGCAATAGCATAGAAAACATATAATAAGATATGAGGGTTTTCATAAACATTTTCTTCAGGAACACCAGCAGGTAAATCTTTTTTATCTTTTTTCATCACGCTTTCCTTAAATTAAAGATTTTATAAAATATAGCTTAAACTATTGATTTAACGTTGTAATTGTTTGAATTTATAACATAACTTAAAAAAATATAACCACATTTTAAATCTAAAATTATTAAAAAACTTGTGATATTAAAATAAAAATTAAAAACACGGTAAATATTTGAATTATAATCAAGCCATCTTTACCAACTTCTCTATCAAAAATTCGATCAGTTGTCATCATAGTTGCAAGATAAGTCTTAATTTTAATAGATACTCCGATTAGATTATTACCAAGTGTTTCATTTAATTTTGATATCATACTAATTAAAGGAAATAACACACCAGGTATCATTTTTCTATAAATCCAGTCACTATTAAGAACTGTAGAATTTAATTCTGGTGGATATATTTTAAAATGCCATAAACATATGAAAGCAAATGCAGCAAATGTTAAAAGTTGTAATTGTCCAACTACGTGACTAAAGTCATAAGGTTCGTATACCATTTGATATGGTAATATAGAATAAAAGATTGATGGAAATATCCCAATCAATATACAAAGAGCTGAAGCCATTACCATAGCAATAATCATATTGACTGGTGCTTCTTTTGTTTTAATGCCGCTATCATGAGCAAAAAATGCAAAAAAAGGTATTTTAATTCCAGAATGATGTAGTACACCAGCTGATGCAAATAGAAGCATAAAATAAACAAGGACTAATCCTTCTTTACCAAGAGCAGACATAATAAGAGATTTTGCAACAAAACCACTAAATAGAGGGAATGCAGAAATAGAAATAGCTCCTATAATAGTACAAATTGCAGTAATTGGCATATACTTAAATAAACCACCTAATTCAGAGGCTTTACAGGTTCCAACTCTGTAAAGAACAGCTCCCATACCCATGAATAATAACCCTTTATACAAAATATGTGCAAAAGCGTGAGCAACAGCTCCATTGATAGCCAATTCGGTACCTATTCCAATTGCTACTATCATAAAACCAAGTTGATTATTTAAACTGTAAGTTAATACTCTTCTTAGATCATTTTCAATAACTGCAAAGAATATTGGATAAAATGTCATAATTGCTCCAATAGCAATTAAAATTTCAGTACCAGCAAAACATTTTGCAAAACAATAGATAGCTAATTTTGTTGTAAATGTTGAGAGTGCAACAGTACCAATCTCAGACGCTTCTGGATATGAGTCTTGAAGCCAACCATTTAGAAGAGGAAATGCTGCTTTAATACCAAAAGCAATAAATATTAATTGTCCATAAAGAGTATTTATATCGAATTTTGCAAGCAGGGTATTACCTTCATTATTAAGTAAAATTAAAGCACCAGCTAATAAAAACATTCCTGATGTAACTTGAATAATAATGTACCTAAAAGCTGATTTGAAAGACCTGTTTGTATTGCTAGCTAGGATTAAAAAGACTGAGGTAAAAGCTGTGGCTTCCCACCAGACAAATAAGGTAAGAAGGTCTCCTGCATGAACTGCAGCGATAGCAGCCCCGCTATAACTCATAATAGCAACATGTTGTTTCCAATGCTTTACGTGCGCACCATAAATTACGTTTAGGACTGCTGCTATATGAAAAATGATAGCAAAAGGTAGGCTTAGAGCATCAGATTGAAATAATATAAATTCAAAATCAAAAAAATTAACAGTTGTATGGATTCCAATTCCAAGTGTTAAAGGATATGCAGATAATAAAACTAATATCATCATGTATATTTGTCTGATTATATGAGGTAAAAAGGGGATTAATAATGCCCCGATAACCATAATTAATCCTGGAGGAAAACTATCTATCATAATAATCCTCTTTTTTCATAAGAAAAGCTCTTAAACTTACGCCTATTTTAAAAATAATTATACATGATAAGAAACCAAAAAAAGCTGGGAAAAACATTATGTCTTCTAAAGAGGTTTCACCATGTCTATGCCCAATAAGTTCTAAAATTAAAAATAAAATGCATAAAGCTAGTACACTAGAATTAATCTTACCAAACCTTTTAATTAATGATTTCATATTCAGTTTACCATAATCGACGTTAAATTTTGAAAGGGTTCCATAGTAAAGAATAAAATTATAGTTAAAAAACAAGTGCATAAAATAGGAATAATTATAAGTGTTGGTATTTTAACTTTAATTTCTTTATCTTTTTTAAGAAAAAATGCTCTAGCAGGAATTTCCATTAAGTAATAAGCATTTAAAATTGTAGATATAGAAAAAACAACTAAAACAAACAAATAACCACTTTCTGCAGCCCCCAGCATTAAAAAAAACTTACTCCAAGACCCTGCCATTGGAGGAACGCCAATGATAGATAATGATCCAATAAAAAAAGCTAAAAATATTAAGGGCATAGATTTACCATGACCGTTTAATTCAGAAATTTTAGACATTTTGGCACCAACATAAATCGCACCAGCAACAAAGAATAATGTTATTTTTCCTGCAGCATGAGTAATTATATGTAGAACTGCACCTTGGGTAGCCATTGCAGAAGCTAAAGCTCCTCCCAATGTAATATAAGATAATTGACTGATAGTTGAGTAAGCTAATCTTGCTTTAATGTCATCTTTGTAAATTGCTATTATACTTGTAATAAGCAATGTAAAAGAAGCTAACCAAATCAACCAGGTTGACGCTCCAGTTTTAGACAGAAAATCAATCCCAAAAACATTAGTTAATATTAATAACATTGTGAAAACACCAGCTTTCACAACTGCCACAGCATGAAGCAAAGCTGACACAGGAGTAGGTGCAACCATAGCTGCAGGCAGCCATTTATGTATTGGAATTAGTGCTGCTTTCCCTATCCCAAAGACAAACATTGCAAGTAAATATGGAGCATATTCATAGCTTATATTACCGTCTAAGACTCCATTTTTAGACATTTCAAGTGATCCAGTAATTACCCATACCCATATTATTGCAGGTAGTAAAAAAATCACTGATGAGCCTACCAGAATTGACATGTAAAGGCGTCCAGCTTTTTGTGCCAATTCATTTTGTTTATGGGCAACTAGTGGATATGTAGAAAATGTTAATACTTCATAAAATATAAATAATGTTAGCAAATCTCCAGAGTAAGCTATACATAAAGCTGCATGAACAGCCATTGCATAAAATGTATAAAATCTAGTTTGATTTTTTTCCTGATTACCTCTCATATAACCAACAGAATAAATAGCTGCAAAGATCCATAGTACTGATGCAACTAAACCAAATATTGCTCCTAAGGGAGTTACTTCAAAACCAATCTTGATCCCATCAGCAATTTGTAGAAGTTTTAGAGATGGCGCTTTTCCTTCTAAAACAGCATTCATTATTTCTAAAGCACCATATGAACTTATAATCCCCCCTAATGGACCAAGAAAGTCTCTTAAATTTGCATTGTTCGATAAGAAAGGGGTTACTAAGCAGACTATTAAAGGAGGTAAAATTGTTATTAAAATATAAGTTTCTAAGGAGATCATTTTTGAACTCCTAATAATTGGTTTGCAGCCTCAAAACTACTATTAACTACTATTGAAGCATCCAGGCCAAAGTATATATTTAGAAATGTAATCATTAATAAGGCAATATAAATCTCTGGTTTTTCTTTTATATTAGGTTCCTTCGGGCTCTCATGAAACCATAAAGCCTCTATCATTTTCCATAAATATACTACGGACAATGCAGAGCTAGCTAAAATAAGAAACGCTATCCAAATTCCATCTGCACTGATTGAAGCTTTAATAATATATAATTTAGAAATAAAGCCAGCTGTTAATGGAATACCCGCAAGACTTAGTGAACAAATTACAAAACAAACAAAAGTAATTGGCATTGCTCGTCCAAGACCTGACAAATTATTAATTGTTATTCTTTTATTTATATAAAAACCCATTGATGTTATTGCCATAAACAAGGCGCCCTTTATAAGGGCATGATTGAATAAATGAATAAATCCAGCTGCAACGCTGGCTTTTGTACCAATTGCAAAAGCGAGGGTAATATATCCTATTTGAGCAATTGATGAGTGGGCTAATAATCTTTTAATATCTTTTTCATAAATAGCCATAATTGTACCAGCAAACATAGCTAATATTGATAAAGGCAGAATGATATATTGAAGTGTATACGTTACTAAATTATCTGAAATATCAAAAACAGAAAATAAAATTCTTGCTAGAATATAAAGTGACGCTTTTGTAGCTGTAGCAGCAAGTAAAACTGATACTGCAGATGGAGCATACGCATATGCTCTTGGAAGCCAAATATGTAAGGGAAATACAGCTGCCTTTAACATAATTCCAATTACCATAAACCCAAACCCAGCTATGAGTGCTTTGTTATCTGAAATTTCAGCAATTCGATTTGAAAGATCAGCCAGATTAAGTGTTCCTGTAATGCCGTATAATAAACCTACTCCTATAACGTAAAATGTAGCGCCAATAGCGCCCAGAATAAGATAATTATAAGCTGCAACAAGAGCCTGCTTATCTTTTTGACCTCCCATTGCAACCAGGGCAACTGAAGCAAGAGACGAAATTTCTAAAAAGACAAAAAGATTAAACGCATCACCAGTTGTAACTAAACCAATTAACCCTGCTATAGCTAGTAGCCATAGGCTATAAACTTTTGAAATCGATGAATTATTAATTTCAGCAGGCATTATCTTGGAGGCAAAAAATGTAGCTAAGAAACTAATTAGAGCAATTATTATAATTGGGATAATTGAAACTTTATCTATTAAATATTCTATACCAAGAGGAGGAACCCAATTTCCAAGGGCATAAGAAATTGCTGTGTGTAGATAAACTTCTTGGTATAAAAGTAGTGAAAAAATAAGCGTAATTAACGTTGTAAAAAGAGTGAGCAACCAACTTAAAAAGTTATTTGAAATAAGAACCACAATTAAAGACATCATTAATGGCGTGAGGACTACTAATATAGGTAAGTTTTTTATTATGATGTCTATCATTTTTTAAATTTTACACTAATTTTTTTACTTGTTTCTATTAGGTCGTGATAATCAATTAGATCTTCAGCAGATATATCTTCCTCTTCGATACTTCCATATTCTGAGTTTATTCTTAAAACCAAAGATAAACCTAAAGCTGTTGTCGCAACACCGACTACGATCGCTGTGAGGATGAGAACATGTGGTAATGGGTTAGAGTAAACTGTCTCATTAATATTATTTAAGATCGGAGGAGTGCCACCTTGTATTTTGCCAAATGTAATATACAAAAGAAATACAGATGTTTGAAAAATAGTTAAACCTACAATTTTTTTTAATAAATTCTTTCTTCCTATTACTAAAAAAAGGCCTATCATCATTAAAAAAAACACAATCCAATAGTTCCATACTCCAAGAGTTGAAGAAATCATTTTGTTTCTCCATTAGATGATTTAAAATCTACAAAAGCATAGAACAACGCTATCATTACGTTTGAAACTGTAAGGCCAACTCCAAATTCAACTAACAATATCCCAATATGTTGACCAGCTTGTTTGGAACTTCCTAATACATTATAGGATAGGAATTCGTCTCCAAGCAACATTGATACAATACCAACACCGCCATATAAAATACCACCCAAGGCAAGTAAAAATAAATTAATATTTAATGGAAAAAGTTCTTTACCTTTTTCTAGTCCAAATACTATTGCATAAAGTATAAATGCGCTTGCAACTATTACCCCTGCTTGGAAACCTCCGCCTGGGCCAAAATCACCATGAAATTGGACGTATAACCCAAAAAGAATTATAGGAGCAAAAAGAATTTTTGTTGCTATTCTTAAAATTGGGTTCTTATCCATTTTTCACAACTTTTTTTTGAGATTTTATTTTATTTAAGGTTTTTTTATTATTTTTTAATATTGCTAAGACAGCTATTCCTGCCGTAAATACAACTATGGTCTCTCCAAAAGTGTCATAACCACGATAACTAGCTAAAACTGATGTAACTATGTTAGGTATCCCAATATCATCACGTGAGCCTAAAATATATTCTGGAACGATATGTTGGTGTATTGGCGATGTAGCAAGTCCAATTTCAGGCAAATCATAACTACACCAAATTAAAACGCCACCAAGCACCAAGCATATGACAGCAGGAAAAGCTTGGTTGTTAACAGTTTGTTCTTCTTTTTTTGGCAAGAAAGCCATGGCAGCTAAGAATAATACTGTTGATATGCCAGCACCGACAGATGCTTCTGTAAAAGCAACATCTACAGCATCTAAAGTAATGAACATTAATGCAGCTACTAATGAATACGCACTTGTTAAAAGTACTGTATAAATAACAGATCTAGACTTCAAAAGCGCAATTCCGATTGCTAACATTATTGAAACTAAAAAGGCATTGATCATTAATTCAGATATCATAATAACTTTCCAATTTTTTTACCTACAGGAACTATTCCTTTCTCCCTAGCTAAGTTAGCGGTGACGTGACTCGTAACTGGACTGGTAAAAAAAATAAAAATTCCAATTAATAGTAATTTTACAGTAATCAATGACCAGCCTGACTGAATAATCATTCCAAGAATAAAAAAAGCAGTACCGCCTGTGTCAATCATCCCAGCAGCATGAATTCTAGAAAAAACATCAGGTAGTTTTATCAGTCCACATGCTCCTATAATTATACATAGAGAACCTAAGAAAAAACATAACCCAGTAAGTAAATCTATGAACAAGTCCATTATTTATTATTTCCTTTTAATGAACCGGTACTAAAAAGCTTTAATATGGCAACTGTACCAATGAAATTTATTAACGCATATACTATTGCAATATCTAAAAACTCTGGTCTATTCGCATAAAATCCATGAAGGGCAATTCCAATAACAATTATTGTTCCAAGACTATTAACAGCTAAAACTCTATCAAATGTAGTTTTTCCTAGTATTATTCTCGCTAATACCAACAAAGCAGAAACCGCACATGCTGTTAAAGCTGCCAAGAACATTATCGTTCACCCTCTAACAATTTAACTTTTTTATCCATTTCATTACTCCTAACATCATTTCCAAAATCAGTATTTAGAGCATGTACTTCAAAAGTATTATTTTTAATTTTTGTGGTTACAGTTCCTGGAGTTAAAGTAATGGAATTTGCGTATGTCACTTTAGCTACATCTGTTATTTGAGAAGCTTTTACAGTAAATGTTTCGGGTTTAATATTATTTGAAATAATTGCTTTAGCTGTGTTTAGATTTGAAATTAATATTTCTTTAAACAGCCACATTAAATAACCTAATAGCCTAGGTAAAAAAAACAAAGGTAAACCTTCATCATCGATTAGTTTTGCCCTATTAGCTAAATATACACAAAATGCACAAGACAAAACACCTAAGCTAATAATTAAAAAAGTGTAATGCCCTGACATTAATAGCCATAAACAAACTAGAATAACAAAAAGAATTAACGGCTTCATCAAATTGAATACCCATTGTTTAATTTATATAAAATAAATAATCCCCGAATTATTCTTAAATAAAAATAGATTAATATCAATACAAGTTTAAAATATTACGGTTTTGCAAAAGTGTAAGCTTGAATATTTTTTTTGATAATGCCTTTTTCCTTTAAAAAATTACCAAATTCTTCATAAGTTTTTAAATCATGGGCTTGAGGCCTTAGTGTAAATCTACTCAACGTATCTTTGAAAGCTCTTTTGTTTAACTCGTCGTCAAGACCTTTACGATATGTTGAAAAATCTTTCCATGTTGTTTCTGGATCATTGATAATTGTTAAAGTAGCCTTTTGAATGGCTTTAAAGAATTTGTCAAAGACAGGATTGTTCCTGTTTTTTACATTTGAAATATAGATAAGTTCTTCATAAGAAGGCACACCATGCTCTTCTGGATAGAAAGCTTTTCCGGGGTGATTAACTATATCCATTTGGTTAAGCTCAAAATTTCTAAAGGCTCCTATTACAGCATCAACTTTTTTTGCAATTAGGGATGGTGATAATGAAAAGTTAATATTTATTAAATCTACATCGGTCATTTTAATATTGTATTTTTCTAACATTCCGGAGAGTAAAGCTTCTTCAAAACCACCAACTGAAAAACCAATTTTTTTACCTTTGAGATCAGAAATTGATTTAATAGGCCCATTTTCTAAAACAACTAGTGAATTTAAAGGAACGCTAACAAGGGTTCCAACCCTTACTACTGGTAAACCTTGGTCAACTTGGATATGTAGCTGTGGCTGATAAGAAATAGCTAAATCTAATTTGCCAGCAGCAACAAGTTTTGGAGGGTCATTAGGGTCAGCTGGCTCTATCATTTCAACTTCTAGTCCTACTTCTTTAAAAAAACCTCTTTTTTGTGCTATTATGAGAGGGGCATGGTCTGGATTTATAAACCAATCTAAACCAATAGTAATTTTGTCAGTCTTAGCGTTAGCAACACTTAAAGTAAGTAGAATAAAAGATGTTGTGATTATTTTGAATATTATTTGCATTGTGCATCTCCCTCCGCTGGTTTTAACCAGATCAGGTTATAAGGGTTAATTTCTCAGCAAGACGTATGTCATGCACCCCTGGCAGAACTTACTAATAATATTTATTATAAAAAAATCAATAAATTAATTTATTTCCACCACACATATTTACTCAAGATTATGTCAGTAATTTTATAAATAGAAATTGTAACAAAAATAAGAATAATTAAGGCTGCAAACATGTTGTCAGTTTGAAGCCTAGCATTGCTATAGATCATAAAAGAACCAAGCCCTGTGCTTCCGCCTATCCATTCTCCAACGACAGCTCCAATAGGGGCAAAACATGCAGCAACCCTAATGCCAGAACATAAACCTGGTAATGATGATGGTATTTTTATTTTCCAGAATAATTGAGTTTTTGTAAAATTTAATGTTTTGCCAGCGTCGATTAATTCTTGGGGAACCTTGTTTAATGCATCTGTGAAATTAGATGTTATGGGGAAAAAAACAATTAATACACCTATAACTATTTTACTGCTCATGCCGTACCCTAGCCATAAAATTAATAGAGGAGCTAAAGCAAAAACCGGTATTGATTGACTTGCAAGTAAGATTGGCATAACCCATCTCTTTAATTTGGTAGAAGAAGAAATAATGAGAGCAGTCGTTATACCAATTACTGTTCCAATAAAGATTGAGGCTAAAATTTCTGTAAGCGTATAAGTGGTATGTGTTAGAAGTTCTTCCCAATTATTATAAATTGAAACAAATATTTTTGACGGCCGTGGTAACATGAACGGAGGTAAATCAAAAAACACACAACAAATTTCCCATATAAAAAAAATGGTTGATGCTATAAATATCCCTCTAATCATTTTAACCTATAATAATTATTTCAATTTAATAAATATATATATTAGAAAAAACTACAATGCAGAATTTTTTATATACAAGTGATGTTTTTAAGGGTTCCCGATATGGAGAAGGGCATCCATTGGACATGGATCGAGTTTGGCCAAGTGTAGAACTTGTTCAAATGATGGGATGGATTGAAGAAAAACAAATAGTAAAGCACGGTCCTGCAACCATAGAAGAATTAATAAAGTTTCATGATTTAGATTACGTTCTTGCTTTAAAAGAGGCTGAAGAAAAACAGACTCTTCCTCATGAAATAAAAATTAAATATAATATTGGCATTGGCAACAATCCTATTTTTAGTGAAGTTTTTTCTAGACCAGCCACAGCAGCTAAAGCCTCTATTTCAGCAATAGAAAAAATTGCCGCAAACAAAGCCAAACGAATTTTAAATATATCTGGAGGAACACATCATGGAAGAAAGTCACAGGCATATGGTTTCTGTTTCCTTAACGATTGTGTGCTTTCAATTTTAAAAGCTATAGAGTTAGGGTTTCAAAATATATTATATGTAGACATAGATGCTCACCATTGTGACGGTGTGCAGGACGTTTTCAAGGATAATGAAAATGTAAATATTGTTTCAATACATGAAAAAAAAAGATGGCCATTTACCGGATTAATTGAAGATTGTAAAATTAAAAATATTTTAAATTTTCCAGTATCTGAACATTTTACTGATCAAGATATGAATTTTTTAATTAATGATTTTATAATACCTTTTGCAAATAAGAAAAAACCAGAGCTTTTAATTATTCAAGCAGGGGCAGATATGTTGCACGGCGATCCCCAGTCTAGAATAAGTTTATCTAATAATGCTTATTGGAAAGCAATATATGATCTGCTTTCTCTTTGTGATAAGTCTCTCATCCTTGGAGGAGGGGGGTACAATCCATATCTTACAGCTAAAGCATGGGCAGGAAATTGGGTTTTGCTTAATAATAAAATTGAGCTCTTAGATATGGATATGAATAAAGAATGTCATCAATTTCTAAAATCATTAAGGTGGAGCAATAGTAGAGTCAAAAATGGTATTCCTAGTGAATGGATTAGTTCTTGGCGTGATGAAAAGAAAAAAAATAATATAAGTGATGAGATCATTTCATTAATAAGAGAAATTAAAAGTATAAAAAAATATGAAATTTAAATTCATAAAATCTTTATTAGGAATATTCCTAATTAATGTATGTTTTTCTATATTTGCACATGCTAAAACTCCAGAATTTGAGGAGATCTACTGCGAAATTAAGATAAATAAGAAAAAAAAAGCCTTATTTTCCTTATATGTCGCAGACACTTATGAAAAACGAAAATATGGTTTAATGAATAGAGAGTATATAAAATCTAACTCTGGAATGCTTTTTATGTGGAAAGATTTAGAAAAAAGAATTTTTTGGATGAAAAATACATATTTTGATCTTGATTTATTTTTTCTTGGAAAAGAGGGGCAAGTTTTAGAAATATTTAAAAATGCAAAAGCATTTGATGAAAATCAAATTTTTAGTAAACAAAAAGTAATGTTTGTACTTGAGCTCAAAGCTGGTGAACATCAAATCAAAATAGGCGATAAGCTAAATTGTGCCTATCTTAACTTATGATAAAATTTTAAATTTAATTGAAACTAAAGCTTGCTTTTGACAATTTCTAAAGTATAAATCGAAATGTTCGGGGCGTAGCGCAGCCTGGTAGCGCATCTGGTTTGGGACCAGAGGGTCGGGAGTTCGAATCTCTCCGCCCCGACCAACTTAAGTTTTTGATGCCAAATGTTGGTTTTAGAACTTCTTTTCATGCTTCATTTCAAATGTAACGACTTGATCCACTATTGATCCAGTGAGGTTATGTTATGGCGTCTATCCGAAAGAGAAATTACAGGTTGTTTGTTCGTGTTCGAAAGCACGAACAACCATCACAATCTAAAACGTTTACCGTTAAACAAGATGCCCAGAGATGGACTGTAATGATTTTACCATCTAAACTAACTGAGAATAAATCAATTTA
>Ga0255775_1000901_pt1 | contig 28906 bp, 48 predicted proteins | sample 011ome_26_FD_179973 | JGI IMG/M metagenome (GOLD analysis project Ga0255775, IMG submission 179973) | Coastal salt marsh microbial communities from the Groves Creek Marsh, Skidaway Island, Georgia - 011511BT metaG (version 2) | ecosystem: Environmental > Aquatic > Marine > Intertidal zone > Salt...
GCAACATTACTCTCTCATTTCTACCCGGCTTCTTATCAGCAGTTATCTGAGTAGTATATCTCCTAGTTGGATGTGTGATATCAATACCATCGATTGAATCAATTAATCGTTGTGCAATTACACATTCAAACAATCCAATATCCTCCATATATTCATCATTGTTTTTCCAAGATGATTTATCTGCCTTAAACTCAACTACACCTAAGTTATCAGTTTCAACTGAAAATGATGAATGTCTTACAGTCCTTCTGGTCTTATTTTTTACAGAATCCTTTTCATAATAAACAACCATATTATCAGAACGTTCAATTATAACTGGATTTACTAAAGTTAGTTCATCATACTCACCACCAAATCTAAGTGTGATAATTCTTTTATCAATACCAACATCATTACCACTAAAAGTAATACCATCTAATTTAGATATTGCATTTTTATATTGTGTTAAATCTTCGTTGCTAACTTCAGTTTTATTTATTCTCTTTACTATCATAATATTCTTTTAATTTTTTATCCAAATACTCTACTGATTCAGTACTACCCACCACTGCTCCGTACTTTCCATAAAAAGGAATCCACTTATCATAGTTTGATTCAATTCTATTTTTTAATTCGTCTAACTCAGGTAAATGTACCTTTACATAGCTCATAATAAATCTTCGGGCGTTTCTCTATAAACTCTATAACTATCTTCATCAAAATGTTCGGTTGATACCTCAAATACGATTGAGTTATCTTCCAATGCAATCAACTGATGTGGTAATCCTCGTTCGATAAGAACCGATTGTCCTTTCTCCAATTGAGTACCTTCTAATTTACCACTTTCAACATCCAACCAATTGAATTGAAATCTTCCTTCCTGCACATACCAACTTTCTTTTTTCTGAAGGTGGTAATGCATTGAAAATCTATTTCTATTTTTTGTGAAAACTAAAAGTTTACCACAATATTCTGAATCGTTATGAATCCAAAGTTCATAACCCCATCCCTTTTCTACTCTCTTAGGAGTTGTAATATTAGTATCTATAATCATATTATCCGTTTATTAATTTACTCACCTTATTTATGAATGGAAGTATAGCAAGTTCTTTTGCTTTGGCTTCTACCATAATATCAACATCCATTCCATATGTATTTGGAACCGAATTAATATAATCAGAATGAGCTTGTGGTTTTAGTTTATTATTTTCCTCATGTAGTGATTTTGATTCAGAATAATGTACAACGGGTGTGATACCTTCTGGCCACGTTGATACAGCTAATTTAAGAGCCTCTTCTTCATTCAACCCACCAGTACAAAATTTGTGATGATGGTAATCAAATACAATAGGAATACCAATCTTTTCATGTATGTACATTAAATCTTTTACTGAATACATTGATGCTTTATCATCATTCTCAACAGTCAATCTACTTTGTACTGATGGTGATAACCTTTTGAAGTTCTCACAAAATCTATCCATAGCAGAAATCTTATCACCATACACACCATTACAATGAATGTTAAGTTTGTTGTAAGGTGTTTGTGATAACCCCATTAAATCAAATACCCTACCATGTATTTCCAAATCAGTAATTGTATTTTGTACTACATTTTCACGAGGTGAAACTAATACATTAAATGGGCCTGGGTGAGAAGTGATACGGATACCATTTTTCTTAGCATAATTACCACATCCTTCTAACAAAGTTTTGATACGATTGAATTGTGGTAAATCTTCAAACTTATATTCAGATGCCCATGGAAAAAATTCAGATGATAATCTGAAGAATTTAATTCCATTTTCATTATTCCATTTAAGAATGTGAAATAAATCTCTAGCGTTTTTTAAACCCAATTCACCAGCATATTCCAAACCCCGTTCTTTGAAGGTTTTTTTAATCATAGAACGATTTGTGGTAATCTTTGGCTTTTGTGCCGATAGAGTCATATTAATACAAGCGTATCCTAAATCCATTTTTTATTTGTTTATACACAAATATACGAAATATATTTGAATTAAACAAATGTTTTAATAGGTTTTTGAACTAAAGTCCGTTGGATATGAATTATCCGATTCGTTTTTTATATGAGTTAACCAATAATTAACTGCGTTTTGATTATTAATCCACTTAGAAGTATCACCCCAATTAAAGTTAGGTCTAGCGTAGAATGGTCTTTCATTCATTACATATTGTGCTCTCTTTGATGAGGATGGTACTGGTTCATCTATTAGACCATCTCCATTATTATCATATCCATCAATAGTTCCATCACCATCAATATCAATACCCCTACGAGATGTATCTCTTTTTAGATTAGTAAATTCATCAACTATAACATTTTCTTTTATAATTTCACTTGATTCATCCTCCTCTTCCCACTCTTCAGATTCCTCAATTTCATCTTCCATAATCCCTGCAAGTTCCTCAATGAGTTCTTTAAGGTTTTCTTCACCATCTTCCTCACCAAATAAATCTTCGTTGAGTTCTTCCATATCCATATCGGATACCATATCATTCATTACTTGGTCTAATGTGTGGTCTTCATCCCATTCTTCATCAACAAACTTTTCTCTATCATTAGCTTTAGTTTCATAAAAGTTCTTTAGTTCTTCATCTTCTAACCCATCTTGTAAAGTATTATCCCATAAATCGGATTCTTCTTCTTCAGTTTCTTCACCATAGAGTTCTCTTTTCTCAACTACTTTCTTTTTATCCTTTTCACCTTTATCAACTTTTAATGCGGTATTGAATGCGATTACTAATGTTACTGCCAATGGGTCAAATACAAATACGATAAATAATGCAAACCAATTTACAATAGTATTCATTGGTTTACCAGTTGCCTCTGCTATAAACTTTAGAGGACCAACTTCACCTGCTACTTCTGAACTTTGTTGAATACTAAGTACTTTGATATCCAATGAAGTGATTGAATCGGATAGTACTTCTATTTTTTTTGATACTCGTTCTCTTTCCGATTTAGCATCGTTTAGTTGTCTTTCTAATGCTCTACGAGTAGATGATGAGGTTGTAGTGATTATCTCACCCGTTTCCTTATCCTTATATTGAATTACATTATTTGATAATCCTTTTGATAATTCAGATATAGATTCTGCTAATTGTTTTTTCTCAGATGTGTACCCATCTAATTGTTCTTGGAATCTTCCCTTCTTTAGTTCAACTAACTCAACCTGTTTATCTACAACACCTAATTGGTCTGCGGTTATTTGATATGCTGATGTTAGGAATCCATAGATACCTGCTGAAGTGATTAAGATTAGTACAAATACACCTACTAATAAATAAGTACGAAGTGCTTTATTAATCTTATCCCAATAATTGTAAAGGAATCCAGCAGATATAAGTTTACCAAATTCTAAAGAACTTGCCATTAGGATAACGGCAGTACTTGCTCCTGCGAATAATTTGGATAGACCAGTTACTGAGAAGAAAGCAGCTGCGGATGCTATTAACAACGCTGCTAAGCCTAATAAGAAAGTTCTGAATTTCACCTTATGATAACTCCACTATATTTTTTGATAGATTCAACAAATATTGAATTTCATTTGCTAACTTAATCGCATCCGATTGGTTAGATGGTCGTTTACCTTCTAACATTTCTTGAATGGTATTTAATCTATTTTCAATACCCTCAATGTGATTTAATGCTTTTTCTTTGTATGCTGGTTTCATAAAACTTATTATTTTTAATGTATATATAAATATCAAAAAACCAAAAAGGGAGAATTTAACAACCCTCCCTCTATTTGATTTCCGTAACCTAAGTTAAAATTTGATTTTAACTTTTTTCCCTTTTTGCTCTTCTTTCTTATCTAATACGATGGTAAGAATACCATTCTCAATAGTTGCATCTGAAGATGTTCCATCATAATCTTTACCAACCGTAAATTTAAGATTTACATTACCAATTACAGCGTTTACCCTTTCAGTAGTTGCTTTAATATGAATTTCATTTTCAGTAGCATTTAATTCTACATCTTTAGGATTATGCCCCGCTACATTCACAATAAGTTCCATCGTACCTTCTTTGGTTTTGTTAATGGAATAATGTCCCTCATTACGATGAGGCATTGTTGGTGTGTAAAGTGAATCCTTTAGGATATCATCAAATAAATTGTTAAACGAATAAGTCATGTCATTTGTATTTTTTAAGTTAAACATATACATCCCATATTACCAAATTTGTTCCATTTATTATTTTATGACACTTAGTCAGTTTTATTAAAAGTTTTCGGAAATATTGTCATACATTCCAGTTGCTTTTCGGTATTCTGAATTTTCTATTCGAGTACTCATATGGTCAGCCCAATGTAGAATGTAGGGTAAATCCGTTTTTACTTGGAAATCTTCGTTGTAAGAAATAAAATATTTCTTAGTAGCATCATTATATAATCCATCAGCCATATGGATACCCAATTGTTCTTTTTGAGTATATTTGATTCCATACTGATTCAATAACCAAAACGCTCTATCGGTTACATCAAAGTATTGTAGTTTTGGATTATGAGTAAAATACTCTTTCTTGTTTTTTTGATGCCACTCTGATTCTTGTGGTAGGTAGTAAGGTTCTTTACCATCCCCCAACTTTCCTAAATCATGATGGAATGCTGCGAATAGCAATTCTTCATCGGTAAAATTAATGTAACCACCACTTGCTTCAAACATCTTTTTGATTTTGTAAGCGTTTGTAGCAACATTCATAACATGGTCTATGTAACCACCCGGATATGCTGAGTGGAAATTAAGTTTACCACTCGCAGGTGCCATAGCCAATTCAGTTCCCAATTCGTTTGGAGAATACATATGTAATAACTTATCCAAACGTTCTCCAGTAAATACTTTTTTGATAGCTTCAATAAATCTATTGTAGTTATCTTCTAATTGTTGTTCATTGTAATTTCTAATCATTCTTCTATGTATTTTCCAGTTAATGCTTTATATAGTATTTCTAATTCTTCTTCAGTTGCACAAAATCCCAATCCATCGGTATCTAACATTTCAATGAAGAACTCACCATCATTTAAACCCAATGCTTTTAGTTCATGCACTTCATCAGTTGCATTTGAAACCAACATTGGTGTGTATTTATCGATATTAGTTTTTGGTAATGGTAGTGTGTAAAAGAAAGGGCCATCTTCATTATCATCAGCTTCATCATCACCATTCTCATACACATCTTCTATTGAAGAAAACTCATCAGCTGAATACTTTTTCCAACCCTGTCTGATAAACGTTTCTTCAGTTATTGGCGTTGCTCTTAACTTAGCAGTTCTTATCATTCTAATATAACTTTAAGTGTATCGTAATATGTTTTATATTCTGTCCACATTCTTGCGGTAACAATCATTGTATCACCTTTCATATCGTAGATTGGTGCAATCATTGTATTTATCTCACCATTGGTTCCACTATATGATGATGAATTAACAGTTGGTACAATAAGACCAGCTGGTATATTTAGTTGAATCGTATCGATTACAACCCATTCTCCTAATACGTTTATAGTACTTCGTACAACATAAGATTCATTATTATCACCAGTAACCCAATTGTGAGATGATTCCCACTCAACTAATTCAGACGGTGTTGGTTCCATCTCATCCTTTAAAACTATACCAGTAATTCTACGAACAGTTTGTTTATTTTCTGATAAACTATCCAATGTTAATCGATAGTATCCGTTTGAATCAATGAATAATGATTGAGAACCATCTTCAGTTAAAAGTGAATCAATTGATAAGGTATATGTTGGAATTGGCTCAATAACATTATCTTCACAACTTACAAACGCAATTCCCAATATCAGTATTAGTAATCCTCGTAACAATTTCATTATAGTAGTTTTTCTAAAATTGATTCCCAATTTGGATATTCGTTTGGTTTATTATCGTTTTCCCAATCCAATCCATATTGTAACAACTCACCTTTGAACTCACCAGCTCCATTTTTCTTTCTATCATCAATTAGGTAATCACCCATCAACATATTTTTTTGGTGAGTAGTAACGATTCGTTTGTGGAATAATTCACCGAAGTGATTCTCAATCCAATATCTTTTATCAGTTAGTGATTCGGGATTTCCCCAAGGAGCAGAAGTAGCGATATACAATTCATACTTACCACTCTCAGCTAATTTCTTTACAGCTTCGATAGCACCTTTAATTGGAGGTGGGTTTCGGAAGATACCAGCTATATGGTCGGGGTTTTCTTTGTATCGTTCATACAAATGAGGATGATTTAGAAACCATTGATTTATCGCATGAGTTAAGTCAACTAAGACTCCATCCATATCGATATAAACTATTTTTTTATTCATTTAATTATTTTAAGGGTTTAACATTCTCACTCATTAACAGGTCTAATATACAAAATATATTTGTAACTACCAAATGTTTTGTGAATTAATTTAACCAAAGATTGTAAATATAATCGTAACTCGCTTCCAAAGAATTAGCAAGTTCTGAGAACAATCGTTCTCTTACGATACTATCACCAACTCCAATGTATTCATAAACATCACCATTAGTGTAAAGTATATTTAACAAACCAGCGAAGTGAGTGTTCTCAGTAATTTCAGTTCCCAACTCATCGGTTGGGTAAGTGTTCAAATAAAAATCTTTAAGTGTCATATCGTTTAGGGTTTATTAGATTAAGTAAGTTGGGCCGTAGTATTCCCATTTATCAGTTCCTTCGAAGATGTTACCTCTACTATGTTTAGCAGGAGATTGCCAACCAGCGGGTTTCATTAAATCACCTTTCTTAATTGGAACTCCTTTGTTAACGCCATCAACCATAGAAACAAATCCCCAAGCAGAACTACCATCCCACAAACGGATGTATTTTCTACCTTTATCAACTCTTAGGGGTTCGTAGGGTTTGTAACCGAATTTACTTTCCCAATACTCTTTACGCTCTTCGTTAACTTTTTCGAGCCACAAATCAAATTTACTTTTCATATCTTTTAGGGTTTTAATCGTTTTAACTCTTACTCTCAATTACAGTACTAACATACAAAATAATTTTGAATTATGCAAGTCTTTTGATGATTATTTTTGATATTTTTCAATCAAATTTACCAACTCCTTAGCGTATCCTCTCGTATTCCAAGAGTAATAAGTTTGAGTTGAAACAATACTCATATTGATTTCAGGAACACTCAATCGGTAACCATTGTAATCTCTACTACCACCAGAAGTGTAGTATCTACAACCAGCGGCCGAACTCCATTTAGTTTCACTCCAATTCATACAATTATTTTGGATTCCCAACTCAGTTAGTAGTTCACTAACTTTGTTAAGGTTTGGCATCCGTGAGTTTTCACAAATTCCTAAATTGGCTTTCTTAACTAATCGTTCGTAGGTTTTAAGGTTTTTCATATCTATCTCTCAATTACAGTACTAACATACAAAATATATTTCACATATCCAAATGTATGAAGAACTTTTTTGAAAAAAAAATCCCCACTAATGAACTTAATCAAAAGTGGGGAAGTACACCTCTAAGGTAGCTGCCGTCAAGGATATCTTTAGTTATACGAATCGTATAACATTTTCAACACTTCATTTAGTGCTTCATGTCTATGGTTATCTTTCAAACTGATTGCATGTACGTGTTGTGAATCTTTAATCTTTGGTACATCATGTATAGCTGAATCATTTGAAAACTTCAAATCAATTTGTTGTGGGTCTCCAGTTAGTATCATAGTTGAACCTTTACCCAATCTACCCAACACCATTCCTAATTGTGGTTTAGTTAAGTTTTGGAACTCATCAACAATAACAACTGCGTTTTCGAATGTTCTACCTCTAAAGTGAGCAAGAGATACCAATTCAATGTTATCATCCTTTTCCATTTTTTCTAAGATAGGTGGTTTGTTGTAAACCTTTCTCATATTAGAACGAATTGGAACTAACCAAGGTTCCATCTTTTCTTCTAAAGAACCGGGTAAGAATCCGTTATCCTCATTGGATACTGTTGGTCTTGTTATAACAATTTTATTTACTGCTCTTGTAAAGTACATATCCAATGCAACTTGAACTGCTAATAATGTTTTTCCGGAACCAGCTTTACCCAATACAAAATTATAAGGATGTATTAGGATATTTGATTTAGCTAACTTTTGTTCATCTGATAAGGTAATATTAAATTTAATTTTCCCCTTTGGAGGAGTTTTTGTAATATTTTCAGCCATTTGTTTTAAATTAAAGTCCTATTCGTTTGTGTGTTTCTTTTCTTTAATAATGATTTCTCATGTTTAACAATACTAGCACATAATTCATATCGTTCCAACACTTCACATAGGTTGAGAAGTTTTTTTAAAGCCAATTTATAATCTGATTTTTCCAATACTGATACAGCATCTACGTTTGTGAACTCTATTAATATTACCGATTGGAGTTTCATCTTTTGTGCGGATTGTATTGTTTCGAATATTTCTCCAAGAAACTCATCACCATTATCCCATAAATAACTATTCAATGTAGTATTGGTAGGTGAGATATATTTTCTCCAGTCAACATTTAATAATGGTCTTTTTTTCAAAGTATAAAATGTTTAATCGTTATTATGTATAAGTAGTATGTATGGTTATTAATTAGTTAAATCTAATAACTACCACCACCTCCACCACCACTACTCACATCATCATTTGATTGAGTGTTAAGTTTCCATTCATTGAATTCAGCATTCCATACATATAATTCTCCGTTTTTGAATACTTCCTCCGAATCTTCAATACCAGCTCGTCCGATAGGTGGATATTGATTTGATGGTGGTGGTGAATTTGTGGTATCAGTAGATGGAGTATCCACAGTTGGTGTTTCGGGTATAGAGCCATTCCACTCACCTAATTCGTTTGCAGGTATTAATCTATCATCGTAATTTTTATTTGGTTTAGATACAACCCAACTAATGTATCTTACTAATTCATTTAAATCATAAGTTGGATTAGATACCAAACTACCAGCATCAGTTGTACTATAATTTGAGTATGAAAATAAGTTTTTAGTAACCTCAACCTGTCCATTAATCTCATTTCTATTTAAGTTGATACTCAACTCAGCATCTCTCATTTTTTGTATCAATTCCTTAAAGGGTGCTATATTAACAACTACAATTTTTCGTTCGTTTATTAAGTAGTTTACTGGTATTGGATTTTTATCACCATACTTACTAATCAAATCTTTCCTAACTTTATCAGATGAGTATAATGTAGGTTCACCAGCATCACCATCTTTTATCGATAATATAAATTTAAAATCAGCTACATCATTTGGAAGGGTGTTGATTTTGGATAAATCAAACTTAGGGATATCAACCGAATTTTGTTGATAATCACCATATAATGTAATAACATCAGATGATTCAAAATCACCTACTTTAATAGTTACAGTATCCCCATCAATAATACCTCTTCGTAAATTTATGTTAGATGGAGTTATTGCTGGGATTGGTGTAGAGTTAATACTTATATTACCATCTGATACTATTGAAGCCATTAATCATTTGTTTAGATATAAATATTGTTAATCGTAATATTCTACGATTACTCCTGCTTCTTTAAACATCTTCATTGAACGAATAGATGATTCATCCCATTTATCACCTTTAGCTCCTTTACCTTTTCGTAATACTATTTTGGATACACCACTATTAATAATTGCTCTAGCACAATCTGAACAACTCATTCCACAAGTCATATACATTGTAGTCCCTAATGTAGATACTCCGATTCTTGCGGCATTGTAAATAGCGTTTCTTTCCGCATGTTCAAACCAAAAGTATTTCTCAGGCCTATCTTGCCTTTCACTAATATCATCGTTTATACCCCTTGCAAATGAGTTGTAGCCGGTAGAAACAATCTCATTATCTTTACCAACTACAACTACACCTATTTGAGTTTTCTCATCTTTTGATTTTAACTTAACCTGTTCGGCAATGTTAATAAAGTATTCATCCCAATTCATATTTCAATCACATTTCCGTTAGATGTTAATTTACCAAATCTACCATCTTTCATTACTGAACCATTTGAGAAGATTGTATCTAATCCACTTAATTTCATAGTTCCCTGATTGATGATATCTTGGTGATTGTGGATATGTCCGAATAAAACCAATTTAGGATTTACTTCCATTACTCTATTGAGTAGTGATTTATCACCACATCTTTCTAAGTTACCACTTCTATCCAAAGATAAATCTAAGATACCTTTTGGAGGTCCGTGAGTAACAATGATATCCACATCTTCATCAACATAGTTTCTCCAAAATCTTTCTAACTTATTTCTATCTTTGTTGAAAGCCCACCCATATCCAAATGTTGGAGTATGTGGTGAACCGAAGATTTTAATTCCATCAATGATAACATCTTCGTTTTCTAAGTAGAGGATATTGTGTCTTGCGAAATCTTCTGAGGTTACGAATTTGTTTTCAATAGAAGTATCGTGATTTCCGGCAACAAAAATCTTATACGGAATCTTTAGTGTACGATACCAATCAATAAAACCTCTTACCTCAACTTCGTTGTTATAAGGGTCTCTTGGATTAGAACAATCCCCACTAAAAATCACCATATCAATATTTGCTGGAACTTCCAACAAATTGTGATAAGTGTGTGTATCTGATATGTGCCAGATTCTCATAACTAAATTCCTATTACTAATTCTTTGTTTAACCAACCAATGATGAGTTCTAAATCACCATTCAGATTTCTATTGTGTGTTAACTTCACAAAGGGTAAGATATACATCTGCCCCCATACTGAACATATTTCAAATTTTATTTTGCCCATTTTCCTCGTTGAACAATTTGTGCGATGATACCATATACTGATAAATCTTCATAAGTATCTTGGATTGATTCACCCACTTCATCGGGCTGTCCTAATACTACCAATTGTTTTAATCGTTGCACTTTATCGTTGATACGAAACCATAAACCAGTTAAGGATAGTTTCACATCATCATCAGTTTCCAATGGAGTTCCTACTGAAATGTTACCAGGTCCGTAGTTCCTTTGCTTCTTACAAAAGGTGATATACATTTCTTCTTGAATCTTTTTGAATTCATCCGTTGTGTTGGGATACATTCTCTCACAAAATTCAACTGCGGATTCTCCGTATTGTGGTGTTTCTTCGCTCATACTATTTAATGTTTATGAACAAATATACAAAAAATAATTGAGAGTTCCAAGCCTTTTCAACTAAATTTACTAAATGTGAAATTATTTGATTTTTTTTTATCGTTTGGGGAAACTGGGGTATATCTATATATACTGAAATAACATACTCTAAGGTGAAGCTATGAGTTTAAACGCTTCCAAACTTCAATCAGAAACGATTGTTGGTTCAGATACATTTTTTATTTTTGAATCTTCAGACAACAGAGACACGGTGCAAGACAAGACACTGTTTAAACTGTTTATAAGAAATAAATTAAAATAAAAATTTAGACAAGACAACTAAAGCACTTCATAAGAGAATTTATCAATTCTTCTTACTACTCTATAAACTCTTGCAGATGGGTCCTCATTATCCAACTCATCTCTTTTAGATTGAGCTTCTTCAATAGTATCATATTCATCTAACGTATCTTCTGCGTTTAGTTTATAAACCCATATTTGTCTTTTAGCCCAATTAGGGTCTCCAGCGTTTGTATCAACTGCTACTAATTGTTTTTGTACTGCGTATTCTTTCATTGTGATTTCTTTATTTTATATAAATATCTAAAAAGGTAGTTTTGTACCTATCATAAAAGATTTGATAAGTGGTATGATTGGGTTTGTAGATTTAATAAATGTTGCTCCCACATTAACTGAGAACCTTTTTGTTAATTGTAATGTGAATGAATTTGCAAGAATCACCATTCCATCTATCCGAGTTCCCTTCAGTTGATTTTGTAAATCAAACCTACCCATATATGGTGATTGTGTCCAAATGAATGCAGGTGTATATTGTATTCTAGGTGATATCATAACCATATTCGTATAAAGTAAGTTATATCCTAACATTGTCATTTGATACTTACCCTCACTAAACATATTTACCATACTTATACCAACTCCAGCTGTTCCCCACTTACCCATTGGTTTTAATTTGTTTACCGAAGCAACAATTGTACCATTACCAAAGTTATTCATATATCCCACACTTGCGGATGTAATTGATGATACTTTAGGTTGAGGTGGTGTTATTGGGTCTTTTGTAGTTACAACACTACCCTTTGCATAATGTGAATGGTCTTGATGTATTAATTGAGATACATTAAATTTCTGCATGTGAACTTTGGTATAAGAACCATTAAGAGCAAATTGTTTTAGATTAGAATAAATCATAGCAGTTGCTCCATAGGTTACATCTCCAAAGATTGAGGATTGGGTTACCCCAAATGATATTACCGCATCATAGTTACCTAATAGAGCTTGATTAACCATCATATCTGCTCTGAGTTGAATTGGTAACATTTCAGTTTTCTTCTTTTTCTTTTCTTCTTCTACTTCTTCAGATTCTTCTCCATCTCCATCATCTGAACTATTCTCATCATCAGTTCCTTCTTCCGATGATTCTTCATTTGTTGATTCACCATCGCCTCCTTCACTCTCCGTTGATTTACCTTCACTCTCATTAGATTCAGTTGAATTTGATGAATTAGTATCAGTACCCTCAGTAGAAGTAACCTCATTTGTTGTTTGATTTGTTGCATTTGTTGTCCCTCCATTTGTTGCGGATGTAGCAGTTGAAGCAGCAGTAGATGCCGTAGATGCCGCCTGAGTAGCATTTTGGGCTGTTTGTTGTGCTTGTTGTGCTTGTTGAGTTGATTGAGAACATGGTGATAATGTATTCCACCATTCGTAAGTTTCAATCAACCATTGGTTTAATATACCATTTGTAAATTCCGTATAAGTAAAGGTTCGTATCTTATTATAAAATGCTACAGTAGCCGAACCATTTACAAAGTTAGCAGTAACAACCTTTACTTCTCCCGTACATCTATCTACAAATGTTTGAGTAAAGGTTGTTTGTGCATAAGTTGAACCACTTATAATCAGAAATAATATTATAAGAAGTTTTTTCATTCATTAGTTTTCGAAGATACCCTTCTTAATCATTCTTGCCACAATTCTCGCTGAAGCAGTTTCCAATGCTTTACGAGTAGCAACTCCTATACCTGATTCTCTAAATGCGATTTCATCCACATCTAAACCAATTAAACCTTCTTGAGTTTTAACAGTCTTAGCATCCCCTAAACCAGACCCCACTAAGTATCTACCAGTCTCAGCATCAGTAAAACGAACTTGCAATCCTAATCGAGTTGTAGAAGTTTGTTTAGAACCGTCTTTAAGAGAAAGTACCTCATCTTCTGAAACTGAGAAATCGTAAATCTCAATCGTTACAAAGTATTCAGCAAGAGTAATCTTACCCACACCATATACTTTATTTTCAGATACACCCTTACGAGATGCAACCCATTGTGATTTCATTCTATCTTTAATTGTAGATTTTTCTTCTACAAACTCAAATCTATTTGTCCAATCCAAATATTCGATTACAATGTTAGTTAATCCCAATCCTACTCTACCATCCCTTAACTCTGGATAAGTTCCGTACAACTCATCTGAGATACCTACATCGAGCAATGCAACAGGTAACATATCCCCATCATAATCGGAAACATCATCGATAGATTTTTTCTTTTCAAATTCTGCAACATATTCTTCTGCTTTTATACTTCCTACTTGTGAAAAGGTGATTTGTGTTAGAAATACACATATCAATAATAGTAATAATTTTTTCATTTTTTGTTTATATTTAATGTGTTTCTTTAATATCTTTTGGTAATCTCCATCCATATAATTTACTTTGCCACGCATACCAAATAGCTCCGCCAAAAAACAATACTATCCATCCAATACCAACCCACTCATTATCTTTTGCATACGATTGAATATTATCATTTAACAATATAAAATTCAGTAAAGTTATGTGAAGTACGAAACCCCATACTTGACCCCACACTCTCCACCATTTTAAAAACTTTTTCATATAATTTAATTTAATTGATTTACCAATCTATTTCTTCCTCTTTTTCTTTTTTCCTCTTAACCGGAACTTCTTTAATAATTGTTTTAGTTTCTGTTGGTTTTTGTTCTGGAATATTGATGATAATTTCAGGTCCAGTTACATTAACTGATTGATTTTGTTCAGCCTTAACCTCAACCTGCTCAGTTTTCTCATCTTCTTCATCCGCAATACCAATGAACGTTTTTACCTCATCCATAAACATTGTACCGATACCAGTTAAGATAACTCCAGCACCAGTTGCAATTTGATTCTTCATGTTTGAAAAGAATCCACCATTGTTTTCTGCTTCTTTACTCATAATTTTATAATTGTTTGTTTAATGATTTTGCTTTGGTTATCTTTAACCAAAAATTTGTAACTCCCTTTAGGTAATGCTTTAGTGTAAATTTGTAATGAATTCACACCAGCTTTACCATTAACTTTTTCATTTGTGTAAGTTATGTTAGTAAAATCATCTATTAAAGATAATGTATATTCACCATTAGAATCGAAGTTTATAATAAACTCATCCCCATCACTTACAACTGTATTTTGTACTTCGAAAATATCCATATGTAATTCAGTATCGTTACCATATGGTTCAACCTCCATCAAATCAGCAGTACATCCAAACACTAATAAAAGTGGTAATATGTAAAATATCTTTTTCATTATTCTATATTCATTTTAAGTTGTTCACCTCTTGCGTTAACCGCATCAGTTGTTGAAAGAATAACCAATCCTAATGTGTTTTGTAACTGGATTGTTGGTGTAAATGTTAAGGTGTACTTTGTTGATGAATCCAAAAATTGATTTTGAATTTGTACTAATGACCCAATATTAATATTATTACCTTTTAGATTACTAAAGTTAGTAGATGTGTTATTTGTTTTAAAATTGATATCATCAAATACTAATCGATTTGAATCAAACCCAAGTTTATATTGTGCACCAATCACCTTTTGAGTACCTGGTTCCATTGTAATCGTTACTACAACTTTACCATCCACTAATTCAGTAACTAATGTAGTAGATATCTGCCTTTCCTCTTTATTGGTTGCCTTAGCATATGATGGAATAAACTCTTTAGCTTGTTGAGCCGCAGCAGGGTCTGCTCCACTAACATCGGGTTCGGTAGAGTGTGATAGATTTACATCACCTCTCCAAGTTATTGCTGTTTCAAAATCAAATTGTAATGTGGTGTTATCCTTATTATCCAACTCCGTCATCAATGTAGTTCCATTTACAATTTGAGGATAGTTTTCATTTGTTATCGTATCATATTGTGCTTTTGGATAGAACTTAGATGCATAAACCATAGCTTCTGGGTCTGTTAAATAACTCGTACCCTCAATTACATGCAATAACATCTGATAGGTATCATCGGAATTGAATGTACCATCTTGGTTAACATCAGCATTCATAAATTGAACACCATAGTTGAATTCATTTCCAACTTCGTTACCACCAATACCACCATTGTTTAATTCAGCGAAAGCAAGGGCAACATCTGATATAGTTACAATCTCATCATATTGTTCTGAGAATGGAATTGTGTAATCACCATTTTCAGTATCAACTACATAACCATCCCAATTTACAATTACCGCAAAATCATCAGTTCTATTAAAACCTTGAGTAATATCCAATGTTCCAGTTGAAGATAGATTTCCATATGTTGCATATTGTGGCTGATACCAACTATTTGGTTCATTTGGGTCTGGTGTATATAACCCACCATCAAATAGTATTGGGTCTAAACTAGCAGGAAATAAGACTTTGAATTGTGCACTCACAGTTGTAGATGGTGGAACATTATCAAATGATTGATTTGGAAATGCGGTAATACTTGTAAAGTTATATGAAGTAGTATTATCTCTAACCGATGCCTTTCTTAGCATAGTAGATTGATTAAAATCAAATCCGTTTGGAACTTGCTTATACCTAAACTTTAATCTTGCCACAACACCATCCAATTCACCTGTTGTTTGTGAAGTTATTACCATCGGAGCATCATCTGAGTTTTCATCTCCTACATATTCCCAATAATGGTCGGTGTAATATTGTCCATATAAATCATCTACATCTGCGGTAGTTGAATTATGAAAGATATAAGATGAAGGCCATTGATTGGTGTACCAGTTACCATTAGTATTTGGATTATCAACTCCCAAATATTCAAATGCATCATTTTTAAAGGTTAACCAAATATCAGCATAAGTCACTATTCTTTCTGAGTTATCGGTATTACCAATTGTGATATCTAAATAAAACTCATCACCAATTTCCAAATCGGTAACTGGTGTTGTTTCTCCTTGCACAGGTTCGTTAATCAACCCTGCATAATCTAACGATATATTAATTTCTTGTGAGTACACACTTAGTGTACTTAGTACACATACTAAAAGAGTTAAAATTTTTTTCATAGTAAATCCTCAACTATTTGAACCAATACTTTCTTTAAAGCACTGGAGGCAGTTTGTTGGTTAAAACTACCATCGGATGCAACTACGAGTGTTGAGTTTGATATCTCCTTACTCACTCCCTTTTTCGTAACTCTCTTCTTTACTTTTTTTCCTTCTTGGAGTTCTCCAATTGCTATAATTTGAGTTGCTGAAACTTTGTTATGATAGATACCAATACTTTTTCCAATATTCTTTACATCAAAAAAGACTAAACGAATATTAATTTGAGTATCTGCACCATCCCATAAATCATAATCTAAATCTATTAAGAGTTCTTCTAATATATTACGAACTCCCATAGAAAGATTAGAATTACCAGCGAAAGGACCTAATCGAATTTCGTTAGTAACTTCCCCTATTTTAATTTCTTGTGAATGGGATTGATGAATAATCCCACATAATAGGAATAGATAAATTCCTATAAACTTTAAAGCACTCATGTAATGATACTTTTTTGTTAAAGTAACAATTGAATAACTTAATAATGTAGACTATGTTGAGATAACGATTGGAATCATTGAGTAAAAGATACTAATCAATGAGTTTTTATATAAGTATAACTAAGTATTAAATACCAATGGATTTTAATCTTAAAATTTCATCTTTGATTTTTTGATTAAATGGTGTCCAATTAAAATTAGTTAACATCCAATCTCTATATGATGCAGGAATTTCTCTAACCTCTCTACCAGCAAACTTTCCAAAAGGCATTAAAACTTTACCACCTTCAGCAGCTTTTTCATGTGGAGATTTCTCACCTTCTATATGTAATCCAATCTCTTGAATAGGAATCCCAGTAAGGAGTTTCTTACCTTCTCCATACATTTTCCACATTGTACCTTCATCTTTAAAGTAGATATCTTCTACCTTACCAAATTTAGGTACGGCTCCTACAAAATCAACAACCAATCCTTCGGATTTGTTAGGGTGGATACGGGTAACCCTACCAACAAACTGATACCACCAACTCAGAGATGCGGTTGGTCTACCAGTAATAATACAATCTAACTCTGGGTAATCAAATCCAACTGTTAAAATATTAACTTGTGCAATACATCTCAATCTACCAGCTTTGAAATCTTCAATAATTTCGTTTCTCTCCTGCGGATGCATATCAGAATATACCGCTTTACAACTTGGAATCTTCTTTGTTAGTTCAATAGCTTCATCAATTGTGGGTACAGCTATAAGGATTGACTTTCTATTGTATAGTTCTTCCACCTTTTTAGCAATCTTATCACCGATTTTCTGGTTTTTATATGCTTTCTTAATAGATGAGTTGGAATATTCAGCACCAGTAGTATTATAAACTAAATCACCAGTATTGAAATCATAAGATTGATATTCCAGCTTACTCCAAAATCCCAACTCAACCATTTCTTGAATTTGGGCAACGTAAATAATCTTCTTAAAAAAGATACCTTTCTTAGAACGAGAGGTTAACATTACTAATTTAGAGAAAGGTCTACCATCCTGTCCCATATTGGTTTGTAATTTCAGAGGTGTAGCAGTTAAACCCAACGTATGAACGATACCAGCACCCTTTAGGAAACGCCTAAGCATTCCGTTTGGTTCTCTGGGGAATCTATCACACTCATCAATTATAACCTTTGTAATCCCATATTCTTTGAACTTAGAAGCAATGTTAACGATTGAACCGATTGTTGCATATGTAACATTACCAATCTCCTTTTCACCCATTGAAGCTGAATATATGGAAGCCTCCCCACCTAAATTAATAAATTTAGAATAGTTTTGCTCCAACAATTCTTTAGATGGTTGTATCACTAACAACTTCTCACCCACTCCCTTAGCGATTGCGGCAATAACAATTGACTTACCAAATGCGGTAGGTGCAACAATTATTGATGGTACTGGCTTCTTTTCATCGAAATACTCAATACCTAACCTTACTGGTTCAATTTGATTGGGTCTTAATTCCATATAACAATATTTTTTACACTATTATATAGTGTAAACATTACAAATATACAAATAATTTTTTAAATAAACAAGCTTTATCTAATATTTTTTTAAAAGTTATTAACAATGGTTAAAGTTTTCTTAAAAAAATTTGGTTAGCTCAATATTTCTTTGTATATTTGTAACCAATTAAAAGATACAACTCACATTTGAGCTGTATTGGGTTATAATAAAATGAACAAAACAAATTTAATTATGAAGCAAATTTTAGTTGGGGTAATGATGGTACTGACCACATTAACCTCATTCGGCCAAACTACTGGTAAGGTAGTGGAAGTTGGAACAAATGAACCATTACCGGGAGCAGCAATTGTTGTAAAGGGTACCACAATCGGAGCTATCTCTGATTTTGAAGGTAACTTTACGGTGGATGCTGCGGAAGGTAGTGAAATCGTTATCTCATTTTTGGGATACGAAAATTTAGTAGGAACACTAACGAATGGAACTACATACACTTTAATATCAAGTAGAAATACATTGAGTGAAGTAGTAGTAACATCAGGTGTGATTGATATTGCTAAGGTAAGGGAAACCCCAGTAGCTGTATCAACTATCAGACCATCTGAGATTTCATTAAAGACTGGTAATCAAGAATTCCCAGAAATTATGAATCGCACGCCAGGTGTTTACGCTACTAAACAAGGTGGTGGTTATGGTGATTCTCGTATTAACCTTAGAGGTTTCGACCAAAGTAATACTTCAATTCTTATTAACGGACAGCCTGTTAATGATATGGAGAGTGGATGGGTATATTGGTCTAACTGGCAAGGTTTAACCGATGTAGCATCAGGTATCCAAATCCAAAGAGGTTTAGGTGCAACTCGATTAGCAGTTCCTTCGGTAGGTGGAACGATTTCAGTATTTACCAAAGCAGCTGATAAGAAGAAGGGAACTTCATTGACTCAATCATTTGGTAATAATGGTTACTCTAAAACTACTGCTGTTTATAATAGTGGTAAGAGTGAAGATGGATGGGCAACATCTATTTTATTATCAAAATGGCAAGGTGATGGTTACATCTATGGTACTGCTGGTGAGGGGTATAACTACTTCACATCCGTTGGTTATGCACCAGAAGATTCAGACCACTCACTTAACTTTACATTCTTAGGAGCAGGTCAATGGCACCATCAGAGAACTTCTTGGGTATCTATTAGAGATTATCAAAACTTTGGTGAAGAAGGTATCGATAGACGTTGGAATTCAGATGCTGGATTTAGAGGTGGTGAAGAATTCAACATGAGAAGAAACTTCTACAACAAACCATTAGCAACAATCAACTGGGATTGGGAGATTTCGGATAACTTAAAATTGAATACTTCTCTATATGGTTCAGCCGGTAGAGGTGGTGGTACAGGTCCTCGTGGAAATAACTTCCGTAGTAGTGTGGCTGATTATTCACCATACCAAAAAGACCTTACCGAACACTATTTGGAAAATGGTAGGGGAGCAAGAGATGCAAACGGATTCGTTGATTTCGATGCAATCGTAGCAAACAACATCGCTACTACCAATGGATACACTGGTGATATTAGTGGATTCGCTGGTCAGTTGATTGGTTCAAACGGATTCAGAGATTCTAATGTGAATCGTTCAGTATTGGTAAGAAGAGCATCTATGAACTCACATGATTGGGTTGGTGGTATCTCTAACTTAGAGGGACAGTTTGGTAAATTCAAAACATCTATTGGTGTTGATTTACGTTCTTACAAAGGTTACCACTATCGTGTAATGAATGATTTGATGGGATTGGATGGTTACTACTCAACAGGTAATAAGAACTCAGCAGGTACAATCATCAACACAACTGTTGCAGCAACTCCGTTTACTGGAACTGGTTTAGATGGTCCTAAGATTGATTACTTCAACAATGGTATCGTTGGATGGCAAGGTGTGAATGGATTGGTTGAATACAATGATGATAAGAAATTAACAGCAGTATTACAAGGTGGTTATTCTAATCAATCATTCCAAAGAGAAGATTTCTTCGATGTACCATCAGAACCTATTTCACAAATAGCTAATAGAGGTGGTGGATACGTTAAAGGTGGTGCTAACTTCAACATTGATGAAAAATCAAATGTATTCTTTAACACCGGATTTATTTCTCGTCAACCTCAGTTTAACGCAATATTCCCTAATTATATTAATACTATTAACGATGATATTGATAATGAAGAAATTACTTCATTTGAATTAGGTTATGGATACTTTGGTGATAACCTTACTCTTAATGTAAACGCATACTCTACATCTTGGGGTAATCGTTTTATCACTCGTTCATTGTTTAATGGACAAGGTGATTTGGGTACTGCTCAATTTAGAGATATCGATGTTAATCACAAAGGTATTGAGATTGAAGCAACATACAGACCAACTTCTCGTTTGAAGTTAGAAGGTATGGCTTCCATTGGTGATTGGAGATACACTAAGGATTTCACCTCAACTCTATTCGATGCTAACCAACAAGAAATCGGAACAGGTACTCTTTACCTAAAAGATGCTAAGGTAGGTGATGCGGCTCAACTAACTGCTAACTTAAACGCAGAATATCGTATTGGTAAATTTAATATCGATTTAGGTGGACGTTATGTAGATGGATTGTACGCTGATTATTCAATTGTTGATGAGGTATTCACAACACCGGATAACGCAGGTGCATTGAAACTACCATCATACTTCTTAGCAGATGCAGGTGTAACTACTCGTTTCAAATTATTTGATAACAACGTTACATTTAGAGTAAACATCAACAACTTATTTGATGCTACTTACATCGCTGAATCAGAAACTAACATTCACGCTGATGAGAACTCAACTACTTGGAATGGTATTGATACTCGTAACTCAGTATGGTTTGGTTTCGGTAGAACTTGGAACGCTTCATTGAAGTACAACTTCTAAGAGAAACTACATAAATCTATTAAAGGGGATTCCGAAAGGTTTCCCCTTTTTTAATATAAAAGTAACTTACAATTATTAACTAAAATAAAAAACCCCACTTTAATCGGTGGGGTTTCTTTTTATATCCAATCTTCAAATGGATGTATCTCTTTAATCACAATTGGCTCAGGCTTTACATATGGTGTTGGTTCATCATCATACTTAAACATTTCGGTTAAATACAATTTCCAATCTCTATTGAACTCATTCTCATATCTATCTACCGATAAACTCTCTAATAACTTAACACTCTTCTGCTTAGTAGTATTCCTACGATGCATTCCCTTATCGTATTCATCTAATTCAAAATCATCAAACATAACCTTTATTTTAATAACCAAGATGAAGATTGAACCTTATCACCCAATCCATCAATTAAACCAATACCTACTCGTTCACAAACTTCTTTTTCTGGAATGGTATCATTGTTCTGGTCTCCACCATTGGCAAATAACAAATCATATTGTTCACCAAACATTTGTGAAAAGATTTCCAAAGTACTACATTGAGTAGAATCTTTATCTTGTGAGATTAAAGCATAATCCACATAACGAATAGATTGAATAATCTCCAACCTCTCTAACTCATCCATAAATTCTTTTGAACCCTTTAACTCTCTTTGTAAATTGGAGTTCACAATCACCCAAAGTTTATCCCCTTGCTCTTTCGCTTTTCGGAACAACTCTAAGTGTCCTTTGTGTAATGGATTAAAGTATCCACTAACTATTACTGCTTTTTGTTTTTCCATAACTTTTATTTTTTTTGTTTAACTAATCCAACTATCTTCCAAATTTGTATCGATATTACCACACCATTTAAAAATAGTAATGATGGTTGGTTCGTAAACACCGCATATATGAACCATAGGATGGAACCTAACATACTTACTCCCCTTAACCATATGATATCATCAATCAAAAATGAAACGATGATTAACAGCGTTGCCGCCCAACTTATAATCTCCAATATACTCATAATCTCCTTTTGTGTTGGTGGGAATCGAATCCCCCCTATTACTTTACTTACTATCTGTCTTTAAAAAATTTACATCGGTGTCGAAGAAAAAAGAAAATTTCGTCTTTCCTTGATTTTTTATGATAGTTACAACTTAATCTTCCAACGATTACGCTTATCAGCAGTTGTAAACTTATGTGATATAATTCTAATCAATTCCCCCATTGGGTTGTTTGCTATATATCTTGTTCTTGATTTATTAGGTATCGCCTTCATATTATCTTCTTCCTTTGGGTATCACCTTAGTTATCTTAGCCTTAACTCCCTTAGATGGTGGTACATCCTTAACCTCCTTTGGTTGTGGGTAATCTATCCATACCAAGCCAAAGAATAAATTAGCCATCATCCTACGGAACCAATTAGGTTTAGTAGTAAGAGAGAATGAAATAAAGTTATCTTCATCCCCTATCTTCCATTCACCAATAGCTTTATTAGGAGTAGGTTTACTTTTCATTTGATTTTCCATTGTACTTTAATTTATTTTAGTTGGATAACATTCAATCATCATATCCAATATTGTTTCACATAGCTCGTATTCACTCAGTTCTTCCATACGGATAAGTAATCGTTGTAGGGAACGTAAGGGAATCAACTCTCTAATCGTTGTACTCCTTATACTCCCTTGACGATAACATCCCAATACCCAATTAAGATGAGTTACCTTACTGAATAGAAGGGAATCGATATCATCCGTATCCCCATACTCCCCTATATAATAGTATTCCTCTGAATTCATATGTATAAATAGTATAGGTACTGAGGAACAATCACACAACCTTAGAGTTTACTTCCATCAATTCTTTAATGGCTTGGTTACATTCAAATACATATTTCATATCACCCTCCATTATTCCTTTCTTCTTTTGATAACTCCACCAAGCTAACTCTTCATTGATATCTTTACTCATCCTTCTCTTTATTTTTTTCTTTATACTCATACCATAGTGGATTGGGTAATTCACTATAATGGTCCCATAGTCCTTCTTCTACTATATCCTTTTCTTTATCCTCCATATTACTTAATCCAATTATTTCCTTTTAAGAAATCTTTCCTTACCTTATTGAGTAGTTCTCTTTCCCACTCATAATAATAGCCTTTTTTCAATACCTTCCAAAGAATTACTCTATCCTCATTACGAAGAATAAAGTAATCATCGCTCAAACATTCCTTAATCATCTTCTTTTGAGTATCCTTTAAGAAATTCCTTTCCTCCATTCCAAATGTATATTCATCTAACTCCGAAGATTCCATCGCTAAGATTTCCCTTTGCCATCCTTGCAACTCTATAAGAGCTTCTCTTTGTTTACTTAATGTTTGTTCTTCAGTTTCCATCTACCAAAAATCTTTAGCTTCTTTTTCGTTAATCTCTTTTAACCATTCCCACATCAAACCATTTTTGATTCGATTCTTTATCGTCATCCAATCTCCTTTAGATTCACAATACTCAAAATCTATAAGGATTTGGTTTGCCCTTCCCGCATCACCTACATCAGTAACCTCTGAGAGTATCTCATACCATATACCTTTATATTGGAATTTGGGGTTCTTCATCTTCTCTACATTCACAATGGTTCAATTCTTCAATTCTTTAATCAACCAATCTATTATAGGATGTAGTGAATTTATACTTGCCCTATATAAGGTATCTAACTTATCTATCTCTCTTATGATAGGTTCACTCTGAGTATCCGTTATATCTTCAATAATAATATAACCATCACATATAGATATTATATTAGTTTCAGTCTCTATTTTAAAATTCACATTTTTTCTTTACAAACAAATATACGAAAAATAATTGACATAACCAAATCCTAGCTATAATAATTATACCTCATTTCACACATCCATATGGATATCTCTCAGAGATACCCTCCAGAGGGTGTCATCCGGTGTCATCATTCCCTGGGTAAAAAATTGACACCGATACGAGAAGAGGCTAGACCGGGCCTGTTAACAGCTTCTTTTTTCGGTAATTACAAGAAACCGCAAGAGGACCCCCACCCCCCTACACATATATTTTTTTATTGGAGCTTTACTTGCGCTCACTTCGTTCGCTTGAGCTGGAGGTACTACACACTTACACTCTTCCTATATACACTATGTGTTCTCTCTTATACTATACACCTATATACTCTTATACTACTACTATACACTATATAGGTAATTTAGCTATTATTATTTTTATGAGTGTCCAGCTTCGGGTTACATTTTCCACTTTCTTACTTTACTCCATAGCGGCGGAAGAGGTGAGGTGGTTATTCTTACCCCTAAAAATATTTGAAGAAAGGCTTGTTTATATGGAATATATTTCGTACCTTTAATATGGGAGAGTGCGTCTATACTTTTTTAAAAAAATACATCTAAGGCATCAGAGTAAAGATACAAAAAAGATTTGACATACACAAGCTTTATTATGTTTTATTTATGTTTTGGGCATAGAAAAAGGGAGTAACACATTATTAGCGAACTCCCTCTCTCCGTTGTTTAACCCCTTAAACAATAATCCTTATATATGGTAATCTATCTTTGGCTGTACTATCTCTAAGTAAGCCATAGTATATGCATCTTTGAATGGTACCTCCTCATCTCCTTCGGATAGTTGAGCTATTAATTCTTTAGCGTATCTCCTAACCTCAACCTCTTTGTTGAATCGTTGTACTCTTTTCTTAATCGTCTGATAATCAATTACTTCCAATTCTTAACTTCGTTATTTAGGTTATTTAAATATTCTAATCTTTCCTCTGCCAACTCTTTTATTAATTCATTATCCCTTATAAGATGATTCAAAAGAACAGTAGCAGCCTTCTTCCTTCCCCACTTCTTAGGATAGACTAATCTATTCCCAATAGGTAGATACTCTTTTTTCACCAAGCCCGGACTCTTAGGTTCGGATAGTATATACCACTTCCCATCTTTCTGATGTAAGTGCATTACTTCTTGGGTCTCTCTGTTATTTGCTACTTGCTCACCCATATCATTTGAGCGGAAGGATGGAACCGCCCCACCTTCTCTACACTGGAAGTGTAGCGAGTTTCTCTTAACTCTTCTCCCGCAATTTGAGCGGAGGGTTGAAGCCGCCTCAACACCTTCTACCTGGATGGTAGATGTCTTTCTCTCAAGACCTCCCCCGCATCTTATCTTATACTAAGATACGAAATAAAACTCATATACACAAGCTTTATTTCAACTTTTTTCTTAGAGGTTCTTTAACATTCCCAAACTCTCAGAGAAATTAACACCAGCAATCACATTGGTTTCCAATGGGACTTGATTCTCTTTCACATACTGAGCGGAAGCGAAGTAAGATAACTTCTTCAAACAATACTCAACCTCAGCAGTTGCTTTAGAAGCAACAGCCTGATTCAACTTCAGAGTCCAATACTCAATCTTTGGGTAATAACCATTCGGATATTTCATAATCATTTCATTTAAAGGGTTTAACAATGGTGGAACCTCTTTCACACCAACAGTACTAATATACGAAATGTTTTTCACATTTCCAAATCTTAAGCCATTAATTTACTCTTTAAATTAACCATAGCTTGAATAAGTTTTTTTTCAACTTCAGAGTATTCACTCATATCTACCACACTCTTAATGTAACAGTTTCCGTGTGAATCAAATTTGAATCCTTCTTTCATCAGATAATGAACAGCAACTGAAGGCCAGTTCTTAATACCATCAACACCTCGCTTCATACCACCTTGCTTCATTGAACCATTGTAGTTCAACTGAGCGATGTATTTACCTTTTACAATACTACCACTCTTTACTTGTGGATAAGATGAGTATTGTATCTTTCCAATACTCAGTTGTTTAGTATCACGATTAAGTAGCTTAGATTCATGACCTAACATTGGTTTAATTTCGATTTTATACATTTTATATCTTTTAAGGGTTTAAACAATTGGGGAACATCCCCATCTCAATTACTATACTAATATACGAAATGTTTTTGATATATCCAAATAAAAAAGCCACTTTTTTTGAAGAAAGTGGCTTTTTAGTAAGTAAGTAAAGTAATAATAATTAAACAATGTTGTAGTAATCACCTCAAAACAACAGTACTAATATACGAAATGTTTTTCACATTTCCAAATATTTAGGAGATTATTTTTTAATAATTTACCAATTCCAATGCTTTGTTGATATTGTTCTGAGTAGCCCCATATCCTTTCACTTGCTCAATTGCTTTCTCTAAGGAAATCTTTCCGAACACATAGTTCGTTGTTTGAGTCATATCGTATATCATTCGGTAGATATCAGGAACTGAACAAAACTTCGGGCGGTTCTGAACGTGAAGAAATTTAGTTCCAGCATCTATCTGAGTACCACTATCGGTTGCGTTCTCCGTAGAATGATGTTCGTACATATCTTCCATTCCGTTGTACCTTCCGTAAACGAATTGGTTTCCGAAAGATTGAACATCCGCAACAATCTCTTTACGAACCTCAGCACCTCTCTCATCCGAAAGGTACACACTCACACTATTACCCATAGAGAATGATGATGAGGTTGAACTCACCACAACTTCAGGATACATCTTCTTCACATACTGCTTAATCACCGAAGCAGTAGGAGCGTGATTCATACGGATAATTGGTTTAATCTTATTACCTTGATAATCAGTAGTTTGAACATTTTTGATTGGTAGTTGGAACGTCATTCCGTTCAACTCAAATTTGAATTTCTTAGCTGTTGCCATTATTATTTAGTTTAAAGGGTTAATCTAATTTTGTAAAATAGGAGGGAATCGAACCCTCAATCCATATACCTAGTGTTTCGAACCACATTACCTCAACACCACATTGAGATTAGTATCTTCCCACCATTGGGAAGCAGAGTTGGTTAACTCTGATATCGGATTTCTATTTCAATGAACTTTTGTTGCCTCATCAGTTAGAGTAGTATCTCAATCACCACCTCAACAACAGTACTAATATAAGAAAAGAATTTGAATCATGCAAGCTTTTCTTCAACTTTTTTCAAATTATTTTTAGCAAGTCATCATCCAACCAATACGGTCCATATCATCAGATTGCTTACGAGTAGCTTTGTACATCGATGATACCTTCACATACATACCCTTGTTATAGAAACAATGACCACCAGTAGTAACCTCAGCAGGGACAGTTACATAGGTCTTACCATTATACCAAGCCCAATGAGCTGGGTTCTCCATCTCCTTAGCCTTCTTAACAGCCTCACGCTTATTAGAAGCCCAAACAGAATTGAAACCAGTAGTGTGGCCGTTACAATCAATCCAATTGAATTGATATTTGTACTCACCTTTGTTATTCTTTAATAAAGCCATATATTATTAATTTAAGTTATTTTCCGTAGTAGTAGCGAGAGTACTCACTTTGATTGGGAAGGTTCATATAACCTTTGTAGTTGCCTGTATCATACAACATTCGTTCAATCATCGTACACATACCAGCTTTGAACTTCTCATCAGCAAACTCATCAGTACGAGCCAATTGGTTGTTTACATAATCCAATACCTTCTGAACTTCGATAGTCTTTCTTCCTTTCATATCTCTTAGGGTTTATACATCCATCATTAATCCGTAGTGGCACTCCTTACATAAGTACTCCATCACCGTTACATCACGAACATCAGCTTCAAAGGGGTTCTCAGTCCAAACTCCCAACTTCTCTTCACAACTTTCACAAGTTCCAACCAATTCGCCGAACAACTCCTTCGCGATTTCTTCTTTCTCTTTCATCATCATCTCTTTCATATCTCTCAATCTTACAGTACTAACATACGAATAAAAGTTGAGATATCCAAATAAAACCTCAACTATTTTTGGATTATTTTTGTGTTAAGTAATAAGGAACAGTTGCGGCTGGGACACATAACTCATCACCATCAACCAATACAATAGCGCAATCCATTTGGGTTAACTCACACTTAAAAAATCTTAATACCTTATTCATAGTATATCCTTTAGGGTTTCTTTCCAAAGTAAAACTGGTCCACTCAGTAGAACCAAACACATTATTAAAGTAATCATCTCTCTCATAACAGTACTAACATACAACAAATTCCTGAGATATCCAAATAAAATCCCATTTATTTTCCAATTTGATAGATTAATTTTACCTCATTTCCCCAGCTTCCAAACCCCTCTCAGCAACGCATGCTTTAATTTCCCCTATACGTGAACAAAATCCAAATGGAACCTCAGCCGGGATTCCCCACTCTCTCTATCATTATTTGATTATTAGCCTCCCACCCACCCTTAAAGATACGAAAAATAATTCATATATCCAAATTATTTAGCCTTTATTTATCAACATCACTTTGTTCATATCTTTTTATAACTCTATAACCCTCTATATACCAGCTACTTACGATAGAGGCTATATAGGGTTGTTAATAACTTTTTGTTAATATCTTTTTACGCTTGAATCAAAAATAGTTACAA
>Ga0255775_1000917_pt1 | contig 28702 bp, 22 predicted proteins | sample 011ome_26_FD_179973 | JGI IMG/M metagenome (GOLD analysis project Ga0255775, IMG submission 179973) | Coastal salt marsh microbial communities from the Groves Creek Marsh, Skidaway Island, Georgia - 011511BT metaG (version 2) | ecosystem: Environmental > Aquatic > Marine > Intertidal zone > Salt...
CTATTCGCGAAAGAACTTTTGACCCCTCGGCTGAAAAAAAATCTCGGAACTTTCTGGCCATTCATTTTCTATTTTGAATAGCGTCACAACTCACAACCACAAAACATACACGAATATAAAATGTCCACCTCCGCACCCATGACCACCCATGCAACCGGCACAACCGCCGACAATAAGGAGTCAACACCGACCCCAAACGTTTCGGCAACGCTGTCCGAGTCGAACGCCACGGCCTCCGGGGCCAAACGCAAAGCCATCGTCGCGGTGGCCACGGTCGAGACCAGCGGGCCGACTCTTCACAAGAAAAGCAAACCTTCTCTTCGCACGGTTACCCTCGAAGAATTCGCCTTCGAGGTCGCCGCCGTTCTCAGCGAGACCGGAAAACCGGCCAAAAGCATCCCTGAGCTCACCGCTATCTATCGCAAGTATGCACACGTCCCACGTACGCCCGCGCGCGAGTGGTCCGCCGCCGAAAACCGTGCCGTCATGGCCATGTGGAAAGAGATTGGTCTCGAAGGTTTGGAGTGCGTCGAACTCAATCAAATGCTTCCGGAAGGCGCAACCATGCGCGATGGGACCCCCGTCGAGGAGGCGAACGTCTTGGTGGCTCGCCAGCTGGGCCAACAGCTCGGCATCGACATGGACCTGCTTTTTCAGCAGCTCGAAGCCAAGCCCATGGACAAGTTCAAGTGGTCTCGCCGTGCCAACAAGTACGACAAGCAGGGGAATCCGACCAATGGCAAGCAGAACAAGCTAGCGCGCCATAACTGCTGCATTACGGATGCAAAGGAGAAGGGGGAACCGATTGAGCACGGTGTCGTAGCACCGCACCCCAAGAATAACGAGATTGGCTTCACGTTTTACAGCTACGAGGCCTTTCAAGAGCTCAAAAAGTTCCGCTGGCGCTGCGCCGCGTGCTTGGGGCCCTTTGGGTACAAGGTATACGACCAGTTCCACGAGCTGAACAAATACTACGACAAAAAGCGGGGAATTGGGCGCCATGGAGACGTGGAACGCGGCCCAGAAGGCAGCCCTTCGCGCGGCATGGTCAACTGCCTCAAAGTGGGCTACTGGATACCCATGCTGTTCTCGTGGTACCGCCATTCGAAGCCCGCGGGCCGCGCCGAGCCATTGGGAGACTTTGGCGTAGACCACGCGTCTTTTCCGGTCGTTCCGATGCAAAAGAAGAAGACCAAGGCCGAAGGGGGTGGTCTCAAGTGGGCCACCTCGACCGTGGCTGCCGCCTTTACCTTGGGCCACGGCGATTACTACCAGATGTCGGCCAAGGCCATTGGAAAGGACTGGAACTCGAAGGATTGGGCGCTGCGCCACTGTGCGGGTCATAAAAAGTACACGGGACTCCCCCAGGCGTACTACGACGCCGTGGAGACGCGCTTCAATCGGGGCGGTTGGGATGTGGCCTACTCGTTGACGGGGTCGGACCGCGTGGAAAACGATTCGGAAACCCCAGAACTCCAGTCGGCGACCCGTTACGACGGAATGTAATTATTTAAAAAAAAAAATCACTATATAATAGCCTTTACTTGACCAAACATATATGAGCGTCCGATTTCTTCTTTCTCTTGTTGCGACCCTAGGATTAGCCACAGCCAACGTCTGTGGCCCGCAACTATCTACAAGAGGCGTGCGCGAACGGTGTGAATAACGGAGCATGTGCTGCTCTTTTACGAGGTTGTGAGTGCGTAGCGTGTGCGTCCGATGGCGATTGTGGCACTGGCGAATATTGCGACTCTGGAGCTTGCAGCACTTATGAGTGCACGTCCCATGACGATTGTGGCTCAGACCAATATTGCTACGACGTCGGCGAATGCTACGACTGTCAAGCCTGTCCGGAGGACAGGGATTTCATCACTGGTTGTTGTCCGTCCGCGTGTAGTTCTTATCCGAGCGGTTTCGAAAAATCTATTTGTGGAAGCTGCGATTTGGTTACCGATTGTGCCGTAGGATATAGTTGCAACGACGACACTGGACAGTGTGTTTCCGGTGGAACCGACGAACACGAATGTACTTCCCATGAAGATTGTGGCGGCGGTGGTTATTGCGATGCGCCTGGGTTGTGCGACTCATGTAGCTATTGTCATCCAGACAACTCCATCGATGGCCAGTGTCCGGATTGTTCCGCCAGCTCCGGCGGACAGCGTCGTCTTTCGGAACGGGCAACCCACAAGCACAAGCACAAACGGAAACCCGAGTACAAGCGCAAGCACAAGTCCAAGCGCAAGCGCAAGCAAAAACCCAAGCACAAGCACAAACGCTGGCCTTTCTAAATATAATATATTTAACATTCTTGTCATATTCCTTACCTAAATTAATCCGGTCTATACAACTACCACCGACAATGTCCTCTGACGAATACGTGTCGTTAACCCATGTGGAGCACGTCGAGCTTCGCGCGGACAATTATGTGGGCCGCGTGCAGCCCGAGACGCGCCAGGAGTACGTCGTCGCCGACGGCACCATGCGTTTGGAGACGCTGACCTTTTCGCCCGGCCTGCTGAAAACCGTGGTCGAAATCCTAACCAATGCGGCGGACAACCGCTTTCGCGGCACGACGCGCATCGACGTCTGGCTGCGAGACGACGGCACGCTGGTGGTCAAAAACAACGGCACGACCATCCCAGTCGTCCAAAAACAAGGGACCTACATTCCCGCGAGCGTCTTTGGCAAGCTTCTGACGGGGCGCAACTACGACGACAGCAAGGAGCGCATCGTCGGCGGCCGCAATGGCTACGGCGCCAAGCTGGCCAACATTCTTTCAACGCGATTTCGAGCACTGTGCGTGGACTCGGTCAACCACGCGCGCTTTGACAAGACGTGGACCAACCACATGCGCGACTCCACCAAGACGTCCGTGACCAAAGACCGGGCTAAAAACAGCTACACGCAGGTCGAATACTCGCCCGACTTTGCCTTTTTCTCGTCCAAGCCCGATGCCGATTACCGCAAGATGGTCGAACGCAGCGTTTACGACATTGCCGGCACCACGTCGCGCAACGTGCGCGTCTACTTTAACGACGCCATCGTGCCGGTCACGAACTTTAAGAGCTACGCCGCCATGTTTAGTCCCGAAAAGGCGCGCGTCGTGCACGTGCAGCTCAACAGCCGCTGGGAAGTCGCCGTGTTTCCTGCCGCCGGCGAGGATGACGCCACGGTTCCGTCGTTCGTCAACTGTATGTTTACCAAGCGCGGCGGCGAGCACGTCAAAGTCATGGCGGACGTCATTCACTCTTGGTTTCGCCAAGAAGCCGCCAAAAAGTGCAAGGGTATCAAGGTGCGCGTCTCTGACGTGCGCCCGCACGTCAACGTCATGGTCAATGCGCTGGTGGTCAACCCGTCGTTCGACTCACAGGCCAAAGAATGTCTGGCGACGCTGCCCAAAGACTTTGGACCGACCGAGTACTTTCCGCGCTGGTCCGCGCTGCACAAAAAGGCACTGGGACGCTGCAAAATTGTCGACTTGGTGGTGGACTACGTGGCACGGCGCACGCAGACCAAAATGGCCAACAAGGGAAGCAAAAAGAAACGCCTCCACGGCATTCCCAAACTGGACGACGCCAACAAAGCCGGTGGGCCTCAGTCGCTCGAGTGCACCTTGATATTGACCGAAGGTGATTCGGCCAAGTCGACCGCCATTGCCGGCTTGTCCGTGGTCGGACGCGACACGTTTGGCGTGTTTCCGCTCAAGGGCAAGCTCCTCAACGTGCGCGACGCCTCGCTCGCGCAACGCTCCAAGAACGCCGAGATTGCCAATCTGGGTAAAATCATGGGCATCACAGGCGTGCGACCTCAAGACGTCTCCAAGCTGCGATATGGTTCCATTATTATCATGGCGGACCAAGACGTCGACGGCTCCCACATCAAGGGACTCGTGCTCAATTGGCTCGACGTCTACGCGCCGTCGTTGCTGCAGCGGCCCGGATTCGTGCGCATCTTCCAGACGCCCATCGTGCGATGCACCAAACGCCGCCAGGAACCCCTGGAAATGTTCAGCGTGCCCGAATACGAACAGTGGAAGGCGTCGACGCCGGGCCATGCCACGTGGAAGCAAAAGTATTTCAAGGGCCTGGGCACGTCCACCGCTGCCGACGCCAAGCGGTACTTTGGCCATCTCGACAAGTATGTCATTCCGTGGACGTACGTGCAGGGTCAAGAGAGTAGTTTGGACTTGGCGTTTCGCCGCGCCCGGGCCAGTGACCGGCGCCAATGGCTGTCTCATCCGGCGACGGACGCGGGCCTTGTGACCCCAACGAACGCCGTGCAGTTTGTGGACAAGGAACTGGTGCTGTTTGGCCTCGCATCGGTGGCGCGCGCCGTGCCGTCTGTCTGGGACGGGCTCAAGCCCTCGCAACGCAAGGTATTGTTCACGTGCCTGAAGCGCAATCTCAAGGACGAAATCAAGGTGGCCCAGCTGTCCGGGTCGACTAGCGAACTCACGGCGTATCACCACGGCGAAGCGTCTCTCAACGGCACCATCATCAAGATGGCCCAAAATCACGTGGGTAGCAACAACATTCACCTTCTCAAGCCCAACGGCCAGTTTGGCACGCGGCTCATGGGCGGGTCCGACCACGCTTCGCCCCGTTACATCTTTACAGAGCTTACGGACGACGCTCGTCGCGTGTTTCGCGAAGAAGACGATGCGATTCTGAACTACCTCGAGGAAGACGGCCTTTCCATTGAGCCCCGCCACTACGCCCCCGTGCTGCCGTGGGTGCTCGTCAACGGGGCACAAGGCATCGCCACGGGCTACTCGACCTTCATACCAAGCTACAAGCCCGAACAACTGGCGCAGACGCTGTGCGCGTGGCTGCAGCAGCGCTCGCCTTTTTCCACGCGACCGTTGACGCCCTGGGTGCGCGGCTTCACAGGCACCGTGGCGCCGGTGGATGGCGGCTTTGAGTTCGTAGGTACTGTGCGACGCGCCAGCAACACGCGTGCCATTGTCACAGAACTCCCACCGGGACTTTGGACGCAGAATTTCAAGGACTGGCTCGGGCGCCAAGCGTGGTTTACGCGTCTCGAGGAAAAGTCGACCGATACGACGGTGCACATTGTCGTGCATACCAACAAACCACTGCCCGTCGACCTGGAGACCCATTTCAAGCTTCGCAAAAAGGTGACGCTCAACAGTTTGGTGTTGTTTGGCATCGACCACAAATTGCGCCACTATGCCAACGTCTACGACATCTTGGAGGAGTGGGCACCGGCGCGGTTGGCGCAATACGGCCTGCGTCTGCAGCATCAAGTGGCCGACGTCCAGCGCAGCATTGCGCAGGCACAGCGCCGCCAGAAATGGGTCGAATGGGTGCTGTCCAACAATGTATCACAGCTGGATAAACATGCCATCGAGCAGGCGCTCGTGTCACTGGGTCTCGTGGCGCCATTTAACGACTTGCTCGACATGCCGATGCGTTCATTGACACGCGACGCCATTCAAAAACTCACACAGCAGCAGCAGCGTCTTCAGGCGACGCTTGACGCCCTGCGCGCGACGACGCCGGCGCAAGTATGGTTACAAGAGTTACAAGAGTTTCAGAGCAAGAAACGTAAACGCCAATAAGACACTATAAATATTCAGTTTTTTTTATTCGGGAGTATGTTCAGCACATACGTGACTTTACCACACACACAGGAAACTGTCACTCTTACACACCATAATGCAGAACAAGTCAAGTCTGAGCTTAAAGAGGCCAAAGACGAGTTAAAGAAAGTGGTTGCAGAAAAGGATAAAGCCATAGAAACGTTGAAAAAAGAAAACCACAGACTTGCAGAAAAGGTGGAGCAAGAAGAGAAAGAGCTTCAAGCTTGCCAAGTCACGCGCACGCATGAGGATGAAAGCTGTCGCGAAAACATGGGCGAACTAGAGAAAGACATGCGCAAACTAGAGAAAGACAAAGAAAAAATAATAGAAGATTTAAAGTTGGACGAGTCCAACAGCGTGCTTGTGACGATTTATCAATCGGGCAATACTGTCGACGAAGAACTTGGAGACGATGCATTTATCTACAAGTCCCAGGCCGATGACACCATATTGGACGTGAAGCGTGCGTTTGACGAACGATTGTTAGGGGGGCAACATAAAGAGAATGTGAGCAGTGCAGTCTCTCTGTACGCGAACCCTCGAGCGAAAAAAAACGAACAATTGGACGACAACATCCAACTGTCAACGCTGGTTACTGATAGGAGAGTCACGCTGTGGGTTAGAATGTATGAAAGATAATAACAAAAAAAATCCGAGTATTATTATACTACAAATACCGCAACACCGATAATACACATTTTATCCAGCGCGTCGCCGAAAAAAACCACTTCCCTACCGTCTTCGAGCGGGAGCGGCAGCTCTTTTATCGGCCCATTGACAGGGTCATGAATGTTGCCCCCTGTATAAAAACGCGCCCTGTCCTGTTTTGTAAGCAAAAACGCATTGGAGCTTGTGTGCAGCGAAGGACGCGCGCGTCCGTGAGAGACAATGACCACTAAATAATTACTCCGGGGTCCAACGCCTTGGGCGTAGCCACTCGACGCCCGAGACGTCGGTGTGGCCTGGAATGTGTAATTCACATACGGGTGAATGGCCTGGTACACGCCATAGCCGTACAGCGCGCCGTGTTGTGACCCCATGACGGCAAAATGCCCCCTCACAATCGTTTCGATGGCACCCAAATCCGGACACCCGTGGTATAAGACACTCATGCCAATGTCGGCACGGCCCGAAGAAACCTTGTCCGATTTCGACACCAAAACTACGTTTTGCAAGGCGTCTTTGGGCGACCTGGACCCATAGTAGGTCTTTTCCGGCCGAAAGAAACCGACAAACGTGCGGCGTTTTCCGCGAGGCGAATGGAATTCTTCGGTGGCGTCCGCGGCATTTGCGTTCCAAAAAGAATGGTCGGAGTCGTCGTCTAACCACGTTGGGTAACAGTGCCCCGTGCGCATTTCATACGGGACCTGCCATTCCCATTCACCGGTGAGTCCACCAAGCCAGTTGTTGCCCGTTGTCGCCCATTGTTGGAACTCTGCTCTTTTCCTATTTTGCGATGCCGAAATACGCCTTGGTATACATGCATTGCGACAGGTGAAGCGGACCCGGTTGCCGAAATTTCGGAAATTGACCTTGACGCCGGCGATTGTCAGGTTGTCGACAGTCGTTTGGGCATCTTTATACTTATGAAAGGCGGCCCACAGCGTAGTTTGGTCGACGAAATCGCGCCAGATGGGCACGTGGTCCGTGGGATTTGACGAGCACTGGAATACAACCTGGTCACATTCTGTCAAACGGCCACCGATGTGAGAAGGCCGAATGATTATCACCGGTGGCAAATCAACCAGTGATGGGTGGTCTCCGCGCGTCCAGGGACCCGCCGGAGCGACAATATTGACGTCTTGTGTTCCTTTAGTGCACGTGTAGTACACTATTCCACCTTCGGCGACAACGTATTTACTTTTAAAGCGTACAATATAAGCCGTGCCATTTTGCCACATTGGATAGTCTTTGAAATTTCCAATATAAACGTATGTGCCACCAATGTTTCGGATGGTACTGGCTACAAACATATAAGGCACCTCGCCGTGGGGCACCTCGCTGGTATCACAGTACAAGACATATTTACTGGACCCATCTGGTGGGTATGACTGGGGTACAACTGCCACCTTTGTTGCTGCCCCCGAGGCCGCCGCCGATGAGGCCGCCGCCGATGACTTGGCAGGCGACAAGTTTTTTGTCAGAAACATGCGCTGTTTCGCTTGAATGTCTCTCTCCTTATCTGTAGAACCTGACAAGACATTGTTGTCAACATTGGCTCTCGAAACTCTGCTACCTACACGGCGCACGTGACGATACCACCGGTTTCCAGCCTGCATACATTCGTCCACATTGACAGGCACCATGCGCACGGTGCCGTTGTTGACCGACACGTCGACAGACTCGCCCTTTACAAAACTGGCGTTCATGGCGTCCATGGCGTCGCTGCTGTACCTCCAGCTGTCGGCGTCGTCCGTCGGGTGGTAAACATCATCATTGTCGCGCCATTCCCACTCGGTAAATACGTGTTTTTCCGCGATGTCTGTGAAAAGGGCATCGACGGCAGCATTTGGAGGTGAGCCGTAGCCGTAGAATTGTAAAGCGTCCACGCACGCGGGATTGACCGGCACGGCGTCTTTCACTTTGAACGATTGATATCCCTGCAGTGTAGCCAGGCCTACTGCGTCGTATATTTGGAACACAGACTCACACAATACAGCTTGATCCACTTCCGACATCATCCAGAAATCAACGCTCATACCGACGCCCGCGTTTTGTTTCGAGGCACCGCCGCTTTGTTTCGAGGCACCGCCGCTTTGTTTCGAGGCACCGCCGCTTTGTTTCGAGGCACCGCCGCTTTGTTTCGAGGCACCAACGTTTTGTTTAGATGCACCGGCGCCTTGTTTCTTGGCAGCGCGGCGCCTACGAGCTGCTATGGCGGATGGCGTCATAGACAATACTTTTGCACCACAGCGGGGACATGTTTTTGCCCCTGGAGCTATCCCCGTTAAACCACATTGGGGACATGTCTTTGTAGTGAATCCCTTCGCCGCAGCAGCTGGCGGTGACGGCTTTGGTTTTTGTGGGGCAGGAGGCACGGCTTTCGGGGACCCCGAACGTGGCGGTGGCGAACGCGGCGGGGGCGGTGGCATAGCGCTTGCGGCAGCGGCGCCGCTTGCCGTTTTGCGCTTTTTCTTTTGCATCGTGTCCCATGCATTTTTCAGTTCTTGTTGCAACGCGTCTATTTTGTCCTGGTCACTGGGTTTACTTATCCACATCACATTGCCGCACTGGGGACAATTGTTCCCGGGAAAGTTGAAAAACGTCTTTTTACACTTGTCACAAGTTTTTTTCGGCTGCACGGCGTTCAAATAACTTGTAATGTTCGGAAATTCGCCGGGGTTTGCATTGACAAGCAAAAAGAGCTGTGCAGCAATTTGGGGCCATTTGTTTTTCGCGCCTTTCTTATACAATAGATTCCACACGTGTCCGCCAACCGGAACATTGTCAACAGACAATAATTTCACTAATTCGCCCGTTCTTGGATTTCGAGGTTTTGGGGGTTCGGTCGGAATAAATTGTCGAAGCATAGTATGAAAATTTACCACAACTAAATAGTTACTTTTTACATATGATGTATGTGCAGAATACTATATCTCTACGGTTAATTCACCGTGACTGTCTTTCTTGTATTTGACAAAGTCCAAATGTTCCACGGGCTGTGGACTCTCAGACGTCACACTGGCAAGGTCGACGTCGTCCATGCTAGGCGTGGTCGCCCACAGACCACGCAAAGGCTCGTCACTGCGGGTAAATAGTTTCGCGGCACTCAAAAGCGGCACGTAAGAGCTCCGCGACGAACCCCGCGACGAGTGCGGCGAACCGACCGGCGAGACTTGCAGGGAATCTTGCGGCGAGCCGATCGGTGAGACTTGAAAAGAACCCCGCGGCGAACCGATCGGCGACACTTGAAAAGAACCCCGCGGCGAACCGACCGGCGATATTTGCAGGAAATCTTGCGGTGAACTCGAGGGCGACCACGGTGGCGACTCGTAGGCAGAAGGCGAACAAGATGCCGGCGGCGGCGAAGGCGGGGGCTTGCTGACCACCTTGGATCTCTTTTCATAGAAATCGTACCCACATGGGCACAGGCGTTTTTTGCACGCATGTGATCGCCCACACTCCGGGCATGTCTTTTTCGTGCACGGCCGAGAGGATACTTTACGACGTTTTGGCTCACGGCGGGCGTAGAAGGCGTACCCGCAGCGCTTGCACTCCGCGCACTTGTTGTGGGCCGGTTGCGTGCAGATGGGACAGTTCTTAGGCATGGGGGTTGGGGACAAGATGGGTGTGTGTGCCGGCGTACGTACGCTTTTGTATTTCAAATAGGTATTTTTTAAAATTCTAGTAGTGTATAATAGTTAATCCTGCTTGAGACGAAAGACGTCGTCGATATGCTCTCCGTAGAAAGCCTTATTCATACTACCGAGCGCCTCTGTGTGTTTCAAATCCTTGTAGGCTTCAGTATGGAGTTTTTTATTCCTCATATTTATAATTAGGCGTCTGAGTTTTTCTTCGCTTCGTCCATGTTTAATAATCCCAATAATCCAGGAAGTTCCCCTTTATTGCCGAACGTATGCTTATGATTATTGTAAAAAGATTTGATAGCTTCTTCCTGTAGTTTTGCAGGTGTCAAATATGCCATATTCGCTTCTGCTTCAAGGAGTTTTTCTTTTTTCCGTGCTGTAGCCAGCGTATTGATAACGTCAGCTTCTTTTTTTGCTTTTGAAAGGTCCATTGCATGGCGAATTTCAGCACGTTCTTTCTCAGCATTGAGTTTGTTCTTTTGACGAGTCAATTCTGTTTCTTGGGAATCGGAAATGCGCTGCTGTTCAGCTTTGTTACGAGCACGTGCTAGTTCCTCTTCTGCGGCATGTTTTTCTTTGGTAAGCACCGCCATTTTCTTATTAAGTTTCTGCTCCTCATCGGCTGTTCGAGTAGATTGGCGATGTTCCGCTTCCTTTTTGATGATATCGGCGATATTAGAGTTCGTTGGCTCTGGTTTAAAAACCTTTACCTTGCCCGGGACAATCATTAGGCCCGATTTGGCTTTCTTTTGAGCTTCCACCAATGCTTCATATAGTAAATCATCAATATCAGTGAATTTATCCACTAGAAATTCTCTGGCAGTCATTTCTGCACAAATAGATTGCATCAGAAATTCAGACATATCGAATATGTTGGCGCGGTCAGGGCTCTCGCCATGAATCAAATACGACTCCAAAGCGTTCTCTGGCAATAACTGGTTCGTTATAGCTACTTTCCCTTTGAAAGTAATGCCGTCTTTTGTGCCACAGGTGTATTCAACTTCATCTTTATCGGGACCCGTAAACATATGGATCCCTTTGACCAAAGGTGATTTCCAATAAAAGCCTGGCGTACTGGTTTCGGCGTATTTGACACGTTGGAATTGCGTCCAAATGGCCCGGTGGCGCGCGGGGACCACGTCGTAGAAGGATGAGGCCATCAGATAGGCCGCCAAGACGGCGGCGACGGCTCCAACGGCGGCGATGCACATTGTTGTTTCATTCGTGTTCGAGGTTGGCATAGTTATGTATATTAGTGATAGAAAAAAACGAATGGTTCTGACGTCTATTCGGATTAGAAAAAAAACGAATGGTTCTGAGAATTTTCCGAGACCTATCGAAAATAGACCGCCACCAGTCACCAGTCACCACACACACACACACACACACACCAGTCACCAGTCACCACACACACACACCAGTCACCAGTCACCACCACCCACCCACCACCAACGACATGTTCGCCGTCCTCGCAGACGACTACACCCCCCCGCAAACGAACGCGGACACCGAGGAGAGCACGGTGCGCGGCCCGTTGGACCTCGCCGCGGGCCACAATCACTTCGACGTGCACCCGGGTAACATCGGGAGGTTCCTGGGCCGAGGCCACCGCCACGTGTTGGAGGTTCGCGAAGACATTCGGAACGCGACGGGTCTTCGCCTCGCCCACGAGGTCAAGGACAACGCCGTGGTCTTTCGCTTCTGCGGAAAGCTTCACCAGCAGCTGGCGCTTCGTTCGGCGTACGATACGCTTCTCAACACGCTCGGAAAGCGCGCCATCCAGACGGGGTTTCGCATCCCGTGCGACGTCCACACGGTCAAATTCGTCCTGGGACGAGACCACGTCAACGCCGAACGACTGGTGGAAAAGGTCGACGGGCTCGAAAAGGTGCGACTCCGCTTCCTCAAACATGAACGCGCGTTCGCCATCGAGTTCCTGGACGACGCGCTGGACTACAAGGAGGCCGTACGCCTCCGCGACGAGCTTCGCGTCGCCGTCACCGACGAAATATACCGCTTCAAAAAAACGTACATTCGTCCCAAGGCGACGCCGGCCAAGAAACCCGCCAGAGCGCGCACGTTTTCCCTCGGAGGCCACAGCTGGCCACAGGCCTCCTACCCGCCCTCCGAGGCCAGCGCGTCGCCTTCCGACGCAAGCACCGTCACCGGGACCTCCTTCGCGGACACCAGCAGCGAAGCGCCTTCCGACGTATCTGAGCCACGCTGGACGCCAGAGGTCATCGAGCACGCCAACTGGACCCCCGAACAGGCGTCCGAGCCACGCTGGACACCAGAGGTCGTCGAGCATGCCATCTGGACCCCCGAGAAGGCCAAGGCCATGCAGAACATGAAGCCGTCGCGCACCGAGTGCTGGGCAGACGCTGATGACTACTAGCAGTCGTCTCCCAGTGCGCGCATGACGCGGTGCTCGTCTTTTTCACAAATATCGCGGCCGTCCATCGTACAGCAGTAGTGTAGTGATTCGTGCAGTAGCACACCTAATAATTCCGCGTCGTTTATTTTATTTTTTGATATCCAAATCGTATCGCCATCCGACTCCCCGTGCAGTCCGCCGCTCTCGGGAGACATGCGCGCGTTCTCTATTTTCACGCAGGCCGCATCGAGGTCCAGTTGAATGCCCTTGCCGCGGCCGCGAGCCAGCGTCTGGAACGCGCGGCGCACCTTGGCGGCCTCCTCGGTCAAAATAGCCACGGCAACGGGCTTGAGTTTGTTCACGCGGCGCTGCGACGCGTGAGACCCAGAGGTCGGCGGATACACAGGGAAGATGTGGCCCGGCGCCCATTGAAAGCGCACCATTTTGCGGTAACTCATAGTACGTAGAAGAAAAAGAGATATTTATACTTTATTTAACACGTGCAAGTAGCAAGTAAGGCTTGACAGTATTTGGAGTCCCCGGCCGCACAGTTGCGCTGACGCTGCTCATTTGTGTCCTGGCCACCTCCAATGTAGGTTCTAAAATTTTCAAGCACCGTACTATCGGCAAACGTGTTCTCATTGTCCGCGACCGTTGATGAAACCGTGTTCTCGCCGCCCATAGAACTGTAGTGTAACTCTTCTTGTGAGTCTTGTTGGTTATCCGAAGCCCATTGTGCCAGCACGTTGTAGTCGCCCATTTTGTAGGTATCGGCGTCGTCATCCGTAAGATAATTCATCATGTTGTCAAAACAAGCATCGTCGGCTTGGCTGCAGTCGGCGAATCTATAGGCGAGATTCAAAATAACGCGGGCAACGATGCCCTTCGTTTGGCCGTTATACGGGGTATAGCCACCAGAACCACCGAATAATTTATTGCTGCGTGCAGTATTTTCGCTTGCATCCGTGGGCATGAGGTTAAACAAACTGTGTACGCCGCTTTTGCCAGATGGCCATCGAGCTTGTGGCCAAATATGTTCTCTGTTGTAGCCATCGCCAAGCTCGCCGGCGTTGTTGTAGCAACAGATGCCATTGCCAGTGTAGAAATCCGTGGTAAATGTAGGGTCATCGGTGCCAAAAGGTCCGTTCCAAGATTTGTATACTGCATGTATATCCGGTTTCCCATTATCTGGAAGACCAATCGTACAGTCTTCTCCGTTTTCGACACACGAAAACGGGACGATGCACGCGCCATTATCAATCGTCGCGGCGGCATCGTAGTTGTCGGCGTCGGAGTTTGTGCAGCCTAATGTATAATCATATGTCCCAAGATTAGTCCAATCATTAATTTCTAACACAATCCATTCGCTTTCGTCCACTGTCGTGCCGGCGGACATTGCCCAATCTACATTGCCTTGGGTAACACTGGATTTCCGCACCAACGTGTGGTCTTTTGTGGCGGCGGCAACACCAGCGACGTCCCATCCCGAACCAGGGTCGCCATTAAAATCCCCCACGCAGTCGAGTAACGTATGGCTCTCTTCAGTTCCTTGTGCCAAACAAAGGCCGTCGTCTCCGTTTGACAAGAAGTTGAATGTTTGGTCACATTCAGCCAGGATAGTGTCGTAGGCTACTCCATGACATACGACGTACACATCTCCGGCGGCAATCTCCGCTCCTGCGGTGAAAGTATTCCAAAATTCATGTTCACCGGCTGTTGTCGGTGCATTGGACACCGTTGGAAAGGCGTAACCGTCCAAGCTAACAGTGCCGCTCGTCGGATTGAATATTTCAAAGTATTTATTGTTGGACGAGCCTTCCGCAACTTCGGAGATGAAGAGGTCAGCCGAAGCTAGTGAGGCGAATGTGGCAAAGGCAAAAAGTCGAAGCATGTACGTTATCGATAGGGTTATTTATACTATTTTTTTAACGAGGCAAATCAACCGGCGATACGATTATGTGGCCCTTTTCCGAAGAACCGCGCGGGATTTGCGGGGGCGTATTAATGGCCTGGCCGAGCTTTTCCAGCGCTTGAACAGCCTCGTTCTTCGACGCCACCTCGTTCTTCGACGCCACCTCGTTCTTCGACGCCACCTCGTTCTTCGACGCCACCTCGTTCTTCGACTCTGCGGGTATTAATATTTCACAGCTGTCCTTGTACGTGACGGAGAAGACATCCGATTCTTTGGTCCACTGGTCCAATCCCTTGCGCGGTGTCGTTTCCGGTTTACCACCCACCATTTCGTGCGGCAACGTCGTCAGCAAATCACGGCGGCGCTCGACGAAGATTTTCCGCGACACACTGCTGACAATGTGCTTTTTGCTTTTCAGCACTGCAAACCAGTGCATAAACTCGACGAGCTTTTTAGCGTTGCGCCACCGAAAGGCATTGGCTTTGCGCGTATTTTTCCAAGCCGCCGGCACAAAGTGGTGGTGGCCCTGTGATAGGTCAGTGTGCACGATGTTGTTGTCCAGGTAGGCTTGATATATCGCAATACGTGCGTCTTTGCCTTGGATCATCCTTTTGACCGCGCGCCGGACAGGATCGGGCACCTTGGCCCACTTGGAGTTGACGAGCTCGCCGTCCTCGTTATAGGCGTCGTCGTCGTCGCTGTCGCTGTCGCTGTCGCTGTCGCTGTCGCTGTCGCTGTCGTCGTCGCTGCCGTCGTCGGAGGGCTTGGGCTTTTTTTGCGGGTCGGGCACGAAGAGTGGGCGACCGCGTTTGCCCAAGAGAACTTTCTCCGTCGTGTTGGCCGCGGCTTTGCGCGTCGCCACGACGAAGGCGCGCAAAAAGTCCTGCACCTGCTCCCGCTGCACGCAGACGGAGAACGCGGCGCGGTCCTCGGTGCCGTCGACGCGCGCCGTGATGGTGACGCGCGCCGTGTTGAGGGTCTCGTCGAACTGGAACGTGGGCGTCATAGCGTGCCTGTGTGCGTGTGTAACGTGACGTCCTTCAAAAAAAAATAGGCGGGAAAAATCACGGAACACCCTAATCAAATAGGGTATATAACTCTAGTTATAGTAGTGTACATTATGCCGAAAGACCCGCTCACGGCCCGCGTCTTCGACCCGCTCGTTCTTTTTGCCAAACAGAGCCACATGCTTTTGCGGGCGTGTTCCAAGCCGGACCGTAGAGAGTTTGCCCGGGTCGTGCTGGCGACGGGCGCCGGCTTTTGCATCATCGGATTTCTGGGTTTTTTCGTGAAACTCGTACATATCCCTATTTACCAAATTATCGCCTCGTAATTTTTTTTAATTTTTTTTTGCCCCTGGGCATTCTGTAGACTACGTGCAGCGGACTCTACGAGCAGGAAAAGGCTCCTCTGGAGAGCGACGGGCCAAAAGGCGCGATTTCCACCTTGTGTAAACTACTCGTTCTGTGCGCTACGGCTTTTAGGGGCTCTTTTCCAGGGGAGTTGCGCACGGGGCCCGAAAATAATTCCAAACGCGGGTCTCATGGGGACGAATTGTGCACTACGGAAATGAAAGGTTTTTACACTTCATTTGTATGCATTTTGGGACATACATGGCTCGGGAGTGTCGCGGCGGTGCCAGAGGAGTTGCGCACGGACGCCCGAATAATTCATGCAGTTGGAGAACGCAGGTCTCTTGTGTACGTGTTGTACACTACGGCAATGAAAAGTTATGGCAAAGAATTTGTATGTGGTTTTGGTTATATGGTATTCCAGTAGGGCTTTGTAGTGAGGCGCGTCGCGGGTCTCATCCCGAAGGCGCGGCGCTGTTACTTAAATCTTCTTTCTAAACACTACGGTAAAAAGAGAGGGATATAGACTGTCCGGAGGCGTTTCCGGCACTTCATCATAACATTTGATAAGTATTGTGTCGTACGGCGTTTGATACTTGTGGCGTCAAAGGGTGCATGGGATGGGCAAGTATGCTGGATTTCCATACAAAGGCGCGGAGAGCGCTGCGAAACCGTGTGACGATTTTTGGAAAAATGGGCAAGTACTTAGTCCTACGGGTTGTTTAAGTGCCAGTAGTGCTACAAAACAGTAAAGGTGGCTGCAACAACACTCATAATAAAATATCTGGCGCATAAGTAACAGCGCCGCGTCCCTTTTGGCATGTATTGCATCAGTCCATACAAAGTTGTTTGAAGTACCCGCTGTGAGAGCTACGGGTTTCGTCCACAAAATGTTCCGTGGTCGCCGAGCCTCGGGCGCGCCCCTTTTGGCATGTATGACACTCGGGCATACAAAGTGTTTTTGGGAGCCCGGTGTGAGCACTACGGATAATGTCGACAAAAAAATTCTGCGACCGCGGGACCACCCCGTGCGCACTTTCATCCGAGTATGGTACATCCTCATAATGTGTCTGTGGGCTATGGGCGCTACGACGCGCGATTTGGGCCCGGGAGCGCCGGAAGACGGGGCTGGGGGCGGGCTCGACGGCCGAAATATTGCAGTATTTAAGTGGTGTCATGTAGTAGAGAACAACCCATGAAATTATCTCTGTCTATTGTCATATTTGCCCTTGCAACGTCGCGTGTAATAGGTTCCGAGGCCGTGAATGTCTATTACGACGACAAGACTTACAATATTTGTCAAGGTCAGCAAGCTTTTCTGCACTCGACGGGAAACAACGGCCTGTGCGCGTATTCGCATTCCGAATGGACCAGTGGCAATTACCTGGGTACCAATGAATGTGAAGGTCTGGCTCCCGAATCGATAAGTAGGGGAAACGGCCAAGACATAATATATTATATTCAGTTGTACGAGGAAGTACCGGATATGAGTGTTTGGAACAACAACATGGACTATTTTACAGGAATATATGCGGACGAAGACGACAATCGATATTTCGTAAGTCATATAAACCCCACAAATCGATTTAAAGTGATTTGCGACCCGGACGCAGCGCCTGGTATCGTCGCTGACCCGAACGACACCCCGGGTGCCGCTCAACTGAGTGAAAACTTCCTCGATGCCATGTGGTTCTACGACGATACCGATACATTTACGTCTTCCAAGTTCAAGGACCCGCATGGCTCTGTAACGAATACTGCGGGCGAGGCGATAATGTTTGAATCCGATTCTGACAATTCAGCGTTGGGTACGGTTGCATTATCTCTACACGTACTCCCGACTTTAGACATTAGAGATGCTGCATTGCGTATTTTTGGCACTCGAAACGACGATTCGACGTCTGAATTCCGCGTGCACTTTTTTAATTACGACGGTAATGAATTCAGATGTCAATATTATACCTGGGCCGATGTTAACAACGACCAAGGTCTAGAATTGTGTGGTGATGGCGAAATGAGAGCTGCTAACGGCCAGGTGTTAGAAGACCGCCCAGAATACCATGCGATAACACGTATAAAAATCATGTGGTTTTATGCGACCGACCCCGCGGAAACAAACCCTTTACAAGGTACATTCACGAAATTTCAGGTCGGAGACATTTGCGTGTCTAGTTCGGGTTCGAGCGGTTTATGCGGCAGCTGCGAAGCGCTCGAGCAGGAATGGCTCGACGCCGACTGTGCGTGCACAGACAGTGCCGACTGCACCGCCAAAAAAACCGCCTGGTCCGACGCCGGGTGCGCGCCGCAAACCTGTGGCTAAATCTACGTGCTAATGCACGGTACGAGTGCCGCCCATTTGAATCTGTTTTGGATACAACATATCAGAGGGCGAAACAATCTAACACACAGTAGTGTCTAATGCTTACATAAATCACAACACAAAAGATACATCTTTTCAATCCATATTCCTCTATTGTATGAAGATTCTGCATATTGCATACTTGACCAGACTGTATTTCACACCCGGGGAATATGAGGAGAATATGCCTCCTTTTTAGTTCTTTATATGGGGTTGGTACATACATCATGGCGCCTCTCGGCGAGCCATACGATCGATCTTTTGAAACCCTGCTGCTCTGCCTCGACCCGCCTGCCCACCCCCGAAAAAAGATGTCCGACGTCGTGTACTATGCGCTCGTGGGCGCAGACCTGGAGTTGCCGCCCGAGCTGGAGACGCGGCCGACGTGCCGCCTCACGAAGGAAGGGACCGTCGTCGCGCAGCGCGTGGGCAGCGTCCCGAAACGCGCGGTGCTGATGCTGATCAGGATCGCCTCCAGCACCTATGTTCTGGAGCTGCGGACAAAAGCCGAGGAGATCTACCCGGGGTTCTCCTACGACCAGTACAACACGGCCAAGACTGCCGCGAGACGCTCCGACGACGCACCCATTCCACCGCGAGACCGCGTGTACAAGGTCGTGGTCGCCCTCGCCAAGAGGCTCGGATTGCCGCCCTCCAAGCGGCTGTACAGCCTTCCTTTTTGGTGCAGACTGATCTCCAACCTGCGCCAAAAGACAAAGGCACCGAGGAAACAAGCCGAGCAACGCGGGCGAAAGAATACCAGAACCGCCCTTGAGCGCAACATTGAGAGGCAAATTCGGCAACTTCGCAGCAAACAACAGGCCGTGGGCCAACTTGCGCAGAGGGGCATTACCGCGTCCATATCCGCTGTTCAGTACAAACCCCTGGAGGATGACCTAGTGGCCTATTTCCTGGCCACGCAAAATACTGAAATATACACCGAATTTGAACATGTGCACTCGGCCGCGCTGGCGCGCTACGTGAAAAGTGGCATTCCGCCAGCCAAGCCCAGCAGAGCAGCCGCGGCGTCCATTGTGGCGGAGCGTATCGACTCTCTCGAGGCCTTGGTGCAGCTCGTCGACAACACCAACCAGCATCTGAGTCAGAACAATGCATCGGTGCGGGATGTGCTCGTGGCCCATGTCTGTGGCCCGACGTTCGCGCTCGTCTCGCTCCTTGGGACATTCGCGCCTCGCCTCCCGCACGTGAAGAATCGCCTCTTGGCCACTGGACTCAACGTCTACTATGGAAATAACTGCATCATGAATCGCTGCAAGACCATGACCAATGCGCTGCAAATGTGTTTGGCGACGCGCACAACCCCCAACGTCTACCATGGCACCATTGTCAAACCACAAACCGGAGTCCTCAAGTGCATCATCAATGCGCTGGAGCATAACCACCGGGCGACAGGGCTGGTGAAGATACGTATACTGATGGCGAGAGTTCTCAAGCACCAAAGACTGAACGAGGCGTGGAAGGCGTTCATGCGCGACGCCGTGACCAAGCTTCACGCCAGCTACGCAGGGAAAACTCCGCCCGAAATCCTGCAGCGGGTCAGCGGCTTCATCGGCGACGTGTCCGGTGGCAAGTACTGCAAAACCGACGTCAACCAATGGGTGAAGCCCGACACGCGCGAAAAAATGGTGCGCGATTTGCAGTGGCTGTGGCTTTGGGCCCAACTCCTCGTCGGGGGGTTTGACAACACCTTTGAGAGCTTTGTGCACATCTACTTGGAGAGCGCCATCGGCAAAGACCTGGTGATGTGCTTTGTCGGCTGGTTCGCGGAGCTTTCCGAAAGTCTCAAGTCTGCGCTCCAGAAGAATCCCGGCACATTTGCGCCGCCTAAAATTTGCGCAAACGTCCGCGCGCGGTCCACGAAAACGCTGGTCTACGGACCACCGGTCCGGGTCTGCATCGACGCGCTCTGGGAGGCCTGCGTGCACCAGTGGCCCAAGCCGCCGGAGGACCGCGCCGACGCGATTGCCTGCGCGCGATTCGTGCAGTTTATCTTCTTCTGGGCGCTGACCCAAAAGTACCAGATACGACCCCACATGTGCGACGAGGTGTCCGTGGTGACCCAGGCGCAGTTCGATGCCCTCCAGCCCGAGCGCTGGAGCGGCCAAGAATTGACGCACGGGCTATGGGTCATCTACAAGCAGAGCGGCGACACGCTCGACTACATCAAGATTGCCATCAACGATTCCAAGGTCAACAGAACAAACGCCTCGGGCCAGCGCAACCAGGCCAACTACAAAAAGTACGTGGAGCCCTTTCAACACCGCACCGAGTACTGCCAAAGCGGAGGGTGGACATCCGAGAACCGGTGGCTCAAGCGCATGTGGCCTTACGTCATGCTCGTCAACGCGACTCTGGCACCGGTACGCTTTTGTACGGACCGCGGCGCCAACAACTCGTGCATCGAGCGGCCCATCTACACCTGGCCCACGCCCATGTCGCCCGTGGCCACGAAAAAGTGTCTGCGCGTCCTCGAGCCAAAAGGTACGTTTGACGACGTAATGGAATGGGCACGCGACGCAGTGGGCTCAGTGTCTACGGGCGCGCTCGAATTTACGCAATCAAAGGTCCAGGCGCGACGCAACGAGGGCATCGAGGTGGTACGCGAGCCCGGATTTGTGTCCGGCAACGTGGCCAATACGGGACCTTGGTGCGAACGCCAGCTCAACCAGTTTATGTCCCAGTGGCTTTCGGCGGGCACGTTGGCCATGGACCCCAAGGACTGGCGCCTCGATGTCGACGCCACGACTCGCCAACGTAAACGCAAGCGCGACGTCGCGCTGAACACGCCAAAGCTCGAAACGCTCAAGGGACGGCCGCGTCTGCTGGGAAACGGCACGTTTACGGACGCAGACCTCGCGTCGCTGCGGGCCATGGTCAACGTTCGCGTCGAGTACAAAGGGTCACGTCACTGCGAGCTCAGCACCGAGTTTCTGGCCAACGACGTGCTCATGAAGATTCACTCCGACCAGACACTGTTGGACGCCTTCAAGGCGGTGATTCAATCGCGTCTGGACCGCGAGCTGCACGGCGAACACGTGGGGCGCCAAAATTACAACAAGAAGAACACGGGGCTGGAGCTGTGCTCGCCCGACCACTGGGCGTCGGCTCCGGCCCGTCTCAAGGCCCATCCAACGCCGCCCAAATTCGACGACAACGGCATCACGCAGTGGCCCACGACGCTGGTCACACCCGCCAAGACGTTAAATGCGAAGGAATCCGTGTGGACGCGCGCGTCTATAAACTTTTCGCATCTGACGCTGAAGGAGCAGACCGAGTCGCTGCACTTTTTCGCCGGCATGCGCAAGCTGGTCGTTTTTCTGCAGACGTGCGGCATCTGCCCCGTGCCCAAGCCACTGGCCGCCTTTCTGCTGCAGATGCAGTGAGACCGTACGTTCCATTACCTAAATATATTATAGTTTACATTAGGGTTGTCGGAAAAATCGCCGCAGTCTTCGGCGTGCACCCCCTCAAGGTCGTCACAACCATGCCCCCGAAGCGCCGAGGCACAAAACGCAAGGCCGCGGCGGCGTCGGGGAGCGCGGCGGCGGCGTCGGGGAGCGCGGCGGTGGTCGACCTTTCGGAAAGCGACGCAAAACCCCGCAGAAAGGTGGTCACTTGGCTGGCGATTTTTGACGCTGCGATCAAGGACTGTGAGGACATCAACGCGCCCCAGGCGTGCTTGCAGGGCATGACACCTCTGAGTTTTGCGACGGAACACGGTTACTTAGACGCCGTGAAAGACCTCTGCAAGCGCGCCGACGTGACGAGAGAAAATCCCGACGGTAGTTCGCCGGTATTTCTGGCGGCCCAAGGCCGGCCCCGGTGTCTCGCCCACTTGCACGCGCAAGGAGCACCGCTTACCACGAAATGGCTTGGCAGCACCCTGCTCCATGGATCAGTGCATGCAGTGGCGAAAGGCCACCGCAAGGCCGTGAAATGCATGGCTTTTATTCTGGAGCATGGTTGTATTGACGAAGAAACGGTCCCACACCAGCTAAAATGCCCCATTACAAAATCAATCATGTCAGACCCCGTTGTAGCGTGCGATGGTCACACGTACGAGCGAAGCGCTATCCAGCGATCTCTTTCGCGCATTGGTCACGTGTCACCAGTGACGAATGCCCCTATGGACCCTGACCTCCGTGACAATTTTTCCATGAAAAGCCAAGTGTCATCTCTCATGAGCCAATATGTAGACATCAATGCCGTTCAGAAGGATGGTCATACCGCACTGACGCTGGCCGCATCTGAAAAACGCGCCGACATGGTGCAGATGCTTTGCAACGCAGGTGCCAACATGGACATTGTTCGCACGCGCCGACGAAGACAATATTCCGCCCTGACCTACGCCGTGAAAAACCACTCAATGGACTGTGCAACTATTTTGATATCGTCCGGTGCTGTATGTCGACCGTTTGACCTTGTATTGGCAGCGACGTCGGACCATTGCGATATGGTGAGACACCTTGCAAGCCGCGTAGAGGACCATCACGAAGCGTTGCGCGCGGCTGTATGGCATGGAAAACCCGCCAATGCCACCGTACTCAGCGAAAGGGGGAACGTGGACGAGCGTATTTCCGCCAGTGAATTTAACAACTACAATACTACTGCCCCGACAGCTGATGTGGGCAGTGCGATACTTCACATTCTCGCAGAAGTTGGAGACATATGCAACATTCAGTTTGTGGTCAACGAACTCGACGGGTCGGTGGATGTTACCGATAGTTGTGGTAGGACGCCCTTGTGGCGCGCTTGCATGTGTCGACGCGATGAGTCTGTTCGCGCACTAGTACGCCTGGGCGCAAACGTCAACTACAGGATGGTGCATCACGTGTGGGAACAGACTCTGTTCACGGAAGTCATTCGAAATAATTACATCGATATGGTACGTCTGTTGCATGATTTGGGTGCGAACATTGGTTCTCAGAGTACGGCGTCCAACGAGCGGACGCCGCTGGTGGTAGCAGCAGACCATGAGCATCTCGACATTCTCGAGTTGTTAATACAGTGGATGCGCAGATAATTAATGCGTATCTTTTTGTAATACTTCTTTGGTAGTTGGATAAACATTACTTTTTAAATTTCTAGACGGTCAATTTGCAGTATAAAAGCAGTTCTTTTCCGTTTCAAATTATATGTTGTCAATAGTCATACTTTCATTCCTTCCCCTTTTGGCAGTCGCGCAGCCGACAATTACGTCCGGTTCCGTCGCCGATGCCATTGATGAGAACTCTGGAGCCGGAAACGTCGTTTACACCACGACTGTGGTTGTTTCCGATGGCGTCACCTTTTCGCTGGCCGACGGCTCGGACGCAGCGCTCAGCATTGATTCTGCATCAGGAGCAGTGACACTCACTGCCGAACCAGACTACGAGACGCAGTCTCAGTACAGTTTCGCAGTAATTGCCACCGACGCCGCTGGAAACGCTAGTGAACAGCAGTCTGTGACCCTGGACATTAACGACCTTGACGAAGTCGCTCCGACGATTACGTCCGGTGACACCGCTACTGCCATCAACGAGAACTCTGGAGCCAATCAAGTCGTTTACACCGCGACTGCGGACGACTCGGCGGATGTTTCTGCTGGCGTCACCTTTTCGCTGACCGACGACTCGGACGCAGCACTCAGCATTGATTCCGCGACGGGAGAAGTGACACTCGCCGACAACCCAGACCACGAGGCACAGTCTCAGTACAGTTTCGCAGTAATTGCCACCGACGCCGCTGGAAACGCTGGTGAGGCGCAGTCTGTGACCCTGACCATCAACGACCTCGACGACGCCGCTCCGACAATTACGTCCGGTGCCAGCGCCGATGCCATCAACGAGAACTCTGGAGCCAATCAAGTCGTTTACACCGCGACTGCGGACGACTCGGGAGATGATGTGGTGGATGGTCCGATGACATTTTCGCTGACTGGAGACTCGGACGCAGCGCTCAGCATTGATTCATCAGGAGCAGTGACGCTCGCCACAGACCCAGACCACGAGGCGCAATCTCAGTACACTTTCGCAGTTGTTGCCACCGACGCCGCTGGAAACGTTGGTGAGGCGCAGTCTGTGACCCTGGACATCAACGACCTCGACGAAGTCGCTCCCGCAATTACGTCCGGTTCCGTCGCCGGTGCCATCGACGAGAACTCTGGAGCCGGTGCCATCGACGAGAACTCTGGAGCCGGACAAGTCGTTTACACCGCAGTTGCGGACGACTCTGCGGATATTTCTGCTGGCGTCACCTTTTCGCTGGCCGTAGGCTCTGACACAGCGCTCAGCATCGATACTGCCACCGGAGAAGTGACACTCGCCGACGACCCAGACCACGAGACGCAGTCTCAGTATAGTTTCGCAGTAATTGCCACCGACGCCGCTGGAAACGTTGGTGAGGAGCAGTCTGTGACCCTGTCCATTAACAACGTCGACGAAGTCGCTCCGACAATTATGTCCGGTGACACTGCCGATGCCATCAACGAGAACTCTGGAGCGCATCAGCATATTTACACCGCGACTGCGGTCGACTCGGGAGATGATGTGGTGGATGGTCCGATTGCATTTTCGCTGGCCGTCGGCTCGGACGAAGCGCTCAGCATCGTTGCTGAGACGGGAGCAGTGACGCTCGCCACAAACCCTGACCACGAGACGCAGTCTGAGTACAGTTTCGCAGTAATTGCCACCGACGACGCTGGAAATGAATCTCCACAGCAGTCTGTGACCTTGAACATCAACGACCTCGACGACGCCGCTCCCACAATTACGTCCGGTGACACTGCCGATGCCATTGACGAGAACTCTGGAGCCGGACAAGTCGTTTACACCGCGACTGCGGACGACTCGGGAGATGATATAGTGGTTGGTCCGATTGCATTTTCGCTGGCCGAAGACTCGGACGAAGCGCTCAGCATTGATTCCGCGACGGGAGAAGTGACGCTTACCACAAACCCAGACCACGAGGCACAGTCTCAGTACACTTTCGCAGTAATTGCCACCGATGGTGCTGGAAACGCTGGTGAGGCGCAGTCTGTGACCCTGGACATCAACGACCTTGACGACACTGCGCCGACGATTACGTCCGGTGACACTGCTGTTGCCATCGACGAGAACTCTGGAGCCGGACAAGTCGTTTACGCCGTGACTGCGGACGACTCGGCGGATGTGTCTGATAGCCCGATTACCTTTTCGCTGGCCGAAGGCTCGGACGCAGCGCTCAGCATCGATGCTGTGACGGGAGCCGTGACACTCGCCACAAACCCAGACCACGAGACGCAATCTCTGTACACTTTCGCAGTTGTTGCCACCGACGCCGCTGGAAACGTTGGTGAGGCGCAGTCTGTGACCCTGGACATCAACGACCTCGACGACGCCGCTCCCACAATTACGTCCCCCGCCGTCGCTGCTGCCATCGACGAGAACTCTGGAGCCAATCAAGTCGTCTACACCGCGACTGCGGACGACTCGGGAGATGATGTGTCTGATAGCCCGATGACATTTTCGCTGGCCGAAGGCTCTGACACAGCGCTCAGCATCAATGCTAACACCGGAGCAGTGATACTCGCCGACGACCCAGACCACGTGACAAAGTCTCAGTACAGTTTCGCAGTAATTGCCACTGACGCCGCTGGAAATGGTTCTTCACCACGCGCTGTCACGTTTGATATATTATTTGATTGCGACGCGCGTCACGTCCTATGGAAATCCAACCATTGCGAATGTGGCGGACCGTGGACAACTGGCACGGGCGACGACTGTAACACTGCCAAGATTAAATGGAATCAACAATGTGTTGGTTGTGGATTAAATGCCGACACCACAGATTAAAAATAAAAATAGGTAGAGCTGCATATGATATTCTTATTTTGTACGCACAATCATTCCTACTCGTATTTTTGCACGCCCCATGCATGTGCTACTGGTCGACGGTGACAATGTCAACCCCGAACGCATCGACGACATACTCAGCGACATTCAGGAGCGCGGTGAGCTCAAAACCTTCCGCATTTACGCCGATTTTTCGCGCCCGGCAGCCGCCGCCTGGAAGCGCGTCGTCGAATCCCGCCCCGTTGAAGCCATTCAGGTGTATTCGTCGCGCCCACAGGCCGTGGACCTGACCATGTCCCTGGATGGAGCCCAGTGCATCTTTGAGGAGGGACCATGCACCCTGTGCATCGCGTCGGGCGACCGCGACTTTACCCACCTGATGCGCAAAGCCCACCAGAAAAACTGCCGCGTCATCGCATATGCGACCAACAGTCACGTGTCGCCCCAGCTCAAGAGCTACTGCGACGAATTCATTCACATGTGTCAATCACCCGCGGCGAGCAAAAAGGCAGCGCCACGCGACGACACGCAAAGTAAAGACGCAGAGAAAATCAAGCGCATCGTCAATCGCATCCTCGAGCAGCCCCCGCCCGTGCACCCGACACCCGTTTATAGCGAGCTGCTGCGCCACAACTACAAAAACTTCGGATACAACAGTTTCAAGCGATGGATGTTTGCGCTGGGGTACGAAGTCACAGCCAATAGTATGTGTGCCATAAAATAATAATGTTTTCATTTCTCTACCTCTATAATGTGGCCATTCAGGAGCCAGTCCAGAAACTGTCCCGGTTGTAGGCGGCGCAGTTCCTGCGTGAGTTCGCCGCCTTTGTACACGTTTACTTTACACGTGTACTTGTACGTTTCGAGAGGTGGGACGAAAGTCCGCGTCTCTTCTTGAAAAGACCCAAATTCGTCTCCAAAACGCTCCGCAAGCTTCACGTGAAGACTTTCGAGCGTGTTGTAGGCCGTGTCGACGATAATATTGACCGCGGACTGGCCTTTCACGCATAAGGTGACCATGACGTCCATGTCAGTCACGGCACGGTTGCACTTGAGTACCGAATCGGAAAACGACACACATGAGCGCCAGCGCTCACTGTACGGAATTGCACCGTCGTAATCGCCGCACTGGACTTCTGCACGGCGCTGGATGAGTCCGTCGACGTCTCCGGTCATATTGGTGAACCGGCGACTGTGATAGAGGTCCCCTCGGCTGTATTCATCGTCGCCAGCCGAGGTCGGAACAGGAGCTGAGGAGGCCATATGTAGATTCTATAGAGTTTAGTATCCCCGACCCCAAAATAAAACATCGTATGTCACGGTGGGTGGTGTGGGACGCGTCACATATTTAACCGCATGTAGTTCGCGGCGCAAATGTTCATTTTCTAATATATACTTTTGTAGTTGACTTTTCAAGGTATCGATGAGCTCGTGCAATTCTTGCGTGTCAGTGGGCCGGGGAGTCGACATTCGTATGTAATCGTTGTCAGCTTCTTTATAGTTTTTTTTTTCTGAGAATGGTCAAAAGTTCTTTCGCCGATAGCTATCGCGGAAAGAAAAGTTGAGCCGTCGCCAGATTTTTTTTTGTCGTGAGGTGGCCAAAAGTTCTTTCGCGAATAGAAATATTTTCTTTCGCCGATAGAAAAGTTCAGCCGTCGCCAGATTTTTTTTTGTCGTGAGGTGGCCAAAAGTTCTTTCGCGAATAGAGATTTTTTCTTTCGCGAATAGAAAAGTTGAGCCGGTGTCAGATTTTTTTTTCAGCGAGGTGGCCAAAAGTTCTTTCGCGAATAGAAATATTTTCTTTCGCCGATAGAAAAGTTGAGCCGTCGCCAGATTTTTTTTGATGGACACGCCATTGGTTACGTTTCTCCATTACGCGAAACGCTGCCGCCCCGTGTGGACGCTCACGTGGCGCGAATGCACTGCTCCGTCTGTTCGCAGCGGCGTGCCGCCCGTACAAGAAGACGACACCTACTACAACAAACAAATCGCGCTTGACTACATCAAAGAAGTCGGCCGGGTGCACATACTCGAACATGTCCGTCGCGTGGGCGAGTACGCGGCATCAAAACCGAGCGAGTTGCTAATATACAAAGCGCCACGGTTCATGGGAACACGCCTCAACATTCACACGCCCCAGTGGCAAGCGATTGCTTACTTTATGGCAGTCGTCAACGCGGCGCTTCGCATAAGATAATCATGTTTTCCAGAGACTATAACGTGGTGTGTGTATTGGTAGGACATGACAGACATAAACGAAATCAAGTTGTTTGATGGATACGAGTCACAGACGTTCAGCGAGTCGCAGACGTTCAGACCAACAGAGAAGGTGTCAAAGACGTCGACGTTTTCCACATGCGCGTGCATGTTTGTTGGAATGGCCGCCGCAGCCGTCGCAATTACGGTACTCATTGTAGTTTTATTTAATAAAGATATTTAAAAATGTATATTTCTATGACGTAAATATTCAGAGGTGGGTGACCGTTCTTTGTCTAACGACGCGTCTTCGTCTTTTAATTTGTTTTTAGGCGAATCAAAGGCAACAGTTAGCGCCGCTACAATGACCAGTGTAATCATGGCACCTATCGTAGTTAAAGCTGCCACGCCGCGAGAGCCAAACGTCGTAAGTGTTCTAGACCGAGGAGTATCCGGCGTTGGTGTTGGCGAGTCTGGCGTTGGTGCTGGGCCCGAGGGGCCCTGACACCACATCGCACATGTTCCGTTCATACAGTCGTATCCACAATACGGGTCTGTTGCATTGGGGCAGTCCATAGAGATTTGGCACTGTGGCCATGGGGAGCATTTCCCACCCGTGCACGTTTTATACTCTTCAGTTTCTACACAATCTTTGGCGTTGGGGCTGCATTTTGTACACGGGTCGCCGTTTAATTTGTCTTGGCACGGGTCGTAAGGGCCAGGTGCTGGCGAGTCCGGTGTGGGTGCTGGCGAGTCCGGCGTAGGTGC